>Ga0335081_10000409_pt1:0-70000 | contig 77343 bp, 69 predicted proteins | sample Lox_Sample_35_FD_206713 | JGI IMG/M metagenome (GOLD analysis project Ga0335081, IMG submission 206713) | Soil microbial communities from Loxahatchee National Wildlife Refuge, Florida, United States - Lox_Sample_3.5 | ecosystem: Environmental > Terrestrial > Soil > Wetlands | place...
GCAGCAGGCAGACCGCCACCTTGGGTGGACCGTCATGAATTACGAGCTTGGCGCCGTGCTCCCCGACGGCGGCAAAGCCACGAGTGCTTGATCTCGCAAGTTCTGTCGTAACCAGTTTGTCTCCGACTTTTCCGGGGCGCGACGAAACGCTATGAAGGCTATAATCGCACATATGTGAAATCCTTTTCCTTGGCTTGTTGGTCTTGGACCAAATGAGCAACGTGATTCGACCGCGAGCGTTCCCCAGCAGTCGCTTCCGGGGACGGCAAAATGCGACAGAATTTCAGAACAATGTCCCAGCCCGGCCCAGTGTTCCGTAGATTACCAACTCGGTGCCGCTTGGCCACCAAGGAAACACGGTCAAGAAGGGTACGGTGGGGCTTTACCATGACTCTACTTAAGCCTTGTTAGCCGCTGCCCAGTTGCCTCGCTGGTTCGTTATTTGTTGCATTCGGTAATTTGCGGCGTCAATCCTTGGCTTTCTTATGGGCGCAAATATACCCCGTAAGCGGCCCCCCTGACATTGAGGCCATAGGCGTTGTGTCGATGCCGTCGAGGATTGCATCAGCATAGATTCGTCCCACGATATCGAGAGGGTGACGCGCGGCAGGCGAGCCTGCCGGCCACTGCAGGCCGCGTGACGGCCGCTACAGCGCCGCAAGTGCTGTTATTGCAGCGCGTCGCCGCCTGGTAAATGCGGGCGCAATAGCGGGATCAGCGCTAAGCAACGGGATCAGCGCTAAGCAACGATCCTGGAAACGTACGTCGCGTTGAGAGACGATTCGCTCGATCTGTCGGCGCAACTCGACCGTCTCATCGTCTCGATCAATGTCAGCAAGTAGTTTCACGAAGCCAATCCAGTGATGCGGGGCAAGCGGCTTGTCGGTACGCGCGTCGAGCTCGCCAGCAATCTCATCGATGAAATCCCGGAGTAAGGTCATCAGTGCAGCCAAATCTTCGGCGTGAACAACATCGCTAGCAAGGTTAGTCCTTGGGAGGATCCACCGCCTGATAACAAGACCGGCAGCGAAAGACCAAAAGCTGATAGCTTGTCGGTGCTCGCGGCTTGCTGCGGGCTGCGCCATGTTCTCGTACGCTGTAGGCTGCTCTTGATATCCCGCTTCCGTGATCAAACCCTGTTACCACGATACAGCCTTTGCAAGGGCGCCTCGCGCTGCCGATGAGCGAAGATGTCGAGCGCGCTTCCAGACGCCGCAAAGCCGGACATGCAATCTGCGCTTCAAGGCGCTGGCGACGCGCAATAACAGCGGATTAGCATGGCAAGCCCGCTCTCTCAACGCAGATAATCGCCTCCCCCTCCACCGGGCAAGAACGAAAGGGAAGCTTGCCCACGGCCATTGCGGTAAAAGGAAAGCGAGGGGCACCCCCAACAGTAATGCGTTTCTCATTTTTCTCTTTATGATCTCGCCAGCTCTCGCGGAAGATTTGAACGTCTAGAACTTCGGTTGGCTGAACTTCAAGCTCGAATGGGAGGAGATAATGAGCGATGCAGATTTTGTGAAAGAAACAATTCAAGCATTGAACAGTCATGTGGCAGAACTGGAGTCCATGTACAGGGGAGTAATGGCAGCGGCAAAAAATCGAACGGAAATTCCGAACGTAAGGGACATTTTTCAAGAAATGGCCGAGGCGTCTAGGGAATGCGATGAGTTGCTCGAAATTTATGTTGGAGACGAAGATCCACTGCCAGCTGACCTGCGTCGGGCAATTCAACGACTACAGGATGGATTGTCCAACTGTGCGAGCGCGTTTGTTGCATATATGGCGATTGCTCGGCTAACGCTGAGCTAGGTCCCTGATGATGTGATCGGCAAATCCGGACGAATCCGATAGCGCCATGATCGCGGCGCTTTGCGACCTCGATAACCCTAATGCACAGGCTAGCCCCGCAAACGCCAAGCGGAGCGTCAATCCTGTGCCTTCTTCACTTCGAAGGTGCGTTGAATCGGTACGTCGTCGAAGAAAAATTTGATTGTGTATTGCCCAACCACAAGTTCTGGAGCAAGGACCCTAATCGCCGCAAGATGAACTTTGTTTTTCTCAAGGAGAACTGTTTGTTTCGGACTTTCAATCACCGTCTGATCCTTGGGGTCGGTAAGTGAAACTCTCGTCTCACAAGGCCCCTCACCCCCGCGAGCAAACAATACAGCCATAAGAGATGGAATCAGAATCTCTTTTTGGAGGACAATGTCGTCGTTTGGAAAGACGCCAACAATAGTTAGCTTGTTATTGACCTCTTCCCTCACGTCTTCGCAAAGTAGGAAGGAAGAACCGTCAGATTTTGGCAATGACTTATTCATGTTCACAATAACCGCCAATCCAGCAGGACCACGAGGCAAGCGCGAAGGACGATTTGCAGCAGATGCTATGCCGAAGAACTTTTGGAAATCGGCATGCAACTCATTAGTCTTCTAGATTAAAGGAGAAGTCAACCGATGTCATAGCAGATTGACGTCACCTAACGTTCGCTTCTCTATTCGGCCGTTTCGGGTCAAGCCCTTTCGGATTGTCGACGGCTCGGGCCTCGCTCAGGGGCTCGTTACGCAAAGCCGATAAGGGTGCCTCTGACGAGGTAGCCTGCCGAGGCGGCTAAGGAAACATTGCAGATGCGAGCCGCCAACACCGAACTCACCTCATCGATATCGATCCTTACTGCACCGGCTTGATCTCGGCTTTGGAGCTGACGATGCAAAGAATAAGCTTCCGAGCGTTATCAATCGCGACGTGGCAGTAGCCCGCCAAGGCGATGGATCGAAGGTCACAACGCCCAGTGCGAATGGGTCGGTTGTTAGCCGACGCAATGGCTATCATAGTTATTCGCCTTCACTTCGCGCATCCACCGGCCGTTTGGTGGAATTAGTCGGCCCACCAGCGCTGGAATCCGAAAAATATAAAACCCAAAGGATCGACCTTTTTCATAGGTCAATTCATTATCGCTTCGGCTTGCATGATTGTGCCGCTGTAGCCGAGGCCAATGGGAAGCCGCATCGGTGGGCGAATTCAGCGCGGTCAGGCCGGCTCACCGGCAGCGTTCTTGTCGAGATCGATATAGACATCGTCGTCCTGCAGCAACACCTTGTAGGTTCGCAGCGGAAACGAGGCCGGCGGCGCCTTCACTTCACCGGTCCGCACGTCGAACGCGGCGGAATGCAGGCAGCATTCGACCACACTGCCATCAAGCATGCCCTCGGCAAGGCTGCCCGAGGCGTGGGTGCACTCGTCATCGGTGACGTAAAACTCGCCGCCGATATTAAACACGGCAAGGCGGTGATCGCCGACGTCGAAAGCCTTCATCGAGGCCGTTTCGATCTCAGACCGTGCGCACACCCGGACGATTTTATTCGCCATGGGACTTCTCCAATCACTGGCGCAACCTATTTACACTGAGAACCCTCGTGACTGTTCCATTTGCTATTATTACCGAAGTTGGAGCCGGAAGCTGCGGCGCCGGCGAGCGGACGAAATGGCGGGATGGAAAGCCGCTGGCTCAGGTTTTGAAGCTAGAACTTATGTCATACTAAAGCCATGGCAAAGGGCTGGAAGATCAGCGCCGTGAGGCCTGGCAGAGGCGCCAGTGGTGCGATGCGCCATGAGGTGTTTCTTGTCGGGATTCCAGACAAAGTCGAGGCCGTCCGAGCAGTCCAAGCGTGCCTTCCCGATGCGGAAGTTAAGATAGACTCGGAAGCCGGTACGGATATCCTTGCGGAATATCAGGTCAACGACGGCGAAATGTTCGTGCTCCCAGAGGGATCGTGACCCGCAGTGTGCGGCCTATGCCGAACGCAGCCCATAGGTTCACGAATTATAGAGCGCCGCCGATAATATCGGCCGTCATGCGCGATTCTCGATTCGCACGATTGCCTCGCCAAGCCGCCGACAATCGCTGTCTCGATCCTCGATCACGCTGGAGGAGCGCGGGCTATTCCGAGCCGGTCCGACCCGGCGCGCGTTGAGCCGACCAACGCCTTGCAAAACACTTTAGCGTAGCGCATCCACAGGTTACTGTTCAAATGTTGCGCGCCAAGGGCGGGATTGGCGCAAAACGCCGAGCGACCAAGGGCAAACAGAAAATGGAACGACTCGAACTCTATAAGGGCTTCCGACTCCGCGCGTATGAGGACTGGTCGGGGCAATGGTTTGCCGAAGCCCGGAAATTCCCCGATAGTGACTGGATTGCCACGCCCTCTGGTCACCCAACGCCAGAAGCCGCCATTGCTTTCGTAAAGCAGATGATCGATAGCCCGAGCACGACAATTAAAGCGCCAAAAACGATTCAATAGCGCGCTCAGGATTCGCCTGAAGGGCCCGATTATCTTTTGCGCCACGGCGTCTGATGATGCGTAGCAGCGGGTCCTTGCTGACAGGGAGCATCAGCCGTTTCGCGAAGCTTGCGGCGGTCCCACGTCTTGCGAAATGGATCGCAACTATTCGCGAATCGTGCGCCGAGCGGAGCCGCGCCGATATCGCTGACATTTGTATCGGAAAGTTGCTGTGGTGCGCGCCGGTTGGCAAGGACAGCGTATGGCCTCGCGAGCCAGTCCGCGATGTAATGGAGGAGATCCGGTCCGAGCCGATGATGCAGGGCGCTCACACAGGCGTATACGACTCGCGCGGCGTGCACTGGCGCGGCGAAGGCGGTGACCAGGAGCGCGAACTGGCCGAAAAATATCGCAAGTGCGGTCAAGCGCTTCAGGTTTCGCACCCGTTCGTCGCCTCGAAGCTCCTGATGTGGCTGGCCAAGACCTACGAGCACGAGGCACGCCGCGACGGCACGGAAGCTGGAATCAGGCGGCGGCTGCGCTACTCTCGTCCGAGCAAATGGGATTTGAACCAGGCTGCTGGCGCCTCCGAGCAAAATCAGCGCGTTAACGTCTCAAGGTCGTCGGGCCGAAGTCCGCAGGTTCAGAGAAAATTTGGTTGGGAGAGAACAAAGAAGGGGCACCCCGGGCTCCCCCGGTCTGCAGGTGACCGCAAAAACCGCGCGGCTTCTGGCCCTTTTGGAGGGTCAGAAGCCGCAGAGAACATTGGGAAACATGAAATTGGTTGCGGGGGTAGGATTTGAACCTACGACCTTCAGGTTATGAGTGGTCTCCAACCAACTTCGCGCGATTGCGCAGAAGTTCTTTTTCCTTCGTATTTTCAATAACTTAGTTGACTTCAGAGGCCCCGCTCCCCACTCTGCTTTGCGAAGGTTCGCGTCGCGGTTTTCACCCTCTTGCTTCCACCATGCTTCCACGGGCGGCCGCGATCGAGTTCTGGAAGCAGATTGAGCATCGAGCCGCGCGCCATGCCGAAGCTGACCAAACGCACCGTCGACGCCGCAGACATAAAGGTGTCCGAATATTTCCTTTGGGACGACGAACTACCGGGCTTCGGGCTTCGCGTGCTGCCGAGCGGTCGCAAGGGATACGTCGTCCAGTACCGCGCCGGACGCCGCTCGCGACGAATGAGCCTTGGCCCGAGCACGGTGCTTACCAGTGAGCAGGCACGTAACCGAGCGATTACGATCATCGCTGCGGCGCGGAACGGCGAAGACCCTGCCGCCAAACGCGACGCCGACCGGGAAGCGATCACGGTCACCGAGCTCGCGGAGCGCTTCGAACGAGAGCACATCGCATTGCGGGTCAAAGAGAGCACGGCCAAGGGCTACCGGCGGATGGTAGAGCGCGTGATCCTGCCGGCACTCGGTCGCCACCGCGTGACCGAGGTGACCCGAGCCGACATCGCCAAGCTGCACCACGACCTGCGTCACATTCCCTACGATGCCAACCGGTGCCTCGAAATCATCTCCAAGATGTTCAATCTTGCTGAGATGTGGGGACTGCGGCCGGACGGCACCAACCCGCGCAAGCACATCAAGAAGTACCCGGAGGAGAAGCGCGAGCGGTTCCTGAGTGCCGCCGAGCTTCGGCGTGTCGGCGAGGTACTGCGCGAAATGGAAGAGGAAGGCATCGAACTCTCCTCCGCAATCGCTGCCGTGCGCCTTCTGATTCTGACCGGCTGCCGGCTCGGTGAGATCATGCGGCTGAAGTGGGAGTACGTGGACTTTGAGAATCGGGCGCTTCGCCTTCCTGACTCGAAGACGGGCGCGAAGACTGTGCATCTCGGCCAGCCTGCTGTTGATGTGCTGAAGTCTATTGCCCGCGTTGAAGACAACCCATGGGTCATCACTGGCACGTTACCAGGGGCGCCCCTCTACGACTTGCAGCCCTTCTGGCAGCGCGTTCGCGCCCGTGCCGGTCTGAAGGACGTCCGCATCCACGACCTTCGACACACCTTTGCTTCGACCGCCGTGGTGGCCGGACAAGGGCTGCCAATGATCGGGAAGCTCCTCGGACATACCCAGGTCCAGACCACCGCCCGCTATGCCCACCTCGCGGCCGGTCCGGTAAAAAATGCAGCCGACGACATTTCACAGACGCTTGCACAGGCACTCGGCTGATTTCAGCCACTCATTGGTTCGCGCTTTTGCGTGGTTGAACGCACGAAATCCCTGCGCTACTCTAAGATGCGACAAGAAACTGGTCTAATCCAGTAGCTGGTCGAGTGACGTCCGCAGGCGAGGGTCCGGGTGCGCGAAAATCGAGATTTGCGATGGGGGGTCGAGCGTCGCCTCGAGTTCATCGAATTCCGTCTCTTTTGGGAAGGGCATGTGAACCGGAGCGATCTCATCGATACGTTCGGGATCTCCGTGCAACAAGCATCGACCGATCTGAACCGCTATCTCGGGCTTGCGCCCGTCAACATGAGTTATGACAAGAGTGCAAAGTCCTATGTCCGCGCAGCCAAATTCTCTCCTCGCTTCTTACAACTCGACGCCAACCGATATCTCTCTCAGTTGCGATCCGTTGCTGACGGTATCCTAGACGCCTCCGAAACGTGGCTTGGGAAATTTCCTGTCTTTGACGCGACTCCTTCGCCAGCCCGCGCGGTGAATCCCGCGATCTTGCGATCGGTTGTCGCCGCGATTCGCCGTTGTGAATCGATCGAGGTCAAATACCAATCACTTTCACGTCCCCAACCAATGTGGCGCTGGATCGCCCCTCACGCGATCGGCTTTGACGGATTCCGATGGCACGCTCGCGCGCAATGCGAATACGAGGCGACGTTCAAGGACTTTTTACTTTCGCGGATCCTAGAAACACGTGGACGAAAGCCGAGCGATAGCACCTCGCAGGCTGACAAAGACTGGCAAAAGTACATCGTGCTTGAGATCGGCCCGCACCCTGAGCTCTCCGATACCCAAAAGAAAGTCATCAGCCTCGATTACGGTATGACCAATGGAAAGGCAAAAATCCGGGTCCGGCGTGCGTTCCTCTACTACACACTGAAGCGGCTCGGGCTGGACACTGATCCTGCAGCCCGTAGGCCGCAAGATCAGCAAATTGTGCTCCTTAATCGGAACGTTATCGCTGCTGCGCGCGGACCGTTAGGCGAGGTCGACTGACATGGCACGACTCGAAGACCTAAAGCCAAACGCATCAATCCGCGGCATCTTGCCGACCAGTCTTGTCACTGTCGTGAGCGTGCAATGGTTTGGCTCCGAAGCGCTCGAGCTCACTTACAAATCGCCTGAAGGCAAGGTCGCAAACGAGCTGCTTTATCGACACGACGAGTCTCGCATAGAAGTCGTGGAACAGGGTCGCCCCTGGAGCTTCGATGGAGATGGCACGCTGTTTCGACTAGTTGCCGAAGCACAACGCATTCGCCTTGCCCACCTATTTGATCCGGTCTTGGCGGTCCACACGTCGATCGTCGAGCCTTTGCCGCACCAGATAACCGCAGTCTACGAAGCAATGCTTCCGCGCCAGCCACTGCGCTTCCTGCTCGCTGATGATCCAGGCGCAGGCAAGACAATCATGGCTGGCCTACTAATGAAGGAGCTGATCGCGCGCGGCGATCTTCATCGCTGCTTGGTTGTCTGTCCAGGCAGCCTCGCTGAACAATGGCAAGACGAACTCTATCGTCGGTTTCATCTACCCTTCGAAATCCTGACAAACGACAAACTTGAAGCGGCTAGGACTGGTAACTGGTTTTATGAAACCAACCTAGCCATCGCCCGGCTGGACAAACTGTCCCGCAATGACGATGTGCAGCAAAAGCTGCAGACACCGGATTGTCGCTGGGACCTCATTGTTTGCGATGAAGCACACAAAATGTCCGCCACGTTCTTCGGCGGCGAAATCAAATACACCAAGCGCTACAAGCTCGGTCAGCTTCTCGGGACGTTGACGCGCCACCTCTTGCTTATGACGGCAACGCCACACAACGGCAAGGAGGAGGACTTTCAACTGTTTATGGCGCTCCTTGACGGCGATCGTTTCGAGGGCCGCTTCCGAGACGGCGTTCACGCCGCAGATGTTTCCGACCTGATGCGTAGAATGGTGAAAGAGAGCTTGTTGAAGTTTGACTCAACACCGCTCTTTCCTGAGCGGATCGCCTACACGGTACCGTACAAGCTCTCGGATGCAGAGGCGCGGCTCTATAAGGAAGTAACGGACTACGTCCGCGAGGAGTTCAATCGCGCAGAGGCATTGGAAAATGACAAGCGGGCCGGAACCGTTGGCTTCGCGCTCACCATTCTCCAGCGCCGTCTCGCATCTTCGCCGGAAGCCATCTACCAGTCACTGCGGCGGCGTAAAGAGAGACTCGAAAGCCGACTGCGCGAGCTTGAATTACTTCATCGCGGAGGGGATGTCGCACCGAATCTTGCCGCGGCGATGCCGACCCTTGATGCCGAGGACGTCGAGGACCTCGATGAAGCGCCCGACAATGAAGTGGAAGAAACAGAAGAAGAAATCCTTGACCAAGCTACCGCGGCCCGTAGCATCGCAGAGCTACGGACGGAAATCGAAACGTTGAAGCGACTTGAGGCGCTGGCGCTTTCGATTCGCCGCAGTGGAGAAGACAAGAAGTGGCGAGAGCTGGCGAACCTTCTGTCGGAGATATTCACGCCAGCGGCCATTGCCAATGAGCTTGCCGAAGATCCGACCCCTTACGACTCCGGCGTCCCTTCCATTCCAAAGCCGACACCATCCCCGACACAGAAGCTCGTTCTCTTCACAGAACACCGCGACACCCTGAATTATTTGGAAAGCCGCATCGCGACGCTCCTGGGCCGCAAACAATCGGTCGTCATGATCCACGGCGGCATGGGCCGCGAAGAGCGAATGAAGGCACAGGAGTCGTTTAGGCACGACCCCGAAGTCCAGGTCCTTCTTGCAACCGACGCCGCGGGCGAAGGTATAAATCTTCAGCGCGCGCATCTGATGGTGAATTATGACCTGCCATGGAATCCAAACCGTTTGGAGCAGCGCTTTGGCCGGATTCATCGCATCGGCCAGACTGAAGTATGCCACCTCTGGAATCTGATCGCGGAAGAGACACGGGAAGGTGATGTCTATCGGAGGCTGCTAGAAAAGCTGGAGCAAGCCCGTAAAGCTTTAGGCGGCCAGGTATTCGATGTGCTCGGCAAATTGCAGTTCGAGGGGCGTCCGCTGCGAGAACTGCTCATCGAAGCCATACGATACGGCGATTTGCCCGAGGTACGCGCCAGATTAACAAGAGCCGTCGAGAGTGCCCTCGATCGCAACCAGCTTCGAGACCTGCTCGAAGAGCGCGCATTAGCTCACGATGCGATGGACGCGAGTCGGGTTCACCGTATTCGCGAAAATATGGAGCGCGCGGAAGCACGCCGCCTGCAACCACATTACATCGAGTCATTCTTTCTCGAAGCGTTCGAGCGCCTCGGCGGAAGTGTCAAGCAACGCGAGCCACGCCGATTCGAGGTGACGCATGTACCCGCCCCAGTACGGAATCGCGACCGCCTGATCGGTATGGGCGAGCCCGTGCTACCCCGTTACGAGCGCATCGCCTTCGAAAAGTCCCTGGTTGCGCCGCAGGGTCAGCCCTTGGCTGCCTTTGTTTGTCCGGGCCATCCACTGCTCGATGCGGCGATCGACCTTACCCTTGAACGCCATCGCGATCTATTGCGTAGAGGCACGGTGCTGGTCGACGAGCGTGATCCGAGTCTGAACCCACGCGTCCTATTCTTCCTAGAGCACGCGATTCAGGATGCGAGCCAAACGCGGACCGGCGAACGACGGGTCGTCTCGAAACAATTGCTCTATGTCGAGATCGATGCCGACGGAAACGCCAAGCATCTCCATTACGCCCCCTATCTCGACTATCGGCCACTCGGCGATGACGAGCCTCGTACCGAAGCCATTCTCGTTCGGCCGGAATCCTCATGGATTGGCCGTGAAATTGAAGAGAAGGCTCAAGGCTACGCAATCGCCAATGTCGTACCGGAACACCTCAACGAGGTCCGCTCGCGCAAGCTCGATCTCCTCAATAAGACTGAAGCGGCCGTCAAAGACCGGCTTACGAAAGAGATCACGTATTGGGATCACCGAGCGGAACAACTGAAGCTCCAAGAGCAGGCGGGAAGGTCCAACGCGCGGCTTAACTCCGGGGAGGCTCGTAAGCGCGCCGATGCGCTTCAGGTACGCCTGGAAAAACGCATGGAGGAGATCAAGCGTGAGCGACAGATATCCCCCTTGCCCCCAGTGGTGCTTGGCGGACTGCTCGTGGTGCCGGTGGGGCTGATTGCTGCGATGACAGGTCAACCTTCGCCTGCACCCGCGCTATCACCAGATACACAGGCCGCCGCTGCTAAGGCACGTCAGGTCATAATGGAGACCGAGCGCAGCCTCGGTTTCGAGCCAACCGACCGCGAAATCGAAAAGCTCGGCTATGACATCGAGAGCCGAATTCCTGGAACTGGGCGCTTACGCTTCATTGAGGTGAAAGGCCGAGTCTCTGGCGCGGCAATAATCACAGTCACCCGAAACGAAATTCTCTATTCGTTGAATAAACCGGATGACTTCATCCTCGCGATCGTCGAATTCGACGGTGCCGAGCACCGGGTCCACTACGTCCGGCGCCCCTTTCAACGGGAGCCGGATTTCGGGGTAACCAGCGTCAACTATAGTTTCACTGAGTTGCTCGCACGAGCGGAGCCGCCGACATGACGGTTCCGCCGAAATACTTCGAGCAGATCCGCGAACGTGCGGCAAAGCGGTGGGACCAACTGGAACAGGATCCCGAGCTTGCGGGGCCGTGGCACCAGCTCTTCAAACAGGTTCAGAGTCCAAGGCACATTTTATCTGAGCTTTTGCAGAATGCGGACGACGCCGGGGCCACCGAGGCAGCAGTTCGCGTGGAAGATCATTGCTTTATCTTCAGCCACAACGGTGAGGACTTCACCGCTGAGCACTTCGCTTCGCTCTGCCGATTCGGTTATTCGAATAAGCGCGCTCTGCACACGATTGGCTTTCGTGGCATCGGGTTTAAGAGCACTTTTAGCCTCGGCGACACAGTTGAACTCTATACGCCAACGCTCTCAGTCGCGTTCGAACGGCGCCGCTTCACAGAACCAAGGTGGCTCGCTACATCGCCCCCCGACTTGCCGGACACACTGATCCGTGTGGCGATAAGCGACCACCATCGAGAGCATGACGTCGAGAAGAATCTCCAGGAATGGCTTAAGAGTTCCGTTTCACTGCTCTTCTTCAAGCATATTCGCCGCCTACAGATCGGCGATCAGGAGATGCATTGGGGCAGTCTTGGGCCCGGTCCAGTTCCGGCCACTGAATGGATGGCCTTGCACGACAATCCTGACAAGGCGTTTCTTGTCGCTCGGTCAGAAGCGGAACCATTCCCCGACGACGCCCTGATTGAAATCAAGCAGGAGCGTCTGCTCAGCGTTGAAGACGATACTGACTTCCCACCTTGCAAGATCGAGATCGTACTCGGTGCGAAAGGGCGGCTGTACGTCGTATTGCCAACCGGTGTCGAAACAAAACTGCCGTTTGCTTGCAACGCACCGTTCATCCAAGACCCCGCTCGGCTCAAGATTAAGGACCCCGAGACCTCCCCGACAAATCGATGGCTGCTTGAACGCACAGGCGCACTCGCAGGATCGGTGATGCTGCAATGGCTGGGGCAATCGTCCGTCAGCCTCGCTGAGCGGTCTGGTGCCTATGGCCTTTTCCCCGACGTGGACCGCGAAGACAGCTCACCGGAGGGAACCTGTGCAGCAATTGTTGAGGAGGCATTTGATACGGCAATCGAGGACAAAGCCTTCCTTCTGACAAACGCGGGAGAAATCAAACCGGCCAATCAGTGCGTCATTATTCCGGAAGAGTTGTTCGAGGTATGGCCCGCTGAGCAGGCTGTAGCACTTCTAGATGGCGGTAATCGCCCTGCGCTCTCACGGCATATTTCAGATGGCGATTGCGAGAAGTTGGTTCATTGGGGCGTCGTAGAAAGGATAAGCAAGGAAGACGTCATCACGATTTTGCAGTCGAAGCATTTGCCGAGACCAAAAAGCTGGGGCCGATTGCTAAAGCTGTGGGCGTATCTTGCACCCGAGGTCACGGGCTGGAGAATGACTCACAGCCGGTCGAATCTTCGGATCGTTCCAGTCCAAGGTAGAGACGTGCTCTATGCCGCAGACGAAGTTGTTCGGCTAGGCGAAAGACGACTCCTCCAGTCGGATGCGGATTGGGAATTCCTATCGGCCCATTTGCTGGTGCTCAACCAGAACTGGCCGCGCTTCCTCGCCGAACAACGTAGGAACGCCGAGGAGGACAACAATCAGGCGCTAGATCAGGAAACAGCGGCTGCACTCGCCGTTCTGAAAGCTGTTGGCATCGAGGATTCCAGCGACGTCAGCAAAGTCGTTGAGCAAGTAGCCTCCGGATTCTTTGCTCAAGAATCGAAGTCGCTAGTCAATTGCGTCCAACTCGGCCAAATCGCCGCCAAGTTAGGAGCTGCCGTTGGCGAATCATTCCGGTTCGCCACGAAAGACTTGTTCCTCAGGTCGCGCGCGCATGTGGTTCTGTTCGAACAGGATGGGACGCTGGATCAACTAATACCCGAGAATTGGTGCACCGAGCACATTCTGCATTCGGACTATTCGAGGTCGTTTACGTCTTGCTCTTCCGAGGAGTGGCGTCGATGGATATCGTCCGGGCGTTCCGGGCTGCACGAGTTCGTTCCTCTCGGGCAGAGGCGCGTGGACGTGTGGGGGCGGCAAAGGATCGAGGCGGAGCTTCACAAGCGGAACTCGGACGCCACCGCTTCCTACCACTACAAGACCTCGAACTTCATCATTGAGGATTGGGATTTCGACGATAGCCTTTGGCGCCACTGGTCGACCCTAGCGAAGGAAGACGACAAAGTCTGGGGCCGCGTGCTCGAACGCATCCTTGCCCAACCGGATTCCTATTGGACTCCAGCGAAAAGCGCGAGAGCGCTTCATGTTGCAACAACAGGAAATACCCGCGCTATCACTTACGAGCCGCTTCTCCCCGCATGGATTCTAAAATTCCGTGACCTGCCCTGTTTGCCTGATACGCGCGGCTTCTATCGAAAGCCGGCGGACCTGCTACGACGAACGCCGGAGACCGAATCCCTGATCGACGTGGAGCCCTTTGTCTATGGCCTCCTCGATCGGGAGACGACCAGACCTCTGCTCGCATTGCTCGGCGTAAGGGATACGCCAACGGGTCCGAACCGGCTGCTGGATTGCCTGCGCGCCCTTGCACGGACGGACAAGCCGCCGGTGCACGAGGTCGAGAAATGGTATCGGCGCCTCGACCAGATGGTCGATGCGTGTTCGACTGCCGACCTCGCCAATATCAGGAAGGCATTTCGCAACGAGAAAATCATCCTTACAGAGGCTGGGGAGTGGGCCTCAGCTTCCAGTGTATTCCTTTCGTCCGATGAGGAGGACGTTCCGGGCGCCGCGATCATTCGATCCGGCGTGCGCGACTTGACCTTGTGGCGCAAGATCGACATTGCCGACCGTCCGACTGCGGACCTCGCGATTCAATGGTTGAAAGAATTGCCGTCTGGCAAGCCATTGCCGCAGGAGGAAGCGCGCCGGGTTCGCGCTCTTCTGACCCGTCATGCGACAAGAATTTGGGCTGAGTGCGGATACTGGCTTAACCTCGCGCGCGAGTGGGCGCCCGTGGAATCCCTGGAATACGCGCTCACCATGCAGTCGCTCGTCGAATGGAGCCACCTGCATGAATGGGTAAAGCAGAAGACGGCAGACCTCCAACGCCTTCCGGCCGAGATCACAGACGCTTTGCCGTTTTCCAATCTGCCGCGACTCGCCAGTCGTGTTGAGGATCGGTTTCACGTCAACCCACTCTTTCCAGGCAATCCGGAGCGGCGGCCTTGGCTCAACCGGCTGGGAGCGGAATTGGGCCGGGCCGAGCTGGATACTGAAGCCGACACAGCGCGCATTCGCACGCTCGCCGTGGACCTGGCAGAAACCGTGTGGCGGACGACCCCGGCACTGGAGATCATCCCATACATCGACGGCACACCTGCCGGGATGCCCCGACGTACCGATGTGGTGTGGCTCGATCGGACGCTCTACGTCGATCAACTACCCAAAGCGAAACTCGCCCGTGTCGTCCCAGATCGACTAGGAAAGATGTTCGGCCGGCCAGAGATTACGGCGGCCCTGAACTACTGTTTTGAGCGCCCGGTTGAGGACGTCACCGAATATCTTGAGGAGAATTTCAAGCTCGCTCCGCGTTTTCCTGGCGACGTCTCGCCCGGTGAAACAGCCGAAGAATTACAAGCACCTCAAACGAACGCGCCTGTTTCCACCGACGCGGAACTGGCAGGCACAGGTGCTGTCGTACCAGATGACGTAGAGCCCACTATGGCGCCGGAGACTGAGACCGACACAGCCGGCGTAAGTGACGAAACGCAGGACGAGTTCGATAGCGTGGAAGCCTTGCCTCCAAAAGAGCGACCCCATCCGACGCCATCGAAGCCAACTATCATCGAACGTTTCGCCCGCTTTCACGGCTTCCAGAAGGATGGGGAGGACAGATTCTTCCATGCCGATGGCAGCTGGATCGGCAAAGCCAATGGCGATCGGTTTCCTTGGGAAAGGCGAACTGCAAAAGGGGAACTCGTTCGCCACTACTGGCCGCGCGATCACTGCCTGGAACGAGACCCGCTCCAACTCGATGCCGACGTCTGGGGGCTGATCGACAAGTTCCCCGATAGCTACGCGCTAATCCTCTCAGACGCTCGAGGCGACCCCGTCGAAGTTCCCGGCGCGCGCCTCCGCGCCATGTGCGCTGCCGGCGAGATCACACTTTACCCCGCGACATACCGTTTGGTTTACGGCAATGACCATGAATAACAATCCCAAGAAAAAGCTAATTGAAGTCGCCCTGCCGTTGCCAGAAATCAACGACGCGTCTGCTTTCGACAAAAGACCCGGAATCGGAGCACACCCGAAAGGCATACACCACTGGTGGGCGCGGCTTCCCCTACCAACCGCTCGGGCAGTTCTTTTCGCATCGGTCGTGGATGATCCCGAGGCGCACCCTGAGCGATGGCCTACAGAAGACGCTCAAAATATTGAACGTGAGCGCCTATTCGACATTGTGCGCCGAATGATGAGCAAGAAGCTGCACGAGGCACCCGAGGTGTACGCTGAGGCTCAACAAGAAATGCTAAGGCACACCGACGGCAATCTGCCGACGGTCTTTGATCCATTTGCAGGGGGCGGTTCGATACCGCTTGAAGCCAGCCGCATGGGGTTTGAGGCCCATGCCGCAGATCTCAATCCTGTCGCGGTTCTGCTCAATAAATGCAATCTGGAACTAGCGCCACGATGGATCAAACGTCCTCCAGTAAATCCTGATGACCGCCGTAAGATTGGCGGTGGCGAGGCCTGGCGCGGAACATATGGCCTCGCCGCTGATGTTCGCTACTACGGGCGATATGTGCTCGGTCAGGCGCTGGAAAGGATCGGCCACCTCTATCCGAGAATCAGGCTTTCAGGCGAGCACGGGAACGGTGATGCGAACGTTATAGCGTGGATTTGGGCACGCACTGTCGCGAGTCCGAACCCCGCTGCACATGGAAAGCACGTCCCATTGGTAAGCACCTATTGGCTCTCCAGCAAGAAGGGTGCCGAAGCATGGCTGGAGCCGGTGGTAGACAAGCTAAATGGCACGTACCGCTTTGAGGTCCGCAGGGGGCCACCCAGAGACCGCACCATAGTTGGAGCGGGAACAAAACTCGGTCGCGGCGCGAAATTTAGGTGTCTACTCACCGACGAACCGCTAGATGAAAATCACATCAAGGCCGAGGGCAAAGCTGGGCGCTTCGGAAGCTGCCTCCTCGCGGTCGTCGCGGAAGGGCCTCGAGGTCGGATTTACCTACCAGCAATGGAAGCCCAATCTCAGGCAGCGATGGTAAAGGCGCCTGATGGCGAGATTGATGAAGCCCTTGCCGACGACCCGCGTAATATTTGGTGCGTTGGATACGGCCTCCGGCATTTTAGGCAGCTTTACACGCCCCGCCAACTTACTGCGTTGGTGACGTTAAGTGACTTAATAAAGTCGGTCCGTCCAGAGTTGCAACGTCACGCGACCGCTGCGGGCTATTCGCCCGAAGATTCGAACGCCTATGCGACTACGGTCATCACTTTCTTGGCACTGGCGTTGGATCGCAGTGCTGATTCCAATAACGCCCTGTGCCGCTGGGATCAGAGTGCTGCCGGTCAGCGGGTCAAAAACCTATTTGGGCGACAAGCGATACCTATGCTGTGGGACTTCGCCGAGGCCAATATTCTTGGTGAGAAGTCCGTTTGCTGGAGCAATTCCGTCGAAATCACCGCGGCGAGCATTGAGGCGATTGTTCCATCGATCGGGCCTGCTGGAACAGCACGCCAAATCGACGCCGCCACCGGCGCCAACGGAATTGGCAATCTACTCGTCAGCACTGACCCGCCCTATTACGACAATATCTCTTATGCCGGGCTTTCTGATTTCTTCTACGTCTGGCTCCGGCGCACGATCGGCGATCAGTATCCGGACCTGTTTAGCACAGTCCTTGTTCCGAAGCTCCCTGAGTTGACTGCCTCTCCGGAACGATTCGACGGCAACAAGGAAAAGGCAAAGGAGCACTTTGAAAAGGGCTTCCGAAGCGCGTTTAACGCTTTGCGAGGCAAAATGGACAGTCGCTTTCCACTTACGGTCTACTACGCATTTAAGCAGAGCGATGAGAATGAAGGCGACCCGGCTGATGAGAACGATGAATCCGGGATTGATCTAACTACTGGTTGGGAGACACTGCTGGAAGCTTTGATTTCCAGCGGTTTTCAGATCACAGCAACCTGGCCGGTTCGCGCCTCACAGAAGTGGCGTATGGTGTCGATGGGTACCAACGCCCTTGCATCATACATAGTTCTAGCCTGCCGGCCGCGTTCGCTCGATGCTCCTCAGATCGCGAGCACGCAGTTTCGACAGGAGCTAAAGCGGTCCCTTCCGACAGCACTCAAACATCTGCAGCAGGGCAATATCGCTCCTGTCGACTTCGCTCAAGCAGCCATCGGGCCTGGGATGGCTGTCTATTCCCGCTACGGCCGCATCCTAGACAGTAGCGGTAAGCCAATGTCGGTAAGAGCAGCGCTTGGAATCATCAATCAGTCTCTGACCGAGGTACTGAGTGAATTGGAAGACGAATTCGACGCTGACACGCGATGGGCGATTACTTGGTTTGAGCAGAATGGATTTGACCCAGGCGATTTCGGAGATGCGGAAATCCTGAGCAAAGCAAAGGTCACATCCGTTTCAGGTTTGCAGCAAGCCGCCATCGTCGTGTCCAAGGGAGGCAAGGTACGCTTGTTGCGACCGGAAGAGCTTCGGACGGACTGGGATCCGAGCACCGATAGTCGGGTCACTGTGTGGGAGACGACGCATCATCTCTTGCGCCTCTACCATTACGAACAGGCTGGGGATGAAGCCACGGCAGAGCTACTTCGCAAGATAAGTTCAGACGGTGAGCTGGCCCGCGAGCTGGCCTATCGCCTATTCAACATTTCCGAGAAAAAGAAGCGCTCTCAAGAGGCCCAAGGCTACAACGCTCTCGTGCTGGGATGGCCGGAAATCGCGCGCCTTGCTCGTGAGATGCCGGCACCCGCCGCGCCGTCACAAGGACAACTAATCTGAGGAGCCAGCCATGGCGGTCACAAATCATGAACGCGTCGGAAAAGCGCTAGAGCTCCTAAAAAGCGGACTTGGGCCATTCGTCGAGCGCGAGTTCAAGAGCGTCTACAAAGATCGTGCAGCGGCCGAGGCAGCGCGCTTCATAGGTGAAGATCGTCTGAATGCCAAGCGGTCGGCCGCAAATTGGGATGTGGCCGCGTTGCTCAAGCTCATGTGGGAATCCTGGAACGATGTCTTCCGAAAAACGCTCGGCCCGGCCGAACGCAGCTTGCTTAACGAGCTTCGCGACCATCGCAACAAATGGGCGCACCAGCAGACCTTCTCCAGTGACGATGCCTATCGCGCCCTCGACTCGGCTGGTCGGCTGCTGACCGCTGTGTCCGCGCCGCAAGCGGACGAGATCGAAAAGATGAAGATGGAACTCTTGCGGCTGCGTTTTGATGAACAAGTACGCAGCGAAAAGCGCAAGAGCGCGGGGACGGCGATCGAAAGCCAGGCGCTAGGGAATCTCAAACCGTGGCGAGAGGTTGTGACACCTCACAAAGACGTGGCGAGTGGTCGCTACCAGCAGGCCGAGTTCGCCGCCGACCTCTGGCAAGTGCATCTAGGCGAAGGGACGGACGAGTACAAGAATCCTGTCGAGTTCTTTCGTCGAACATATCTTACCGAGAGCCTGCGACGCCTGCTCGTAGGGGCGGTGCAACGGCTCACCGGTGCTGGCGGCGACCCGGTGGTGCAACTGCAAACCAATTTCGGCGGCGGCAAAACGCACTCAATGCTGGCTCTCTATCACTTGTTTTCGGGTACCGCGCCACGCGAACTCGCCGGCATCGATGGCGTATTACAGGAGGCCGAGACAACGAAGCTGCCAGCCGCTCGACGCGTGGTGCTGGTCGGCAACAAGATTTCGCCCGGCAATCCGGTCACCAAAGCAGACGGCACGGTGGTTCGCACGCTGTGGGGTGAGCTCGCGTGGCAACTCGGAGGCAAAAAAGCATTCGCCCGACTGGCGGCCGACGACGCACAGGCAACCAGCCCCGGCGATGTGCTGCGCGAATTATTCAAGGAGTACGGCCCCTGCCTGATTCTGATCGACGAGTGGGTAGCATACGCCCGCCAACTTCATGACCAGAGCGATCTGCCGGCTGGGAGCTTCGAGACTCAATTCACCTTTGCCCAGGCTCTGACCGAGTCGGCAAAGTTGGCAAAGAACTGCCTCCTAGTGATTAGCCTTCCCGCTTCAGATACGGCTGGCTCGCCACACACCCAGGCGGATGACGCAGAGGTTGGAGGCCAACGCGGCCGAGAGTCGCTCGACCGCCTGCGCAACGTAGTAGGACGAGTAGAGTCCTCGTGGCGGCCAGCGACTGCCGAGGAAGGGTTTGAGATCGTGCGTCGGCGGCTGTTCGAACCGCTGACCGATCCTGCGCAGTTCAAGGATCGTGACGTGGTGGCGCGGGCTTTCGCCGATCTCTACCGGACACAGCACCAGGAGTTCCCGCCCGAGTGCCGCGACGCGGACTACGAGAAACGGATTAAGGCTGCATACCCGATACACCCGGAAATCTTCGATCGCCTCTACACGGATTGGTCGACGCTTGTGAAATTTCAGCGCACGCGCGGCGTATTGCGGCTGATGGCAGCGGTGATCCATAGCTTGTGGGAGAAGGGCGATCGGAATCCGGCCATCCTGCCAGCGAATATTTCGATCGACGATCCTCGCGTGCAATTCGAGCTGACGCGCTACCTCTCGGATAATTGGGTTCCGGTGATCGAGAAGGACGTGGACGGCCCCAGCTCGCTGCCGCTACGGCTGGATGGCGAGGTGCCGAACCTTGGAAAGTTTGCGGCATGCCGGCGCGTCGCGCGCGCAATCTATCTGGGATCAGCTCCCACCGGAACGGCTGCCCATCGCGGCCTTGAGGATCGGCGGGTCAAGCTCGGCTGCGTGATGCCGGGCGAGTCTCCCGCGGTCTTTGGCGACGCCCTGCGGAGACTCGCTGGCGCCGCCACCTATCTCTACCAAGATGGTCCACGGTATTGGTATTCGACGCAGCCCACGGTTACCAAGCTCGCAGAGGACCGCGCAGAGCAGCTAAAGCGCGATCCCGACAAGGTGGTGCAGGAACTCGACAAGCGCTTGCGCGGCGACCTTCGTAAGACAGGCGACTTCAACCGTATTCATCCCCTGCCCCAATCTGGTCAGGACGTACCCGACGATCTCGATGCACGACTGGTCGTGCTCGGGCTTGACCACGCCTACACGAGGGAGCCGGCAAACGCTGCCGAGGCGGCCGCCAAGGCGATTCTCGAATCGCGCGGCAACACACCCCGTCTCTATCGTAACACGCTTGTGTTTCTCGCGCCGGATAAGACTCGACTACAGGATCTCGACGAGGCAACCCGCCGCTTTCTCGCCTGGGAGTCAATTCTCTCCGAGAAGGAGACGCTCGACCTCTCACCGCATCAGGTGAAGCAAGCTGAGACCCAGCAGGCTGCCGCCGACGGCGCCGTCACCGCCCGTCTACCCGAGACCTATCAGTGGCTTCTGGTTCCGGTGCAGTCTTCACCTCAAGCGACCGTCGAGTGGCAAGGGGTGCGGCTTTCCGGACAAGACGCATTGGCGGTGCGCGCGAGCAAGAAATTGCGCAGTGACGAGCTGTTGGTGACCGGGTTTGCCGCCACGCGGTTGCGGATGGAACTCGACCGGGTGCCGCTTTGGCGCGGCGATCACGTAGCGATCAAGCAACTGGTCGAAGACTTCGCCCGGTATCTCTATTTGCCGCGGCTTCGAGATTCCGCGGTTCTTCTGCAGGCTATACGCGAGGGGCTCGCCTTACTGACGTGGGGCAAGGACTCATTCGCATATTCTGAGAGCTACGATGACACCGCTGCCCGCTATCGCGGCCTGCGGTGTGGCCAGATGGTGAATGTTACCGAGGACAACCTGTCGGGCCTCCTAGTGAAGCCTAACGTTGCTCAAAGGCAGCACGAGGCTGAAGCAGCGGTAAGGTCGGGAGCACCTGCAGGTGGTGACGAGTCAGAGTCGGCAGACAGTGAGCGAACGATGGGGGTTGGCTCGCAGCCTGCAACCGGGATCGCGACCTCGGCGGAATCGCGGCCGAAGCGCTTTCATGGGACCGCTACATTGGATACGACCAGAGTAGGTCGCGACGCCGGGCGCATCGCGGATGAAGTTATAGCCCACCTTTCCGGTTTGGTTGGATCGTCAGTAAAGGTCACACTTGAAATCGAGGCCAACGTCCCCCACGGCGTTCCTGAAAATGTTGTCCGCACCGTCACGGAGAATAGCCGCACTCTGAAGTTCGACAGTCATGGATTTGAACAAGAATGAGCGGTGTAGACCCATCCGTTGGAATTCTGGCGTATGGGTCCTTAATCTCCGATCCGCGCGAAGAGATTCAAAACGCAACGATCCACATCAAGAAGGGAATCATGACCCCCTTCAATGTGGAGTTCGCCCGAACTAGCCGCACGCGCGCTGGTGCTCCGACGCTCGTTCCTGTCAAGGACGGCGGCGCGAGAGTTCCGGCCTGGATATTTGTATTGAATATTCCGGAGAACGAAGCGGCCAATTGTCTATGGCGCCGCGAGACTGGCTCGGTGGGCAGCGAGCGCACCTATAACCGTCCGACAGCTCCGGGACCGAACAGCGTAGTCATTGCTCGTATCGAGAATTTTGGAAGCGTGGATGTCGTGCTGTACACTGACATTGCTCCCAATATCTCTGAGCTGACTCCGGCGCGACTCGCTCTCCTAGCGATAGAGAGCGCGCGGTCGCTAAGCAATGGTCGTGACGGGATCACCTATCTAATCAAGGCCAAAGCAAACGGTGTCTTGACGCCGCTTTCGGCTCTCTATGAGCAGGAGATCAAGCAAAGATTGGACGCCGTTGACCTCGAGGACGCGCTCGGAAAGGCCCGCACCGCAATTAAGACTCGATAGGAGAAAAAGCCCCACGAACGGTGTTTGCGATACTCATGCGAATCGCTGAGGAGGGCGCAGACCTCAGCCCAGCTATTCTAGCGGCCAGGCGGTTGTGGTATCCATGTCCTCAAACCAGAGATGGAGACAGCCATGTCAGGAAGCGGAGGCGGGAGCGATTGGCGGCCGGAGCCTACAAAGCCTGAATCGAAGCCTAAAGGGGAAGGCGAAGGCCGCGGAACCAAGGCTGTTCCTGACCCGTGCAACATTACGGAAGTTACGACCCTCAACTCGATCAATCGCAATGTGCTGGCGGGTTTGAGACCCAACGACCGACTCTCTGTCGTCTTCCAGGCCGGCCCACCTCAGCGGCTGGTCGCGCAGACGCAGGCGGGCGCAACTGCAGGCTCGATCACGTCACCATCAATGCTTCAGATCATCCAATGCATCCAAGCCGGCCATAACTACGACGCTGTTGTGCTGTCCGTGCGCGGAGCTCAATGTCAGGTGCGGATTGAACCGCGATGAGTGCCATAACGATCGTGGGTGGCGTCTACCACGAGCGGTGCATCTGGCCTGACTGGGATCAAGTCTTCGGATCGGGGGGACGTGCCGCTGCCGCACTATCCGGGCTGGTCGACAAGCTCACCTTGCGGACATACGCGCGTGACGACACTGCCGAGCGCTTTAAGGCCTATGCTGTCGGCGCGTACCGATTTGAGTTCGAGCCGACACGGGCCGACCAAACGGTCTCTTTTGAGTATGTGCACAGTTTATCCATCCCAACCATTAGGCCCGCCCCGCCGCTGATCCGACAAAACGAACCGATCAGCGTATCAGACGATGTTGTATTGCGATTTGGCTTCATGGAGGGTTCTGGTCGCGTCGACGCCAAGTGTTGTGTCTACGATCCTCAGTCCGCGTTTGCTCCAAGGCCTTTTGCCGAAAACGGTAGCAGAGCTGATCGATTGGCCATTGTGGCTAATCGAGGTGAAGTTCTGGCGCTTGGCCGTCGTCCTGATTTGATAGAGTCGGCGCGAGCTCTGCTGGCCGATGGCGCTGAGGTAGTCGTTGTCAAATCTGGCGCCGCGGGCGCTTATGTTGTGGATAGCACGAATGCCACCTCAGTGCCGGCATATCAAACAGAACAGGTATGGACTCTCGGCTCGGGTGATGTATTCGCTGCCATGTTTGCTGCGGCGTGGGGCGTGAGGAACGCTAAGCCAGTTGAGGCTGCCAAAGTCGCGTCGCGAGCAGTTGCTGAATACGCCAACTCTATGGCGCTACCGTGCCCATCGCTACCTGATCTCGAAAAATCGCTGCTACCAGAAGCTCAGGCGTTTGATGGTGAAGCCTACCTCGCTGGACCCTTTTTCACGATCAGCCAACGCTGGCTTATTGACGAGGCGCGCCGCTGCCTAAGTGAACTTGGAATGAAGGTCTTTTCTCCGGTCCATGACATTGGTCACGGACCGGCGGAAACAATCGCACCAGCGGACCTTGCTGCCCTCGATAAATGCGACGTGGTGTTTGCAATTCTGGACGGGATCGACAGCGGCACGGTTTTTGAGATCGGACATGCGCGCGCGCGAGGCAAACCGGTGTACGTGCTTGCTCAAACGGTCTCCGAAGAGGACCTGAAAATGGTGGTGGGCTCAGGTTGCCAAGTATTCGACGACTTCGTTACCGCCATCCATCATACGGCGTGGCGAACATGAGCACAGCATTGTTGCTTTCGGGCGGCATGGACTCGATAGCAATTGCACATTGGCGCCGTCCCGAAATCGCAATTACGATTGATTACGGGCAGCGCCCCGCTAAGGGGGAAATACGCGCATCCCAATCCGTCGCGGAAGTGCTCGGAATCGAGCACCACATCATACGCGCGGACCTGAGCGCGCTTGGCAGCGGCGATATGGCCGGTTCGGCAGCATTAGGCATGGCACCGGTTTCGGAATGGTGGCCATATCGCAATCAGATGTTGGTCACACTTGCTGCCATGAAATGCGTAGCCGTTCGAGCTAAACGTCTGTTCATCGGGACCCTCAAGACCGACGACCGCCATGCTGATGGTCGTCTGGAATTTGTCGCGAGCTTGAATGCACTCCTACGACTGCAGGAAGGCGAGATGATTCTGGAGGCTCCAGCGATCGAGCTCACGGCGGTAGAGCTTATTCGTAAGTCTGGCGTGCCGATGGAAGTATTAGCGTGGGCCCATTCTTGTCATGTGAGTGAGTATGCCTGCGGCCTGTGTCGCGGGTGTCGCAAACACTATGAGACTTTGCGAGACCTCGGTGAAAGACCATACTGATCCGCGACCAAAGTCCCCGCCGGAAGCTGTTCCGCTTGTTCCTTGGCCAGTGCAGCGCACACTGCGATGTCCGCCGACAACGCCACCACCACTAACATCTTTCACAGGCGTCTTTGAGGCTCGCCGGTCTAGTCGAGAAATGACGCATGCCCCATTGCGGGAGATCGTCAACGTACTTGCGTTTGCGACGCAGCCACGATTCGTCCTAGCGAGCGATGCGCTAAAGCGGACCCGACGACCGAGTCCCTCCGCCGGAGCACTGCATCCAATAGACATAGCGCTAGTAGATTGGCGTGGTGCACCGCGGCTCATGCGGTATGATTCCCTTTTGCATCAATTGGACATTCTAGTTCCTCTCACGTTTCTCGATGATTTACGTGAGCTCGCACATACGTCGGAGGAAATTTTGCCGGGCGCTCGGGGGACGGCCATCGTTCTGTTGGGAGATTTAGCTCGGGTTGCAGCTACTTACGATAACCCTGACACGCTTTTATGGCGGGACGCAGGCGCGTTGCTTCAAACGCTCTTTTTGGCCGCGACAGCATTTCGGCTCGCTTTCTGCCCACTCGGAATCCTGGGACACGAAGTCGTGCGAGCGCTTGGCTTGGAGCAAAGATTGACCGCTGCGGGTGTCGCATTAATCGGACGCCCATCGAGCGCCGATTGATCTGCTATCGACCAAGTCACTTCACTCAAGCCATTTGCAAATGCAGCGGCTGGGTGACCCAACCGATTTCGGTTCGACATCGTGATCACCACGAGACGCCTCATGTAATCCCACATTAATCCATCCAGCATGCCCGCGCCGGTGTCGAGTGCGGTGGCAAACCGAATAAATGCATCTTCCAGACTGCAATAGTGTCGTTGCGGATTGAACTCCGGAGGGAATAGTCCGATGTGGCGACCCGCTCGCAGGATATGAATGTCAATCACGGCGACATTGTTCGATCCGCGGTAGTTACGGACGATCCAAGAAGCGGTTTTTAGGCCGATGCCAGGGAATTCAGCCAGGCGATCCCGCAGGACGATATCACTACTTGGTTCAATGAAATCGTTGAGGCGGCTAAGACAGGCCGCTAGATAACGTGACTTCTGACGCGGGAAACGGTACCTGCGCGGATGCCCCCGAATCACGAATGGTTCTGCAAGAGCGTGCTCTAATGCGTCTTCCGCGGGCGCTCCTTGAAGGAGCCCTCGATCACGCAAGCGGGCGAAGGCGGCAAGGCCGAGTTCAGCCTTCATTCCGAATCCGCCAAGCAGGCAGGCAGCTATTTCCTCCAACAGCGTATTGCCAAGCCGCAAATTGCAATATGTCCCGAGCCGCTCGTGCTGCCATGCCTGTCCGCGCCAATATGCCGGAGTCAGGAGCTCGTCAAAGGCGCCCCACCGAACTCCGGGGAGCACAAAATCATTTGGGTCTGGAAGCTCCAAACATTCGATTGTGCCGCCAATTAGCGAATACATTTCTTGCATCGGCGCCGTCCCCTATTGCGTGCGACCACCTGGACGCCATACCGATTCAAATTGGTCGGAGTGAATCACACCGGAGTCTGCGAGGGAATCCCCCATTATGACGGCGTCGCCCTTGAGATCGAACGGATGATCGGCGTAACCATCCTCGTGGACGAGCTGGTACTGCCTCGTTAGAAGCAGCCATCGGGATATTTAGAAATGCCAAGGGCGCCCCGGAGGCGACCCGTTGTTGGGAATCAGACTGATGCGGCCGGGTCAGCCTTGCGGGCCGTCCGGCTTGCGTTCGCGCGCTCCTTGGCCTTCGTGAGCTCGTCCTGAAGCGCATCCGGCATTTCCGCCGTGGCGTGCCGTCGCTCTAGCTCGCGGCGCCGATCGTGAAAGTCAGATCGCCCGTCAGGAACTTGATGGGCGTGCCGGTCGCGACCGCGAACGGCCCGCCCGGCAGAGCCTTGCTGAACAACAGGTTTCCGTCCGAGGCCGCGTCGAAGATGCCGACATAGTCCAGGTTGGCGACATCGCCGGCCGCCTCGCCGAAATCGACATCCGCCGAATTCGTGACCTCGTTGTCGACGCCATCGTCGGCGATGGCGTCGAAGGTGATCGCGACCCGGCCGCCAGCATTGATGGTATCGGTGACCTCGGCGCCCGAGGTTTTCGGGTTGCCGTTGAACAGACCGACGTAGCAGGCGGCGGGGGCCGCCGGCATTGCATTGCCAGCAAGCCAGCGGCAGACCTTGTTGCCAAGATAGACGCTCATGTCAGATGCCATAGTTCTTCTCCTGTTGTTACCAACTCAGCACCACGACGACCTGAATCGGAGGCGCGTGGGGCTGAAATCCAATCGTCACCGCCGCCGCAAGCTCGGCGTCGTCGGTGAATGTGATCGAGAGCGCTATCGCGGCGAGCAACGTCGCCCGGGCGGTCAGCACCGCGTCGTCGGTAAGATCGATAGCGAGCCGCAAGGCGGCGGCGCCGACGGTCAGATAGGCGGCAAGCGCCGCGCCGTCAGCGAGGCTTGCCGCCAGGTGGAGCGGTGCCGGCAGAACCGTAATCGCGACCGAGAATACGGCGTCCTCGGTGAACGCAACGGCGAGATGAAGCGGCGACCAGATGCCGATGGTCGGCGCCAGCGTTGCTTCGTCGAGGAACGCAGCGGCCAATTCCAGCGGCGGCGGGATGATGGTGATTGCCGCCTCTAAGCCCGCGTCGTCGGCCAATGCCGCCGTCAGTGCGAGCGGCGGGATGCCGGCCGCGGGGGCTTTGATCGCATCTACGATCAAGCCCCAATTCAGGATCGTGAAGGCGGTCCCGAAGGCGACGAGCGCATTATCCAGCGGCGCGGTCGCCAGCTTGTATTCGCTTTGCTGTGACGACCAGTCGGTGCCGCCGCCATTGGTGAAATTCGCGAGCGTCGTGAAATCGGCGGGCGATGAGCTGGTCCCGCCGCTGCGCGGCGACCCCGCGACGGCAAGAATCAGCTCGCGGGCGGCATCGGTCGAAACGCCGGCAAGGCTCGGTGTGCTGGCGCTCGATGCTCCGCCGGTCGCGCTCGCCGGCAGGCTCGCGTTGGTGTCGAAAGGCTCGTCGATATCGGCGCCGGCAACGCCGAACGCGAGAATGGTCGCGTCATCGACATTGCCGCCGGAAATGTGAGCGGTGATCGTATCGGCGGTCAGCGCAGCCGGCGCATGCGCCCACCAGATTTCCAGCGTGTTCGAGTTGCTGTTGCGACCGCCGGCCCACTGGTATTGCGCTCGTCGCTGCCAGGAAAGCCCGGCGGTGTCGGTCACGCTGCCGACGGGGCGATAGCCGTTGGCCCCGGTCGTCTCGGTGTGGACGATGGCGACGATGATATCGTCCGGCTGCGTGGTCGTCAGTGAAACGTTGCCCGTTGCGGTGCCGGAGAAGTTCGCGTTGGCTTGCCCATCGATAGAGGGCCCGAGCGGCGCGCCGTCGCCGACGATATCGAAAGCGCGCTGGAGATTCTGCGTCCAGGCCGGCAGCGTCGGCACGGCCAGGACCGCGCCGAACACCTCGCCATCGTGCGAAATCAGAACATCGAAATTCAGCGGCGCCAGATTGTATTCGGAGGTGTTCTGCGCCCGCATGGTAAGAACGGCGGGTGCAGCCGCGGACGGGAACGTATAGCCGACATATTGCTTGCCGTTCGCCCCGGCCTGCCAGCGCGTGCCGGGATTATTGTCGAAGGCGTTGGCCCCCGCGTAGCTCGAATTGTGCGAGGACTCGATCGCGGTGCCGCTGCCGGCATCGGTCAGATCGATGCCGCTACCGTCGCGGAATTCGAGCTCCTGGATTTCGACGTAGTCGGCGCTGCCGAAGGCCCCGCTCGACATCTTGTCGAGGCAGCGCACCGCCCAGGTTTCGGCGGCGCCGTCGACCAGCGACGGCTTTGTATAGGTCCGCGTCTGTAGATTCGACCAGCCGGTCTCGTTGATGGCGCCGATAGCGCTGCGCCAATTGACGCCATCGTCCGACCATTCGAGCCAAAAGCGCTTGGGAACTTGCGTGAGATACGAAGTATCAGCCTTGAGCGCGAATTCGACGATGGCCTGACGTAGCGGGAAGCGGTAGCCGACCCACACGCCGGAAGAACCGACGGTCGCCCAGCGATTCCCCTCGCTGCGATTAAAGGCGTTCGCCGCGACATCGGAGCCGCTATGGCCGCTTTCGAGCGCGCTCCCACCCACGCACAAATCGGCGCCACCGGGCGAGGCGCGCATATAGACCTCGCCGATCGACGTATAGGAATCGGCATTGTTGGCCTCGACATAGACGCGCCACCAGAAATGCGCGCCGGGCGGGATAGGCACACGCGAATTGACCGCGAGCGTCGCCCCATCGGAAAAGTTGACGCGCAGATTGCCTGCAAGCGGCAGCGCGTTCGCTACCACCAGGCGATGCCAGCTGAGCGTCGATGGTGGCGTGCCGGCCGTCCATGCGACGCCGTTCGCCGATGTGTAGAGCGTATTGGCGCCGATGACGAGCCACTTGCCGCCATCGGACCAGCACGCATGGTCGAAGCGCGTTCCGCCGAGGCCGCTCGCAAGTTGCGTGTAATTGACACCATCGGTGGAGCGGGCAATGACGCCGGTATTGCCGCCGACCACCATCAGCATGTCGAGGCCGGGCGAATAGGCGATCGATTGCCAGTCGTAGGCCGAGCCGGTCAGCGATTTTTGCGACCACGCTGCCGAGGTCGGATCGCTGCAATAGGCGTAGTCGTTGTTGCCGCTGGCGTTGCCAGCGATCATGCAGAATTTCTGGATGGCGCCGCCAGCCCAGGCGATAAAGCGCCAATTCTTGGATGTGGCCGGCGCGTTCGCCTTGGTCCAATTGACCGCGTCGGGCGACGTATAGACCGCGTTGTTGTCGCCAACCGCGACTAAAAGGCTGCGATCGGATGACCAGCAGACCGAGTTGAGCGCAACACCGGTGTCGGGCAGCGAGCGCGCGGTCCAGTTGATCCCGTCGGGCGAGGTGAGGACGCGCGTGCTGGTGGTTGGCCCGGCCGAGGTGACGATGACGAACAGCCCGAGGACGCCGGCCCAGCAGATTCCATTCATCGTCCACGAATTCGTATTCGGGACGGCGGTGCCGGTCCAGCTATGGCCGTTGTCGGTCGAGCGCGCGACGTTGTTGGAATTGTTGTCGCCACCGCTGGCGATGGCGACGAACATGCCGAGCTTCGGCGAATAGGCGAGCCCCGACCAGCTCGAACCGCTGCCGTTGGCGAAGGTCGGAAGATTGACCGTCGTCCAGCTGGCCGCGTCGTCGGCCGACCAGGCGCCGCGCGGATTGTCAGCGCCGCCCCAGGCGACCGCTACAAGCGGGGTCGCCATCGTCAGAGCGTCCCCTTAACGCCTGCGAACAGGATGCTCAGATCGAAGGCGGTATCATCGAGCGCCGTGGGCCGCATGACGCGCAACGTATTGCCGGCGTTGAACTGGATGGCCTGGTCGAACGTGAACGTGCCGGCGGTGCTGCCGGGCGCGAAATCCAGCGTGCCGATCTGAATTGCATCCTGGTAGATCGCGCAGGACAGCGCCGCGGTTGGCGCTACGGCAAGCCCGGCCGACGAGTCGTTCAAACCCGCCGGCAAATAGAACGGCGTGCGCGCCGACGCGCGAAAAGCGAACATCGCCGCGCCGTCGACAATGCCAAGCCCCGGTGGACCCGGAAAAAAGAAGGCGATGTCGTAACTGTTCGGAAACGGCATCACGAACTGGTAGAACGGGCCTTGCGCGTCCGCGCCGAATACGAAGGCGTCGTCCGAGGTGAAATCGTGCAGCACCAAATAGAGGCCGTCATTGGCGACGAGGAAATCGTAGAGCCGGTAATCGTGGTTGGGCTGAAAGGCGCCGGTGAAGCGGAAGGCGGCTTGCGGCAGGACGTAAGGGCCGAACACCGTATGATCGGCCATGGTGATCGTCATCCGGTTGCCGTCGACCGAAATCGAATCGATCTCGTTGGGCAGCACCGGATTCTGCTCGACCGCCTCCAGCCGCTGTTCAACGTCGTAGAAATTCTGGTCGATTTCTTCGGGCTGAAGATCGCGGCCGAGGCCGGCGCCCCATTGGGCGTTGTCATCGGTGCGGTATTTCAGGGCGACCATTCACATCCTCTACGGCAGGCGTTCGGCAGTGACCTCGAGCGTGCCGAGATCAATCGCGAAAGAGCTGGTGCAGGCTGGCATCACGCTCTCAGGGACGTTGGGGCTTGCGGTGCCGGCAGCAGCAACCGGCATGCCGGCCCAGCTCGGATTGCATTGAGCGTCCGAGGGGAAGTCGCGGGTGCCCTTATAGGTGCCGAAGTCGAGCGCCCATCGGTAATAGGTGCTGCTCGATGCGCCGGCCGTCGCGATCGCAAAGGTCAGAGAACGGGACGGGCTGATCAGCTCTTTGATCCGGCCGAGATTGAAAAAGACGATCGCATGCGCCGAATAAAAGAACTGATTGATCGTCTGGAGCTCAGTGTGCGAGGCGGTGACCTCCCAGATGATCCAATAGATCTGGTCGGCGGGGATGCCGTAGCCCTCCACCCAGCCGTCGATGGCCTGCTGGAGCACGTCCTGATCGGGCACGCCGTCGTGATAAGGGACGCGCACACCGCCGAGCGGCGAGCCGCCGCCATAGGCCCAGCCGTTCCAGATCGCCTCGTCGACGACGGTCGCCTCATAGGTGTGGCTTTCCGAATGCTGGTCGGACCAGGGCGGCCGGCTCCACATGTATTCCTGCGCCAGCATGGCAGACGAAAATGGATTGACGATCGGCGTGGCACCCGGGAAGCCGATCTGCGCCAGCAGATTGAAGTCAGTGCCGAACGGCAGTCCGCTTAAGAGTGGCGTATCGCTGAAAGCATCACCGCCGGCATAATCGATGCTCAAGACCAGTGCAGCAATCTTTGCAGCGCCCCAGCCGACCTCGACAATGTTTTGGTGTGGGTCGAGCCGCGTTGGGGGATCAAGCGCCATCGCTCTTGTTCTTGTAGGTGAATGTGGTCTCCTGGCCGTTCACGCCAGAGGTCTTGAGCTTGTCGATCAATTCGACATCGACGTACTGCGAATCATCATCCGGGTTTGTGATGCGCTTGATGCTGGTTTCGCGGGAGAGTTCGCGGTGCTTGCTCTCGACGTAGGACGTGATCGTGCTCGAGTAGCTCGAATTGAACGTCTTGGTCGATCCGGTCTCTCCGCACTGGATCAGCATGTTGTCGACCGGTGGTTCGCTCGGATTCAAAATCCGCTGCGGCGGCGTCACGTCCCGTGACTGGAACGGCCGCACGATGCGCTCAAGGCCGGTCACGACGACGCGGCCTCAAGATCGATCATCTTCGGCACCTTCAATTGCGAGACGGCAATGTCATAGGCCGTCTCGAAGGACATGCCGGCGACGGGCTTCAATTCGAGGTCGTACCAGACCGCATTGCCTTTGAGGATTTCGGTCGTGGTCTGCGATTGCAGCGCCGCAATGCGGTTCTGCTCGTTCACGTTCTGCGGCTGCGCGTTGTTGACCTCGATATCGATGGGGAACGACGCCTCGATGGCGCCGCCCTGCGCGTCGGCCGAGCCGTGCACCTGCTCGCGCACCACCGCCTGCCGTTTCGACAGCGGAAACGTGAGCCCGTCATCGTTCGGCGCGTCGATGGGCGGCGCATAGCTCACATCGCTCGCCGGCAGCGCCACCTCAACATTGCGGTATGCCTGATAGCCGCGCGCCATGTAGCCTTCCGCCGCATAGGACGGATCGCCCGGCTGCTCCTGCACCGCGCCGCCATAGCCGATAGCGCAGCCGACCGTGACGGACCCGATGGCGACGCCGTTGCCGCCATCGACGCCGAATTTGTAGCCGACGATCTTGCCCAGTGCCTGCCCACCCGGCAGGCGGTCGTCGAATAGCCGGCCATTCTTGCGACAGGTGAGCGCGATTGCGCGCTCGAAGCTGCAGGCGAAAGTGATCTCGACGCAGCGCGAACGGATCAGCAGGTGCGCGCGCGCCTGCGCAATCAGATATTCGAGGCTCCAGCGCCCGCGGTCGGTGGGCAGATAGGAGCGCCGGCCGAGATAGCCGATCGGCGGCGGGCCGCCGGCCACTTCGGAGCCGACATCCTGCGAGTCCAAGCTGATCGCCAGCACATCAGCGTCCTCGGCCAGCGTCACAATGTCCTGCACATCGGTTACAAGCGTAAAGCGCGCGTGTTCCTTGCGCGGCCGGTTGGCGTCGTATTTGAGCGTCATGCTCGTCTGGACTTGCCAGAGCGGCACATAAAGCCCGGTGCTTTCTTGTGTTGCCGGGATATTGATCGGGTCGCTGTCCGGCCCGCCCTCGTCGATGACGCCAGTCTGAAACTTGCGCATCAGGTCGGTGTAAAGGTAGGGGCCGCGCATGATCGGCACCGAGCTCGAAATGCTCACCGACATGGTGTCGCCGGTTGCGTGCTTCTTCTCCTGGTTCTGCCAATTGACGGTACAATTGACCGTATCGACGTTCTCGACATCGTTGAGATCGCGCGCCGAGGCGGCAACGACGGTCCAGCCGCCGCCAAGGCTCGCGCCCGGCTTCGGCCAATCGGAGATCAGCGACTGCCCGGTGTAGGTCGCGACATCCAAACCGAATTGCAGCGCACCCGATGCTTGTTGCGTCCAATTGATGGTGGCGTCGACCGAGACGCTGCGCAGCGGCGTCTCGCCGAGATTGATTTTGACGGAGTCGTAGGGCACCTCGTCGGGATGGAAATCCTCGATGCCATCTTCGCCAACCAGCACATCGGAGATATCGACAGCGTGGGTGACGCGATCGATCGACCACAGCGCCGAACGGGCTTCGAGCACGGTATCGGGATCGTCGAGCGCGTCGGGATTGATCCAGATCGGATCGTAATAGGGCCGCACCTTCAACGTTTCCGCCTTGGCTGCCTTCAGCGCCACGAAATCGGCCGGCCGCGCGGTGAAGACGAGCGTCACCAGTTCCTGATTGATGTCGGTCGGCACGCCGACCAGCCGGCCGTAGAAGAGGGGCACGAAATCGGCGCCGTTCTGCCAGGAAAGCCATGCCCAGACCCGGCGCGACGGCGCCAAGAGGCCGATGCGCGGGTTGCGGACGATCGCGGTCAGGGTCGCGAAATCGCCCTCGCTGTGATCGATATCGAACTTGAAAATGTCCTCGTCGATGCGCGTGTGCACGGCGCGATCGAATGTTTCGTTCTTGTCCGCCCAGGCAAAATAGAACGGCCCGATGCTCTCGAAGCGAAGCCTTGCACGCAGGCTCGCTTGATCGGTGAAATTGGCGTTCATTTCTCTTCGAGAGTCATCGACCAGCCAACCTGCGCGCCATATTCGTCGCGCGACAGCTGGAAATCCGTCACCACCATGGTCAGTCGCGGCCGGTAATAGGTGAAGCCGTCTTCGGAGAACGACGAACCATCGACCACCGGCCGCTGCGGCGTGCCGCCTTCGGGATAGGCAAGCTCCTCGATACAATCGACGACGATCTGCCGGCCGGGCCAAAGCCCGTCGCAGGAGGGCGGGCGCTGATCGGTCCCGCTGATGGTGGACTTGTATTTGCGGAATTCTGCCCGCGACAGATCAATCAGCTCGCCATTGACCGTGCGCGCCAGGCTGGTCGCCTGGTCGAGCGGCTCCAGCGTCTGGGTCAGACCTCGCGCGGAATAGGGCGGCACCCCGAGCCCCAGAAGCGAGAGCACGGTTTCGTCCGCCATCGGTTATCCTGTTCAGCGATTCCAGCCCGGCTTCCGCCCGGACGAACGCAGTTGCTGGCGCACGGCGAAGCGCGTGAGCCGCTCCATGGTGTCCTCATCGGCCGCCAGGCCGGAAAACGTCTCGTTGCCGATGGTCAGATTGAGGATGCGCGACGGGCCGGCGGCGACCGGCGCCGGTTGCGGCATTGCGAGCTCTGGCATCAGCGGCGCGCTCAACGCATTCGATAATCCGTCGATCAGCCCGCCGGCCGCAAAGCGCGGGATAGGCAACCGCAGGGTGCGAACCGCCTCCATGAAAGCGAGGCCGTAATGGGCGACCGCGCGCGCCGGCTGCATGAATTCGCCGCGCGAACCCCACAGCAGAACCGAATCCGACATCGATGTGCCCGGTCCGCGAATAGGACCGCCGCGCGCATACCCTGCCGCGCCGGCGCCGCCGGCAACCTCCTGCATCGCCGATTGCGCTGCCCGCGCTGACGCCGCCGCTTGTTGGAGCGCACCGCTCAGCTGGCTCACCGCGGCGGTGGCGCTGGCGACCGCGGCATTGATCCGCGCCATCGCGGATTCGGCGGCACCCGTCATCTGGTCCCACAACGGCAGGGCGGCTTGCAGATCGCTCGCCAGCTGGTTGCCGAACAGGTAGCCGATGACGTTGGCGAACAGCGTGTTGATGGCGGAGGCCGCGCCCTTGGCGCCGGCCACCAGCGTATCCCACGCGGTTTGCGCGCCCGTCGTCAGCCCGGCCCACAGCGCCGAGATCGCGGCGATTCCGGACGACCAGACGCTTTGCAACCCGGCCCACAGGGTCGAGGCACCTTGCGTGATCAGTAACCAGGCCGATTGCGCGCCGGACACGAGCAATTGCCACAGGCTGCTGACCGCGCTGACGCCGGCATTCCATGCCGCCTGGATATCTGTCCACAAGGTGGCAGCGCCGCTCTTGATAGCGGCCCAGGTCGCCTCCGCAGCGGCCTTGATCTGCGGCCAATATTCGTAGGCGAGCACGCCGAGTGCGGCGGCGACGCCGGCAATGGCGACGCCGAGCGCGACCCACGGTGCCGCAACGATGGCGGCGGCAACCGCGCTGCCGAAGGCCGCAAGGCCGGCAACGGCGCCCGCCAGGGCGCCTGGGATAAGCCCGATCAGATAGATGATGCCGGCAATGGCGGCAGCCGCGGCAGCGCCCGCCACAACAGTCCAAGCGTCGCCAAACTTGTCCTTCATCCACTGCGTGGCGTCAGCGACCGCCTGCTTGATTTCGGGCCAATACTTGTAGGCGAGGTAGCCCAGCGCGATCAGGACCGCGCCGATCGCGACCACCACCAGCGTCCAGGGCGAGGCCAAAGCGCCGATACCGGTCGCGACCGAGAACAGCAGGCGGAAGGCGCCGATCAATTGCAGGATCGCCGCATAGGCGACGACCTCGCCGGCCGTGATCTGGGTGCCGAACAGGTTATTGACCGCGTCGGATACCGGGTTAATCGCGGCGACCATCAGCTTGAAGCCGCCGACCACTGCCTGGACCGCAAAGCCGATGGCCTTGCCGATCCCGAAGATCGCATCGCGGAACGCCAGGACATTCTTATTCTGGACGTCCTTATCGACGCCGGCGAAGGCGCGCGCCAGATCGACCAATACCGGGCCGAAAGCGGATGCGAGATCGGATGCCCACCGCAAGATCGCTTGCGAATTTTGCAGGATAAGTTCGGTAACGATGTTGATCGCGCGTGAGAACGGCTCGGTAAATTGCGCGCCGATCTTGTTCTTCAATTGGCTGATGATGGTGGAAAGACGCGACCACGCGACGATGAACCTAGTCGCATTCGAATCGTCGAGCTTGTTGAAGGCGATGCCGGCGACGCGCGTATCGTCGGCCATCTGCCGGAAATAGTCGCCGCCCATACGTAGTTGCGGCAAGAGCTTCTTGCCGAGCTCGGCCCCGAGCGCGGCCTGCGCGATCTGCAACTGCTTGACCGGGTCGATATTGAACGCAACCTGATCGGCCAGCCGCGCAAAATTGTTGGACAGCATATCGGCGACGCCCGCCGAATCGGGACCATAGCGGATGCCGAAGCGCGCCAATTGCGCCGACATTGCCGTGATCGCCGCTTGCGCGTCCTCGCTGCTGATACCCAGACCGTTCATCGCGATCATGAGCTTGTCGTAGGCATCGACCGACATGCTGGCATTGCGCGCCGCCTCGCCGACCGCATTGATGGCGGTCGAGGCCGATTTTGCCAGCGCGCCGAATGCCGCGATGACGGCAGTGCCCAGCAGCGAGACGACAGTCACCAGCTTGATGATCTGGGTCGCGACCCGAACCGCGGCCACACCCACGTCGCCGATATTGCGCCCCAGATTGAACGCGGCTTGCGATGCGGCGCTAAGCTGCGGGCCGGCGGCGTTGACCGATTGCCCGAAGCTCGTGGTATTGAGCGCAGCCGTCCGCGCGCTACCGCTGAAGGAATCGACGGTGCGGCCGAGCGCCGAAACCGTGCGCCCGAGCGAGGGGATCTGCACGCCGGCCGTTTTGGCCATCAGGCTCGTGGCCTGCAGCGATCGCGTCAGTTCCGAGAACACGCCGCCGCCGACGGTGCCGGCACTGCGGAAAGCGTTACTGATACCGGCGAACACGTTGGTCACGATGTTGCCGGTGTTCTTCATCGACGACGCGAACCGCTGCCCTGCATCGGTCAGCGATTTGAGTCCCTTCTCGGGTTCGATGAAGTCGAAATTGAGCTGGATATCTTTAAGGTCGGCAAAAGTCGCATCGGCCGCCTTGCCGACACGCTGGATGCTGGCAATGGCCTCCTTCTCGCCGTCGAGGACGATCTCGGTGATGATCTTGTCGGACATGGCTTAGTCAGGGCGTGTAGCCGCTCTTGCCGCCCTCATGCACAGTCATGCTGCGCTCAGAGCTGTCGTCGGGCATATAGGCGCTATACCAAATCAAATCTTGCATGATTTGCACAGCGCCAAGCGCATATATCAATGCGTAAATAGTACTCGCAACCGTCGCGGCGAAAGCAATGCGCTGAAGCAGAAAAAGTGAAACCCATTCTGCAACCAGCGTTGGCAAGTGATCAACAACGGAAAGTACCAACGCAATTCCGGACCATGACAGCGCGATAACTTGCGCTAGGTGAATGAAGTCGACCTGGAAAATGTAGCTCTTTAGCAGATCATGGCGCCTGAGAAAATTGACCATCTTTGGTTCGGCCGCAAGCTCATATATTTTTGCAAAACTTCCCCACGATAGTGCCAGCAACAAACCGTTGATAGTAACGGAAGCGGTGAAGAAGATGACTGAGACCTCTGGTCTGTCCCAAAAGTTTTCTTTTGGAACAAACAAGGTAATTGCAACGCCAATGCCAAGGCACACGAGCGCCTTCCACGGGACTAATTTCTTTTTCCCGTATCGGCGGTAGTCGTCACGCAGGTCAGTAAGCCATGCGTCGATAAAGCTAGGCTTTTCGGGGATGCTTGCCATAGAGATCCAAAAGTGCCTTTACCACTGCGGTTTCTTCATCAGTGGGCGTTTGGCCGCCCTCGATATAGATTTTCAAGACTCTGTTCTCAGTTTGATGTTGCTTGTTCTTTTCCTTGTCCATCTCGAATTTTGGCTTGCTCAATGTTGCGCGAACTCCGCTAGGAGTTGTGCCGCTTGCCGCTACTTGCCCATAGCCTGCGTCACTTAGTCCTTTTGCCTCCGAGATAATCCCTTCGTGGCTATCGCGCATTTCATGACTTTGGTCTGGATATGCCACTGCCTGCAGTTTCCCGACATGATCGACGATTAGAAGATCGTGAATCTTTTCGCCAAGTTTTGTCGGTGTCGGATTAAATGGTCTAACCGTGAAACTGAATCGATCCAGTGTCCAAGTTTCCAATGCGCGCTGAGTATCTTCCGGCGTTCCTGCAAAGCTAATCGTAATTTCGTTATCACTGAGGTCTTCTATTATCGACCGCAGTCGGCTGCAGGCAGAACGCGCACCGAGAGCTCGCTCAGAAATTCTGTCGTCAACTGCGAATACCTTTAATGTCGGCAAACCGATGAATTTGGTGTGTCGAATTTCGTCCGATGCCCTGATAGTATCATCTATCGTTTCGTCTTTGTCTTTGTTGTACCGACTTCGCTCGCGAAAGCGAATATCTTGTGCAACTTCCCATGTATGAGCACGATGACCGGCTATTTGTTTTTTTCGTGGCTTCACGAGGTAGGTATCGAAATCTTCTTTCTTTGGATCGCGAATGCGATGAGCGACCGGCTCGCCTATTAGGCCCTCAAAAAGTTCCAATTCCTTGTCGGGGCTCAGCACGTTTTCGTCTTTGTCTCGAATTTCATAGCGGCAAAATAAATACGGCGCGGACCTAGCCATCCTATCCCCCCACCCGACTCTACAGAGGAAAGAATGCCACAACTCGTAAGCGTCTTGCATGAGGATAATATGCCCATGGTTGACAGCCCATTCAGGCGAGCTTGCTACCCAATGCCGGACTTTTGGGTTGAATTGGCGACAAAGCAAAGTGCTGGCGGGTCATTCGTTTAGGTAGGACCGGAAATACTCGCCCGCGCGCTTGGCCTCGTCGTCGGCGATCTGGCGGATGTGGAATAGCTTCGGCTCTCTGACCGAGCGCACGCCGAAGTATTTCGGTTTTCCTTTCGGCGTAATCAGCAACGGCGTGCCCTTCTTGCTCGTGATCCGGAACAGCCGCAGATTGAATTTGCGCGCGCGCACCCCGACCGCGTCTTTTTCCGTGCTGATGGGAATCCACAACAGCGGCCTGCCCTTGACGACGCCGCCTTCCTCGAAGATCTCGGCGAACGGGATGTTGTGCTTGACCGTGACGATGGTGCGGCGCGTGCCGGCTTCCTTGCGTTGCTTGAACGCGCGCAAGCCGAAAATCCAATTCGGCCCGAAGCGGCCGGCCTGCGCAATGTCGACGCGCCCGCGCTGCTGGACTTCCGAAGCGATCTTGTAGGCGGTCGAGGTGATTGCCTTGCGCAGGCGCGCGCTTTGCGCCTTGGCGGCATCTTTCGGACCCTGGCCGGGCTTCGGCCGCAGGCTGATCGAGGTCATTGCGATTCGTCCCGCAGTTTTCGCAAGAACGTCTGGAAATGCCTGTCGTCGCTGCGCGCGGCGCGCATGAGTGACAGCAATTGCACCTGTTCGCCGAATTTCCGGCGCATCGCCAATTGCATCCAGGCGGCCATCTGCCGCGGCGTCATCTTCCAGACGTCAATCCGGGCATGGCCGCTGTGGATCAACTGCTCGACGGCGCGGGCGAGCTCATATCCTGAGCCCATCCAGACGCGTCGTCGGCGCTTTTGAGCAGACCGAGCGCGTCCAGTTTTGCGACGAAAGGGCCGACACCCTGCGGGAAGGTCAGCTCGAAGATTGCTGCGAGCAGATCAAGTTGCTCGCCAAGACCGAGCCGCGCCGCGACCGCCTCGGCGTTTTCGTCGCCGGCCGAGCCGGTGCCGGCGGCGATCGCAGCGGCGACGGCGCCAGGTGCCAGCTTGAGCAGGGTTTCCGGGGTGAGGTCGGCCTGCTTGCCGGACATCAGCAGGCGCAATTCGGGGAACTTGCCGAACAAATAGACGATGTCTTGGGCAGAAATGCCAAAGACCGCCACGTCCTTGTCGCGGATCGTGACGGTTTTTTGCTGATCGGCAATGTCGAGCAGGCTCACCATGTTGCGATGTCCCTGGTTTCAAATCACGGCGCGGCCGGCAGGTTGGTCAGTTGCGCAAGGCCGATCTTGCCGATGTTTGCGCCGCTGGTCGCCAACAGCACCTCGCCGGTCACCTCGATCTGGTTCCATTCATCCGAGATCGGGTTGAACGAGCCCGACGGGCTGAATTCGACGTTGTAGAACTGCAGGTCCCAGCGTGGGCCGACATCGTTGGTGGCGACGAATTTCACCTCGCCGCGGATCGAGTCTGTTGCCATGATGTCGATGGTAGGCCCGCCGACGGCGGCGTCATCGACCGTGCCCATCAGCAGCATCGAGAGGTTTTGCGCCGTCAATTCCTCCATGAGGATGCGCAGCGTGCCGCTGCGAGTCTGCACGACGGATTTGTCCTTGGTGCGCGTGCCGGCGCGGCTCGAATAGTGGTCGAGCTTTTCGATGTTCGGGGTGTATTCGAGCTCGGCGACATTGCCGAGATCGATGTAATCGGCGGAGCCGTCCGGCTTGAACGACACGATGCCCTTGCCGACCTGGTAGTTGTCGGCGTCGGGCGCGATCAGGGATACGGGCATGGGTCAGGCTCTCCTTCAAAGTTCGGCTGGGCGCAGCACGTAGGTGAAGGCGAATTGCACGGCCATGAGGCCCTCTATGGAGCGGCCGTGACGCAGGTGCGTGCTGCAGCCCGCGTAGCGGATGCGGCCGTTTGGACCGGTGAGCGCAGCCAGTTGCGCATCGCTGAGCACCGCCTTGACCAGTCGGCCCCGCAGCTCGTTGAGCGCGGTGCCGACCCGTTCCGGCAGGGTGCCGAGCAGGATCATGACCTCGGGCGTCATCTCGACGATGTTGGGGGCGGCGCCAGCGTGGCCGCGCTGCACAGCGCGTTCATCGGCAGTCTCGTCGGCGTCGAAAACAACGATGGCCGGCCGCGCATGCTCGGGGATTTCGTCCTGGTTGCGCACCGCGGTGGCAACGCCTGGGACGCTGGCCGCCACCTGGAGAAGCCGCGCCAGTATATCCTCGCGCTTGTCCATCAATTCCGCTGCATGAGGATGAGGCGAAGCTCATCGCCGTTGTCGAGGAAACTCTTGATGCGCCAGGTCGTGCCATTGAGCGTAATCTCACCGTCGATGAGATCGCCGACGGCAATACCGAGTGCGACGAGTTCACTGCGACGCACATCGACCGCCGGGCGTATGGTCTGAACTCCGATGGCGCTACCATCGTCGACGGTGACACCCTTGGTATTGTCGATGACGTCGAGGTCATAGGCGGCTGAGCCGATCGTAAGCGCCGCCGGCTTGCCAAACGTGCTGTAGAGCGGGCCGAACACCAATGCGTCAAAGTCAATCATTGTGCGGTCGGACTGCCGAAACCGCCGACCTGATCCAGCTTCTTTGTGATAACGTGCCGCAATCCCTCCGCCGTTTTGGCTTTGCGCCAATGTAGTTCGCGCGCAAGGCTCGAATCGGCGAAGAACGCGGGTCGATCGCGGCGATGAGCACCGTCATCACGGTCAGAAGCTGGCGTTGAGGCGCACGCGACCGACTGTCTCGTCGACGCCATTGCCGACGGCCTCAACCGCAGCGCCGATCAACGTATTGTCCGTCGCCGTCTTGGTCGCTTGCTTGGCAGTGTTGTCCCAATAAATCTTGTCGCCGGAGGCCCACGCCTGCGAGCCGACCTTGGTCAGGTCGAAAACGCCGACGAGCGCGGCTTCAATCGGATCGCCATTGGCCGCAGCGCTAGTGGCGATGCCGAAGATGGCGCCGACGAGGAGCCCGTCGCCCGACGCGACGTCGTAGGGTGCCGTGAGCGTGATGGTATTGCCGGGTTGAACGTAGTTCTTCATGGGATGATGTCCTTCTGAAACGACGAAGGGCGGTCTAAGGCCACCCGTTCCGTCAATCCAAGATCAGGGGTGAGGATTACGCGCCGGCGTTTTTGTAAAGCCCGCGCCAGTCGATCGCCTTGGCGCCAAAGTCGAGCCGGCACTTGATCTCGATGCCGTCGACATCGAAGCCGTTGCGGGTCTCGATGTAGGCACCCTGCTGGCCTTCGAGATAGGCGTACTCGATGGTGTCGATCTGGGCAGGGTTTGCCGCAAGATACCAGGCCGTGTCGCTTGCAGTGTCGAGCCGAGGCTCGGAAATCGGCGTCAAGGTCCGGATGGATTGCGGCACCACGTCGCCGGTCTTCGCCGGCAAGATGTTCTGTGCAATCAGCTGTTCGGCCGCCAATTCAAGAGCCGCCGGCACGATGACGAAGGACGGGCGAATGTTGAGCACCGTCTTCTTGTCGAGACCGGTTTGCTTGGCCATCGCTGCGCGTCCGTCGCCCACCGTCGTGACGCTGAGCGCCGCGCCGGTGCCGGCGAGGTTCTTGTGCGTCGCATGGAACAGCGCGACGCCGTCGGCCATCGCCGCATTGGCCGTGATGATGGCCCAAACCACATCGCTTTCGAGCGTCGCAATCGCGGTTCCATACATGGCCGGGATGCGGGTGAAGGCGTCGAGGTCGTCGTTGATGAGAACCTGGCGCGTGATCCCGACCACCCGACCGTAGGTCTCGATGCGGTAGCTTTCCTTCGACTCGGCGATCGTTCCGCGCTTGAACTCGCCGCTCTCGTTCACCTTCAGGAGCTGCGGCGCCTCGCCGATCTGAACGCGGTTCATGGCCTTGAAGTCGGTCGCGAGCACCTGCCGGCAGAACAGCACGAAGGTGCGCGGATAGACCTCGTAGGCCTGGCGTAGCGTCTTGTTGGTGACCGCCGAGAGGATTTCGGGGAAGTCGGAGGTCGAGTGCAGTGCGCGGGTCGCGATCTCGTCCCGCGAGAAGCCCCGAACATTGACGCCGGCATTGGCGAGGAACTCGCGCGCCAGCTCGAGCAGCGTCATGCCGCGGTACTCGCGTGCTGGCTCGGTCAGTGAGAACAGCGTTGGGCTGTAACGATGCAAGAGGGCATTCGCCACTGCATCGCGGCGGGTCACCCGCTCATCGCGGCCACCGAGCGGCACCGAGACATGCGGGAACACCCGCGTCTTGTCGGCGGTCTCGGCGACCTTGTCGAGGATCACGCGGCGCGCATCGTCGACCTCTACATTGCGCTTCACCAGGTCATCAGAGAAAGACCGTTCCAGCCCGAGCCGAGTCGCGAGATCGTAGATGGTCGAGACCCGCTCCTTCTCGATCTCCTGAGCGCGCGCAACAAGCGCTTCCGCCGTGGGGACGGGAGGCGTCGGTACGGGGACCTCGGCCGCCGCCTGAGCAGGCTTGGCAGAACGGGTATCCGCTTGTGATCGCTTTTCCAATCCTTCCTCCTTGTGATCGAGGATCCCGGGCAAAGGGAGGTCGCCGGTCGCGTTCGGGTCGGGCGCAGCCGGCTTGGTCTGTGCATTGTCCATGATGTTTCTCCTGGGAAACGCCGCATCGTCCCGGTCGACGACGCAAGGCATCAAACGATCAACCGAGCGGAAGCCGGCCGCCGGGTCGGCCCCGACCGGGACCGCAGATATTTCAAAGGGAGTCCAATCCACGGCACGCCACAATTCGGGGCCGTTCGATGGGCGCGTGATCTCGTAACGCTGGACCTGATAGCCGATCGACACCGCGCGCAGATGGCCGCTGCGGATATCGTTCCAGATCGGCGCCACGTCCTCGCGCTCGCTGAACCGCACGCGTGCAAGCCCGCGCCCTTTCTCGACGCGCGCGGTCCCCGGCACCACAGAGCCGATCACGGCCTCCAGTGCGAACCGATCGTGGACCTTGAGAAGCGGAGCGCCAGCATTGAGGCGTTCGAGATGGACCTGCGCAGGGTCCATGCTCAGCTCCTCGTCGAAGGCCTCGCCGAAAAAGGGCTGGCGACGCACGCGTGCGCCGGCAGACCACACGACCTCGATCGAGCGGTCCTTCTCGTCGAGAGACGCGGGCAACAGGTCCGCCGCCCGCTGAAACGGCGGCAGATCGATCGTTCCATGCATATGATTACCCTTCGGGTGGAGCGCCGGTGGCGTCGACGCCAGAACTGACGTTCATTGCCGCCTGCAGCACGCCGGTCTTGGTGACCTTGCGCGGGTCGCTATCGAGCACGAGGCCGAGTGCATCGAGCTTCGCATTCATCGCCGCGATCTCGGCGAGCACCGCGTCCGGATTATGGCCCTGGCGCGCGATGGCCTGGGCCAGCGTCATGGTCCCGGAGCGCATCGCCAGCAGATCAGCCATCGCATCCTTGAGCGGATCGACCGCTTCGAAGCGCGGAGGCGACCATGCGACCGCGATTTTCTCCTGCGGCAGTTTTCCGACCGCCCAGGCTTGGGCCGTGAACCAGTCCCACACCGGTTGGCAGAACATCGGAATGAAGAGCTGCCACTGAACCGCATCGATCATGCGGCGGAACTCCACGAGTCCGGCGCGGATCGAGGAGTAATTGACCTGGCTCAGGTCGCCGGTCAGCAGCTCATAGGGCAGCCGGAAGCCGGCAGCGACAATGTGCAGCTGTGCGCGCAGCCATTCGGAGACCGCGGCGGTCGTCGCCGGCTGGTTGAACTTAATGTCCTTTCCGCCACGCGCATAGGCGATCAGTCCCGGTTCGAACTGCTCGACACGATTTCCGTCCGCGTCGACCACCGACGGAGCGACGCCCTGCTCGACTTCGTCCGCGCCAAGCACGATGGCGACAACACAAGCCTCAGTCTTCTTGCGGACCAGCTCGGCTTGCGTCCAGTCGTCGAGATCACGCAGCGCCCGCATGACCGGCGTGCCCCAAGGCACGCCGCGCACTTGGGCCCGCTGCTTCTCGTAAACATGCGCCAAGTCGGACGCTGGTATGGCTGCGCTATCGATTCGGCGACGCAGCGACACCGCGTTGTCGCCGGGGTGCTGCGCATACAGCCAATAAGCACGGCGCCGACCGATCGCATCGAACTCGACGCCCTGCAGAATACGCCCACCGTCGGCAAGATCGCCGTTCCGGGTCGCGTCCAGCAGATCGGTCTCGATGATCTGCAGCTGCAGAGGGACGGCAAGACCGTCGCCCGGACGGCGTGGCTGGCGTCGCAGCAAAACCTCGCCGGCCTCGACCAGCTCGCGACAAGCGAGCGTCTGCAAGCCATAGCAGTCGAGTTGACCGTCGGCGTCGCATTGAGCCGACCAAGCTTCCCACAGTGCATCGGCCTGGCGATCGAGCTTCTCATCGCCCGAAGCCGCTCGCGGAATGATGCCGGCGCCGACGATATTGTTGACCAGGACCGAAACCGCCTTGGCCGCGTGCGGGTTGTTGCGCACAAGGTCGCGCATGCGGTCGCGCAACAGCGCCCCGGCAACCGCGATTTCCGCATCGGCAGATGAATTCGGCGGGCGCCAGCCGTCCGTGCGTCGGCCACGCGCTGCCCCGTCATAGCCTCGTGTCAGGGCATCGAAGCTCTGTCGCGCCAACACGCGACGCACGGCCGCGCGCGGGGCGACGGTGCCGATGGCGCGGTCGAGCCAGGTCGCCTCGATCATCAACGGTCGCCGCGCGAGAACCCGGCATAACCCGCAACCGGGAGCGAGGCGGACGAAGTCGCCGCCATCTCGCGTTCGATGGTGCGGATGCGCTTCAAGAGATCGTCGGCCGAGCCGTATTCGACCGTGCGGCCGTCATAGCTGACGCGGAGCGTCCCGGACGAAAAGGCGCGACGAAGCGCGGCAAGCTCGGTTTCGGTCCAGGTCACTTCAGCCATCCCTTGTCCACGGCAAGCCAGTCGGAGCGGCGCTTGCCGGTCGCGCTCGATGTGCGCACAAGCATGCCCGCCGTCACGGAAGTCGTTTCATCGTCGGGGCGATGTCCGCTCCCCTCGACGGGCGCAGGACCGACTTGGTCCTCAAGGTCGCGCCACTTCGCCTCGGCCCAGCGATCGGCTCCGACGATCCAGGCGGCGGCCCTGGCGTAGACGCGACAATCGAGCGCCTCGTTGCGCTCGCGCAACTTCTGCCAATCGAGACGCGTGAAGCCGCGCTTCGTCCTGATCGTGACGAGCTGTTCGGCCGCGAGCTGCTTGACCCATTCCGCCTCGACGCCGCGCGGCAGATGCGCGAACCCCGGCGGGAACATCGCCCCTTGCGCAAGTTCCTCGTCGGTCGGCCGTTCGAGCCGCAGGAAGCGATAGGTCTCGCTCTTGAAGGTCGCGACCGCGACCGTCCACAGCCGGGCACCGCGGCGCAACTTGTGCCCGCCTTCGGTCACATCGACGAATGTTGGGCCAACCACCGGAGCGGCCCGGTTGAAGCCCTCGACGCCCTTGACCGGGACGACTTGCGCATGCCCGGCCCTTCGGGCCCAAGCATAGACGGCCGGCGTCTCGTACCCGGTGTCGATTGCAAGTTTTGCGAGACCGAGACGCGCGCCATGTGCGTGCGGCCAAGTGCGGTCGAGCAGTTTGCCTAAGTGATCCCAGCTCTCCGCTCGCTCCGGTCCACCATCAATGACGAGGTGTTCGATGAGCCAGCTTTCGAGACCGCGCCCCCACGCCCAGACCGAAACCTCAATCCGATCTTTCTGAACGTCGGCGCCTGCGGTGAGAAACAGCGCGTGAGTCGGCACCGTTCCGATCTGCCAAGCTTCCCGCCGATCATAGAGCCGTTGCCAGTCCGGCGCCTCGCCAGTTTCGATCCAGGTCTCGCCAAGCACGCCGTTCTTGAAGCTGCGCTTGGCCTCGTCGGTCGACTGTGCGGCCTCCCACATCCGGGCGATATCAGCCCACGAGAACCAACCTACCGGCGAATAGAGCGCAGAGAGATGAAAGCCGATCGTGCCGGGATCGGATGCTTCCGAGGTCGCGCGCCAGTCGCCGGACTGGAGCATTGCCGTCTTGTGGTGCTCCTCGATCGCGGCATCGCAGGCTTCGCATTCGTAATGCGCCGTCTCGGGTTTACCCTTTTCCCACCGCAGCCGCTCGAATCGCAGCCATTGCAACACTCCGCAATCCGGGCATGGCACGAAGAAACGGCGCTGGTCGGACGCCTCGTATTCACGTTCGATCCGCGAGAACCCGTGGATCGTTGGCGTCGACGTCAGAAACGCCTTGGCCCGCCACGAGAACGTTCGCGTTCTTGCCTCGGCGAGCGCGACGGGATCGCCTTCCTCGTCGGCAGACGGCGGGTAGGCATCGACCTCGTCGAGAAACAGATAACGTGCTGGCATGGACCGCAGGCCCACCGCGCTGTTCGCGCCGGTGATCACCAGCAGCCCCGCCGGAAACTCCTTGGACAGAATCGTGTTGCCGGCGTCGCGCGAGCGTGCCGGCTTCACCCGTTGTCGAAGGGATGGGCACTCCTCGACCAGCGGATCGATGCGTTGGCGCGAGAAGCGCTTGGCAAGCTCCACGGTCGGCTGCACCGCCAGCATCGGCCCTGGCGCATGATGGATGACGTAGCCGATCCAGTTGTTGCCGGACTCGGTGGCACCGACCTGCGCCGCCTTCATGAACACGACGCGCCGCGCCGGGTGCGCAGGTGACAGCGCATCCATGATCGCGCGCATGTAGGGCGTGCGGTCGGTCCGATAACGCCCGGGCTCCGCAGAGGCCCGTGGACTCAGTATCCGATGTCGATCAGCCCATTCCGAAACGGTAAGCGCCGGATCGGGAGTGAGTCCGTCGCGCCAAGCCTGGCGAAGCTCGTCTGCACCCTCGAAGCCGAAGCCATCATCGGAACTCGGGCCGGATGGCCGATAGCTCGGCAAGGTGACTGCGGACATGCGTCTCCAGAAGTTTTTGCATCCGGTGCGCTCCGATCTCGACGGGCTGGCCGATCAGCTCGCCGCACGAAACCGACAATTCGGACGCCATCAGTGCGGCGATCCGCGCCGGCCAATTCGCCCACGAATCTCGTTCCTCGCGGGCAAGCCGGAACACAAGCGCTGTCGCTCGCGCACGATCGACCAGCTCGCCGCGGCGCTCCTGCAGCTTGAGGCGCGCGAGATGCGCCTTGGCGATCTCGTGCGCGGTGCGCGCCTGCACAAAGGTGACGTTCCCGCCGGAGGGTAAACCCTGCTCTTTGAGTGTCTCGCGAACCGAGCCGACCGCAGCTTCCGCGACAGGCTTAAGCTTCGCGGCATCTGGCCTTGGCTTCGCTTTTGATTTCGCGCGCGCCGGATCAGTTGAGCGCTCCCATAACGCATCAGCCTTTGCCGGATCGACAGTGCCGTCCGGCTCTAGGACGACCCGCCCTTGCTTGATGGCTCGCAGCACCGCGACGTGGCTGACGCCCCGTTGCCGGCCATAAGCGCGGATTGATAATCCCATGTCGAAGCCGGGCCAGAGAAAGCAATCAAATGATCCGATTATCTGCTTGGCTCAGGGCCAAAGCAGCGCGTTTATGGTGCCATCGAAACGACGGAGAGCGTCATGACCAAGGCCATCCTGCCGACCAACAACACCGATTGGGGCTTCTGGAGCACGATCCGCCACCAGGCCGATCCCGCCGAGGCTTGGCCCATTACGATGCAGGCAGTCGCTGCCGCCACCGGATGCACTGACATCGCGGTTCGCGACTTCCTCGACAGTTGTTCCGCCGCCATTTCGCAGACGACGTGGCGAACGGCTTGTTAGCGGGTCGTCCCCTCTCAATCGCGATCGACGCCGCTATCGACCGCTGGATGGGCTGGAACACCAACCGCCGCATCGAGCGCGAAATCGGGATCCCGCGCGGATTGCCCCACCTGACCGGCTGGGTGACGCATTTCGAGATAACTGGCCGAAGCGGCGGCGTGACCGCCGAGAGGAGAGTCGTCATGGAAGATTGGAGCGGACTAACCCCTGCCGAGATTCGGGCTCGCGTCGCAGCCGCCAGAGAGCCTGCTCTCCGGAAATTTCTCGCAAATTACGGCGCAACGCTTTTGCCGGGAGAAACGCTCGAACAGGCTGTCAGGCGTGTCCAACTCGATATCGCCGGCGCAATTCGTCGCGCGGCCGAAACCGCGCTCCCGAACGAAACTTTCGAGCAATCCATGAATCGCGTGCTGTCACGCACGAACTGATCGGCTTCCGAAACCCTGGGATTCCGCCCCGCTCCAACGCGGGGCTCAGGGCAGTAGAAGGGCCGCGATGGTCGCGGCTCGACCACGCAAGGAGCCCACCATGGCCCAACTTTCCGATGCTCAACTGGTCGTCCTGTCGGCCGCTTGCCAGCGTCCCGATCGATGCGTTTTCCCTGTCAGTGCTAAGCTCAAAGGCAATGCCGCCGGCAACGTGCTCAAGAGCCTCCTGAAGAAGAAGCTGATCAAGGAAGCCCGCGCCAAGCGTGACGATACGGTCTGGCGTCACGACAAGAAGCACGGACGAATGACGCTGCAAGCGACCCGTGCCGCTTACGAAGCCCTCGGGATCGATCCGCGCGAAGTGCCCCCCGAGAGGGAGACTGACGGCGATACCGAAAGCACGAATGAAACGGACGCCGCGACCAAAGCGTCCACGAAGGCCAAAACTCGGACCAAGCACGCCGGCAGCACGCGTACCAACAGCAAGCAAGCCAAGTTGATCGAGATGCTCCACCGCTCCGAAGGCGCGAGCATCAAAGAGATCGTCAAGGCCTTCGATTGGCAGCCCCACACCGTGCGGGGCGCAATAGCGGGTGCGCTCAAGAAGAAGCTCGGGCTCAACGTCGTCTCGGAGAAGGTTGAGGGACGCGGCCGCGTCTACCGCGTCACCGCCTAATCGACGAACCCCAAGAGCGCCGCCGGCTTTATGCTCCGACGGCGCTTTGTCGTTCGTGACGCATCCGCCAATTTTCGAACGCTCGACGTACAAGATATGACCGGAGAAGCGACACGCCCGTGAAGACAGCCCCCAACAACAAGTCATCCCTGAGACTAGGCTGCAATCCGAACAGCGGAAACACCGCCAACTGTGTTGCGACGGCAACCCCGTATCCAATCACAATGTTCGCAAGGGCCTCCGTCAGGGACATAAGACGGCTCTGCATCATGCGGAAACCCGCTCAGCCTTGAGCTCATCAAAACCGCGGCCGCTGCCGGCGAGCGTCGCTGCCATGCTCGTATAGTGCCGCCACCGCTCAATGACGACATCGCAATAACGTGGATCGATTTCTATCGCGAGGCAAGCGCGGCCAATGGTTTCGGCCGCGATCACGGTCGAGCCGGAACCGGCGAACGGCTCGTAGACGACATCGCCCTTCGCGCTGTTGTTCATGATAGGCCGGCGCATGCACTCGACCGGCTTCTGTGTGCCGTGGACAGTCGATTCGTCTTCTTCGGTTCGGGCGCCGATGGTCCAGAGAGTTGTCCGGTCCCGCGCTCCTTGCCAGTGCGCATCAGAATCCTTGCGCACCGCGTAGAAGCAGGGCTCGTGCTGCCAATGGTAGTCGCCGCGGCCCAACACGAGACGCGGCTTGGCCCAGATGATCTGCGCTCGAATCTTGAACCCGCATGCCTCCAGGCTCTCCGCAACGATGCGCGATCGAACACCCGAGTGCCACACGTATGCGGCGTCGCCGGGGAACAGGGCCCACGCCTCGCGCCAGTCGGCGCGGTCGTCATTGCTGACCTTGCCGGTGCGGGCGGTGACGGAGACGCCCGCCTCGTTGCGCCAGTTTGGATCGTAGTCGACGCCATAGGGCGGATCGGTGACCATCAGGTGCGGACGAGCGCCATCGAGAAGCCGCTCGACGTCGATCGCCTGCGTCGCGTCACCGCAGAGCAAGCGATGCGAGCCGAGAACCCAAACGTCTCCGGGCCGTGTCACGGCCTGTGCGGGAGGCTCCGGGGCTTTGTTCTCGTCCTCGGAAGACGCCTGTCCATCAAGGCCATCAAGCAGCCGATCGAGCTCGTCCTCTCCGAAACCGAGCAATTCGAGATCGACGCCATCTTCCTTCAATCGGCCCAGTTCGGCAGCGAGCAGCGCCTCGTCCCAGCCGGCATTGAGAGCGATGCGATTGTCGGCAAGGCGGAAGGCTCGAGCCTGCGCGTCAGTTAAATGACCGAGCCGAATGACCGGCACGTCCGAAAGCCCGAGGCGTTTTGCCGCGATCAGTCGACCGTGGCCGGCAATCAAGACGCCGCGCTCGTCGACGAGACACGGCACGTTGAATCCGAACTCTGCAATCGAACCGGCGATCTGGGCGAGCTGTTCGTCGGGGTGGGTCCGCGCGTTCGCCACGTAGGGCAGAAGCCGCTCGATCGGCCACTGCTCGACCTGAAGATCGTCAGGCGGCATTGGCTATTTCGATCCCACGCCCAGCAGCAATCGCTTCGAACGCACGTCCGTTATCCGCGAGCAAGACAGGCTGATCCGGGAATAGTTTGCGCCAACGCAAGACGGCGACGTCGACATATTCCGGGGCCAATTCGATCGCCCTGACCAGCCGACCGGTGCGCTCGCCCGCAATGAGACTCGTTCCCGATCCGGCGAAAGGTTCGTAGACGACCTCGCCCTGGTCGCTGTAGGCGCGCATCACGAAGTCAGGCAGCGCTACCGGGAACACCGCCGGGTGCTCGGTCTCGATGCCGCGCGCTTTATGCCGCGTGATGCGGATCACGCTGTCCGGAATGCGGGTTTCCTGCACGCCCTGGCCCGCATGGCTCCATTCCCCGACATGGCCGTCGCGGCTGCGCATGCCGCCATGCGTGTCGTTGATGTGCCCCGCCCATTTGCAAGGCACGATCTTGTTCGGCTTGCGCGCAACGCGATTGAAGTGGAACAGAAGCTCGAAAGCCGGCGCCAGGCGGCCGTTCCAGTCGCCAGGCAATCCGGGGCCTTGGTCCCACGAGTAAAGCCCGAAGCGGCGCCAGCCTTGCTCGCGCATCCATTCGAGCCAGCCGTGCCAATAGGGCTGCCATTCGTTGTCCCGGTGGATCAGACCGAGATTGACCAGAACCTGTGCCTCGTTGGTGACCGGGAGGCCAGCGAACGCGCCCTGCATGAGCGCGTTCCAATCGCCGACGCCGCCGGTCGTGTAGTCACGCTGGTTGCCATAGGGCGGCGACGTGAACACGAGCGTTGCGCGCTCGCCATCCATCACGCGCGCGACCGCCGCGTCGGCGCTGCTGCCGCAGTGAAGACGGTGGCGACCGATCAGCCAGAGATCGCCAAGTCGCGTTACCGGTTCGCGTGGTGGAGAGGGCGTCTCGTCAGCGGAGTCGTCGCCACCGTCATCGACCTCCGCCTCGCTGTCGAGCGGCGCCATGAGCGCATCAAGCTCGGCGTCCGAGAAGCCCGTTAGCGCGAGGTCGAAACCCTCGCCGTTCAGCGCATGCAGTTCGGCCGCGAGCAATTCCTCGTTCCAGCCAGCGTTGAGCGCGAGCTTGTTGTCAGCAATCACGTAGGCGCGCCGCTGCGCGGGGGTCAGGTGGCCGAGCACCACGACCGGCACCGCGTCGAGGCCGAGCCGCCGCGCCGCCAGCAGTCGGCCATGGCCGGCGACCACCACGCCCTCGGCGTCGACCAGAATCGGATTGGTCCAGCCGAACTCGACGATCGAGGCCGCGATCTGCGCGATCTGATCGTCCGCGTGGGTACGGGCATTGCGCGCATACGGGACTAGGCGGTCGAGCGGCCAGTGCTCGACCGTGTCGGGAAGTCGGGGCGTCATGTGGTTCGTGCTGGGCGCAGTACCGCGGCGGGGTGGTAACCCGGCTTGCGCCCGTTACCAGGCGGCGGTTACCAGGGGCCGCGCCGAAAATGCGAGCCGTTGCGGCCCTTTAGGGCACAGGGGCGCCAACGTCGCGTGGTAACCGGTAACTCAGATTTTAGCGCTGGCGGTAGCGAAGTTTCGGGGCTTTGCCCCCCGCATAGGATCTGCGCCAGGAAGGACCCACGAATGCGGCGCTTGCGGCCGTGACTCGGAGCGTCGAAGCGAATCGGTTATACGGATGGCTCGGGTACGCCTAGGGCTACGACGTAGAGGGGAGGTGTGACGCCACAAAATGAGGAGTTGCTTCTATGACTACAATTGCTTGGATTAAGTCGACGACGGGCACGTGGTTACCTCTTGAGACCGTCGATCTCTCGAACGTGTCGGCGGTTGGTGTTTACGTGATCTGGCATGAAGGACAGCCCAGCCGCGTCGTTCGCATCGGTCAGGGTGATATTGCTGACCGACTTCGATCCCATCGAACCGATTCGCAAATCCTGAAATTCAAGAACTTGGGGACGCTGCGCGTCACATGGGCAGCGGTATCGCCACTGCTTCTGGATGGTGTCGAGCGCTATCTTGCGGATCAGTGGCGCCCACTAGTCGGAGACGCGTTCCCGAGCGCAATCCCGGTTCCGGTGAACTCGCCGTTTGCTGCGTAGTCACCTCCATTCCTGAAAGAATGGTGTCCAGCGTTTCGCGCAGCTTCATGTATTGGAACCATGCCCACGGCGGTTCCTGCCCGGTGGCAATTTTCCTGTCCGCCCAGTCACGTACCTGCTGCAGCTCTTCACGCGTCATTCTGCCATTCTGCGCCATCATAGTTGACGAACGGTTGCAGATGGGAAAAGTTCCGCAACATCAGGCGTGAACGTGGGCTGGAAGCCAGCAACGAGGCGGGAAGGTTTTCCAAGATTTTGGGGGAGAGGCAGGGCCTCATCTTGCGCGCGTCTCGCGAGCCTACCAACGAAACTAGCCAATTCGGTGCGTTCTGTCTGAGCGAAAAGTGTCTGGCAGACATCTTTCGCTCCACTACGCTTGCACGGCTGCACGCGTCCTCTCGATCAGTCGTCGCTTCGACAACTCCTTCGGCAATCGTTGACCGTTGAGCTTCCAGGTGACGACGCAGAGTGCGTAGAGCCAGTGTTCGTGTGCGGCAGCACGGGCAAGCCCGACCTTCCAGCAAACGGTCTTCCACCGCTCTCCCGACGCACGCAGCCAAACGATCCTCGCATCTGTCGGCTGAAGCCACTTGAGCCATTCGAGCGTCTCTTCCATCCTGCTGATCGCCTCGGCCGTCGGACGGCTGCGAGTCAATCGAGGCGGCTCTTGACCAACAAGATCAGCAAACTCGTAAAGGGCCTTCGGCCAGGTATTGAAATAACCCGGCACGCGCACGTCGGGCAGCCGCTTCATCACGTCGGCCGCTTCGACGAAACGCTCCTCCACCATCGACTCGGTCCAGCGTGGTTCGGTCATCACCGGTCCTCCCGAGGCGTTCGGCCGTAGAGCCTTGATCCGAGCTGACGGACCAATTCGCGCTCGGGCCACGTGAGCCGCTGATCGTCCGCGCTGATCACGCGGATGCCCTGGTCGCGCCAGCCGTACCGCTTGATGGCTTCGGTCTCGTATGGGGGCGGATACTTGCGTCCGAGCATACGGTTGGCCGGCGCCGGACCGGGGCTGCGAGTGTCGGGTGTGACGGATGTGACGGGTTGTTTCGTTATGTCCCCACGCGCGTGCGCGCGCGCGCGCGTGACGTTGATATCGAAGTGATCCGTCACATCCGTCACAGGGTTGGTTTTGTTGGATTTCACCGGGTGCTCCATGATCGGTTAAAGCTCCATCTCGGTGGTGCCTGCGCTGCCCTCGCGTAGCCGCAGCCCTCGGAAGCCCCGCGCTCGACGATCCCGCCGCTGCTCGAAGCCCCGGCTCACGAGGTTCTCGGAGAGCCATTTGACCGAGGCGATGAACTCTCCGTTGGTTTCCGCCCACACCTTCCAGGCGGCAAAAAGGGCTGCGCTGGTCTCGGTCAGGTTGGGTCCGCGTTCGCACCTTTCGTCGAGCCATCGGCCGAGCGAGTCCTCGGCCTCGAAGTATTCCTCGGTCGCCGCTGCAACCGCGGCTGGCGGCTTGAGGCCGATGCGCTGCCACTCGCGGCATCCATCGACCGCCCAGGCCAGGATGCCGTCACGCTCGGCCAGCAGCTTTTCCGGCAGCTTCTGATCCCGCTGACTCGGCGGAATAGTCACGGTGAAGGGGATCAGGTGGAGCCGGCGCCGCATCGCCTCGTCGACGTTGCGAATGGCCGGCTTGTGGTTGCCCGCGATGATGAGCTTGAACTGCGGGATGAACTCAAAGAAGTCCTGCCGCATGAACCGGGCGGTGATCTTGTCGCCGCCGGTCAGCGTCTTGAGCTTGCTCTCCGCCCAGCGCCGCCCCTGCTCGGTCTCGGTGGCCGTGACGAGGCGCGCACCGCGCAATCCCGCCATGTCGGTCGGGTGCCGTTCGCCCATTGTCGCCATGAACATGTCCATGGGGGCGACGGTCGCGTAATCCCCGAGTATCCCGGAGACGGTCGTGACGAACACGGACTTGCCGTTGGCGCCCGTGCCATACAGAAAGAACAGCGCGTGCTCGCTGGTGACGCCGGTGAGGCAGTAGCCCACGACGCGTTGAAGGTAGGCTTCGAGCTCGGCGTCGCCGCGTGTGACGGTGCCCAGGAAATCCTGCCAGGCCGGACATTCGCCGCGTGGCGTGGCGGTGGCGATCTTCGTGTTGGCGTCTGTCCGCCTGTGCGGAACGAGTATCCCCGTCCTGAGATCGACCATTCCTCCGAGCGTGTTGAGCGACCACAGATCGGCATCCCAGATGTCGGTCGAAGCGGCGTGGCTTCGATCGGCACGCGCCAGCCGCTCTATCGCCGCCACCGTGCCGGCGGATGCGATCTTGGCGCGGAGCTTGGCATTGCTGCAGGCAGCAGCCGCATCTCGGCACACGATGCGGGCAAGGTCGTAGACCTTCAGCGTGTTTTCGCGTTGCCAGTGGGTGCCGGTCCAGACGAGCCATTGGCCCCAAGCGGCCACATAGTGCCAATCCTCGCCGTGGTGCCGCGTGAACTGGAGCGCGAGCGCATCCTCGGTGAATTCCGCCGCGCCGCCGCCCGCCTTGTCTCTGCGCTCGCCGTCGCGCTGCCAGAGGCGCTTAGCCTCATGCCGAAGGCGGTCCATCGGCCACGGCGGAACGATGCAGGCGTCGTTATAGGAGACGATCTCCTCCCATGCCTGCTCGCGAGAGACGTGCCCCTCGCCGCAGCGCCGAATCCAGTAGCCGATGACGCGGCTCAGGGCGTCGAAGCGCGTGATGCCGTCGATGCCTCCTTCATGGACTCGCTTCGCAAACAGCTTAGCGGTGGGTTCCTTGGTCGTACCGCCCGCCGGCGCTATAGGGACCGTGCCACCCGCGATGGCGGGCAGTGCCTCGACCTTCTCGGCGAGCTCGCTGAGATCGTATTCCACGGTTCGTTGGGCCCGGACGGTGACCAGACGCTCGACGCCGCCCTTGCGATAGATCGAGCCTACGACCCGGATCGGTTGATGGGCGGAACCGAACGACGGATCGCCTCCAACCTTGGCCGCGATTAATGCCCGCAGCTTGCAGACCGCCGCCACGTCGGTGCCGAGGGCGGGCTCGGTGAGCTTCCAATAGAGGTGCAGCCGTTCTTGCCCCTCCTCTGTGGTCCCTCCCGAGATGACCTCGAGGGAGGGCGCCCCGAGATGCTCGGCAAGATGATCGCGCTTGGCCCGAACATCGCCGTGGTCGAGATCGACCAGCACGGTCTGCGTCGCGACCACGTCATCGGCCTTGGCCTTGCCCTGCCCGGACGTCGTGCCGGGGACCACATAAAGGGCAAGTCCGCTCGACGCCGCGCGCTGGGCCTCGCTCGTGATGCTACGCGCGAGATTCGCATCGGCTTGAAAAAATGGCGTGCGGGGGACCTGGCTGGCGTTTCCTTTTTCGGGGAACTCCCTGACCGCCACCCAGCCCTCGCAGTACTCAAACAAGACCTTCGAAAAGGTCTCGATCAGCGCGGCGTCGGGCGCAACCGGATTGGGGGCACCATCTCCCTCGATCATCACCGTCATAGGAGGCCGCGAATTCTAGACGCGGCCGGAGACGGCAGAGACCTGGACAGCGCTCGCTGTGCTCGTGCGCACCTGTTGGGCTTCGTAGGCCTCGATGTCCTCTAAGCGATAAACAACGTGGCCGCCGATTTTGAGATACCGCGGGCCCTGTCCTAACCAGCGCCACCGCTCCAGCGTGCGCGGGCTGATGCTCCAGCGACGGGATAGGTCAATCTGATTGAGATGACGGATCAGCTTGCCCTCGCGGGCGTCGGCCTGGATGTGCTCGGGCATTGTCTCTCCTTGCGAAATGAGCGCGTCCGATTCGGATACGGCACGCGCTGACTCTCGATTCCGCGAGGATTTTCTTCGGTGCGCCGCTCCAGTTATATGGACGAGGGCGAGAAAAGTTGTGACGCGTCAGGCGTCAAATCGCTCGTTAAATCAACGTCTCTCGGATGGATTTGTGACAGGCTGCGCCGGGCTCTGTGACATTACGGTGCTTTCGATCTCTCCGATCGCCACGAATCGGATGTACGGATTCAGCCGATAGCCCTGACGCGCTTTATTTTCGATGAGCAAATGTTTGGGTGGGTCCTGGCCGAATTTCCGCTTGTAGGCATCGCGTACAGCGGTACGGCAACGAGTCACCCGCTGACGAACTGTCGGCTCATCGATTTGAAGGCCTTGCGCGAGCTTGTGGGACGTCACGTACTGATAATTCTCGGGGCTACGGCCATCCGACAGGTCTCGCTGATAAGCGCCGTGCAGTTCACGAACCAACCTGCTGTCGGCATCTCCTAGCCGAAGCAAATCACGGACAACGATCTGTTTGGTCTTTGCATCAATTGCCACCTGCAGACCGTCGACATCTGCTTTCTTGGTCGCAGCATTTGCGCGCTCGGCCTCGGCTTCGTCGACCCAGGTTTGTAATGAATCGACATGCTTGCCCATCATTGCAAGAACCGAGGCTCCGCCTGTCGATACGGTCATCACCAGCAGAGATGATGGCGGCAGCGTTTTGCTGACAAGCTCCGAACTATGGGCTTCGACCGCCGCCTTGAGCACGTCCGCAATCCCTTGAGCGTGTCGTTGGTGGAGGTCGAGAACTCGGCGCCCCACCTCGTCAGGGCTCTGAGACGGAAAGCATTTGAGGACGCGCGCAGTTTCACCACCGAACCGACCGAAGAATGCCAGGTCGCTTGATTCGCGAAGCTCCAGCGCGGTCCTTGCGTAAGACTCCGCCATAGTTTGGTCGTCCGGTTCGTCGCGCGGGCCGGTAAGCAACTCAACCTTGTACATCTCAACGGGATCATGTTCACCGGCATTAGCGGCAAGGACAGCAAAGCGGCGATCGATGCACTGCGAACAGCAACCACAATGGGTATGCAGCTTGGTAATGTTGTATACCCGCGTGCAGCTGACCGTGTGGCGGATCAGCTCTCCACAACCGCGATCCACGATTGATCGAACGACGTCTCGCTTGGTCTTCCAAATGAAGGGGTTGTCGACGTCGATCGCCTTGCCCACGGCAGCACTGAAAAATTCCCGAAAGTGGTTCAAGACCAATGGGTGGGTAGTGCGCGTTGCGCGGGCGCCGACGACCTGCTCGGAGGTCGGCAAATTGATACTCACGACGCCGTTCTCGAAGAATCGAACCCTGTTGTTCCCGAGTAGACGGGCAACAACACAAGCGAGTGCGGCGTAAAGAAACGATCGTGATCGCTGCGTAAATTCTTGCACCCGAAGAGTCTGTTGCGTGGTCGCGAGAACCGGCACGTGCATGACCTTCTGCGGAAAGCGCGCAACGAGGTCCGTAACGAGATGCTTCTGGTGGTCATACATCTTCGGCGATGAGCGGTGGCTCACGAGCGCGACACGTTTCCCATTTGTCGCCAGTTCCTCGATAGCCCCGCTGAGCGAGTCTAGCCCGCCAGAAAACAGAACGACTTCGTCCGCCTTAAATGTCGCGCCACCGTCGGCGTCGCTGAATTCCAAGTAGTCCTGAATTGGAACCGGATTAGTCACCTTCTCAAACTCGAATTCGTAATCGTCTTCCGACAGAAACGAGAGCGTCGAGCAAAGCGATTCCAAGACGTTGCGACGGTTCCAATGATCCGGATTTCTCACTGGGATGACGAATCGAAAGCTACGGCGCCAATCCGCACCCATTCCAACCTGCGCTGGACCGCCTCGGCTTATCGCTTGGTCGGCACAGTAGACGTATGTGGCAATTTCGATGAGGTCGACGAGCAAGCCAGGAACATTCCTGACCATTTTCTTGCTGATGTCTTCCAGTTTGAGTGTGATGTTCTGCGCCCGACCGCTCAGGGCAAGCCTCAGCGTCGAATCACCTCCAGACCGCTTTGCTCCGCCACAGAGGACGAGACGCTCAAGCATTGGCGGCTCTCCGCTTGCGCAACTCGGCGCGGAGTTTCTTGAACGCTACATGCGCAAACTGACTCGCCTTGTCCGGGCTGATGTCCCCCTCTTGAAAGAGCGTCTTGCCATACCATCCGCCTGAGAATTCCTTGATGATCCGCGATGCTTCACGGCAATGCAGGTCCAATGCGGCGTTGAAATCGCTGTGCTCACTGACAGCGGCAAACCGTTTATTCGGGCCGACATGCTTCGATAGCTCTCGGCTCAGAAAATATCCGAGCGACCGGCTCGTAAGCCGAGAGAAGAAGTCGCGCGCAAGGATACTGAAACGATCTGATGTGCCGAGCTTGGCAAAAGCCTGCTGAACATCGGTTGCGGTCGGTCCGAAGAGACTCGGCAATTCGCGGCCGACCAACGAGGAAATGGTCTCGGCGGCGGCATGCTGCGCCATTTCGCCGAGATCGCTTCGCTTGCCGCTGTCGCGAACATGCCGGTCGACGGCAGTTGTGAATGCCCCAACGATCTCCAGAAGCGTGGGCTTGCTCGAAACCTCCAGCCCTAGTCGCTTCAACTGCTCGGCGAAGTTGGTCTGCCTTGCAGCCTGCGGGATCTGCGTCAGCAACCAAAATGCGTGCGCGAGGCCTTGGTCCTGAGAAGCTCGTTCGAGTCCATGCTCGGCGGCATCAGCACTGGCAGCGGCGATCCGCCCGACGTCGGCTCCTCCAGTGATGAGGCCGACGACCTGCTCCCACTTGTGCGTTTTCGGAAGCGCACCGAGGCGAACGTGACCCATCGGCCCCCCTTTTGGGCGCGCCGATCAGATCAGCCAGTTCGCCAGCTGGTCCTGGTCCGAAGGCCGCCCCTGCAAGGGTAGCCCGCCTTCCTTATGAACGGGACAAAGAAAGGAAAACGGGTTATCCTTTCGTTAGGAGAATGCCAAGGAAAGGATGCTTTCGCAATATGCCTCTTGAGCCCGCACGATCGCGCCTGGGCCGCCAAATCGTCACGTCTGTGGGCGGCGAAAAGGTTAACGCATTCCTTCCGCCGCCGCTCCCGCCCGAACCGCCGGTTGAGATGAGCCGGCTGTACCCGATCTTGGACAAGGCAAACCGGGCGATCGGGCGGCTGGACGGCGTGACGTCGATCCTGCCGGACACGCCGCTCTTCCTCTACATGTACGTCCGCAAAGAGGCGTTGCTGTCATCTCAGATCGAGGGAACTCAGTCTTCGCTCTCCGATCTGCTGCTCTTCGAGATTGAGGAAGCACCAGGCGCACCATTCGACGACGTCCAAGAAGTCTCCAATTACGTCGCAGCAATGAACCATGGCCTGGCTCGGCTGCGGGGGGAATTTCCGCTGTCGCTTCGGCTCATTCGCGAAATCCATGAAATCTTGCTGTCGAAGGGGCGCGGCGCCAGCAAGCAACCCGGCGAGTTTCGTCGTTCTCAAAATTGGATCGGCGGCACCCGCCCGGGAAACGCACTGTTTGTTCCTCCGCCGCCGGACGAGGTGTCGGACCTCATGTCCGATCTGGAGAAGTTCATCCATGCCGAGACACCGGAGATCCCTGCTCTTATTAAGGCCGGGCTCGTGCATGTGCAGTTTGAGACGATCCATCCCTTCCTCGACGGCAATGGTCGCCTCGGCCGGCTTCTCGTCACTTTCCTCCTATGCGCCCAAGGCATCCTGAAGGAACCAGTCCTTTATCTTAGCCTCTACTTCAAGACGCATCGCCAACGCTACTACGACCTACTCCAACAAGTGCGCGAGCGCGGTGATTGGGAATCGTGGCTTGAATTCTTTCTGGAAGGTGTAGCCGAAACATCGGTGCAGGCTGCCGACGCGGCGCGAGAAATTCTCAACCTCTTCGAAGCGGACCGTCGCCGCATTGAGGCTCTTGGGCGCCCAGCAGCATCGGCACTCCGCGTGCACCAGCTTCTCCAATCCAAACCGCTAATGTCGATCCGTGACGCCTCAACACGGCTCGGCATCTCGCCACCCACGGTCAGCAAATCAGTTCAGCACCTCGAAGCCATCGGGATTCTACGCGAGGCGACTGGCAAGCGACGCCGGCGTCTATTCGTCTACGACGCGTACCTTGCGATCCTTAGCCGGGGCACTGAACCGTTGCCGCGCTGAAAGTTAGCACGTAAGGAAAAAGGACTGCTAAGGGCAGACGCCAATGCTGGACCTGACGGGATTTGAGTACGACGTCTTCATCTCCTACAGCAGCCACGACCGGCAATGGGTCCGCGACGATCTTTTGCCACGCATCGAACACTCAGGGCTTCGCGCTTTCATTGACTTTCGTGACTTCAAGCCCGGCGCGCCGAGCATCAAGGAAATGGAGCGCGGCATCACCACGTGCCGTAAGACGCTGGTCATCCTTACTCCGTCCTACATCGCGAGCGAGTGGTGTGACATCGAAGGGGTCATGCTCCAGACGCTGAGTCCGGCCAATCGGGATCTGCGTCTCATTCCGCTGCTCAAGATGCCCTGTGAGCGACCGCTTCGCATCCGCGCGCTTACGCACATTGATTTCACCGAAAATACTGATTTCGACCTCGCGTGGCACAAGCTTCTTGCCGCATTGGAAGCGTTGCCGGAACAGCTCGATCAAAAATCGATCCCGCCGGAAATCAAAGCCGAACTGGACAGAGCCGAGACCTTCACAGGCGCCGATAATTATTCCGAAGCGATACCAATTTTGGAAAAAGCGATCCTCGCCGCAGATAACTCAGGGCATGCTGTCGCAAGGGTCAAAGCCAGACACAAGCTCGCGATGGCGCTCTACGAGGCGCGCGAAGATTTCAGAGGAGCCGAACGGCACTTCCGGGATGCTCTGGCCCTGGTCCCTACTGGCGACCACGACCTCAAACAAAACGTGCTGCATGGCCTGGGAGAGATGCTGCTTTTCTCGGGGCGGCTTGACGAGGCACGAGCTACCATCGACGCGGCGCTGGATGCCGCGAAGCTGTCAGGCAACGTCGAAGATTTGGCTGGATCGCTTCTTTCTTTGAGCTTGCTCGAACGCGAGTTGGGCTTCCACGACAGCGCTCGCGCCAAGCTCGACGAAGGCATGCAGCTCTTATTCAAACGGGCGCTGTCGCTCCGGGATGACGAGAAGCAGCACCACGCGCACATGCTTGCAGTCTGCTATATCAACAAGGCGCTCTTGTGCCGGGAAGCCGGCGATTCCCACGAAGCCTTGGCGCTGCTCGAAAAAGCCGAGAAGCAGCATCTCATTTCAGACGAGAAGCTCGACGCTGGAAAGGCTCTTTTGCTTCGCGGCGAGATCCACTGCGCCAATGCCGATTGGGGCGATGGATTTGATTGCTTCGACCGGGGGTTCAAACTCATTAGGGAGACTAAAAATACGCTGTGGGGCGCGCGCGCCCTTGACCATATCTCCCGACTTTATGCGACGCACGAAAAATGGGAGGAAGCGCTGCACGCTATGTTCGGCGCCGCAGCGGGGGCCGCAGAGTCCGGCCATCCCGGCGAGCAGGTTCATTTCCTCTGCCTGGCGGCCAAGCTATTGCGCAACTGGAAAGCGAAGGCGGCGCGAGAGAATTTTACGCGCATGGCCTTCAAAGATTTGAAGCGCCTACCGGAAGACGAGCAGGCCGGAATGGTAGCGGGCGTTTCGGAGAAGATAAAAGAAGCTTCCGAGGCGATCGAGAAGGCCGTTCGCGAGGATAACGAGGCGCGCGATCTGATCAATCAAGCCAAAGAAATTGCGAAGCGCGAGCATCTTCACAAGCATCTTGCAAATTGCCTGTTGGATGAAGCGCACCACATGACGCCGCCAGACGATGCCGTAACGCGGCACAGGTTGTTTTACGAGGCGATTGAATTGCTGACGGACGAATTGAAGGAGGCGCAATCCCCAAAACGCCGCGGGCACTTGATGGGGCGAATCAGCACGTTGCATCGCGAACTCGGTGATAGCGCCGAAGCGATGGCATGGCTCAGGAAGGCCGGAGAAGTCTTCGAGAAATCCGGCGATGCGTTTGGACTTGCCAATTTTTATGGGTCGCTCGCGGAATTGCACCGGGCGGATGGCAGGCTGGACGATGAGATCGCAGACTACCGAAAGGTGCTGTCCGTGATTGAAGGACGCAGCTTTCATGATCTGGCGGCCGGGACACGGATCAATCTCGCCTCGGCGCTGCGTTACCGCCGGGAATTCGGCGAAGCGCAAAGGCTGTTGAATGAGGCGGAGGCCTTATGCGATCGGCATCACTTCAATGACTTCATCTCGGCAATCGCGCGAAACCGGAGCGACATCGAGACCGAGTTACAGGCCGGTCAGGCTCCCGCACATACGCTCACCGAAATGCTCGTAAGCCTCGATGCTTTGGTCCAGTACCATCCCGAGCGTGCGGCGGCCTACCTGCTGTTCTGGGACTTCGCGTGGCAAACGGAATTGATGGCCTTGATGCGGTCAGGCCCGCATCTTTCCTTCATGGTCATCACTGATGACGTGGAACGCTTCATGAAATTCGCTGCCAAGTTCCGGCACCTGGCTGATTATTTTCTGATGACAACCTCCCGCGATTTCACGGTCAAGGTGGAGCCAGGAACGCTTGCCATCCCGCCCAGCTGGCGCTTTCCGCCAAACTTCCAGTTCCTTGGAATAAGGCGCGTCCCGACTGAACCGCAACCCGCGGAGCCGGGCGGTGATGAAGACGTCCTTCCCAACTACCGCTTGGCCGGACCCGCGATCACGATGCCACTCTTCACGTTCGTTAAAGCGAAATCCGATATCAAGGGTGAAGGGCATGTCATGACTCTTTCAACGACCTATCTGCCGCAGGAGGCCATCGACCTTATGATCGGTCGGCCCGTCGAAGAGTTGATCGAGCGCCGGGCAATGTGGTTTCCGACCGACCGCTTTTCATCAAAAGATCGCTTTTTGACAGATCTGCGAATTGGACGCGAACGCGGCGTGTTCCCCGTGTATTTTGGCCGCCTGCCGACTTCGGATGATGTGGTAGACTGCGGCGGCATTCAAATCTCCATCCCAATCGCATGGCTGGACGGCGACCCTCCCGCGACAGCGTCAAAATGGCGCCGGGCCTTGCTGAAGCTTACCAAGGTTGCCAAGGACGAGGCGCAACTAGCGTTGCTCGATCTGCCCGACGCGCTTCTAGAAACGCATGGGCATACGGCTGATTCCGTTCAGATTGAAATTCGCCTGTTTGAATTCAGCGAGATTGGTCAACGGAGGCAGTTCTATCCGGCCATCCTCATTCGGGGAGAATAGCAGCCGCGCAGTGCTACTACTCCTGCGCACGAGGAAGGATAACGCCAGCCCCTTCTTGCGCGAGAGCTTCTCGTCGTGCCGACGCAAACGCACTTAGAAGACCTGGCGGGAGGGCTGTCAGAACTAGAGGCATTGCTGCCGGAGAGCGAAAGGAAGCCGTAGAACTCCACATTCCTTCTTTACCCACACGAGCCAGTAGGTAACTTGTGTCTACCACCTGCCAGCAATGACGGAACGCGACGCACAGCTATGTCTGATCTTAGAGGCATGAATAGGGGCAAACAAATTGACCACAGATAGGAGCTTATTGCTGATCGTCACCCCGTTGGTCCAAGCCGGTGGGCAAATTCAAGTCATTGTTCGAGCGAAGAACGCGCCAGAGACGCGGCTGAGAATGCACGCGCCAGACACCGTCGTGATAGAAGGGCCTCGAGAGTATGCCGTCGGACACGGAGACTTTGAGAAAACGCTCTTTTGGCGCGTAACGCATGTTCAGCCGGGAACACGACCATTTGTCGAGTTCGAAGTATCAGCTGGTTCACTGCATCAGACCGGCTTGTGTAAGGTTTCACCTTGAGGCGAACTCGTCGAATCAAGAACGCGGATGCCCTTCGGGTCGTCCCCACTGACATCGCACAATTCCTCGGTCAATTTCTCGAAAGTGCCGTGACGCGCCTCAAGTTCGAGGCGGTTCTTGTCGGAAATATGAACAGACTTCTGATCTGTTCCTCTCCTCGCAAGTCGGTTGTTGTCAAGTCGCCTCGGAGAAGAGTGGACCTTGGAATAGATGACATTACGGCACCGATCGAGAGAGTCGACCTTGAAGTATTCGCGCTGCGTCACTTCAGTGTTCTCAACCCAGGGGCGGTTCCTGAAGTGCTCTTTCAATCGATCGAATATCCTTGCTTCGTGATGGAGTACATCGCTGAGGATGTCCGCTGGCTCAATCTCGACGCTCCTGCTCAGCTTTATCTGACGCGGGAATGTATCAAGCCATTTATTTCATCCGCAAAAAGTGAGGCGCTAAGTGGATCACCCTTAACGAAACTGCCAGAACGCGTCCGTCGCGCGTCGGTGCAGATGCAGGAGGTGATTGAACGCGTCACATTTGACTTGCCGTTTGGACGCCGGCCGACGCCCTACAGCGATATTCTTGGAACGGACGGTGCAAGGGACCTTTCAGAGTTCATTCATGCCATACAAAACAACCAGAATTGGAAGGAGATGTGCGCCACCCTCCTGTCGCACTATCGAACTGTTCATCCCAGACTCATCCACGGCGATCTGCATATAGGTTCGATAATTTGTCGTAATGGCCGGCTTGTCATCATTGATCCCGAGTTTGCGTGCCAAAGCGTCCCTGAATTTGACGCAGGTGTCTTCGTCGCACATGCGATTATGGCTGCAGTTTCGTCAGAACAGTCCGGGAGATGCAGCGCCAAATATATCCAATACATAGCAGATTCTTTCATTACAGCTTGTTGGTCAGAAATCACTCAAAACACCCGCAGCTCTGAGAAATTCCAAGCAAGTAATAGTGGTCTAGATCGCTCGCTTGCGAAGGGTTTTATGCTTGTTGAGCTTTTCGCAAAATTGGCAGGGCCTGTTGCAAGTCCGTTTCTGATCAGCCTAGCAAACAACAGGCGGGCCTCTGCACTCTTAGATCTCGCCTGCTATGTTAAGGACTCGATTGAACAGATCACGGGATCGAAAAAATAACGAATCGGAACCAGCCAAGCGATTCGAGCGTCTGTTCTGAGCACAATGCTTCGACTTTAAGCCACGCATTCATCAGCGCTTCGGAAGATACGCTATTGCCAGAGCCTCCACGCTGGCTCGTCTCTAGCATCGAATGAAGTTCTGCTGAATGACCTGTCAACGAAGTGCTTGGAACATGCACACTGGACTCGCTCACGACAGACCATCCGAGTGCCTCACCAAGACGCGCAAAATTTACATCGAAGTGCTCGTACTCTTCAGGGTAGATCCATTCGTCGTCTTTGATGCCAAGCTCTTCTGACTCCATTGTCGTGAATAGAGGACTTCGGACATTTGGCACTGAAACCAAGACGTATTTACGCGAGAGCTGCCCCATATACTTTGCAAATTTCAACTGATCCTCGAACTGCAGATGTTCAAGGGACCCCAGATTTGAGACTAAATCCGCCGGCTCAATAGGCGGGCGCCAGCTTCCAAGGGCGTCCGCATTAGCCAAGGTGAGATTTCTCGATCGAAACTCAGCCGCCAAGTAGCGCGCGAAAATCAGAGCGTTTGCCGAAATATCCACCCCACTTGCATTGAGCCCTTTTCGCGCGGCTTCGTGCAGAATCATCCCACTTCCACATCCGACATCGATAATCGAATGAATATCCAAGATCTCCATAATTCTAATAATCAGCGCTCGGTAGGTGTAGACTCGGCCGGGTAGGTATTCTTGGTAGTTCATCCCGTAGCGAACGCGAAACAGCTGCGCAAAGGCTTGTTCCCGAGCCCAGTATCTGTTGAGCTTCGCAGTAGAATCGCCACCGAACGTAGCCTGATTTACACACAGCACTTCTGTTCGATGCGCGAGCTCTTGAGCGTCAAGGCTTGTCACGCGATACTCAAATGATTTCCTGATTAAATGGCCGCGTTTCAAGGCAGCATTCGCGTATTCCCTTACACTCAGATTTGCTGGTGATACGGCTTGCTTGTTGTTGCCTATGTCGTCAACCACTCCATCCCTCCAGCCCTGGCACAGTCAGTCGACGGAGTGAGAAAGCGAAGTCGCCCATTAATAATTGCGAGAGCCTCATGAAACGAAACTGCCAGTTTTTCTTGGCCGTGGACGTCGCGGCTCTCCAATGTCCATATTTCGTTTTGCATCGGCTGTTGTCCGTCGGCGGAAATAAAATGCCGCGTACTTGTGTATAGGTCAGCCAACGTCTCTTGGTCGCGCAATGTTTGATTGACGCGTATGGGATGGAGGCTGTGGCCTATGTTTGTCGCTGCAGATCCAAGAGATGCTCCAGTGACTGAACGTGCAATATTTCGTAAGCCGAGGTCTTTCGCTACGGCTACGTAAACGCGAAAAGCGTCACTCGTAATAGGTTCAGACATCCCGGCCAATCTGCGCAGCACTTCTTCTTGAAGTAGCAATCGCCGACGAAACGCCTCTCGAATCTTCGGCACTTGCCCGAAATAGATTGACACGCCAAAATCACATCCAAACGCTAACTGCTCGTTGGGGCCAATTTCGGCAAACATCAGCGGAGAGGCATAGAAATAGCCAAGCCCCCGCCAATACACAGACTGGCGCGGTGCGATGCGGCGTGCATGGCGATAAGCCAAGCTGCAGGGATATTCCGGATCATCAAACACAACGATCGTACCCTGATATAGCTGCTTGGATCCGGAATGCTCCCCTGCTTCGTACCAGTGTCGTTCCAGGCCCTTCAAACGCAGACGCCGAACCAAGTCGTTTACGGCCCAATATTCGGAGCGGGGTTGACGTTCTAATTCTTCAAGGACTGCAAGCACACACGACCAAACATCACGTCGAGTCTGCTCGACGATTTTCGCCCGACGGGAGACGATATGTTCGACATCGTCAGACATGGCTTTTGGCGCTGAGCACGGCGTTTCGAGAAAGCGCTCTTCGCATTTCCTTGAGTTCACCGCTCTCACTACTCAGCAGGAACCGAAACGACACCGTGTCAATTACTTTGCGTATGATTCCTTTTTGTCCTTCCACTCCTCCAGTGAGCAAAGAAGTTAAACCGGAAAGAACTACGGCAATGCCCTCCACAACGTCTTCAACAGGCACGATTGATTGGCGACTAAGCGCGAGACCTAGTTTCGTTCTTGCTTTCGCTGCCCCCGGGTGCAGACGGGCGATTTCGTCGCAAATTAGCCTCCAATAACCTGCAAGCGACAAGGCCATCTCGTGAAGATCTCGTTCAGAAAGTTCTGTACGTTCTCCCATGGTTCGAACAAGATCCAATAGTGATGCACCGCGCTTTCGAATTTCCATAATTTCGTCAAATGTGAGCAGGTGTAAGAGGGTCAGGCTATCGACGTTGACCGTGCTAAAAGCTTCGGACATCACGCGATTAACGTATTCAGTCGCCTCATCGGCCTCGCTATCACTTTCCTGGGGAAACGTCGCAGGCACGTTGATCGCAGCAATGCCGGCCTGAAAGAATTCAGCGTAAGCGGCCTCATCGATCAGTCCAAATCGTTGAGCCCAATCCGAGCCTCCCAAACCAGCTCCGTTTAGGAGTGCGTAAATGTTTGAATGGGAAAACCAGTTCGAATCCAATACAGTTTTTAGTTTTCGGTATAGTTCCTCTCCCAGTTGCTCGTGCAACCCAGGCCAACCACCCGCATCTCGGGCCATTTGTTGAAACCGCCCCTTGATGCGGATGTAGTCGTATGTGAGCGTGAATTTCTGCGGCGCAACTTCATTCCAAGCTCCAACGAAGCGCTCTCTGTCCTGCGCGTCACGTGGTACCACCCAAGCATTGGCGATGTCTTGTTTCTGCCACCCACGAAATACGTCAATCAAATTCGTACAGTCGATTATTTTCTCATTTGGGCCAGCATAAAAGCCGTCGCGCATCAGTAAACGTGCTTCGCCAGATTTAAGGCATTCCCGAACGAGGGGAGCCAAGCTTTCACGCGCCGGATGCAAGAATTCCTGGTATAATAAAGGGCTATCGGCTATCTGCGTGTCGGAGAAGGTTGGCTTTTGCCAGAATAAGAGCGCAAGTGCGAGTAGTGACTTAACTTGCGGGATCGAATACCCAGTCGAAAGCAACGGCTGAAGAGCCGAGAACTGGCAAGGGCTGAGTAATTTCGGCCAGATCGCCTTCGCGCCTGTGGCAACCTCGGTCATGAACACACCCGCAGCAGCGCGACCCAGAAGGACGGCATTCTTCTGAGGGTCGCAGAACTACACTCAAAAATAGATGTTCTAGAGCGGTTCGCCAATGCCAAAAGCGAGCGCGCTCTAGGCCGGGCGCACATCTCGCAAACGCGGCTCTTTCGAAGTCGCTAGCAGCCTTATGCGATTGGGACGAACTGCATTCCCTAGGCTACAGCGCTCATTGGCTCGAATTCATGACCGACGCCCCGTATCTGTAGGCGCGGAATGACTATCTCGCCGGGGACGGCCGGCGGAATTACACGTCCTATGAGGAGCGGCGCCTCGCCGCTTTCAATTAGGGTCGTCATCACCGCGTCCGCATTTTCTGGGGAAACTGCCATCACCATCCCGAGTCCCATATTGAATGTGGATAGCATCTCAGCCGGTTCGAGTTTCCCGTGCGCGCGAATTAGGTCGAAGATCGGATGGGGCTGCGGTAGGTTTGAAATTTCGAAGCCCGCCTTCGGGTTGAGCCGAGAGACGGTTAGCAATCCACCACCTGATATATTTGCAAGACCACAAATTAGGCCTCTCATCAACAGCGGAAGTATGGCCTTCACATAAATTCGTGTCGGTACGAGAAGAGCATCTCCAAGAGTGGCGCCTGAAAGCTCTGGAGGCGCACTGTCGAGGCGAAGCCGCGCTTCGGACAACAGCACGCGACGGGCTAGACTAAACCCATTGCTGTGTAAGCCAGAGCTTGGGAGACCCACCAGCAAGTTTCCCGGCTTGACGTTTCCACGATCCAGCGCTCTCGGCCATTCAGCATCCATCGTTTCGCTCGCGAGGCTGCAAAACCCAACCGCCGTGGCAACCACATCAAAGCGGGGGCCCGGAAGACGAGAATCGAGCATTTCCCCTATCTGCGCGATCTCGCCGCCGACGACCGCAACCCCGGCCTCACATGCTGCGTCGGCTAAGGAAGAGGAAAATTGCGCGAGAAATTCTTCGTCAGCGACG
>Ga0335081_10000409_pt1:75000-77343 | contig 77343 bp, 69 predicted proteins | sample Lox_Sample_35_FD_206713 | JGI IMG/M metagenome (GOLD analysis project Ga0335081, IMG submission 206713) | Soil microbial communities from Loxahatchee National Wildlife Refuge, Florida, United States - Lox_Sample_3.5 | ecosystem: Environmental > Terrestrial > Soil > Wetlands | place...
GTCCTCCGAATCCAAAGCTTCGGCTCGTGGCTTGAGCCCCGTTACATTTTCGGCGCGGGAATCCTTGTTTAGACCAGTGAGCTGTTACGCTTTCTTTAAAGGATGGCTGCTTCTAAGCCAACCTCCTGGTTGTTATGGGATTCCCACATCCTTTCACACTTAGCCACGAATTGGGGGCCTTAGCTGTTGGTCAGGGTTTTTTCCCTCTCCACGATGGACGTTAGCACCCACCGTGTGTCTCCCGGATAGTACTCGCAGGTATTCGGAGTTTGGTTGGGTTTGGTAAGATGGTGAATCCCCCTAGCCCATCCAGTGCTCTACCCCCTGCGGTATTCATCCGAGGCGCTACCTAAATAGCTTTCGCGGAAAACCAGCTATTTCCCAGTTTGGTTGGCCTTTCACCCCTAGCCACAGTTCATCCGAGGCTTTTTCAACAGACACCGGTTCGGTCCTCCAGTAGGTGTTACCCCACCTTCAACCTGACCATGGCTAGATCACTAGGTTTCGGGTCTAATCCGACGAACTGAACGCCCTGTTCAGACTCGCTTTCGCTGCGCCTACGCCTATCGGCTTAAGCTTGCTCGTCAGACTAAGTCGCTGGCCCATTATACAAAAGGTACGACGTCACTCAGGACGAACCTTGAGCTCCGTCTGTTTGTAGGCATTCGGTTTCAGGTCTCTTTCACTCCCCTCGTCGGGGTGCTTTTCACCTTTCCCTCACGGTACTGGTTCGCTATCGGTCGCCGAGGAGTACTTAGGCTTGGAGGGTGGTCCCCCCACGTTCAGACAGGATTTCACGTGTCCCGCCTTACTCAAGGATAATCCTTCGCGTTACCCGTACGGGGCTGTCACCCGCTGAGGCGCGTCGTTCCAGACGCTTCCGGTTGTCTTGGGATTATCACTGGCCTGGTCCGCTTTCGCTCGCCACTACTAGCGGAGTCTCGGTTGATGTCCTTTCCACCGGGTACTGAGATGTTTCAGTTCTCCGGGTTAGCTTGAAACCTCCTATTTGATTCGGAAGTCTCATACCTTCTCTTGGATGACAGAGGCCAGATGCCAGAAGATTCTGTTCTCCGGCACCTGACATCTGTCATCCGAAGGTGGGTTTCCCCATTCGGAAATCCGCGGATCAAAGCTTCTTCGCAGCTCCTCGCGGCTTATCGCAGCGTAGTACGTCCTTCATCGCCTCTCAGCGCCAAGGCATCCACCAAATGCCCTTACGACACTTGATCACTCTCATTATCAATACCCATTCCAGAGGACAGATGTCAGAGTTCAGATGACAGAAAGCATTCCGTCACCCGACATCTGTCATCCGACATCCGATCGGTACTGATTCAGAAAGACCAGCTTGCTTCAAGATCGATCCGACGACGAGGCGGTCAAGCTTCGCCGACTTGAACGCATACGCGGCTCATCACCGCGGACACGCCTGTAGGAGCGCGCGGAACGTTTCTACGGCTTTCGCCGTTTCACGTTCGCTCGGAACGATCTCCTCTTCACGATGTCAGACAACACGCGCAAACGGGCATCCCGTGGACGGGATGCGGATCGCTTGGGCGAATTCGTTTTTCTTACGGACGAGCGTCGAAGCGAGTGGCCGCCTTCGCTTACGGCTTCGGCGGCAACCAAGGCGGAGCCGAGGCTCGCTTGCCAACCGAAGCGGCCTTCTTGCCGCGAAGATTGGTGGAGCCAGACGGAATCGAACCGACGACCTCCTGCTTGCAAAGCAGGCGCTCTCCCAACTGAGCTATGGCCCCTCCAGGTATCCGGCGTCAGCAGTCAGTCATCGAGAAGGATTTCTGATTACTGACATCTGATTACTGACCTCTGAAACTGGTGGGCCTGGGAAGATTTGAACTTCCGACCTCACGCTTATCAAGCGCGCGCTCTAACCAACTGAGCTACAGGCCCAAGAAGCACACGCTTGACCCGCGCTCTTCGCAGCCGGTCGGCAATGGATGCTCCAACGACCTCAGGAATAGCGTGGGCTCGTCCGAGAAGAAAGAGAAACGTAGACGGCGAAATCCCGCCGAAGGGCTCCATCAGCCTGAACTGATAGGCCCCGATGTGTTCCTAAGCGACCCGATAGGACACGCATAATGCGTGCGCCTGAAGGATCATCCTTAGAAAGGAGGTGATCCAGCCGCAGGTTCCCCTACGGCTACCTTGTTACGACTTCACCCCAGTCGCTGACCCTACCGTGGCCGGCTGCCTCCTTGCGGTTAGCGCACCGTCTTCAGGTAAAGCCAACTCCCATGGTGTGACGGGCGGTGTGTACAAGGCCCGGGAACGTATTCACCGCAGCGTGCTGATCTGCGATTACTAGCGATTCCAACTTCA
>Ga0335081_10000410_pt1 | contig 76830 bp, 60 predicted proteins | sample Lox_Sample_35_FD_206713 | JGI IMG/M metagenome (GOLD analysis project Ga0335081, IMG submission 206713) | Soil microbial communities from Loxahatchee National Wildlife Refuge, Florida, United States - Lox_Sample_3.5 | ecosystem: Environmental > Terrestrial > Soil > Wetlands | place: USA...
CCCGTACGTTGCCGCGCTGACGGGGAAGACTGGGGGCAATACGCTGGTACTGCTCCGGGGTGATCTCCATGCAGCGCAGCATAACACGAAATCACCATTTAGTGTTAACACGCCCTAGCCTGACCAACACCGAAATCGCACTGGACAGGGGCCAGGCCATGGTCGAGGTCGATGACATTCATAAAGATAACCTGATACGCGTCCAGGAGAACGGCTCCGCGACCGAGTTGCTGAAAACGGGCATCTACGGCTTCGACGCCAATACCGGCACGGTTCGCGTGTTCAAGGGCGAGGCCCTGGTGCAAGATGGCGATCGGGACACCAGAGTGAAGGGTGGACACGAGCTCATGGTCGAGAACCAGAATCCGACGGGCAAACTGAAGACCCTGAAGTTCGACGAGAAGGCGTACGAGCAGAGCGATCTGTACCGCTTCAGCAAGCTGCGCTCGCAGTACCTGGCCGAGGCGAACGTGAATGCGGCCGGCTACTACTATCCCGGTGGTCCATGGGGCTGGTGGGGGCCGGGCTGGTATTGGGACCCGTGGTACCTCGGCTACACATGGCTTCCGGGTGACGGCTGGTTCGCGAGCCCGTTTGGCTGGGGCTTCTATTCACCGCTTTGGATTGGCTACGGCGGGTACTATGGCGGCTATGGTTATCGCGGAGTAGCCAGCGCTCGTCCATATCCCCACGGTTTCCGTGGGCCATCCCACCCCGCGGCGGGCGCGTCTCACTTTGGAGTGATGGGTCAGGGCTTTCATGGTGGTTCGATCGCCAGCGGCGGTTTCCACGGCGGCGGATTCGCTGGAGGCGGAGGTTTCCATCGCTGAAAACTGAGCAGTGACAGCGCAGTGTACGCAGCATGGAATGCGGGGCTTTCCTTGGCCCCGCTTTTTTTTTGAGTTTCAAGTTTCGACTTCCAGGTTTCGAGCTCTAAGTGCAACACCGCTATCCGATGAGGTAGAAGGCAGAGAGGCGAAACTGAAACGCGAACCTGGAAACGCAAAATTCGAAGCTCGTCACAGCCGAACCCCGCACAAACGCCGACAATCTAATTTCCGAGAGAAAGGACTTATCGTGAAGCACAGAACAATTGGCAGGTCGGACCTCGAAGTCTCTACTGTCGGCCTGGGCTGCAACAACTTCGGCTTCGTTGCCGCCATGGATGTGGAAGCCTCGCGCCGTGTGATCGACAAAGCGATCGACGTTGGCGTCAACTTTCTTGATACCTCGGACAGCTACGGCACCTCGGAGAACATCCTCGGTGAGGTGCTCGGCGCGCGCCGTAAGAAGATCGTTCTGGCCACGAAGTTCGGCTCCAAGAGCAACGCGCTCGGCGAGAAGAGTGGCAACTCCCGCGCCTATCTCCTCGCCGAAGTTGAAGAGAGCCTGTATCGGCTGCGCACCGACTGGATCGACCTCTACCAGATCCACTATCCCGATCCGAAGACCCCGATCGAAGAGACCTTGCGGGCACTCGACGATCTGGTCAAGAGCGGCAAAGTACGTTATATCGGCTGCTCGAATTTTTCCGCCGCACAGTTGCAGGAAGCTGAGCGCACCGGCGCATCCAAACACCTCACGGAACTGGTCTCCAGCCAGGACGAATTCAGTCTGCTGGTGCGCGATCTCGAAGACGATCGACTGCCGCTGATTGAAAAGTACGGCATGAGCGAGTTGCCGTATTTCCCGCTGGCGAGTGGATTGCTCACCGGCAAACATAAACGCGGCCAGCCGGCGAAGGGATCGCGCCTGGCCAACAAACCCAATCTGGCCGAGAAATATTTCAAGGAAGCCAACCTGGCCAAGGTCGAGCAACTGGAGCGCTTCGCAAAAGAGCGCGGCCGCACGCTGCTGGAACTCGCCTTCAGTTGGCTGCTGGCGCATCGCGTAGTTGCCAGCGTGATCGCCGGCGCGACCAAGCCGGAGCAGATCGAAGCCAATGCCAAGGCAGCCGATTGGGTGCTGAGTGCGGAGGAGCTGGCAGAAGTGGACCGCATTACTGGCATCGCCGTGCGCGCTCCCCAGCACGCCTAGGACGCATTGCCGGTCTGGCGTAATGGCCGGGGTAGTCGCGTCAAGCCGAGACCGAAGCCATCAGTTCTTCGTATGCTCGATTGATGGCCTGCGCCTTGCGCTTCGCAAGCTCCTGTAGTTCCACGCCTAGATGTGAGACTTTGTCTGGATGGTAGCTCGCCATCTCTCGAAGGAAGGCTGCGCGGATGTCCTCTTTTGTCGCGTCCCGGGCGACTCCGAGAACCGCATAAGGATCGAATCCATCGTGCCCGTCGTGCGCAGGCTCACGCCTTTGCTGCCGGCTTTCTTCGCGCGACGCATACGTTCGCCGAGCTTCTTCTTCCGCCTGTTCTTTCTGGCGCCGCTGTTCGTCGGTCGGTTGTCGTTGTTCCGCGTGCCATTGTGCGGAAGCACGTCTGGCCTCCTCCTGCACCGCCGCCGCACAAGTTGGGCAGTGAGTCACGGCCCGGCTAATGGGAGTTCCGCACGTTTCACATCGGCTACGTCGCACCCAATGAAGGCGCTTGAACACAAATCCGAGCCCGAATACCGCGATGACGGTGCCCACCACGCCGGCCGCGACGGCCAAGAACGAAGGCGCCGAATTTTCGGCCCCACTTCCCACTGGAACGCTTGCAGCAGCCTGGGGAGTTTCGTTTGTGCCTACAGATCCACTGGGTTTTGATCCCGCCGAACCGGCACGGCTCGATTGTGGAGTCGCTTGTTTGTGCGTGGTCCCGAATGCTCCCGTGTTCAACGAAATTTGTTCGTCGGGTTGAAAGCCTAACCTGCGCTTTTCGCGTCGCGTAAGTATGGTGAGTTGTTGGCTGACGCAGCCGTAATAAGCCGCCGGACCGCGGTACATGCGTTCGGTCTGGCAGGCCGATTCGATTGCCGCTCGTTGATCGCTGGCTACTCCTGCCAGCGAAGGCTTCGCCGGGTTCGCACTCAGTGCGGCAAGTTGCTGGCGGACGCAGCCGTAATAAGCCGCCGGACCTCGCATGGTGCGTTGTTTTTTGCAGGCGGATTCGATCATTGCCTGATCGTCGGTCGACACCCCTGCCAGCGAAGGCTTATTCGGATTCGCACGCAGCGCGGCCAGTTGTTGTCCGACGCAACTGTAATAAGCTGCCGGGCCCTGATACGTGCGTTGGGTCTGGCAGGCCGATTCGATCATCGTCCGGTCGTCGCTGGACACGCCTGCCAGCGAAGGCTCCGTGATCCAATCCAGTGAAGCGATTTGTTGGCTGACGCAGTTGGAAAAGCCAGTCTCGCCGCGGAACATGCGCTCCTTCCGGCAGGCGGACTCGACCATTGCCTGTTCGTCGCGGGAGAGGCGACTCCAACCGGGTGGATAAGCCTGGGAATCCTGTGCCCAGAGAGATGCAACACCTCGGCCACACAACATCGACAGAGCTACGGCTACTACCACCGTCCGCGTCGAAAGGTATGGCATGGCTACAGCAAAATCTAGCCCTGTGCCGTAAGTACGTCAATTGAGCGCTGGTCGAACCCAGTTTATCGCGACGGAAGAGTAGGGACTTCAAGTGTGTGTCACCCAGCTTCAGATCGCGCTACGGTCCTCGGCGCGACGATCCCAAAGAAGATCAAGCCGGCGGCGACGATGAGCCGGCTGTACACGCAGGTCGGTCCTGCACAGATCACGATATGCAGTAACACGCCAATTCCCAAGGTCACGCCCGCAACGATTGCAGCCGCAGCTCCGAGCCACAATGGCCGCGCGTCACAACGCCGACTGAACAGCCAGAGAGAACAACCACTGGCCACCAGTCCGGCCACGATCCAGACTGCCGAGAGGATGGCCAGCTTCGGCTGCAAGGCCGTCCATTCTCGCAGCAAATCGTAACCCGAAACGAGAATTATGCCGCCCAGGAAAAGCATCGCCGCAGCGACACGGGTGCTGGCCCGCAAGCGCCCACCTGTTGCAGTTGTAGTCCCGGACATACCAAAACTCCACCCTTGTAGTTATCGCATAGGAGGCTTGCCGTCGGTGACGGAAATCGCGCCTACATCACTGAAATCCGACTACAAGATATCGCAAACTTTGGATTGTGGAGCAGCGGCCTCCCATTCAAGAGGCGCGAATGAAAACATTAATCGTGTTCTCAGGCCCATGCGGTGCTGGTAAGTCGACGCTGGCAAGAGTGGAATGCGCCAGGCGGAAAAACGCCGCCGTGTTGTCTCGCGACGATGTGCGCCGTCAGTGTCCCAGCTACAACGACTCCGATATAACCAAGGCGATGATTCAGCGGGCGGCGGGTATCCTGAACGCCGGAAAAAGCTGCATTATCGACGCCTGTAATCTTCATGAACACGACCGGATCCGGTGGGAAACCGTGGCTATCGTATGCGGCGCGGCGCTCGACTGGCGAACGGTCGGCACCGAGATGGAAGTCTGTATCGCTCGCGATGCCGCCCGCGAAGATCCCGTGGGCGACGAACGAATTCGCGAACAGTTTGCCGCCGCTTGCGTTACGGCGTCGAAATCGCGGTGAAGCTTTCCAGCACGGCCTGTCGTGAGCGCAGTACCTTCAACGCGTCTTCGCTCATTCCTTCGCGGCAGTCCGCCACGGTCTGTGCTCCGAACTCGGCCAGCATCCGGTGAAATTCCGGATCGGGTGTAGAAAAGGCAATATCCCCCAGGGCCCGCAGAAGGCGCAGACTCACCGCCATGTCGCTCTTCGAGTACATGCGGATCTGCTCGAAAGCCACCTCCAGCAGATGTTCAAAGTGGACCCATTCGATACTGGCGCGAACGATACCCGGCGGATCGTAGAGCAGATCGTCGGGCGGCTCGCGCGAGGCAAAGCGAATCAGAATGCGGCTCAACTGGTCGATGCAGTTGATGGCCGTAGTCGGGTCATTCACGGCGGGGGAGATGGCCTTCAGCGCGATATCAACGATCTGCAGCACCCCAAACTCGACGTCCTGCTGCAAGGTCCGGATGGGACCGATATCGAAGGCGGCCAGCAGTTCCGCCGCCCCTTCGGCGGGCAAACGATTGCCCTTGGAGACCATCACCAGAGGAACGCCCGCGGGGATGAAGTGCCCCGGATGGCGAAGGGCGCGAACCGTCACATGGTAAAACTTCGCCACCGCCACCAGCCGCCGCTTGTCGATGAAGCGTATATAGCCGGAGACCTGGCTTAATACTGCCACGTCGCTGGGATCGGGCCGGAGCGACGCCCGCAAATCCACGCGATCAGGATGATGCGGCTGGGGCATCATCTCGTCGATCATCGCCTCGGTTTCCGCGGCGATGCGGTCGACAATGTTATTGGCGCTGATTGCCAGCGAGATGTGATGAATGAAGTACAGCAGCAAGCCGACGCAGACCGGCGCCAGCACCATAGCGCCCACCACCGTGGCCACCGGCGCGAAGGGCTGGGGTAGCGAGTGCGCCGTGGGCAGGGCCGCCATGCAATAGCAAAAGGTGCCGAGGAAGATACCGAGCGTCCATTGCGTGACCCGATCGCGGGAGAAGCTGACGATGATGCGCGGCGAAAACTGCATCGAGGCCAGGGTGAGCGTCATGAGCAAAACCGCGAATACGATGGAGACCACCGTCATGATGGATGCGGCAATACCCCCCAGGATGACCTGCGCGACTTGCGGGTCGGCGCGCGAAGGAAAGAGAATGGCGGGCACCCAGGTGCTGAGAATTGGGAACTCCTCTTCCAGCCACGATAGGAATGCGCCGGCGCCCCCGAGGACCAGCGCGATCGTCAGGGGACGAATCAGGAAGCCGCCGCGCAGGTTGTACATCGCCTGGCGAAACAATACGGGCACGCTCTTGCTCATGACTGTCTCTGCCCAGAAGTGTAGCGGTCGCGAACGCGGCGTACAAAAGGAAAACGGAGATACTCGACGGAGAACCACAGGCACAACTTCGGCTCACGTTCACAGATGTTGCAGCCCATTCCTGCTCTTCACAACGTCCCCGTCACTCGTCATTTGACATGAACTGGTTCCTGAATCAGAATAGGCCGGGCCCTCGAGGAAGGAGGCTGTTCGGCCTGTTTTCTCCTCAACGGCTGATGGTCTGAGCGAGAACAAGACCCTGCTTCTCCTCCTCGCACATTGCATGCCGCTCCCGATAGCTGAGTAAGAGGCCGGCCACGGCTTCTGCTCACCTCTTTCGCTTCGCCGAAGTCTAAGGAGGCCTTATGGCTGCCCACAGGAATGCTCGCATCTCCACGGTCCTGCTGTTGGCGATCATCAGCTATCGAAACGCTTGGCCGCGCAGGTGTGCTGCACATTTCTGTTACGATTTCCGCGTCATGGCTAACCACAGAGTCGCCTCCACATTCGTACTCGCGCTCGTTGCCGCTTCGCTCCTGCGCGCGCAATCGCAGCCGCAGCCCATCGTGCTTCACGCCGCGCATCTGCTCGATGTCGCGAATGGCAAGCTGATCGCGCCCGGCGAAGTGCTGGTGGAAGGCGAGCGCATCAGCGAAGCCGGGCCGAAGGTCAGCCGTCCGACGGGCGCAGAGATCATCGACCTCGGCGCCGCCACCCTGATGCCTGGACTCATCGACGCGCACGTCCATCTCTTCCTGCATCCCGGCGCCGAAGACCTGCAGACGGTCGAGGAGTCTGTGCCGCAGCGCACCATCCTGGCCACGCTCGCGGCCAAAGCCGATCTGATGGCGGGTTTCACCGCCGAGCGCGACATGGGAACCGAAGGCGCGGGCTCGGCTGATACCGCGGTGCGCAACGCGATCAATGCCGGATTGGTTCCTGGCCCGCGGATGCGCGTCAGCGGCAACGCCATCGACATTCTCGGCGGACACGAGGATGCCAACCGCTTCAACCCGGCGCAGCACGTGCTCTCCAATGCCGACTACGCCAATAACGTGGATCAGATCGTCGAGGTGATGCGCGAGCAAAAGAAGGAAGGCTCAGACTTCACCAAGATGTACGAGACCGGAACGGACAGGGTAGTCAACGGCAATCTGGTCACGCCCTATCAGTACACCGAGGCGCAACTCGCCGCCGCCGTGGGCGAAGCCGCGCGCTCGGGAAGAAAGGTTGCGGTGCATGCCACGGGCGATCCTGGCGCGCTGTACGCGGCGCAGGCGGGAGTGGAGTCGGTCGATCACGCCTTTCAACTCGGCGACGAAACTATGCGCCTGATGCGCGAGAAGGAAATTCCCGCGGTGCCAACCTTCACCATCGTAGAATATTTCGCGGAACACGCAACCAATCCGGCGGCGGCGCAGCGTGACCGCGAGATTCAGGAGCTGCACGCGCGCGAGTTCAAGAAACAGTTGGCGGCGGGCGTGCCAATGGCCGTCGGTTCCGATGTCGGCCCGTTTCCGCATGGTACGCAGGCCCGCGAATTCGAGCTGATGGTGCAGTACGGCATGGCGCCAGTCGCGGTGCTTCAGGCCGACCTGATCAATGGCGCGAAACTGCTGGGCTGGGACGGCCAGATCGGTGAGCTGAAGCCCGGATACTTCGCCGACATTATCGCGGTTCCCGGCGATCCGACCACCGACATCAGCGTGCTGAAACGCGTGAGCTTTGTGATGAAGGACGGAGTGGTGTATCGGAAGTAAGCGCAAGATCATTCTCCCCACGGAGGTACGGAGATCACGAAGAAGTTTTGTGAGAATCCAGCGGAAGCGGATTCGACAGAGTCCATGACCAAGGCGAGCTTACTTCAGGGAAAGGCGATCAATTATGAATCCATCCGAACGCATCGATAAATACATTGCGGCGGTGCCCGACTGGCGCGGGAAAACCTTGGCGGAAATCCGCGAGATCATTCGTAACACCGATCCGGAAATCGTTGAGGAGTGGAAGTGGATGGGCAGCCCGGTCTGGTCTCGCAATGGGATATTAGCCGTAGCGAACGCGCATAAGGACAAGGTGAAGCTCACCTTTGCTCAAGGTGCGTCGCTGCCCGATCCGAACAAGATCTTCAACGCCGGCCTTGGCGGTAACAGATGGCGGGCTATTGATTTTTTCGAAGGAGACAAAATTAATGCGGCTGCGCTACGAAAATTAGTTCAAGCGGCCATTGCTCACAATAACCTTAGGAGCAAAGGCAAACCTGAGAAAAAGCCGGTGGCGAGGAACAAGGTAGGACAAAAAAGAGCTTGACTCAAATCGCTCCGAAGTCCATGTTCTCCTTGTTTCCGTGGTGCACGGCTTTTCCCAGGACCGGACCAGTGGTTAGGCGCTCAATTCTGCCGGTCCTGCCACGCTTCGCACCACGCCATCTGGATCGCCTCCAGTTTCGCTTCGTTCGAAGCCTTGGGGTCGCCGGCAAAGCCGGGCAACTCGGTGACGTAGCGATGCAGATCGGTGAAACGAACTTCGAGCGGATTTTGTTGCGGGTATTTTTCTGACAGTGCGATGCCGAGATCTTCCGCGTCATCCCATTGCAACTCAGCCATGATTCCTCAGTCTTAATCGCCGGATTCGGAGACATAGTTGCGGTTCCACGCCGGAACCTCGACGACGATTTCGCCGGGCTTCTCAACCACTGCCTGACATCCCAGGCGCGAGTGGAGTTGCAGGTCGGCGGCCATGTCCAGACGATCGGCTTCCTCATCGTCCATTTCGCTGAGCAGCTCCGCGCCCTTCTTCACCACAATGTGGCAGGTCGTGCAGGCGCAGCTACCACCGCAGGCGTGCTCCAGAGGAAAGCCGAAGTTGAGCGCGACGTCGAGGATCGATTGCGGTTTGCCGTGCTCGGCGTACGAGAGCTTGCTGTGCTCGAACTCGAACGTGCGGTTCTCCGGGAGAAAAGTGATCCGGACAGTATTCATCGGAAGCGTTTCCCCCGTTGGGGTCGCGCCGCCGTTCTGGAGTTTAGTTTCGGGCATGGCCATCAAATGACTCCGACTGACAGGTGCAATCACGCTATCGCGTCGTCGAAACCAATGAAAAGCGATAACCGGCAACCGAGCACCGACAACTAACAACTGGCAACTGCCTCACTCAATCTCCGCCTTGGCGATCGGATGCGGCGCGGCGGGACCTTCGCCCACGTCGGCCGTCTCCCTGCTTTTGCCCTTCAGCGCCGCGCCAACAGCCGAGTCCATCATCAGCTCGGCCAGTCGCATTGTGCCCTGGTTCAACGCATCGATGGCAGTGCGGATGGCGCGATAATCGTCTTCCTTCAGCACCGCACGCAGCGCCGTCTCCTGTTTGTCGATGCTGGTACGCTCTGCAGGCGATAACTGCTCCCACGTCGCATTGGCACGGCCTTTCTCCAGTGCGGCGAGCATCGTCTCGGCTTCATTGCGCGCCTCGATCACCTGCCGCCGCCGGAAATCCTCTTCCGCGTTGTCGAACGATTCGAGGATCATGTTCTCGACTTGGTCATCGGTCAGGCCGTAGCTGGGCTGCACCTCGATCTCGGCTTCTTTGCTACTGCGCAACTCACGCGCGGAAACGTGCAGGATGCCGTTGGCATCGATCAGAAATTTGACCTCGATGCGCGGCAGCCCCGCCGGCATAGGCGGAATGCTTTTCAGGTCGAAGCGCGCCAGCGAGCGGCAATCCTTCGCTAATTCGCGCTCCCCCTGCAACACGTGGATGGCAACATTGGTCTGGCCCTCGACGCCGGTGGTGAAGTGCTCGGTCGCCGACGCCGGGATGGTCGAGTTGCGATGAATGATTCGCGCCACCACGCCGCCCAGCGCCTCGATGCCCAGCGACAACGGGGTCACATCGAGCAACAGCATTTCTTTTGTGGCTTCGGTGCGGCCAGAGAGGATATTTGCCTGCACTGCCGCGCCCAGCGCCACCACTTCATCGGGATTCAGCTCGCAATGTGGCTTGCGCTGGAAGAGCTCTTGAACAAGCTGCCGCACGCGCGGAATGCGCGTCGAGCCGCCGACCAGCACCGCTTCATCGATCTGTGCGGGCGCAAGCTCAGCATCTTTCATGGCTTGCCGAACTGGGCCGACGGTGCGCTCGATGATGGGCTGCACGAGCTGCTCGAACTGTGCGCCGGTGATCTCGCGCTGGTAGCGTTTGCCGCCCGGCAGTCCGATGTCAAGTGTAGTTTGCTCATTGGCGGACAGCGCGATCTTGGCGTCGATGACCGCTTTGCGAATCGTCTGCACCACCTCGGCGTTGCGGCGGACGTCCAGCCCGAGATCGCCCTGAATGTCATCGAGCGCAATCGTGATCAGCAGGTTGTCGATGTCGTCGCCGCCAAGATGCGTGTCGCCGTTGGTAGCGATGACTTCGAAAATGCCCTCGTGCAGCTTGAGAACGGAGATGTCGAACGTGCCACCGCCAAGGTCGTAGACCGCAACGGTCGCAGTCTCCCCCTTGTCGAGCCCATACGCCAGCGCCGCGGCGGTGGGCTCGTTCACCAGACGCAGAACTTCGAGACCCGCAATGCGACCCGCATCTTTCGTGGCCTGCCGCTGCGCATCGTTGAAATAGGCTGGAACGGTGATGACCGCTTTGGTAACGGGTGCCGCGAAATAGCGCTCCGCGTTGCGCTTTAGTTGGCGAAGGATGAAGGCGGAAATTTCCGGGGGCGTGAAGGTCCGCTCGCCCAGCTTGATGCGCAGCACTTCGCCGGGTGCGAGGTCGTCGGCGAGACGAAAAGGGAAGAGCTTCAGCTCGCCGCGAATATCTTCCACGCCGCGTCCCATCAGGCGCTTCACGCTGTACACGGCGCGCTCGGGCGTCTCGATGAGAGATATACGCGCGGAGTTGCCGACCACGATTTGCCCGTTGGCATCGAGCGCGGCTACGGAGGGCAGTAGGTTGGAGCCATCCTCGCCGGGGATGACGACGGGACGGTCACCTTCCATGTACGCCACCAGCGAGTTGGTGGTGCCGAGATCGATGCCGACAATGCGATCGTTCGACATAAATACTCGTGAAACTCTTCGACGGCGCTATACGCTTTCCGCCATTCGCTCTTCGCCAGAGCTTTGCAATCCCTGTCCGGCGAAAAGCGAAGAGCGAAAAGCGAATGGCATTCAGTCCAGCACATCCGCGATCTCGCGCAGCAGATTGCGCACGTAATTCCGCCGGTTCAGCACGTCCAGCATCCGGTCGCGGAGGGCGATGCGGTCATCTTCGAGCACGTTGCCACCCTGCTCGGCGCGGTCTACCAGCACGTCCCACTGGTTCCATGCGCTGTGCAACTCCTCCATCATGCCATCGTGCTTGGCCTGCAACTGCTTTCTCGTATCCTGCAATTCGAGCGCAAGGGTACGGTCCGGCTGGCCCATCTTCTTGTTCATCCGCGCCTCTTCGAGCTGCATGTTGAGCTCGAACACCTGCTCCAGCAGATCAGGCGGGACAATCTGCTTCTTGGCCTTGCCGGTGCGGCGTGACTCTTCCGTCGCGCTGGTCGATTGCTCCTCCAGACGCACACCCTGCAAGCGCAGCAAATACTCGGTCCGCGAGATGGGGTCTTTCAGCGTGCGGTAGGCATCATTCAGCGACGAGCTCTGTTGCAGGCTCCACTCTTGCTCTTCCGGCGTGTGGATGGCATTGACGTCGGGATGCAAGTGCCGGCTCAGGGCATAAAATTCGCGCTCCAGAGCTGCGGTGTCGAGATTGAGCTTATAGGGCAGCCCGAAAAACGTGAAGTAGTCCACCGGCGCAGGCGGTTGCACCTTGCCGCATTGCCGGCAGAATTGCGCGGCCCGCATGTCGCCGCACGACCAGCAGTTGGTCTTGACCGGCTTGCTGGGGCTGACGACGAGGATAGCGGAAGCGGGTTGGTGATCGGCTTGAGGCATCCTCTCTTAACCACCAAGGCACAGAGGCACGAAGGAATTTTTGTTCTCTTGCCTGTTTGTTCTCGGTGCCCCTGTGTCTCTGTGGTTGATCACGAGAACGAACTGCCGCAGCCGCAGGACTTGTTTGCGTTGGGATTCTGAAAGACGAAGCCTTGCCGCATCAACGTCTCTTCGTAGTCGACCACCATGCCGTTGAGATAGATGAACGACTTGGGATCGATGAAGACGCGCACGTCGCCGAACTGGAAGATGCGGTCGCGTTCGGCGGGCCCGTTCTCAAACCGGATGACGTAACTCAGGCCGGAGCAACCGCCGCCCTGTACGCCCAGGCGCAGACCGCCTTCCGCGGGAGAGATGTTTTCTTTCGCTAATGTTGCGCGAATTCGCGCCAGCGCCTTCTCGGTTAGCTCAATTCCTTTGGTGGTCGCGGGAGCAGGAGTTGCTGCCGGGGCGTCGATGTTGATTGTGGTCATGACGTACTCAATTCCGTATTCGTAGCTGCGGGTTGCGGCTGGGTCGCCGCAGCCGAATCGTTTTTCTTGCGCCAATCGCTGATGGCGGCGCGGATCGCATCCTCGGCCAGCACCGAGCAGTGAATTTTCACCGGCGGCAACGCCAGCTCCTTGACGATATCGGTGTTCTTGATGGTCAGCGCCTCGTCGATGGTCTTGCCCTTGACCCACTCCGTCGCCAGCGATGATGAGGCGATCGCCGAGCCGCAGCCGAAGGTCTTGAACTTCGCGTCTTCAATCACGTTGGTTTCGGGGTTGACCTTGATCTGCAGCTTCATGACGTCGCCGCACTCCGGCGCGCCGACCAGACCGGTGCCGACTTCGGTGCTGCTCTTGTCGAGCGAGCCGACATTGCGCGGGTTGGTGTAGTGGTCGAGGACCTTGTCGCTATAGCTCATGCTTGCTCCGTCACACGCTGGCCTAAAGGCCAGCGTCTTTGTGTGTCGTCCCTACGGGACTCGGATGCTTGTTAACCGCCTTCCCAACGCTGAAGCGCTGGGCTAAACTCTTTCGCGCCTACGGCGCTCGTGCGTCTATGGCTCATTCCCCGATGCGCAGAAGAAGCCGGGTTTTCGATTCGCTCCCGTTAACGCTGTCACAGCATGGCTCGCAGCTTCAGTCGCCGAACACAAGAGCCGCTTCGACGGAATGTGCATCCCAGCTAGTGTGTCGGCTCGGCGGCCCACTGCACCTTCTTCAGGTCGACGCCTTCCTTGGCCATCTCGTACAGCGGCGACAGCTCGCGCAGCCGCTGCACGGTCTCGATGACGCGCTGGGCTACATAATCAACCTCGGCGTCCGTGTTGAAGCGGCCAATGCCGAAGCGGATGGAGCTATGCGCCAGATCGTCACCCGTGCCCAGCGCCTTCAGCACGTAGGAAGGCTCGAGCGTTGCCGAGGTACACGCCGAGCCGCTGGAAACGGCAACATCGTTGATGCCCATCAGCAGCGACTCGCCCTCCACGTAGGCGAAGCTGAGATTGAGATTGCCGGGCAAACGGTGCTCCATCGAGCCGTTGATGTAGACCTCGTCAAGCTGGCCCATGATCGCCTGCCTCAAGCGCTCGCGCATGGTCGCGAGTCTCGTTGCCTCTTCCGCCATGTCTTGGCCAGCGAGCTCGCAGGCTTTGCCAAGTCCGACGATACCGGTTACATTCAACGTGCCCGAGCGCATGCCGCGCTCGTGTCCACCGCCATCGATCTGCGCCACCAGTTGCACGCGCGGATTCTTGCGGCGCACATACAGCGCGCCGACGCCCTTCGGGCCATAAATCTTGTGGGCGGAGATCGCCGCGATATCGATGTTGTCCTGAATCACATGGAACGGCACCTTGCCGACGGCCTGGACCGCGTCGGAATGGAAGAGGACGCCGCGCTCATGGCACAAGGCGCCGATTTCGCGAATGGGCTGCAGCACGCCGATTTCATTATTGGCGGCCATGATCGTCACCAGGATGGTCCGGTCGTCGATGGCGCGCCGCAGGTCGTCAAGGTCGATGCGGCCGTCCTTCTGCACCGGCAGATAGGTGATGCGAAATCCGTGCTTCTCCAGGCGCTTGCAACTGTCGAGCACGGCCTTGTGCTCGGTCGCCTGGGTGATGATGTGGTTGCCCCTCTCGCGATACATCTCGGCGACACCCTTAATGGCGAGGTTGTCGCTCTCGGTTGCGCCCGAGGTGAAGATGATCTCTTTCGCGGTCGCGCCGATCAGCTTGGCGATCCGCTCGCGCGCTTCTTCGACCGCCTTCTCGGCGGCCCATCCGAACTCGTGATTGCGGCTGGCGGCGTTGCCGTAGGTTCCGCTGAAGTAGGGCAGCATCGCGTCGAGCACTCGCGGATCGGTGCGCGTGGTGGCGTGATTGTCCATGTAGATGGGCAGCTTCAGGCCGCCCTCGACACAGGGTGTGCTCGCAGAGTGGGTCATGATGTCGGCCAATTTCCCCTGGTAAAGATTGTACTCTGAGCCGGAAATAGGGAATCCCACGAGGGTGGGAAAGGCAGTTGTCGGTTGTCAGCCTTCCATCGCTCTTGTGTGCCCGGGTCTGGCCTTCTTTTGGCCAGGGCGGGACAATTTCACGATCTACGCGTGCGATGACGCCGTGATCGTCTCCAGCCCGTGTCCGTGCGGGCTGGTTTCGCGCTGGCGAAGCAGCAACGCCAGGAAGAGTCCAATGAAGCCCAGAGTAGTTAAGATCTTCAGCATGGGTAAATAACCGGCAGGATTGGTAGCGCTCGCCCCCGCAGCGTCGTTGGCCCGCCCCAGGATCCAGTTCATGCTGGCCATCCCCGCGTTCTGCACCATCGTCATCAGACCGAGTGCTGTGCCCAATGTGCGCTGTGGGACGAGATACGCGACCGATGGCCAGATAATCGCTGGCACCAGCGTAAACGCGAACCCCAACATGGCCATGGGAACATAGAGCGTGATGCGGGTGTAGGCCATCATCAGAAAGACGGGAATCAGCAGCAGTGTGCCCAGCAACATAATCGTCGCGCGCCGTCCCACTTTGTCGGAGAAGAGCCCCACCATGGGGGTGCCGATCATAGTAAAGATCGTCAGCACGCTGAGGATGAATCCGCCCGCTTGCAACGACGTGCCTTTGGCATCGACAAAATACTTCACGGCGAACGTTTGAAAAGGAAAAATGGCCGAGTAGAACACAACGCACAAACCGACGATGTACCAGTAGGACAGATTGAAGTTCTTGATATCGGCAAGAACGATTTTGTCCGATTCGCCTGCCTGGCCAAGGGTGGAGCTGTGCTCAGCACGGACCTCAAGGATGTAATATCCGATCGCGCCGACCACGCACAGCGTGACGAAGCAAACCCCGATGAGCCACGGCTTCTGCCACGAGGCATAGGCGCTCCTGGCCCAACTGGGCGAGTTCTGCGCCAGCCAGGTGCCGCCGCGGGCAATCATGAGATCGATACCTAATGCGAAACTGAGTTCCTTTCCCTTGAACCATTTCGCCACGGCTGTGGTTACGGCAACGACCAGCGACTCGGCACCCATACCAAAGACAAACCGGCCACCCGCCATGATCGGGAAGGCCGCCCCCAACGCCGTGATAATGGACCCGGCCAGACACACTAGGCTGAAAAGCAGCAGCGCCTTGCGCGTGCCGATGCGGTCGATCAGGATGCCGCCGATCAAAACCGTGGCGATGGGAGCAATCGAATAGAACGAGTTCAGCAGGCCGATGTTCTGGTCCGTGAAATGAAGCTGCTCCTGCAGCAATTTCGCCAAGGGCTCGAGCGCATCGTAAAAGTAGTAGCTGCCAAGCATCGGCAGGCTGACAACAATCAGCACCACCCAGCGATAGAACTTGCTGGGCTCGGTACGGGTATCGACCATGGTTTCAGCTACGGACATGCAGTGGGCCTCGTTTTGGCGTGAAGGCACGTGAAGGGAAAAGATAACAGAAGCCATCAGCATTCAGCACTCGGCATTCAGCCAATATGGTTTGGCTGGCAGACTACATGCTGTCATGCTGTGGCAGGTTCACCGGAACAAGTTCAGGTGCTGACAGCTGAGTGCCGACTGCTATGACCCCACATATCTCGCATACAAGCTTCGCGCGATCGCGGTGTCCGCGGTGCCTTTGATGATCGCGCGACCATCGGGAAACAGAGTCAGCTCGTAAGGATCGCGCCAGAACTTCAGGATGAACTCGTTGTGTCGCACGGGCCCGTGCGGCGAAAGCCGCTGCGCAATTTCTTCGAAGTCGATGGGCCGCTCGCGTTCGTGGATCTGCACCGAGTTGCGTCCGCACAGTGAAATGTGCGGCCGGCCCTCACCGGAGAGATGGATGAAGTTGCGTTGCTGGCAGGCGCGGCAGTTGGGGCGCGGCTTGTCCGCCTTCACCGTGGCGTAGTCGTTCGTCCATACGTCATACGACAGCAGCGTGCGGCGGAGCTTGTCGTGCGCGCCGACCACCAACTTCAGCGCTTCAGTCGCGGCAAGCGAGGCGACGAAGTTCACAGCCGAATTCAGAATGCCGGAGGTATCGCAGGTCTCGACGATGCCGCGCGGCGAATCGGGAAAGATGCAGGCCAGGCACGCCGTCTCGCCGGGAAGCACATTCATCGTGACCGCATAGCTGGCGACGGCCGCCGCGTAGATCCACGGGACGCTGCGATCCACTGCAAAATCGTTGATGAGGTATCGCGTCTCGAAGTTGTCGGTGCCGTCGAGAACAATTCCCGTATCAGTGAGCAGCTCTTCGACATTGTCCGGGGTAAGATCGGCGGCGTGCGGTTCAATCACGATTTCCGAATTGAAGGCCGCGATTTTGCGTGCCGCGGCGATGGCCTTGGGCAACGACTCGGCAGCATCGGCCTCATCGAAAAGAAGCTGGCGTTGAAGATTGCTCGGCTCAACGAAGTCGCGGTCGATAATTCGCAGATATCCGACGCCGGCGCGCGCCAACAGGGAAGCCAGGGCCGAGCCGGTCGCGCCGCACCCCACGACGGCGATACGGGCCTGCGCCAGCTTGCTCTGACCTTCGGCGCCGATGGGCGCAAAGAGAAGCTGGCGCGAATAGCGTTCCGCGAATTGCAAAGACATACCTCGATTTCAGCTTAAAGCTTGCGCCATTTATTATAGGTATTCCACATCAGCAACGCCCTTCCAGGGTTAAGGTGAAACGTCACCCATCAGCGAGCGTCCGCCGGAGGCAGGGTTGGGCATTGAACGCTCGGGCAGTTCCTGACACAATGCCGGGGCAGAGGGTATAAAGGCAGCACTTGAGTACGCCGATCACGTCATGGTTAAGCACGCTCGCGCTTGCCTGTGCCCTGGCTGTTAGCGTCGCGCAGGCGCAGGCTCCTCCGTCTTCTTCCGCCGCGACCGCTCCCCAGAACGACGCAAACTCTCCGGCCGAGGCGTTCGGCAAATATCAGGGCGAGACCGTCACCGCAATTCAGTTTCGCGGCATCACCAGCAGTGACGCAGCATTGCTGCGATCCCTCATCGTGCAAAAGGCCGGCGAGCCGCTGGACCGCGAGAAGCTGCGCGCGAGTATTGCGGCGCTGTATGCAACCGGGCGCTTCGCAACCCTCGACGCGGAAGCGGAACCGGGCGCGCCCCACACGCTGACGCTGGTCTTTGTGGTGACGGAGAACTACTTCAATGGCGCGATCTCCGTCGACGGCACCCCTAAGAAAGGCGATCCCAAACCGCATCAACTCGTCGCCTCAGCGCAACTCGACTTGGGCGACCTGTTCACTGAAGACAAAGTGGTCACTTCCCTCGATCGCATGAAGAAGATCATGGCCGATAACGGCTATTACCAATCCGTCATTCGCTATGATCTCGAGCCAAAGCCAGAGGACCGGCAGATGGCGATTCACTTCCACGTCATGCCGGGAGTTTTGGCCAGGATTGGCGAGGTAACGATTAAAGGCGAGGCGGGTCTGGCGGCGGAGTCGGTACGGAAGCTCACCAGGTTGAAGACCGGCAATACGGTGAGCGCGGAGCAGGTGACGCGGGCGCTGACACGATTGCGCAAGTACTACCAACGGAACTCACATCTGGAAGCGCAGGTTTCGCTGATTGCGCGGCAATACCAGCCCGAGAGCAATCGCCTGAATTACATCTTCGAGGTGGACCAGGGTCCCACGGTCAACATCACCGCGGAAGGCGACGGCATCAGCAAAAGCCAACTCAAGAAGCTGGTGCCGGTGTATCAGGAAAACTCGGTTGATGACGACCTGTTGAACGAGGGACGCCGCAACCTGCGCGATTATCTGCAAACCCGCGGATATTTCGATGCCACGGTCGACGTGGAGCGTCATCCGGTGCCGGATAGCAACCACCTCAACATTGTCTACGTTGTCGATCCAGGCATTCGCCATAAGCTGGTTGCGATCAGGATCGAAGGCAACCAATACTTCGATACCGCGACCATTCGCGAACGGATGCTGGTGCAGACGGCGAGTCTGACCATGCCGAATGGCAGGTTCAACCAGCGGCTGCTCAGTGAAGACGTGAACTCCATCAAGTATCTCTACCAAGCCAACGGATTTCTGGACGCCAAAGTCGCATCCGACCTCCGCGACAACTACCAGGGCAAACAAAATGAAATGGCGGTGCTGATCAAGATCGACGAGGGCCCGCAAACCCGGGTTAATAGCGTGAAGCTGGAAGGGATCGGCACCGCCGACCTTAGCAGAATCGAGCCGAAACTCAGCATCGTGGATGGCCAGCCCTTTAGCGAAGTCAGCGTTGCCGGCGACCGCGACGCCATCACCTACTACTTCTACAATCGCGGCTATCCCAACGTGGAGTTCGAGTCTTCGGCCGCGCCCGCTCCCGGCGAACCGAACCGCATAGATGTGGTCTATAAGGTCACGGAAGGCGAGCACGTGCTGGTGGATCGCGTCATCATCACCGGCCTGAATCACACGCGGCCCTACGTGGTCAACAAACAGATGCGCATCGCTGACGGCGATCCGCTCAGCCAGACGCGTATGGTGGATTCGCAACGTCGGCTCTACAACCTCGGTTTGTTCAACGAAGTGGACATGGCGGTGCAGAACCCGGAAGGCATCGAACCCGCCAAAGACGTCCTGTTCAATATCCAAGAAGCCAAACGCTGGACCTTTCGCTATGGCGGCGGAATCGAGTTTGCCACCGGCAATCTGCCCAGCACCAGCAATCCGCAAGGCAAAACCGGAATCAGCCCCAATGGGGTTGTGGAGGTCACGCGGCTCAACCTCTTCGGCCGCGACCAGACCTTCACCTTGCGCGGCCGTCTCGGTTTGCTGACACGGCGTGGCATTGCCAGCTACGATGCGCCGCGTCTTTTCCATCGCGAGAACTGGCGCATCGTGGTCACCGCCTTCTACGACAATACTGCCGACGTGAATACCTTCGCCTCCGAACGCCTGGAGGGCGCGGTAGCGGCGGAGCAGAAGGTCAATCGCTTCCTGACCTTTGCGTACGGCCTCAACTTTCAGCGCGTGTCCGTGGACAAGGACAGCCTGGTCATCGATCCCGTCCTGATCGCCTTGTACTCGAAGCCGGTATTCATCGCCATGCCGACGCTCACCATGGTGCGCGATAAACGCGACGATGCGATCAACCCCACAAAAGGCAGCTACAACGCGCTCAACGGCGGTCTGGCGACCAGCGCCCTCGGCTCGCAGACGAACTTCGGTCGCGTGCTCATCGACAACTCTACCTATTACACCTTCAAGAGGAATTGGGTGTTCGCGCGGCGGACCCAGATCGGAATCGAAAAGCCGTACGGCAGAAATGATTTTCTCGACCTGTCGTCGCTGCCGCCGGGCGCGGTTCCGGCGGAAGCCACGCAAATTCCGTTGCCCGAGTTGTTCTTCGCCGGCGGCAGCAATTCGCTCCGCGGCTTCTCCATCAATCAGGCCGGCCCGCGCGACACCCAAACCGGCTTTGCGATCGGCGGACAAGGGCTGTTCGTGAACAATCTTGAAATTCGCACCCCTCCCGTGGCGCTGCCCTATGTGGGGAATAATCTCGCCTTCGTCTTTTTTCACGACATGGGTAACGTTTTCGATAGCGCGAACCACATCATCAGCGGCATGCTGCGGTTCCATCAACTATCGATCGCGGACTGTTCCAGGCCCGGTAGCGACATGCCGTGCAACTTCAGCTATAACGAGCAGGCCGTCGGGACCGGTATTCGCTACAAGACCCCGGTGGGGCCGGTGCGCTTCGATCTCGGTTACGCCTTGAATCCGACCCGCTACCCGGTTCAGGAGGCACGTACAACGGAGTCGCTGCGTCGCATCAACGTATTCTTCAGTATTGGACAGACTTTCTAATGAGACGAATATTCCCACTCACGATTTGTTTGGCGCTGCTGGTGACGGCAACGCTGCTGCCGGCGTTTGCCGGTGAAGTGATCGACGGCGTGGTGGCCAGCGTCAATCGCCACCCCATTCTGCGCAGCGACTGGGACGAAGCCGTACGCTTCGAAGCCTTTATGCAGCAGAAGCCAGTCGCCCAATTGACTGGGACAGATCGTATCCGCGCGCTCGGTCGCCTGATCGATCGCCAATTGCTGAGTGCGCAGATGGGCGATGCCAGTTACATGCGTCCCACGCAAGACAAGCTGCAGCAGGACATCGCCAAGCTGCGAGCGCAGGTACCGAATGGCAACGACGACGCGGCCTGGCACAAATTGCTGGCCAGCTACGGACTAAATGAAGAGTCGCTCAAGCGGCACCTGTGCGATGAAGTGCAGGTGATGAACTTCATCGAGGTGCGGCTGCGCCCCAACGTCCACATCAACGAAGATGAAGTTGAGTCCTACTACAAGAAGCAACTTATCCCCGATTTACAGCAGAACGGCGGCAAGCCGGTTGCCCTGGACGAAGTAAAGCCGCGCATCCAGGAGCTGCTGACCGAGCAGCACATCGACGAACTGCTCGATGCCTGGCTGCACAATCTGCGTCAGCAAGCCGACATTCACTGCAGCGTGGCGATTCCGGGGCTGAACGCGCCGGAGGAAACTCGAGCTGCCGGCGTGAACTGATGATGGCGCAACAAGCCAAGACCCCGCGCTCGCACAAACGCCTATGGATCGGCGCCGTCGTGGGCGTGGTGTTGCTGGCGGTCTTCGTGGGTTTGGCCACGTATCTGCGCAGTGCGAGCTTCCAAAACGTGGTGCGCCGAAAGGTCGTGGCTGCGCTGGCGGATGCGACCGGCGGCCGCGTAGAGATCGCCTGGTTTCACTGGAACCTGTCGCAGCTTGCCTTCGAGGCCGACGATCTAACCATTCACGGATTGGAGCCGCCGGGGCAATTGCCGTATGCGCAGGTGGACCGCGCTATGGTCCGCCTGCACCGGATCTCTTTTTTCGAGCGGCAGTTCAGCATTAAGCGCCTCGAATTGCAAAGGCCGATCGTTCACCTCATCGTCAATCCCGATGGATCGACGAACGCACCCCAGCCCAAGGTGAAGAACGCCAACGGCAAATCCACCGTCCAGGAGCTTTTTGCCCTCGCCATCGCTCGCGCCGATCTGCGCGACGGCATGCTTGTGATCAACGAGCGCAAGCTGCCCCTCGATTTTTCCGCCAACGATCTATCGGCTTCGATGTCCTACGATGACCGCGATCGTCCCCGTAGGTATCTGGGCAGAGTCCAGATCGGCAAGATCGATTTGAAGTACCAGGATTTCCGGGAAGTTCCCGTGAATGCCGATTTGCAGTTCACGCTTTGGGACAATGCCCTCCAAATTCAGAGCTTGAAGCTGACTTCCCGGAGTTCCTCGCTGCAGGCGTCCGGGAAGCTTACGAATTTCAGCCAGCCGGAGGTCCAGTTCACATACAACTCCGACCTTGATGTCGCACAGTTGGGCGCTGTCGCTCGCGCTCCTGAGCTGCAAGCTGGCATGTTGGAGCTGAATGGCGCTGCGGATTATTCGCCAGCCATGTACTCGACGCAGGGGCACATCGCGTTTCGCAATCTGGATTATCGCGACGCCCAAGTGGCATTGCGAAGAGCCAACCTGGATGCCAACTTCGCTTTCGCGCAGAATCGGCTGGCGCTGAACCGCATCGCCGCCCATGTATTTGGCGGGCTGGTGACCGGCGACGCCGATATCAGGAACGTTTTATCGTCCACGCAGCGAATGCCGCAGCCGAACCGCGAGGCTCCGACACGACGTACTGCGCGAGAGGCGGTCGAGCCGCGTTCCGTTTACGGCGAGCAGCAAGGCTCGGCCCGGCTCCGCGCCGCCGGATTGTCCTTGAGCGAACTCATGCGAACGGTCTCGTCGCAGTCGTTGCCTCTGGATAAGCTGAACGCGGTAGGAAGCGTTACCGGAACGGTTGCTCTGGGCTGGAAAGAGTCGCTGGCCAATGCCGTGGCGAACCTGGCGCTGGAGATCGCGGCCCCGGCCGAGTTTGGGGGAAATCAGTTGCCGGTCAGCGGAAGTCTGCGCGGGCGCGCCGCCCTGCGCGCCGAGCGCATCGAGTTGGCCGCGCTTAACCTAAACACGCCGAAAACTCATCTGGAAGCGACGGGTTCGCTCGGCTCGACGTCGGCGATGCTGAAGTTGAAGGTCGAGACGACCGGTCTGGCCGAGCTCCAACCCCTGATTTCAGCTTACGCACCTTTGCCGATGGAACTGGGCGGCAAAGCGAGCTTCGACGGCACGGTCAGCGGCCGGTTGCGCACCCCTCAAATCTCCGGGCAGGTACAGGCTACGAATTTCACGTATCTGTACACGCCGGTTTCCCGTGCCGCTCAACCGCAACCATCCGCCCCACCGGCGAAACACAAATGGTTTGCTCAAACCTCCGCTCCTCAATCTCCTCCAGCGCCTCAACCTGCCGCCGAGTCGAGCCGCATTCATATCGATTCGTTTGCCGGAGACGTGCAGTACTCGCAAACGGCGCTCGCCCTTCATCACACGGTGATTCAGGAAGCTGGCGCTCAGCTACACATCGACGGCACGGCAACTCTGGACAAAGGCAATTTCACCGGGAGCTCGCAATTGGACGCGCAAGCCGTGCTTCACAACGGCGATATCGCGGAGTTGCAGCGTGTCGCCCATCTTGATTATCCCTTGCAGGGCAAGCTGAGCTTTACCATTCAAGCGGCAGGCACGCCGGAGGATCCTCACGGCCAGGGACGGTTTTCCCTCACACAGGCCGAGCTGCACAATCGCGCGATCGAAGCTCTGACGTCGAAGATCAGCTTCGCCAATCACGCCGTGCAATTTACGGACATTCATCTCCAGGCCGATCACGGAACGGTTGCCGGATCCGCCGCCTACGATTTCCGCAGTCGCGAAGCGCAGGTTGATCTCAAAGGTCAGAGCGTCGATCTGGCGGACATTCCTGAAGTGCAGACCGAACGCCTGCAGGTAGCCGGCGTGGCCAACTTCAATGTAAAGGGATCCGGTACCTTCGAGCATCCGCTGGTGAATGCTCATTTCGACGTTGCAAAGCTGACGCTCAACGACGACAGAATCGGCGAGGTGACGGCCGATGCCGTCACCGAGGGGCGGCAACTGACTTTGACCGCACGCTCCCACTTCCCGCACGCGACGCTCACGCTGGACGGCACCGTGGAGCTTGAGGGCGACATGCCCGCGCATGCGGTGTTGCGGTTCGCCGATCTGGACATCAATCCCTTCCTGCCCAGAAACATGCGCGTTCAGGTGACGCGCCAGGCGTCGCTCGATGGCCAGGTGCAAGTGGACGGGCCCCTGAAGCAGCCCAGGCGGCTGCACGGCACTATCCATGTCCAGCAGTTTTCCGTGGAGATTCAACATATCCCGGTGAGAAGCGATGGTCCGGTGCAGTTGAGCTTTGCCGATGAGGTCCTGGCGGTCGAACACTGTGCCATCAGCAGCGAAGACACTCATTTCGCTCTCGCCGGCACAATGAAGTTGGGCGCAGATCACCGGCTGGAGCTGGGCGCCGACGGTACATTGAACCTTAAACTCGCGCAGACCCTCAATCCCGACCTCACTTCGTACGGAACAGCGAACATCAATCTGACAGTCCGAGGAACACCTGCGCAGCCGGTTATGGCGGGACGCATCGAGATTCAGCACGCGGGACTCTCGCTGATCGACTTGCCCGCGGCGGTGGGCGATCTGAACGGCACGCTCGCATTTAACCGCGACCGCCTCGAATTGGAAAACCTTGCCGGACGTATGGGGGGAGGGCTGGTAAAGCTGGGTGGCTTTGTCAGCTTCGGAAACACGCTGGGCTTCAATCTGACATGCGAGGGGAACGACATTCGCTTCCGGTACTCCGGACTCAGCGTTACCTCAGACCAGTCGCTGCGACTCACGGGCACGCCGCAGAATTCCTTGCTCTCCGGTAACATCACCGTCACTCGTTTCGCGCAGATTCCCTCCAGCGACCTGCAGCTATTGCTTTCCCAAGCCAGCGCGCCGCCCAGCATTCCCAATCCGAAGTCGCCGCTCAACAACCTTCATCTGGAAGTGCGCATTCTTTCCACGCCTGAGCTGACGGTGGAAACGTCGCTGGCAAAATTGTCCGGCGATGTGGATTTGCGACTGCGCGGCACGGCGGCGCAGCCGGTGCTCCTGGGGCGCATTAACATTGCCGAAGGCGACGTCAAGCTGGCCGGCACAAAGTATCACTTGGACCGCGGCGATATAACTTTCCTCAATCCGGTGCGCATCGATCCCGTGCTCGACGTAGAGGCCACGACGCGGGTGCGCGATTACGACATCACCATCGGTCTGCATGGGACGATCGAGCGCCTCAATACCACGTATCGCTCCGACCCGCCGCTCTCGGCCGATGACATCATCTCGCTCTTGGCTTTTGGCAAGACCCAGACGGAACAGGCGCTGGGCGCGACGCCATCGTCTGGATTTACCCAGAGTGCCTCGGGTGCATTGCTCAGCGCGGCCCTGAACCAGGCGGTCACCAACCGTGTCTCGCGGATCTTCGGCTCCAGCACCATTCGCATCAATCCCTCCGTGGGTGGCCCCGAGAACGATCCCAACGCGCGCCTCACGCTGGAGCAACAGGTCTCCAACAACATCACCTTTACCTACATCACCAACCTGGCGCGCTCCGCCCAGGAGGTGATCCAGTTCGAGTACAACATCAATAGCGAGTACTCGCTGCAAGGGATTCGCGATGAAAACGGCGTGGTGAGCTTCGATCTGCTGATTCGCAAGCGCAAGCCATAAGAAAGCGGCCCGCAGGCCGCTTATATACCGCGTCGGATTGTCCGTTTATTTATGGCCTCCGCCCGCCGAACCGTGTGCCGCGCCGGCACTGGAAGCGGTACCCCGCTCGGACAAACCTGTCGGCAGGCCGCCGTAGGACCCACCTGCGTGGCTTTCGCTCGAGGCGGCGCCCATGGGCCGGGCAGCGAAGACGTGCCCCTGATGCATGCCGGATAACTCAGGCTCCGAAACCGCTGCGCGAGTTGCAGTCCTGTTGCTCACATTAGGCTTGGCAAAGCCGCTGGCCCTCGCGAAGCCGTGCCCCGGAACCAGACTGGCGAAGTTCGGCGGAATTCTTCCTCCGGGCACCGTCAGTGCATTCGTAGTGCTGCCCACCAGCACGGTCCGCAGCGCGTTCGAGCTTGCCAGTATGGCGGGAGGTGTAGCCGCTGTCCATCCGGCCGGAGCCCTCGTGATCCTCGGGACGGTCAGGAAATTTCCGGCGTACCACTGTCCGTTATAGCCGCCGCCCGGCAGCCACGCCCATCCGGTGCCGTTTATGAAGGCCCACGAGCCGTAGTGGAATGGCAACCATCCCCACGGATAAGCCGAGGCAAACGCGTAACCCATGCCGGGATAGAACATCCACGCGCCGTTGCTGTATGGGTCCCAGCCGATCATCGAGCCGGCAAAGCCGTAGGGCTGCCACGCATAGCCGTAGCCACTGGCGTAAAAGAAGTCGCCGTAATAGTTGAGGTCCTGCAGTCCGTAGCTGCGGCTCGGACCGCCGTACCCTTCACTTTCGGCGTAAGTCCGGCTGTAGTCTTCGCGCTCTTTATTCCAGGCGTCAAAGCGACTGGCTTCGGTACCGTTGGCGACCACGTACTTGGACGCATCGTCCAGGTTGACGGTCAGCGTCTGTTTCTTGTGAATGGATACCGGCTGCGCTTCGCCTTCGAGCTGGACATCGCCTCGGAACACCGCGACCTTAAGCTGATCCGGCGTGGCGCTGACCCGCATCAGTGTATCGCGATGCGCCAGCAGGCTGGTGCCGCCGACTTTCACGCGATAGATGTCGTCGCCCTTCGAGGCAGCGTCGAGATAGACGATGCCCTTGACCACCTCGAATTGATTGATCTTCGTGCCGGTGTCGCTCAGCAGAAGCTCCGAGAACCGGACTTCGGAATTGTCGGTGAGCCGCAGCGCGCTCTGGTTCTCAAACTCCACTTCGGCCAGACCATCCTTGCCGGTCAGCAGGCGCGTGCCTTCCACGATGGGTGTGTTCAGGATGGCCCGCTCGAGTCCTCCGCCGATTCCGCGATCGATCTGCACTTGCCCTTCAATCGAGCTGAGGCGGACAATCCTGACGTGCGAGGTGGCAAAAGCTTCGAACGGAACGGTAACGACAAGAAGCGCGCTGAGCGCTAGCCATGAAAAACGACTTGCGGCTGACATGCTGATACTCCTTGCGGCCCTGGGCGCCGACGCTGCGAGACTTTCACGACGGGGAATCGTGAGTACCCGGTCAAGCTACTTACCTGCCCCTATTTAACACCAGTTTAGATGTGTGGTTGTGAAAAAATTGCATCCAACATCGTTCAATCGTCGGCCCGACCGGAGCCGTCCCGTTTTGGCGCTATCTGGCGCTTGCGGTTTCCTCCTCGCGGCTTAGGATGGGGCCGAGCCCGCAAGGGCGCGCGGCCCCGCGTCTCGCTTGCGCTTACTGCGTATCGAACGGTTCGCGGGGCCGCCTATTTTCTGCTCACCGAGCCGTATCCTCAATCCCAGCGCTTTACTGCACCGCCGGGTTCTGAGCTGCCGTTCCCGCCGGAGTGATGGTGCTCAACAATCGCCTGGCGCTCTCGCGGCTGATGTTCATCAGGTTGGGGTCGTCGGCAATTTTGCGCAGCGTGGGCGCGATGATTGCCAGTTCCTTTACGCCATGGCTGGCCTGCAACTCTTCCAGCTCCTTCATGCGTTGATCCATACCCAATTTGTCGAAGCGATACTGGAACGCCAGTTTGCGCCCGTAATCGATGGTCATCGCGACGCCTTGGAAAAAGCGTGTCAACTCCTGAATATCCGGATTCTGTGAAAAATTAAAACTTGTCGAGCCTTCCACCTGCGGCGATTCGTACCGCAGCGTTTTCTCGCCCGTTTTCGCTACGTGCTTGAGGTGCGAATCGAAATCCCCGCGAAAGTAATTGAGTTTATTGGCCAGCTCGAAGATTTTAGTTCGGCTCGGCTCCGAGATGGTGAAGTCCTGCTGGACCTCGTCAGTGTCGTTGTTCTCGTCAGCATGAGGCGTTCCCTCGAAGTGCGACTTGCCGTCGAGTCGGACCTCGATGGTGTACTTCTGCCAGGGAACCCCCTGCGGCCAGTCGAAGCTGAACTGCACCGACGCCTGCGCGGGAGCGGCAACCGGCGCGGGGGAAGGTTGCTGCGCAAAGCCCCTGAGGGCCGATAGCAAAACGAGGAAACAGCAGACCAATCTCATGCGAGCCAGATTTTATCCCGTAATGGGGCCGTTTGCGCATCGACGGCCCCAATTGGCTTGAAGCTGTGCTGCCCGCGTGGGATGATTGCGCCAGCAGCTCTGCCTTACCTCTGAGGTCCGCAATGCTCTTGCCGGCCCGCCCTCTGCCTGCCCAGTGGACGCGGAATTTCGTGGCGACGCTGTTGGCTTCAGTTTTGTGTTGTTGCCTTGCTTTCGCTGGACAACAACCTGAAGCTAGCGACACTCCCCGAATTCTGGAACAGAAATTCGAGTTTCCGCCGCCGATTCAGTGGAAGCTGACAACTACCATTCCCGGCAATCCCTATATCGAGGTGTCCGTGGTCGGCTTGATCTGGGGTCCGGTGAACTCGCCGGACATCCTCTCGAAAGCAACACACGAGCGAGTGCAGGGAAAGCCCGAGTTCTTCTCCGATCGGCCCTACGCACTGGGCGTCCAGCTACGTGCCGTTTTGGCGAAGCCGCTCGCAACCCGGACGACCAGCGGTTTAGTGCGCATCAAGAATGCAAGCGGGAGCCTTGAATATCCGCCGGAGCTGACCGCTACGGGATTTGTCGAGCCTCCAATCGTACCCGCCGGGGTCCTCGATCTTCATTGGGCGGCGGGTGCCGATACCGTCGAAGTGTGGGACCTCTTTCCTGTCACTCTCGAGCAGAAGGAATTTCTATTTCAGGTAATCCCGCCGCCCTCCAGCAAAGGCAGCACAGGCCTCTCGTTTCGGGTCCTCGTAAAGGGCAATGGATTCGAGGTCGCAAAGGCATCGCCTGAGGCTGAAGAACTCGCGCAGGCGTTTACCGGCAACTATTCCGGTAACATAGGACCGGGTCGCCACCTGTACCTGCAACTCAGTATCTCTAGCGCCGGCCTGTCGGGTTTCGCTCCGTTTGCCTACAAGGACAAAGCCGCATTGTTCAAAGGCAAGAAGGATTCGCTCGGCAACTTCAAATTGAATGAATATTTCCCAGGGAACCAACTGGTAGGAATCCTGGATGGAAAGTTCTCGCAAGATTACCGGCAGATGAGCGGTTATTACTCCAAGCCCGACGAATCCGGGTTGGAGCCCTTCGAACTGCAACAAACAGATCTTCCCGGCTTGCCGGGCTTTTCCGCTCCCGGCGTGCCGCCGTGCCCCACGGAGAACACGCCCGCGGGGTGGAAGACATACGTCAACGAGAAATACCGGTTCTGTTTTTCTTATCCTCCCAACTACACCCCAATCGCCGAACCGTGGCTCGAGAAGTATACGCATGACCCTGAGTGCTCGCGGGAAATCTTCGAGGCGGCAGAAGCGGGCAGGGCATTGCGGTTGCAAGACACGCAGCATCCTGACGCTTGCCTTTGCGTCACGGTCGGCACCGATGGGTGGGACCTGCAGGCCATGACGAAGTATGCTCCAACCGGCCTGGAGAGCCCGCCCGAGCCCAAGATCATTGCTGGTCAGGTTTTCTATTACTACGGACCCGGCGGGGGAGGGGTGTGCTATCCAGACCAGTTCTTCTACGACCTGAGAGGTAAGCCGCTGTCCATCTCATTCTGTGGGCCTTGCGTCGACGACAAAACACCTACTGCGGAGACAAAGAAGATCGAAGATCAGGTTCTGGCGACGTTTCAAACCTACTGAGAGATGCGGCTCAGGTGCGCGCAGCCGCACTTTGTCGGCGCAAGGTGGCCGCGGTGTGCAGATGGCAGATGGCGATGGCCAGCGCGTCGGACGCATCGGCGGGCGTGGGCGGCTCCGTCAGATTGAGCAGTCGCGTCACCATGAGCTGCACCTGCGACTTTTCCGCCTTGCCGTAGCCGACGACGGCCGATTTGATCGACAATGGCGAATAGGCAATCACTTCGAGGCCGGCCTGTGCCGCGACCAGCATCGCCACTCCCCGGACGTGTCCCAACTTCAGCGCCGACTTCACGTTGACGGCGTAAAACACGTCTTCAATCGCGACCTGCTCGGGCGCGTGCGCGGCGATGATCTCCGTCAGTTCCTCCGAAATCTTCTTCAGCCGAAGCTCCAGGGCGTCGCGCGGCGAAAGCCGGATAGCGCCGCTGCAGACGTGGTGTAGCGCGCCGTGCTCGTCCTGCTCCACCACGCCGTAGCCGGTATATTCGCCGCCGCAATCAACGCCCAGAACCCGCATGGCCGAGAGTGTAGCAAAACACGTGAAGCGGGATTTTTCGCTCCGGGGAAAATCAGCAGGTGTAGAGATTTTTCATCAAAATCTTACCAGTAAGATTGCGAAATTTTACCCAGAATGCGTCTACGCAGGTCGTCGCGCGAGACGATCAGACCAGAACCGTTTCGGCCCTCTTCTCAGCCTCAATGGCCGGCTTTGCCTGTTCGCTGCGTCCCTGGTACGCCTTCCAATACAGCTCCGTCAATTCGCTGATCAGCGGCAGGCGCGGATTCGAGCGCCACGATGGATCGTCGAAGGCGTGCTTGGCCAATTCGGGCAAAGCGCGCTCGAACTCCTCTTTCGTAATGCCCAGCTCAGCGATCGAACGCGGCACATGCAGGTGTTCGAGCAGCCGCTCGGTTTCCGCAATCAGGCGCTGTACTTTTTCCTGCACCGTGTGGCCGCCGAGGCCGAGCAGATCGGCCATCATCGCGTATTTCTTATGGGCAACGTACGCCCGCTGATTCGGATTTGGCATGAACTTCGCCGGCACCGCGGCGTTGTAGGCCATCACATGCGGCAGCATGAGCGCATTGGCGCGGCCGTGTGCAACACCAAAGCGCGCACCAAAGGCATGCGCCAGCGCGTGATTCACTCCCACACCAGAATTGGAAAATGCGATGGCCGCAATGCAGGCGGCGTTGTGCATCATGGTGCGCGCCTCTTCATCCTGCGGATTTTCGTACGCCTCGGGCAGATATTTGAAAACTAGGCGAATTGCCATCATGGCATTGGAATCAGTGTAGGGCGACGCGAAGATTGACACTCCCGCTTCCAGCGCGTGCGTCAGGCAATCGACGCCGGTATCGACCGTCAGCCCCTTCGGCATTGACATAACGAACTGCGGATCGACGATGGCAACATCCGGGGAGAGCGAATAGTCGGCGAGTGTGACCTTGATGCCACGCTCCTTGTCGGTCATCACCGCGAAGGGCGTGACCTCGCTGCCGGTGCCGCTGGTGGTCGAGATGGCGATCAGCCGCGAGTGATTGACCTTTTCCGTCGGATATTGCACCACGCGCTTGCGAATGTCGAGGAAGGGCGCGGCCAGCTCTTCCAGATCGGCCTGCGGCGACTCGTACTTCAGCTTCATGATCTTCGCCGCATCGATGACCGAGCCGCCGCCGAGCGCGACGATCTGGTCGGCTTTGTAGAAATTCAGCGCCTCAACCCCTTGGGCGATGATCTTGATGTCGGGCTCGGCGTCGGGAATGATCGTGACCCGCACCTGCGTTTCCGGCGGAAGCGCGCGGCGCACGATGTCGGCGTGACCGATGGCCTCCAGCGCCGGATTAGTGATAATCAGGGTCGAGCGCGACGGGAAGTTGCGCACGTTCTCGACCGCCTTCATGTTGAAGTAAATCTGGTTGGGAACGCGGAACCACATATGCGCTTGTGTCCTTCGCGCCAGGCGCTTGATGTTGAGATAGTGATAGACGTTGACGTTGTCGGTGGTGGAGTTGCCGCCCCCGGTGCCGCAGCCAAACGAGAACGTGGGTACCATGTCGTTGTAGACGCCGCCGAGCGCGCCGATCGAGCCGGGCGAATTGACGATGATGCGGCCGGCGTTCATCCGGTCGCCGAAGCGGCGGATCACATCTTCGTTGTTGGAGAACACAACCGCCGTATGTCCTAAGCCGCCGAGGTGATTCACCTGCGAGCACACGTCCAGCGCTTCGTCGGTGGAAGTCGCGCGATAGACGGAGAGCACCGGGAAGAGCTTCTCGACCGAGAGCGGATGCTCGCGTCCCACACCCTGGATGGGCGTGATCAACAGCTTGGTTTCCGGCTTGACTTTGATGCCGACGAATTTGGCAATCGTGCTTGCTTTTTGTCCGACGGCCATGGGCTGCATGAATCCAGTCGCCGGATCGATGACGGTACGCGCCAGCAGCTCAGTTTCTTTTTCATTGCAGATATGCGCGCCCAGCTCTTCGAATTTGCGCAGCGCGCGATCATAAACTTCGTCGTCGATCACCACCGTCTGCTCACTGGCGCAAATGGTTCCGTTGTCGAAGGTCTTCGAGATGATGATGTCAACGACCGCCATCTCCACGTCGGCTGTCTTGTCGAGATACACCGGGGTGTTGCCGGGTCCCACGCCCAGCGCCGGCTTGCCGGAGCTGTACGCGGCTCTCACTGCGCCGGGACCGCCGGTCGCGTCGATCAGGCCCACGTCCTTGTGGTGCATCAGGTAAGCGTTGTCCTCGAGCGTGTGCGATTCCAGGCAGGTGAAGACGCCTTCGGGCGCGCCGTGCTGCACCGCCGTCTCGTACATGATCTTCACGGCCTCGGAGCAGCAGCGCCACGCGTTGGGATGCGGGCTGAAGATCACCGCATTGCGCGTCTTGATCGCCATGATGCACTTGAAGAGCACGGTCGAGGTGGGGTTCGTGATCGGCAGGAGCGAGAAGATCACACCGATCGGCTCGGCCAGTTCCAGCAGTCCGTGCTCCACGTCTTCGCGGATGACGCCGACCGTGCGCTTGTCTTTGACGTAGTTGTAGACGAACTCCGTCGCCACCATGTTCTTGATGGCTTTGTCTTCCAGCACGCCAATCTTGGTTTCTTCAATGGCCAGGCGCGCCAGGTACTGCGCCTTTTCCAGGCCGGCGAGCACCATCGGCTTGACGATGCGATCGACATCTTCCTGCGTGAATTGCCGGAAGGCGGTTGCGGCGGTCCGGGCCTGGCTGACCAGTCCCTCCAAGTAAGCGATGCGTTCCGCGCTGAGTTCTGTCGGCTGATTGCTCATAGCACACCAGACTTGAGTATGGTCGAAGGCCGAACCAGGCGACAGTGAGGGCAGTCACGAAGGGATGTGAGGCTTGGACTTCAAGAATGGACGAAGTTTGTCGGTTTCGACACGTTGAAAACAATGAACTACTAGCAATGGTAGTACTCACCTGCGCAGTTTAGCCTTATCCGCGAACTCACCGGCCAGAACCAAGCCTTGCCAATAGCGGACATTTTCAAGTGAGGGGTGATTGATGAATCCAGCCGTTTCGCATTCTCGTGCGCTGCTTCCTACGGCGTTTGTCGCCGTAGCCCTGCTGCTTGCAGGCACTCTCCACGCTCAGAATTCGACTAGCACTTTGCGAGGCGTGGTCCAAGACCAAAGCGGACGCCGCGTGGCGGGTGCGCGGGTTGTTGTCCGGTTAACCGGATCTGGATCCTCCATCACCCGCGAGGCAATGGCAAATGATCGCGGAGAATTTCGCATTGACGGCTTGCTGCCCGGCCCCTATCAGGTAGCCATTACCGCCAAAGGTTTCGCCGAGGCCACAGCCGATGTGGACACTGCAGTCAGTGAAGTGCGCGATATCACCATTACGCTGAAAGTCCCAAGCGGGCATGAGACGGTGAATGTGCAGGGGAACTCTTCCTCGATTACGGCCGAAACGATTGATACCTCGAGCGCTGTGCGCGGCGGCGTCGTGGACAGCCAAGACCTCGAGAATTTTCCGCTCCCGGCACGCAGCTTCGCCAACATCGCTTATCTTGTACCGGGGACGGAGCCGGTCGAGCCCTCCGATCCTACTAAGGCGCGCATCACCGCCGTCTCTACTGGCGGAAGCTCCGGCTTGAACAACGAACTGTCGCTGGACGGGGCCGACAACTCCGACGACTGGATCGGCGGCTTCCTGCAAAATTTCTCGCCCGACGGTATTCAGGAATTCGCGGTACGCACCTCGAATGAAGAAGCGGACACCGGGTGGACAACGGCCGGGTCGGTCGTGATCACGACCAAGCGCGGGACCAACGATTGGCACGGAGACCTTGCTTTTTACGAGCGCGCGGCGGGGCTCAACGCCCGCTTCCCGATCGAGAATCCCGCGCCCAATCCCAAACAGCCGTTCTCCCGCCAAAACTATGTCGGCACGCTCGGCGGTCCTATCGTGAAAGACAAGGTGTGGTTCTTCACCTCATTCGAGGCCGTGCACGAGGATGCGAGCATCGCTTACAGCCCGGCCAGCCAGACGCAATTCAACGCGCTCGCGCAATTGGCGCAAATGGGATTGATCACCGGCGTGCCTTCCCTCGCCACGCCCAACTTTGTTCCTATTCCGTTTCGCGACTACATCGGTTCGGTACGCTTTGACTGGGCTCAATCGTCAAAGTCGAGCTGGTTCCTGCGCGGATCCGAAGACACCTACGTTACGAACAACAACCTGGTGCAGCAGGGAACATTGCCGTCAACCGGTCTGCTGACGCACAACAATTACTTCAATGTGGCGCTCAGCAATACCTATGCTTTCAATTCCAACACGGTGGGCAATCTGGTCCTCGGCTTCAGCTTCTTGCATCTCACGCAGACTCGGAATTCGGATCTGGGCTTCGCGCTGGCTTTCCCCTTCAGTTCCACGGCACTTACGATTTCCGGTTTCGAAACCTTTGGCGACAACCAATTCGCTACTCCTATCACTCTTTTCCCGAACCTACGCAATCAGGAGAAATACCAGTTCCGCTACGACCTGAGCCACACTGCGGGTACCCATTCGCTCAAGTTCGGAGTCGACTTCATCCACGAACCGGTGCTGAGCGGGTCTTTCCCTGGCACGGCTGAAACCCTCGCCCAGTACGTGAACAACCCGACCTACTACATTCAGAACCCCGGCGCGTTCGGAACCTTCACCCCGGGCTGTGTTAACTTCACCCCTTCGGATGGTTCAACCTGCACTTTCACTCCGGCCAGTGACGGCAGTTTTTCGCAGAACGTTCAGCGTCTGGCGCTTTACGCCGAGGACTCCTGGCGAGTCACGCCCAACCTGACCTTTAACTACGGCTTGCGTTGGCAGTCGACGTGGGGACTGTTCACTGCTTCGGGCCGAAGCCAGGCCGATAACGCCGCATACACGACCCTGCAGGCGTTGCAGATTCCGGTTGTGACCAGCCTACCGCACGATGACCATAACCAGTTCGGGCCTCGCATTGGACTCGCTTACTCTCCCGGCAACAGCGGGACGACGGTAATTCGCGCCGGTTTTGGCTTGTACTACGACGATCTGGCACAGAACGGATGGGCGACTGCGTTCCAGGCCGTCAACAATTCAACCTTCACCACCGGGCCGTGCAGCCTGATGGGAGGTCCAGGCACCTATGCGCTTGCCGGTTCCGGGTGCCTGGTGGGCGGCGCGGGGGCCGTGGGCAATGTGATCGGCTCCCCGTACAAAACGCCCTATGCCATTCATGTTACGGGCGGCGTGCAGCACGCTTTCAACAATCAATGGGTAGCGAGCGCCGATTATGTATACGAAGACGGCGTGCACGGATACCGCGCTTTCCCTTATACCAGCGGCACCAACTTATTCACTCCGCTCATTCCCACCTCAGACCCAAACTACGCCGCGGACCAGGCGAACGTGGTGCCCAATGTCAACGTGTTTGCATCGATCAACCGCTCCAAGTACAACGCGCTGCTGGTGCACGTGGCCGGCAATATGAAGCGCTTCAATCTGGTAGCGAACTACACGCTTTCCCGGGCGAACACATGGGGCTGCCTACTGGGCGAGCTGTTTGATTATGTTGATGGCGTTTGCCAACAGTCGAACGGGCAGCTGAATGCTTTCGGACCTGGAGACTACGGACCTTCCGGCGAAAACATTACCAACCGCTTCGTCCTGGCCGGCACCGTGTACCTTCCTGGTGGATTCCAAGTGAGCAGCGTCAATCAGTTCGAGAGCGCCCGCCCCATCACCATCACGGACGCCGACAACACCCGCCGCATCTCTGTCAACGGGGTGCCCACGAGCCTCGACGAATTCCGCGGCACGCCTTACCTCCAGACGGACCTGCGTATCACCCGTCCTTTCAAGCCCAATGAGCGGTGGACGATCCTGCCCTTCGTCGAGTTCTTTAATCTCTTCAACCGCAACAATCCCGGGGCAAACTTTGCGGTCAATGTCGTCCAGCTCCCGGTTCCGCCGTCCCAGATGGTGCCCAATCCAGTCACAGTAATCACCAACGTCACTAGCGTTTGCGTCAACGCAAGCTGCACATCAACCAAGCCCATCACCAGCCTGAGCCAGCTTGAGATACCCGAGGGTGCGCTGGGCGACTTCTTCGGACCGGGAACGACTGTGGGCATCCCCTTCGCCGCGCAGTTGGGGATACGGGTGACGTTCTGAGCCCGGCGAGGCGTTTGTTCACCACGGAACCACGGAATACCCCGAAAGGACATATGCAAAATTCTGTGAATTCCGTGGTGAAACTCGCCGAAGTGCGAAAAGAAAAACCGGCCCCGCTAGAGGCCGGTTTCGCTTTACTGCGAACCTACTTCTTCAGGCTGGCGACGTAGGTCGCGATGGCAGTCGCCTGATCGGCGCTGACGCCCGCAACGCCCTTGCTGTGCGGCGCCTTCTTGCCGGCTGCACCGCTGGTGATCAGATCGGCAACCTGCTTCTCCGACAGCGTGGTCTTCTGCAGTGAAGGACCGACCTTGCCCTCGCCCGCGGCGCCGTGGCAGGCGGCGCACTTTGTCTTGTAGAGTGCGGCTCCGTCCTCCGCCCAAGCCAGGCAGGAGAACACAGCCAATGCGGCCAACATCGTGGTAAAACGCTTCATGAAACGCTCCTTGTGTGAATTAACCCGCTCAACGAAAACATCCCTTGGCAATCCGGGATGTTTGTCGTCCTGCAACTTGCGTGGCAGTGCGAGCAGCCTTCACGCCTGGTCCAATCCGGAGCGAAGCGCCCGCCTCGCATCTCGCATTGTCGCCGCTCGATGGCCGCTCAGCTTGTGACGTTCGTCACAGCAAGAGGTGCGGGCCGTTGATAACTTTATGGCTTACTGTGCTTCAGCCGGCCTCGGAACCGCCAATTCTGCGATGAAATCATCGGTTACCATCGCGGTCATTCTCAGCGTGCTGGTGGGACTCATCATCGGCCTGGGCTGCTACACCTTCATTTACGCCCACGGCTATTCCTACCTGACCAACAATCCCGCCGCTTGCACCAATTGCCACGTGATGCAGGCGGAATACGACGCCTGGGTCAAGTCGAGCCATCGCGCCGCCGCCACCTGCAACGACTGCCACACCCCGCACAACCTCATCGGCAAGTACGCGGTGAAAGCCAACAACGGCTTCTGGCACTCGTTTTACTTCACCAGCGGAAGTTATCCCGACACCGTCGAGATCACCAAGTTCGATCACCAGGTCACCGAGAATGCCTGCCGCCGCTGTCACGAGAACATCACTGCCGCAATCGATGGCAATGTGGTGCATGGGCGCGCGCAAGGGATTGAATGTACGCGCTGTCACAGCTCGGTCGGACACTCCGAGGCGGCAGCCTCAGTGAAGTCCCCAGCATTTGCATGGAGTCGACATGAGCAATCCAACTGATCGCAACGGCGCGCCCCCAACGCAATCCGGAAACCCCGGCCCTTCGCGCCGGGTCCTTTTTACGATCGTGGCTCTGGCCGCCATTGCTACCGTCGCCCTGACGGCGCTGCTGGTCAATATCTTCGAGCACAAGCAGGAAGCCAAGAACCCCTTCTACCGCGTGGTCGAGCTGAACGACACTATCGACGACCCCGCGACGTGGGCGAAAGACTTTCCGCTGCAATACGACCTCTACACGCGCACCGTCGATATGCAGCGCACGAAATACGGCGGCAGCGAAGCCATGCCGCAATCGCCCACCGACGCTGACCCGCGCTCCGTCGTCGCCCGCTCCAAGCTCCAGGAAGATCCGCGGCTGAAAGAGATATGGGCAGGCTACGCGTTCTCCATCGACTACCGCGAGCGCCGCGGCCACGCCTACATGCTCGATGACCAGACCTTCACCGAGCGGCAGAAAGCCAACCCGCCGGCCATGTGCATCAACTGCCACGCCTCGCTGGTGACCACGTTCCTGAGGCTAGGCGATGGCGACCTCACCAAGGGCTTCAACACCATCAGTGACACCCACATGACCTATAAGCAGATTCGCCAGACGGTGAAGCATCCGGTGGCCTGCATCGATTGCCACGATCCCAAGACCATGCAGTTGCGCATTACGCGGCCGGCATTCATCGAAGGCATGCGCGCGCTGAAGGCCTCGCAAGGCGTGCCCAACTACGACGTCAACACCATGGCAACCCGCCAGGAGATGCGCTCCTACGTCTGCGGCCAATGTCACGTGACGTATTACTTCCAGCCGCCCAACAAGCGGCTAACGTTCCCGTGGGCAAAGGGGCTGAAGGTCGAGGACATCATCGCCGTCGAAGATGAAACCAAGATCAACGAGTGGACGCATCCCGACAGCGGCGCGCCGCTCATCAAGCCACGCCATCCTGAATTTGAAATGTGGAACCAGGGCGTGCACGCGCGCTCCGGTGTCACCTGCTCCGACTGCCACATGCCGTACATGCGCCAGGGCGGCCTGAAGATCAGCGATCACCAGATCAACAGCCCGCTGCTGAAGATCAACCGCTCCTGCCAGACCTGCCATCATTTCCCCGAAGCAGAGCTGAAAGCGCGCGTCGAGGACATCCAGGACCGCTTCTTCAACCTGCGCAACACGGCGCTGGACGCGCTGGTGGACCTGATCAACGACATCAAGGACGCGAAGGCGAAGGGCGCAACCGATGCGCAACTGGCCGACGCGCGGCAGTATCAGCGCAAAGGACAGTTCATGATCGACTACGTGATGTCGGAGAACTCGATGGGCTTCCACGCGCCCCAGGAAGCGACGCGCATTCTTGGCGACGCGATCAACTATTGCCGGCTGGGACAGCTCAGCCTGCATGGCGGCCCGCCGCCCAGCCACAACCCGCCGAATATCGAGAACGTGCCGCCGTCGCCAGGTCCGGCAGCGGCACCGCCGAAGCAGGCGAAGAAGCAAGGGAGTGCAGCCCTCGCCGCGGCGACGATACGTTAACTTCGGCCGAGAAGCAAGAGGGTGGTGCCCCAGGTTCGCGTCCGTCTTTTGGACGCTAACCTGGCCCACGTTAGTCGAAGAAATGGGCGAAGCTGGGGCACCGCCAAGAAACAAAACTGCCGTGGCCTTCTCGTGACCACGGCAGTAATTGTTTATCTACCGAGAAAGCTACACCGTCACAGGCTGCTTTACCGGCACCGGCGTGATCCAGCCGAAGCGGTCTTCCGCGATCCCGTTCACAATGCTGTAGAACTCCTTGCGGATCGACTTAGTGATCGGCCCGGCAACGCCGCGGCCCACATTAATCTTGTCGACCGAGCGGATCGGCGTGATCTCGGCTGCCGTGCCGCTGAAGAACAGCTCGTCGCAGATGTACAGCATCTCGCGCGGAATAATCTGCTCCACCACCGGGATGCCCAGTTCGTGCGCAATATGCAGCACCGAGTTGCGGGTGATACCCGGCAGCACGCTGTTGCCCAGCGGCGGAGTGTAGATGCGCTCCTTGTGTACTACGAAGACGTTCTCGCCCGAGCCTTCGCTGACGTAGCCGTTCACGTCCAGAGCGATGCCCTCGGCATAGCCGTTCACGATGGCTTCCATCTTGATGAGCTGCGAGTTCATGTAATTGGCGCCGGCCTTGGCCATCGTGGGCATGGTGTTCGGCGCCAGCCGGTTCCACGAGGAAACGCAGACGTCCACACCGTCGTCCGAATCGGGGCTGCCGAGATATTTGCCCCACTCGTAATTGCAGATGTAAACCTCGGTGGGCGAGTTGAAAGGATTGACGCCGACCTGTCCGTAGCCGCGCAGCACGATGGGCCGAATGTAGCAAGGCGCAACCTTGTTTGCCGCGACCAACTCCACCACCCCCTGACACAGTTCGTCAAGCGAGTAATCCAGCTCGATGCGATAGACCTTGCAGGATTGGAGAAGTCGCAGCATGTGGTCCCGCAGCCGGAAGATGCCGGGACCGTGCGACATCTGGTAGCAGCGGATTCCCTCAAATACCGACGAGCCGTAATTGACCACATGCGACATGACGTGGATCTTCGCGTCGTCCCAAGCCACCAGATTGCCGTTGTGCCAAACGAACTCACTTGCCTTAATCGCCATTGCAAGGCTCCTTAGGTAAAGAGGAGTGGTAAACCGTTGCTTTACTGCCGGGCCGAAGAGACTCAAAGCAGGTGGCATGCTCGTTCAGCACACGCTGCGGTGATGGGAAGAGTGAAAACATCCGCGACGCAGGTAACGGGGAATTATATCCGAGACGCGCCAGCGGAAACGCCCCAATTTTCCACCGCTCTCGTCCGCCGTGACCAGACCCACCAGAATGGATGCGCGCCGCCCCCGAATGGGTACGGAAAGTGGGGCACAAATCGGGAGCCGAGGGGAGTTGCGGGTACGTCCCGTCGCTCGGACGGTCTTTTTGTAAGATGACGTGGTGGACGGCGAGCACACACTCCGCCATGGGCAGCTTCAACGCGGCATCACGCTGGAATACCTGACGCTCGGCTGGAACCTGGTCGAGGGCGTCGTCGCTCTCGCCAGCGGAGCTGTCGCCGGCAGCGTGGCCCTCATCGGCTTTGGGATCGATTCCATCATCGAGATGGCTTCGGGCGGCATCCTGCTCTGGCGGTTGCGGGCGGAGCGTCGCGGCGCCAATGCTGACGCCGTCGAGCGACGGGCGCTGCGGCTGGTGGGAATCAGCTTCCTGCTGCTGGCGAGCTATGTCGCCGTCGATTCCGTCAAGTCCCTCGTGCAACGCGAGGCGCCTGAGCACAGCCTGCCCGGAATCTGCATCGCCGTGCTTGCGTTGGTGGTCATGCCCTGGTTGGCGCACCAGAAACGCGCGGCCGCCGGCGGACTTAACAGCGGCGCGCTGCACGCGGACTCGCGGCAGTCGTCGCTGTGCGCCTATTTATCGGCAATCCTCCTGGGAGGTCTGCTTCTGAACGCCGCGTTTGGTTGGTGGTGGGCCGATCCCGTAGCGGCCCTTCTCATGGTGCCGCTGATCGCCTATGAAGGCCTCGAAGCCCTCCGCGGCAAGACCTGCTGCCATTGCTGAGGGAGCCAAGGGGAGTTGCAGAACTCGGCAGGTATGGCTGGCTGCTGCACCAAAATCAGAAAAGCGCGAGTGGGATAATGTTTCGGGTATCTTGTTCAGACAATGCTTTACATTGTAAAATCCTGCACATGAGGAACGCAAAAACGTTGTCAGTGACGATTCCCCGCGAGATGCTTTCGCGTGCCGAATCGCTGGCCCGCAAAGAGAACCGCACCATGAGTGAGTTGGTGCGGGAGGCGCTACGCCAATACGAGCGACTCCGCTGGTGGGAAGAAACCAACGCCTACGGACGTTCCCGCGCCCTGGCGATGGGCGTGAAAAACGAGGACGACATCGTCCGCGCTGTTCATGAGTACCGTAAGGAGCAGCGGCGTCCCACCAAGCGGCCCGCGTGACCCGGGTCGTGCTGGATAGCAACATCTTTATCTCAGCCGTTATATTTGGGGGCAAGCCGCGAGAGGTCATCCATTGGCTGAACGCGGATTCATCGACGTGTACACTTCGGAACCTTTGCGCGTCGAAGTCGAACGAGTACTCGCGACAAAATTTGGTTGGGCACGGAGCAGAGTTGCCAGTACCGCCGATTATCTGTGGTCAGTGACCCGGTGGCTGGAACCCACGAGCCAACTGACGAACTGCACAGATCCAGACGACAACCGCGTGCTGGAACGTGCAGTCGACGCGCGAGCTGAATGGATCGTAACCGGCGATCGTCACCTGCTGCTCTTGGATCCATTTCGCGAGATCCGGATCGTCACAGTTCGCGATTTTCTCGCTGCCTTCCAACGGTAACTCTCTTGCTAGCTGCTGGTTGCCAGTTGCTCTTGTATAATCCGCGCAATCCTCCAGAGGAGAAAGCGAATTGCGCGGCGTGCCTCGCTGGTTCGCGGTGTCGGCGGTGCTGGCGGTTGCGCTGGCCGTGTGCGCGTTTACCGTTCATCGCGCGTTTGTCCCCGCTGAACTGGTCGCACAGCTTGGCGAAACCGCGCTTCCCGCCGACGGCTTTTCCTCAACCGAGCTGACCATTCATTCCTCGAACGGCCGCGAGCTGCGGGGGCTGCAGGTGCAGGTCGAAACTCCGCACCATGCAGCGGTTGAGTCGCTCGTGGTTCGGGCCGACGCTGCTACCGTCGCCCTGCAATCCGGCGTCCTGCCCGGAGAAGTGAAGTTACGTATTACCGCAGCGGGCTTTGCGCGCCGCGAGCTTGCGCTGCGCACAAATCCTGACTATGGCGACGCCATCGGAGACGGCACACCCGATTTCCTTCGCCTGCACGATCCCGCCGACCGAGTGGCATTTCGCCGCTGGTTCACTCTGCTGGCGGAAGCGCAGTTTTACCGGGGCAGGAATGCCGCGCCCGAGATCGACGACTGTGCCGCGCTGCTACGCTTCGCTTATCGCGAAGCGCTGCGCGAGCACGATGCGGCTTGGGCGCGCTCGATGGCGCTGCCCGCACCGGCAGCATCCGCCGACATTGGTCAGTATCACTACCCTTACACTCCGCTCGGGGCGGCGTTGTTTCGCGTGAGTGCGGGCAGTTTCTCAGCCAACGATCTCCACGACGGCACGTTCGCCGAATTTGCCGACGCGGAGACGCTCTGGCGGCGTAACACGTTTCTGGTCGGCCGCAGCATCGCGCGCGCCCGTCCCGGCGATTTGCTGTTCTTCCGCCAGGACACCGCCAGCCGCATGCCGTTCCACGCGATGATCTTTCTCGGCCGCGGCCAGATCGAGCCGGGCAATGAGCAGTTGGTCGTCTATCACACCGGTCCCAATGGCCATGCAAAGGGCGAGATCAAGCGCCTCTCGGTTGCCGAGCTTCTGGATTATCCCGACCCACGCTGGCGGCCGGTATCGTCGAATCCAGCCTTCCTTGGCGTCCATCGCTGGAACATCCTGCGAGGCGGCGAATGAGGCAGGCAGGCGAACGGTGGAGGCGCCGGGCTTCCAGCCCGGCGAAACCTGTCGCTATCGGATACGGCTTTAGCCGCGGACCAGGGCTGAAAAGACTATGTCGCGACCGGAAAGCACTTTGCTTGGTGGCCTCCACAGCGCGAATTGCAAAGGAAACAGCCGCGCAGCGGCGGAATGGGGTTAGCCCAGGGCGTAAGCCCTGGGTTCGAGTGGGAAAAGTTGGAGCCGCGGCAGCGGCGACACCACTCGCGACACAGTCTCTGAAGCCGGTCTCCTGTATGGCGCATTACGGCACGGCTGAAGCCGTGCCCTTCCGCCTCTGGTTCAGACCGCTTATCGCCCTACTCCTCTTCCTCCCGCTACTGGTCGGACCACTCTGCGCTCAAGACGCGAACGAACCCTCCTCGTTTTCGCTCACCAGCCAGCGCACCTACATGCCCGGCGAGAAGCCGGAGATCGCGGTCAACGCCCACAACGTGAGGCAGCTCGAGTTCCGCGTCTACCGCGTGAACAATCCCGTGAAGTTCTTCAGCCAGATGCAGGAACTGCACAACTTCGGCGGACAGGCGCCCCCGCTTCCGCGACAGGCACACACCTGGCTGGAAAAGTTTCACCGCTGGAAGCATCGCATCTGGGCCTGGATTCGCGACTTCATCCGCGCACAATTCTCACCTGAGTCGCGCCACCAGATTCGCCTCTGGGAGCTGGGCGGCGAGCAGCCAAAGGGGCCAAAGGTCGAAAGCTTCGCGCAGGTGCCCGTCCTCAATCAGCAGCAGGTCGTCTCGGTGTGGCAATGGACCGTGCCGGCGCACGAGCAATGGGAGAGCCTGAGCATCCCCGTGCCAGTGAGCGACAAGGGCGTGTACCTGGTCGAGGCCACCGACGGCCGCCTGCGCGCCTACACCGTTGTCGTCATCACCGACATCGCCATCATCACCAAGTCCGGACAAGGGCGGCTGATGAGCTTGGTGGTCGATCGCCACAGCGGCAATCCCATCGCCGGCATTCCGGTGCAAGTCTGGATCGATCAGCAGAAAGTCGCTTCGAAAAACACCGACGCGAACGGCCTGGTCGACACGGCGATCAACCAGGCCAAGCCGGAGAACGTTGCTGTGCTCGCCACCGGCGCCGGTCAGTTCGCCATCAACACGCCCGGCGCGTGGAACCTGGGCGACGATCCCAATCGCAACCTGAAGAGCTACACCTACACCGATCGCCCGGTTTATCGTCCCGGCGACACCGTGCACTTCAAGACCATCGTGCGCGCGCAGGCGCCGAGCGGCTACATCATCCCGCACGGCAGCGATCTTCGACTGGAGCTGCGCGATCCCCAGACCTACGACGTCATCTGGACGCAGTCCATCAAGCTGTCGGACATGGGCACGGCGTACTGGAACTACATCGTTCCGCGCGACGCCCATCTCGGCATGTACTACCTCTCGATGCAGATGGGCGAGCGGTACGTCGAAGGCACGAACTTCTCGGTCGAGGAATATAAGAAGCCGGAGTACGCCGTGAAGGTAACGGCGCAGACGCCGCGCGTGCTGCAAGGCCAGCCAATCAAGGCGACCATCGATGCGCGCTACTACTTCGGCGAGCCCGTGGCCAATGCGAAGGTCAAATGGGTGGTGCACACCTCCACGTACTGGCCGCTGGGCCGCGACGAGGATGAAGGTCAGGCCGAAGCCGGCGGCGAAGGCGACAACGGCGAAGACTACGGCGACGAAGGCGGCGAGCAGCAAGAAGAGAAGAGCGGCACCCTCGATGCCAACGGCATGCTGCAGATCGAGGCGCCGACGAAGGTCGACAAGAAGCACCAGGACCAGATCTATCGTATCGAAGCGCGCGTTACCGATGCCGGCAACCGCGAGATCGCCGGACACGGTTATGCGCTGGCGACCTACGGCGGCTTTTTCCTGAGCGCCGAGCCGAACTCGTACGTCTACACCAAGGGCAGCACGGCAACCATCACGATCACCGCGCAGGACTATGACAAGAAGCCGGTGCAGACGCCGTTCCGGGTCGAGTTGAATTCCTGGAACTGGCGCAAGAACTCCGGGCCGGTAGTTGCCACGTCGCAGGGACAAACCGACGCGAGCGGCAAAGCGCAGGTCAAGCTGACCATCCCCGATTCCGGCGAATTCCGCGTATTCGTGAGCGCAAACACTCCGGAAAATCGCCAAGTGCAGGCGACTACCTTCTTGTGGGCGCCGGGGCAGAGCTCGCTGTGGTACGGCACGCAGCAGGAGCACGTCCAGATCGTTGCCGACAAGAAGACTTACCAGCCCGGCGACATCGCTCACGTACTAATCGTCACCGGCAACGGGCCGGCGTCGGTGCTAGTCACCGCCGAGGGCAACGCACTCTACTCCGGGCAGGTGATTAAGAGCAGCGGCGGTAGCATCGCCGTCGACGTGCCGGTCAAGGCCGAGTACGCGCCCAACTTCTACGTCGGCGCGGTTTTCATTCGCGACAACAAGCTCTACGAAGGCTCGAAGAGCCTGACCGTCCCGCCGACGCAGCATGAGCTGAACGTCCAGCTCGTGCCGTCGAAGCCGCAGTATCAGCCGGGCGAAGCCGCGAGCTATACCATCAAGGCGACCGATTCCAGCGGCAAGCCCGCGGTCGCGGAGTTCTCGCTCGGCGTGGTCGATGAAGCCATTTACGCGATCAAGCCCGACACCGCGGGCACCATCCTCAACGCTTTCTATGGCCGCGTCTATACGCAGGTCTCGACCGAAAGCTCGCTGACCTACTACTTCAACGGCCAGGCCGGCAAGCGTGCCATGCAACTGGCGAGCGTGCGCCCGTCGAAGGCGATGGCGCAGCTCAAGCCCGAGCGGCTGGTGCAGCCGAAAATCCGCAAGGCTTTCCCGGACACGGCGTACTGGGTCGCCGACGTGCGCACGGCGAGCAACGGACAGGCGACCGTCAAATTCGATTATCCCGACGCGATCACTTCGTGGCGCGCCACCACGCGCGGCGTCACCCAGGACACGAAGGTCGGTAGTGCGGTCGAGAACACCATCGTGCGCAAGAACATCCTCGTACGCTTGGTGGTGCCGCGCTTCTTCCGCTGCGGCGATGAGATTACGCTCTCGACCATCGTGCAGAATTATCTTCCAAACGACAAAGTCGCGCAGGTCTCAATGCAGTTCACCGGGCTGCAAGTGCTCCAAGGCCAGCAGCAGAACGTGAACGTCCCCACGCGCGGCCTGGTCAAGGTTGACTATCGCGTGAAGGTGCTCGATGTGGATTCAGCCAAGGTGCTGGGCAAAGCGCTGACCGATGTGGAAAGCGATGCGATGGAGCTGACGCTGCCGGTCGTGCCGTTCGGCGTGAAGCTCGCCGTGTCGAAGTCCGGCTCGATCGCCGGGTCAGGGAAGACCGACACCTTGCAGCAGATCGTGTTCCCCAGCGGTATCGAGATGGGCACGCGGAAGCTGACCATCAGCTTCACGCCGTCGATCGGCGGCTCTGTCTTCGCCGCGCTCGACTACCTCACTTCGTATCCGTACGGCTGCACCGAGCAGACCATGTCGAGCTTCCTGCCCGACGTGCTCGTCTCCGACGCGCTGCAAAAACTCGGCATCAAGTCCAACATCGATCCCGTCACGCTGCACAAGCAGGTGCAAGCAGGAGTCGACCGGCTTTACACCTTCCAGCATCCGGACGGCGGATGGGGTTGGTGGCAGACGGATGACAGCGCGCCGTTCATGACCGCATATGTGCTCGCGGGACTGAGCCAGGCCAAAGCTGCCGGATTCGACGTGAAGCAGGATGCGATGGACAAAGCACGGCAGTGGCTGCTGCCGGAGTTCAATCGATCGTCCAAAGCGCGAACCGACCTGCGCGCTTACATGGCTTACGTGCTGGTACTGAGCGGTACAGACACTAATCCGCAGATCGTCGATTCCGTCTGGCAGCAGCGCTCGACCCTCACTGCGTACGGCCAAGCCGTGCTCGGACTGGCAATGCTGCAGGTGAACGACAGCCGCGCGAACGATCTTGCGAAGCAACTCGAAGGCGAAGCCAAGCAGGACGACTCACAGGCTTGGTGGCCAAGCGATCAGAATTACCTGATGGATTACTCCGGCAACACTACGCCGGAATCCACCGCTTACGCGCTGAAGCTGATCAACCGCACGGATGCGAGCAGTCCACTGCTACCAAAGGCCGCGGTTTACCTGGTGAGCCATCGCAGCGAAGGCTATTACTGGGATTCGACCGAGCAGACCGCGATGGTCATCTACGGCCTCACCGATTATCTCGAACGCACGCAGGAGCTGAAGCCCAACTACAGCGTGGACGTGCAAGTGAACGGCAAGAGCGTCGCGACCAGGAAGTTCACGCCCTCCGACGCGCTCGCACCCGCGACCACGGTGACGCTCGACGAATCGCAGCTCGCGCCGGAGAATAACGACGTTCGCATCCTAAAGACCGGCGATGGCCGCGTGTACTGGTCGGCGCGCGGCGAGTATTACTCCAGCCAGAAGAATGTGATTAACGCCGGCAGCTTCCAACTGAGTACCGCGCGGCAGTATTACAAGCTCACGTCACAGCAGAAGGATGGCCGGGTGGTTTACCACCTCGACAGCTTGTCGGGCCCGGTGCAGGTGGGCGACACGCTCGCGGTGCACATCACCGTCGGCGGCAGCGCGTGGAAGTACCTGATGATCGAAGACCCGATTCCATCTGGTACGGAGTCGATCGCGCGCGACGATCTCTACGAGCTCGACGAGCAGCCAACATGGTGGGCGCGCTGGTATAGCGATCGCGAGCTGCGCGACGATCGCACCACGTTCTTCAATTACTACTTCCCGCAAGGGCAGCACGAGTACGTGTACCTGCTGAAGGTGGTCAACCCGGGCATCTTCCGCGTGAGCCCGACGAGCGTGCAGCCGATGTATCAGCCGGAGTATCTCTCCACCAGCGATGCGCTGACGGTGACCGTGAAATGACCGCGCGACACAAAGGCGTGGCCAAGCTGTGGCTGCTGAACATATTCGGCAATGCCGGGCTGCTGGCGGCCGTCTATTTCTGGCTGCGGTTGCCGGATGCGCACGGCTGGCAGGTGGCCGCGTCGGCGGTGCTGGCGCTCGCGATCATCTTTTGTGGCGTGTGGCTGCGAGCGGGATCGTTTGCTTACTTCCGGGTCGCGGAGTTCCGTGACACCGGATTTGTCTGGCGGGCGTTTCGCCATGCGTTACGGCACGTCATTGCGCTGGCGATCTGGGCGATTCTGCTGGCCGGCCTTGAATGGCTCCTTTATTCGCGCCTGCAATATGCTCCACAGTTCGGTGTGTGGTGGTGGCAGAAAGTGCCGGCGTTGCGATTCGGCAGTCCGCGCCTGGTCTTCCACACGGCGCAATGGGTGATCTGGATTGCGATGGTGTTGCTGGCAGCGATCTGGTTGCCGGTCGCGAGCACCGTCGCTGCGGCAGGCTCCAAGGCGAAGCCGATGGTTCGCTCGTGGCGTCTGCTGAAGCGAGTGTCGTATTGGTTGTGGTTCTGCGGGCTGGCGTTCGCCGGAGCGTATTTGCCGTACAAGCTGGTCTGGTGGATTCCCGAGCTCGACACGCTGGGGCGGCAGGCGTGGAGCGCAGGACTGCGTTTCGCTCTGGCTTACGTGCTGCTGGTTTCCGCCTGGGTCGCGCTGCTGCTCGTGATTGGGGATCGCCTCGCGATTCTGGACCCCTTGCCGACCTCCGTTCCGCGATCGCCCGAACTGCCTTGAAGGGGCACGGCCTGAGAGTCGTGCCGTGACCATGTTCTTCGAAATCGGAGTTTTTCAGCGCCCTGTATAGCCGCCATTCCTACCCTGGATTACAATTTCGCCAGAACCTTCAACATGCCGCTCACGCCGGCGATTGCTGCCGGCACTCCGAGCGGGAGTGTGGAAGAAATCGTACCCTCTGGGCAGAACTGGGACGGCCATTGGAAACCACGAACCGTAAACTCGGATCGATATCACCTGAATATCAGCTAGTTGTTGTCGGCTATCTCTGTTTGTTCATGGGGCTGCTCTTCCTTATGGCGGTTTTCGGACTGGCCGGGCTGGTGATCGGAATCCTCAATTTCAAGCGTGGAAAGTCTGTTCATGGCACGATCCAGATCGTTCTCGGGATGACATATGTAGTCGTGGCTTTCGTGTTTTATCTCACGCGATCGGTGATCCTCTGAAATTCAAACCGGCGCACAACGGCGGCGCTGGCTGGCTAGAAATTGATCGATCTGGAGAGTGGCGTCGAGGTACTGTGGCCGGACATGCCCGACGCCGGCGTCTGACGTGTTGGCCGAGCGTAGAGTGCTTTAGCGAATCCCGGGCTTCTCGCCGTTTGGGCAATTAGGGGAGGCCCAGGGCAGGAGCTCCGAGGCGGTGCCATAGATTTGATGACGGCTCCCATACTTAGTTACGAAGTAGGTCCAACAACCGTGGCCATTTGTGTCCACGACCGAGCGATGGATCGTCAGTCCCGACCAGCCGGGAAAATCTGTAGGCCGATCCTGGCCCACACACGAATACCAAAATTCCTGGGTCGCATCGAACATTCCCGTCACGTCTTCCACTGTGATGGGATTGTAGACTTGGTGGTCTTCGAAGCATCCCCGCACGCCCTTACCATATTGCCCCTCCAAGTCCGGGGGACACTCGTTGCCAGCTTGCGCCTCGCAGGTCGGGTTAGGGCTCGATTGGCCCCGCCAAGGATCCGGCCAATAGTACTTGTTGGTGAATTGGCAAGTACCGGGCGAAAGGGGATAAGTGACCTTTTCTCCCACGGCACAGTCTTTTATATCCTCAAGTCTCCCCGATGAGGAGGACCAGACATAATCCAGGTACAGATCTCCGCCATTGCTGTACGCCCTCACCTGTCTGAAGTCCATTGGCACCGCGCGCGAATGAACCGTAATCCCGCAGTTAGAGCGGCCCCTGTCGCCAAGCGAATCGATCGCAATGGCTACATAGCCGAACGGTCCTGCCACAGTTGGCGTGCCGCTAATCTCGCCGGTTGATGAATTCAGCGTCAGACCTGGGGGCAGCGCACCAGTTACTGAGTAGCTGTAGGGCGCTATGCCGCCGGTGAGAACGAGTGCCGAGCTATAGCTGATTCCTACCTGAGCCGTCGATGAGGCACAGGCTAGCGGCAAGTTCCCGGGCACGCCCACTTGCACGCTTATCGTTGCGGGTCCGTTTCCTGACTGAGGATTCCAGACACAAATGTTTTCGGTGTCGCCGGTATCAAGCGTCCAGTTGTTATAGCCCCAAGCTCCAGAGAAGCCTCCCAGCACAATCCTGGAATCTTCCCATGAATTCACAATAAGTGTGACGGCGTCGTACGCCGGTCCTGCCCCGCCGCAAAACCAAGGGCTGCCCTCGTCGCCCGTCCATCCAGCCTGCCAGCTCTTGGTGGTATCCAACAACGCGATATAGCCGGAATCACCAACATAGGACTGATAGCGGCCAAAGCCGGTGCCCGTGATAACAATAGTCTGAGACTGTTGGGGCCTGATCTCACTAACGGATGATATCCGTGGACTTTGCGCACCGGCCAAAGAAGCGGCATCAATGGCGGCCAGCATGAGGCACGTGAGCTTCAGAATCAGTTGGGGGGTTGCTCTTCGACCGCGTGCATGTAATCCAGGCATAAGTTCTTCCTATTAGCCGAGATTTCCATTTTGGCACCGTGGGTTCCACCACTATACACCCGGATCCCTTTCGCTTTCCATGGCTTGTTTCATCTTTCCCGGGCAACTGCAGACGGCTCCGGAACAAGAGGCCAGACCCGAATCGGGAGGCCTTTGCCGCCGACGGGCAGACCCTTGTGGAGAACGGAAGGCGTAAACTGCTGCGAAATGGGCAGCTCCTTTGTGTGGTCGGCAACAAAGTCAAGGGCTGTCGGCTTGGAGTTCCCCACCTACTCGCGTACCATAGATGCTCATCCAGCCATTGCCATGACACTGTTTCTCGCCCGAATTTTGCTTCTACTGCTTCCCTGGTTTATGGGGGCGCAAGATGCCCCAGGCAAGAGCAGCCCGCCAACGGCTTCGGCGAAAACTGGCGCGCAACTGCCGGCAACCAGTGCGAATCCGCCAACTCCGAGCAGCCCCAGCCCCAGCGGCAAGGACACGCCGCAAGCCGGGCCTGCGCAGGCACCCGCGCCTCCCGATTACTCGCAGGAAGCCTACGTCGTCGAGCATTACAGCGAGGCGATGCGCTTCGAGAACGACGGCAGCGGCGTCATTCAGACGGACGCGCAAATCAAGATCGTCAGCGAGAGCGGAGTGCAGGCGCTAGGCCAACTCAAAGTCGGCTACAGCGCGCTCAGCGACAAGCTGGATATTCCATACGTTCGCGTGCACAAGGCTGACGGCACCGTGGTTGTGGCGCAGGATTCGGCGATACAGGACCTCACCTTCCCCGACGCGCCGGTTTACACCGACTATCACGAGAAGCACATTAGCGTGCCCTCGCTACGGCCCGGCGACGTGCTGGAGTACCGCTTCGTGCGCACCATCGCCAGTCCGCTTTCGCCGGGACAATTCTGGACCAGCTTCAATTTTGCCGAAAAGGGCATCGTCCTCGACGAACAGCTCGAGATCAACGTTCCCAAAGACCGGCAGATCAAGCTGAAGACCAAGCCCGGCTACGATCCCAAGATCACGGAAGAGGGCGATCGCCGCATCTACCGCTGGACGCATTCGCACCTGAAAGACGACGATCAGGACACCAAAGCCAAGAAGAAGAAACCCAGCAACCCGGAAGACGAAATTCCCTCCGTTCAACTGACCACATATAAGAGCTGGCAAGACCTGGGCGCTTGGTACGGCGCGCTGGAGCGCGACCGGCGCGTACCCGACGAAACGGTGAAGACCGAGGCCGCGACCCTGGTCAAGGACAAGAAAGATGACATGGCCAAGGTCAACGCGTTGTACGACTACGTCTCGCGCAACATTCGCTACGTGAGCCTGTCATTCGGCCTGGGCCGGTATCAGCCGCACGCCGCCAGCGAAGTGCTCGCCAACGGCTACGGCGATTGCAAGGACAAGAACACCTTGCTGGCGGCCCTGCTCGATGCCGAGGGCTTTCATTCGACATCGGTGCTGATCGGCTCGCACATGAAGCTGGATCCCGACGTGCCTTCGCCTTCGCAGTTCGATCACGTAATCACGCGCGTGCCGGTGGACGGCAAAGACATTTGGCTGGACAGCACGCCGGGAGTGGCGCCGTTTCGCATGCTGTCCTCCGGCCTGCGCGGCAAAGAGGCGCTCGCCATTCCTCCCATCGGCAACGCCGAACTGGTGTGGACGCCGACCGATTTGCCCTTCCCCGCCTACGATCGCAGTCGCATGGACGGCGTGCTCAGCGACACCGGTAAGCTCACGGGACACATCAGTATGAGCGGACGGGGCGACTCCGAAATGATGCTGCGTTACGCCATGCGCCGCCTGCCCAGCAATCAGTGGAAGGTTATCTTCGACAGCGTGCTACAGCATTCCAGCCTGCGCGGCGCGGAGATCACCAACCTGCAAGCCAGCGACCCGAGCGCCACCGACGCTCCCTTGCAGGTCAGCTTCGATGTCGCTGCCAACAATTACTTCGACTGGTCGGCCGCCGAATCGAAGTTTGCGCTGCCCATGGGAATCGTCGGTTTGCCCGCCGCCGACGAGGAAACCGATGCTCAGTCGAGCGAGCCCATCAAGTTGGGCGCGCCGGAAGAGTTCACCGAAGAGCAGTACCTGAAGTTCCCCGCAAAATACAAGCTGCGCCTGCCGATCGGCGTCGACGTGAAACGCGACTATGCGGAATACCGCTCCACCTACAAATTCGAGAACGGGCAGTTGAGCTGTACGCGCACGTTGAAGATCCTGATGCTGGAGATTCCTCGCAGCCGCGCCGGCGACTACGATGCCTTCCGTCGCGTCATCGATGCCGACAAAGCGCAGGAGATCATCTTGCAAAACCAGTCGCCGGGAGCGGCCGGAGCCGTGGGCGAGGGTCAATCGGCGGACGAACTGTACCGCTCGGGCGTGGAGGCGCTCAAGAACCAGAAATATGCATTAGCCGTCGATCTGTTTCAGCAGGCGGTAAAGCTGGAGCCGAAGCACAAGTTCGCGTGGAACAGCTTGGGGCGCGCCTATATGGGGCTCGGCAAATGGGAGGAGGCGGTTAGTGCATTCCAAAAGCAGATCGAGATCAATCCTTACGATCAATGGTCTTACAACAATCTGGGAGAGGCATACTTGCGCGAGGCCAAGTACGAGCAGGCCGCTCAGCAGTTTCAGAAGCAAATCGAGTTAAACCCGTTGGATCCGTATGCCCATGCCAATCTTGGGGCGCTGTATCTGAATCAGAACAAATTCGCCGAAGCCGTGCCGGAGTTGGAAAAGGCGGTGGAGCTTCAACCCAAGAGTGCAGTGTTGGAGATCGATCTGGGGCGCGCTTACATCGCCACCAATCAAACCGATAAAGGAATGGAAGCGTTCGAGAAGGCTATTAATCTATCCCCGACTCCGCTCGTGTGGAACAATATCGCCTATTCGCTTTCGCAGCAGAATGTGCAATTGGACCGCGCCAGCCAGTATGCGGACACTGCCATCCAGGCCCTCGAAACTCAGTTGCGCGATGCCAGTTTGGAGAAGCTGACGATGCAGGACCTGGGGACAACTCAACTGCTGTTCGCGGTCTGGGACACGAAAGGCTGGATTGAATTCCAACGCGGCAACGTGGACACGGCCGAGCAATTCATCGCGCCCGCGTGGTCAGCCAGCGGCTCGGGGGACACGGCGGAACATCTGGGTGAGATCGCGGAAAAGCGTGGTAAGAAGGATGCCGCGGTCCGCTATTATTTGTTGTCGCTGGCGGCCGAACCGCCGGCCATTGATGGCCGATCCCATCTCACCGCGCTGGCGGTCAAAGACATCGACCACAAGACCGCGAGCCTGCGCGCGGAAATGTCGCGCGACCGCACCGTCCCGCTCAACAAATCGGAGAAAGGTTCCGCTGAATTTTATTTACTGATTTCGCCGGGCAAAATCGAGCAGGTGAAGTTCATCAAGGGCGACGAAAATCTAAAAGGCATGGCTGACGTGCTGCAGAAGACCGATGTGGGCATGAAGTTTCCGCCAAATGCGCAAGCCCACATCGTGCGCCGGGCTGTCGTACATTGTGGAACAGCCGCTCCCGCAGCATGTACTCTGGAATTAATTCCGTCGGCCGAGGTGCGGACGCTGGAATAACCTGGCTGGTTGCGAGAAAATTGAGGGCCAGGAGTTTGCCATGTCAGATCTGCGATATCCCATCGGACAGTTTCAATGGACCGCGCCGGAATCGGAACAGCAGGCCGTGCAACACCGCATCGGCTACATCGACGTAATTGCGAAAGCACCGGGATTGATGCGAGCGGCGGTGCAGGACCTGCGGCCGGAGCAACTGGAAACCCCGTATCGCCCCGAGGGATGGACGGTGCGCCAGGTCGTGCATCATGTGCCCGACAGTCACATGAATGCCTATATCCGCTTCAAGCTGGCACTCACCGAGGAGCAGCCGCCGATCAAGCCCTATAAAGAGGCGGCATGGGCGAAGCTTGCGGACAACACCATCACACCCGTCGACGTCTCGCTGCATTTACTGGCGGCGTTGCACTCGCGCTGGGTCGATCTATTGCAAGCGATGCGGCCGTCCGATTTCGGACGCACACTGTACCATCCTGAACGCGGCGTGCTCTCGCTCGATCAAATGCTGGCCATGTACGCGTGGCACTCCAATCATCATCTTGCGCACATTACCGCGTTGCGCGAGCGCCTGGGCTGGAACCGGCGCGCTGTCTCGGCACATAACTGACCCGCGCTATAAATGGGACGACTGCATGGTTAGGCGTGATATATCGCTAGTTCTTCCCACCAACACACGAAAATGTTGTTCAATAACAACCATATATTTTTTTTTAACTATAAATAAACTCCCTGTCTAGCTTCGTGGTGAATCGAATAAGCACTGAAACCATCTAAACTGAAGTGATAAGAAGTGTGAAGAACAGTTGAGGTGCGCTCACGCGTTTGCGAATGGCTCGTCCAAGCGACATCGCGAGAAAGTTCGCAAGCTTGTGAACTTTCCAATTGCGTGGAACGTATCTATGCGAAGCGGGAACTGACGCCGGGCCCGGCTCGATGGCAGTTCAAGTGCAAAACAGATTGGGGCTAAACAGAGTGTTTCGCCAGCGGTTTGGCGGCCCAAGGCGAGACAATCTTTGGGAGGCGTGGAAGCGTCCCCTTACTGTTTAACCCCGGAGTCACATTCTATGCTGCGCGGCGGGAAATGCAAGTCTCCCGGCCGTCCGGGCTTCAGATCCCCGGCACGCGCGTGGGCTGCCAGGACCGATTGTCATCAAGCAAGGAGATTGAGAATGACTCGCACACTGGCTCGTTTGACGCTATTTGTCTTCGCCCTCACCCTGTCCATCAGTGCCTTCGCGGCCTCCAAGACGAACGCCAAGTCGGAGGACGTCACGCTCTATCGTGCCGCCCAACTGAACGGAAAAACCCTTCCCGCCGGCGACTACACGGTGAAATGCGAAACCACCGGCTCGACCGCTCAGGTGAAGTTCCTCCGCAACGGAAAAGAAGTGGCCTCGGCGACGGGGCAGGTCAAGCAATTGAGCAGCGCGCCGCGTGACGCCCAACTGATCACGACCGACGGTAACGGCACATCGACCATCAGCGAAATCGATTTTGCGCACAGCAACACCAGCGTGACTTTCGACTCGAACGCGATCTCCGCTTCCGGCGGCAACTAACTCGTCGATGCGGTACCACGGAGGCACGGAGAACACGGAATGTTTGTTTGTTCGGCCAACTCTTCCGTAAGCTTCGTTGCCTCCGATGAGAATAACGCGGTCGCCTACTGCTGGCCCGCGACGACTCTGGCCACGGCCAGCATGCTGATCGCCTCAGCCGATGGATCCTGCAGCCGCTGCGAGCGTTGCAAGGCCGCGATCGGATCGACCTGCGCCGCCGCATCGCTGACCTCCTGCACGACTTCCGGCGCATTCACGCCCGAGCCGGCGCGATGGGCCCAGACCTCATCAACCGAGGCGAAGGCGATGTCGAAGTAGTGGTCGGCGATCTTGCGGTCGCCCGCTGTTCCGCTGGCGAAGCCGCTGGCAGCAGCCTCGCGCGCGCGCATGGAGGGCGACATGGATTCGAGCGCCTGCGTGCGGTCGCTGCTATCGCCCATGGCGCGCAACACGCTAACGTTCTCCTCCTCCGGCGGCGACAGCGTCGCACCTGGATCGGCGCTGTTCGCAATCTGCTGCAAGTTCGCGTCCGAGCGCAGCAACTCCTGATAGGCAGCGGCCCCGAGAGCATCGCTCAACGCACCCGTCGTCAAGTTCACTGCTACCGACCGCTCCGACGATTCCGGAAGCTTGCCCAGCCACAACAGCAGGTTCTTTCCTGCGCTCTTCACGGCATCGCGGTCCATGTCACCCGATACCTGCGCGAACATCGCCGCATAGTTCGGCGCCTCCTGCTTGAAGCTGGCAGCGTCAGCGGGAAGGGAAGAGAACATCCTGACAAAGATCGACTGCGACCACGGCGAGCTCATGCCCTCGGCGTCCATCAGCGCCAGGATGGCTCGTCCCGCAACTACGCCTTGCTGCATTCCGGCATCGAGCTTGGCCTTGGCCGCTTCCTGCACCTGCTTGGGGCAACTGGTGATGGCCGCGAGCAGCGATTGTTCGGCATCGACCACCGCGCTGGGAGGCACCGTCTGCACGAAGCTCGCGGCCGAAGCGCAGTCCACATGTCCGCTGGCCAGCATGGAAACGGCGGGCTTTTGGCCTTCCGCGACCAGCTTGGTCTCAATCGCCGTGCCCTCGCGCGCGAACTGCTGCGCCAGCTTGTCGTCGATGGGCGCAATTACGTTGGCGGCCTCGCTCAACACGCGCAGCCGGTCCTGCGGATCGGCTTCCGGCAACGCGACTGCGTTGTGCACGACGTCCAGCACGAACTTCTGGCGCGCGTGCTGCCTGTCGCTCGGATTCGTGGGAGTGCTTTTCGACGGTGCGGCGACTTTGGCGCCAACAGGACTGGATTGTGCAGCGGCGCTCAGCGTGAGCGCAGCGGATACGAATACGGAAAACAACAATTTCAAGAAATAACCCCGGTCGCGATATTGCGGAAGCAACTGTTATCCTAGAGAAAAAGCAGAGCTGGCTGAATAAGGGGAAAGCCGTGGATACCTTAATACGATCAGCCCCTAGGCCGCCGAATACTTAGGGAAACTCTGAATATAAGCCGCTATTTGCCCTCAGGGGCTAAAGCCCGCACTGATTTTGCTGCTTCCGGCACGGCTGAAGCCGTGCCCTTTTCAAAGCTCAGGCTTAATCAGATTCTCCTTAGATAAGCTCTGATTAAGTCCCTCAGCGGCTAAAGCTGCCATCAAAAAGGGCGAACTCACGGACGGTCTGAAGACCGTCTTACCGCTTCTCCATCGGCACATAATGACTCGGATAGGCCGGGCCCTGATAATCCGCCCGCGGCCGAATCAGCCGATTATCGTTCAACTGCTCAATCACGTGCGCCGTCCAGCCCGAGACGCGCGACACCGCGAACACCGGCGTGAACAGATCGATGTCGATGCCCAGCGTGTGATAGGTCGACGCCGAATAGAAATCGACATTCGCATTCAGCTTGCGATCGGCGACGACGAACTCCTCGATTCGGCGCGAAATCTCGAACCATTTCATATTGCCGCTGGAGCGGCCCAGCTCCTCCGACATCTTGCGCAGATGGGTGGCTCGCGGGTCTTCGGTGTGATACACGCGATGCCCGAAGCCGGGAACCTTTCTCTTCTGCGCCAGCATGCCCTTGACGTAATCCACCGGATCGGCGTCCGAGGCGTCGATAGCCTCCAGAATGTGAAACACGGCTTCGTTGGCGCCGCCGTGCAACGGGCCTTTCAGCGCGCCGATGGCCGCGGTCACGGCCGAATGCATATCGCTCAGCGTCGCCGCCACCACCCGCGCCGCAAACGTCGAGGCATTCAGCTCGTGGTCCGCGTGCAGGATCAGCGCCACATCCAGCGCGTGTTGCGCGGTCTCGCTGGGAACTTCGCCGTTCAGCAGGTACAAAACATTGCCGGCATGAGATAGCGATCGGTCCGGCTCGAGCAACGGCCTGCCCTTGCGAATGCGGTCATAGGCGGCGACCACGTACGCCATTTGCGCGGTCAGGCGAATCGCCTTGCGCACGTTAGCTTCGTGATCGTTGACCTTCTCCTCGGGATCGTAGTACGACAGCGCGGAAACGATGGTGCGCAGAACATCCATCGGCAGCGCATGCTTGGGCGCCTGCCGCAGCAGGCTAATGATGGAAGCGTCCAGCTTGCGCTCGCGCGCCAGGTTGAGCTTCAGCTCATTCAGCTCCGCGCGGTTGGGCAGGCGCCCAAACCATAGCAGGAAGCAGACCTCCTCAAAGCAGGAGTGATCGGCCAGCTCGTGAATGTCGATGCCGCGATAGGCGAGCACGCCCTGATCGCCATCGATGTAGCAGATGCCGGAATTCGCGGCGGTAATGCCTTCCAGTCCCTTCGGCCGAGACGTCGTGGTGGACATGAATCTTTTATACTCCGCAAATTTCGCGCGCGTCTACGCGAACGCGCTTGCTGGTGGCCCTTGGGAAGCTCTGAACAAATGTGCCGATCGGCCTCAGGGGCTAAAGCCCGCGTTGATTTTGCCGCGCTTACGGCACGGCTGAAGCCGACCCCTTTCAAACCCCCTGCTTAGTCAGACCTTCCCTGGCAATTCCGCAGGATGGGCCGCACAGCGCTTTCAAGCGGCCAACTCCTCGGCGTCGCCGGCGGCCCCATTTTCTTCGCCTTCGTCCGGCGCGAAGAGACTCGGCAGCAGCTCCAGCCGCTGGCTGGCGGCATCGAGCTCGCATTGCCGAGGCCCGCCTGGCGCCCGGCCGTGTGCCATCGGCCCCATGAGGTCGCACAGCAAACGGTACTGCGGAGAACAAACGAAGATTTCCGTCCCGTCTTCTTTCGTTTCGATCTGGAAGTACTCCGCAGCTTTCTTTTTGGCTTCTTGAAACTCGTTGCAGGTTTCGATGATGCGTTCCATTTGGGCGGCGGTGGCGTATTCCTCGTCGGCTTGCGCCTCTGCCGCCTCATCGGCCTGTAGCTCGGGCACAGCGTCGCCCAGCTCGTAGTCCTGCTCAAAAGCATCGTAGCGGCCGGCGACCCGCGCCGCGCTGTGCGGCGCGAAGCCGGCGCCGTTGGCGAGGTTGGAGCTGGCGGTTTGCAGTGCGTACAACACCAGTCCGGCGCGCTTGCTGTCGATGCGGTTGTTCAGCAGCGCATCGACCACTTGCATGAGCGCGATCTGGATGGAGTTGGCGTCCTCGAAGGGCGGCAGCTTCAGCTCCACCACGGCATTCGCGGCCGGGCCGGCCTGGGCGCGGGCCTGGCTGCGCTCGGCGCGCAAGCGGCGGCCGATATGGGTCAGGTGGAAATAACAGTAATTGCGCCCGCGCAAGGCCGGCGAGCCGCAGAATTCGCCGTTGCTCTTGATGTGTTCACACTGCCGCGGCCGCTTGGGCGGCACAAGCTTGAGCAGGGAAGTGGCCCTGCGCAGTTGATCTTTATGTTCTTGTGAGCATTCCATGATTGGTGTCCTTAGTAATTAGCAAGTAGAGCGGTTTCGGAGTTTCTGTAGTCCGGCTTTGAAAGGGCACGGCTTTCTCCCGTGTCGTCATAGCGCGCACACAGAGCCCCGCCTTTAGGCCCTGAGGGACTGCTTTCCCTCAGCGGCTGAAGCCGATTCCGTTCCTTTCTATTGCGGCACGCCTGAAGGCCTGCCCTTTCAAAACGGCCTACACCTACTCTGAAACCGCTATAGCACTTCGCCTTTCTGACAACTGACAACTGCCTTCCACCCCCCTCCCCGTCGTTTTGCAAAATCCATGATGGCCAATGACTTAGCGCGGAATAGCGCGCAAAATATTGAGCCCATGAGGGTTGCATGGATAATCTTGACCCGTAGCAACTTACGCGAAAATTGGAGTAGCCGGATAGAAGGGATGGATTATGGGAAGGGAAACCGGTAGCAACTACAACCGACAACTACAACCCCCAGACTACATAGGCAAGCGCGCCGGGGCAGGGCGGCATCTTAGCCTCGGTACTATCGTAGTTGGTTTGTAGGATAAATCAAGTTACGAAATGTAAAGAATAAATAGTAATAAGGTTTTCGTAACCAGGTGACTTCCTCAATAGATAGAGGCGTTCCCCTTCGCAGACTACGAGACTTTTACGGAGCTCTGTCGTCGCTACGCGACTCCGAGAATTTTTCCCACACTACCCAGCACTCCGCCTGCGGCTCCGTGCTGGGCTAAGTTATTCCGTGCCTGCGGCACTCGCGCTTTCTCAGTTTGCTCCACCGATGCGGAGGACAACAGAGTTTCGTGCCGCAGGCTGAGCCACTCCTACCCATCGGTGCTAAATCTCCAGACTCTCGCGTTTGGAGATTCAGCACTGATGGGCGGGACAGGCCGAATCCCTGCGGCGTAGTCTCCTGAGTGTCCATGGGCCTGCGGCCCACCGATGGAAATGAAAATCTGGGGTGCCCCATTCTGGCCATCCTTTGGCCAGGGTGGGGCAGTTCGCGTGAACCCGAAGGACGGCCCCGCCCTAGCCAAAAGAGGGCTAGAACGGGGCACCCACGTGGGATGATTTTCGACAGAGCGGAGTGCAATGGCACTGGGTAGGCTTATATTTGATTGCTGAGCCGTTCGGCGGGCGCACGGAGCTGCTCGTCACGAAAGGCCCCAGCCAAGCAAACGGTCCCCGAGCTTGCTGGAGGTAAGCCGGAGCACGTAAAATCGTGCTGCACGTGAAAGCGGCCATGAAAACCAACATTACCCTAAAACTGGATAGCGAGCTGATACGCGAGGCTCGAATTCTGGCTGCCGAAGAAGGCAGTTCGATCAGCAGCATGCTGGCCAACCGCCTGGAGGAGGAGGTGCGGGAGCGAAGAGGTTATGCCCGCGCGCGCCGCCGCGCTCTGGCGCGACTGCGGAAGGGCTTCGATCTCGGTTGGAAGCCGCCTCGCTCACGAGACAAGCTGCATGAGCGATAGATATTTCGTCGACACCAATATTCTGGTCTACGCCCATGAACGCTCCGCAGGTCCTAAGCACGTCAGAGCGCAACAATTGATGGAGGAGCTCTGGAGCACTGGCCAAGGCGTGTTGAGTACGCAGGTGTTGCAAGAGTTCTGCGTGAGCGTTCGGCGCAATGCCACACACCCAATGCGAGCGGACGAACTCAGGGGCTTGCTTCAGGACTACTCGCGCTGGCGAGTCGTCATCAACACGCCAGAGTCGATTCTCCGGGCCTTGGAGATCGAGTCGCGCTTCAGAATCTCGTTCTGGGACGCACTCATCGTCCAAGCCGCCGAAGAAGCGGACGCCGCAGTTCTCTATTCCGAAGACCTCGCTTCCGGGCAACGTTATGGGTCCGTTCGCGTCATCAATCCGTTCGTTTGAAAGCGCTCTCTTTTCAAAGCCGCCGACATGTGAAAAACGGCGAGGCGTTAAGCGGCAATGCGATTTCGTCCCGGCTGAGTGCGTCTCCGGCTTCGGAATCCCGCATTCGTCACGGTTGCGCTCACGCTCGTGGCTCTGTTGAGTCCAACCGCCCGAAAGATTCGTGGGGCGAGCCACGTTTTCCGGTATCATCCATTCCTGCAAAGAGAGGTTGTTGCCATGAGCAAGCTTCGCTTTTTCGTCCTCCCCTGCATAACGCTGATCGGTAGCTTCTGCGTCGCGCAATCCACGCAGATGAATCTTCCGCTGCAGAGCCAGGGCGCGAAGGTCACCCAGACCATCGGCATCACCGACATCACGATTAATTACCATCGTCCGCTGGTGAATAATCGCGAGGTTTGGGGCGGCCTGGTGCCCTATGGAGAAGTGTGGCGCGCCGGCGCCAATCTGAACACCACCATCACGTTTGCCAACGATGTGACCATCGAGGGCAAGCCGCTGGCGGCCGGAACCTACGGGCTGCACATGATTCCCACCGAGGGCGACTGGACGGTCATCTTCTCCAAGCAGCATGATGCCTGGGGCAGCTTCAGCTACAAGGAGTCGGAAGACGCGCTGCGCGTTACGGTGAAGCCGCAGCCCGCGGATTTCCACAACGCGCTGACCTATGACTTCGATCAGCTCAAGCCCGACTCCGCCGTCGTGGTTATGAGCTGGGACAAGCTGGCCGTGCCCTTCAAGGTGCAGGTCGATGTCAACAAGGTAGTCGAAGCCAGCCTGCACGACCAGCTTCGCGGGCTCGCACAGTACACGTGGGATGGTTGGGACGATGCCGCGACCTACCTGGTCGACAACAAAATCGACCTGAACGAAGCGCTGAAATATGAGAACAATTCCATCCAGAACGAAGACCGCTTCGAGAACGAGATGACCAAGTCGCGCATTCTGGCGGCGATGGGCCAGAACGCGGAATCGGAGCAGGCGAAACAGAAGGCGCTCTCGTTGGGCAATGCGCAACAACTCTACGGCTACGGCCGCCAGCTCCAGCGCGAGGGCAAGCAGCAGGAAGCGCTTGCGATCTTCAAACAAGCGGCGCAGAAGGACCCCAACAACTGGCTGTCGCATGCCGGCCTGGCGCGCGTCGCCGTCGGAGCAGGGAACTACCCTGAGGCCACCAAGCAGATGCAGATGGCGCTGGCCGGCGCTCCCGATCCGGCCAAGTCAGGCGTCGAGAGCCTCATAAAACGCCTGCAGGCGAATCAGGACATCAACAAGTAGGGAATCGGATTTCGGAGACGGTTTAATGATCGGTGCCCCAGGTTAGCCCGTCCTTTGGGCTAAACCTGGGACACCCAATTTGCACGATGTGGAGACAGAACATGCATCGAACCTGCCTCATGCTGTGTTTTCTTCTGCTGGTGTCGTATTCGGGAATGGTGCCCGCCCAGACAGAATCGAAAGCTGCGTCGCCGGCAACCGCCGCACGCGATGGCTCGCACGACTTCGATCCTCTCCTCGGCAGCTGGAAGTATCACCTCAAGCGGCGGCTCCATCCGCTGGCCGACTCGAGCGAGTGGGTCGAATTCGACGGCGCGGGCGTCTGCCGCAAGCTTTTCGACGGCGCGCAAATCGATGAGGGCGAGTGGAATGGCCCCAGCGGCCGCATCGTCGGCCTCACGCTGCGCGTGTACAATCCTACTTCGCATCAGTGGCGGCTGTATTGGGACAATCAGAAGGTCGGCATTCTCGACCCGCCGCAAGTCGGCGAATTCAAGAACGGCGTGGGCGAGTTCTACGCGCAAGACACCATCAACGGCAAGACCATCCTGATCAAGTTTCGCTGGACCAACCTCAACACCAGCACGCCACACTTCGAGCAGTCGTTTTCCGATGACGGCGGCAAGACCTGGGAGGTAAACTGGATCACCGACCAAACGCGGGTGAACGACGGCTCCGAACCCGCGCGCTAAACATCACTGCGCCGCCGCTGTCCTATGCGCCTCAAAGTAGTTACTGGCCACCACAACAAGCCAGGCGCTTGTGTGTTATAAGGTGACGAAAGGTGAGGATTATGGAAAACCCTCCACCACCCTGTCCTTTCTGTGGGAGTGCCGATGCGATCGCGGTCTCGCGTGAGCGACTCATTCCCGGCAAGCCCGTGTATAAAACCGAACTCGCCTACCTCTGCGGCTTGGGACATATGTTCACGCGCAGCGAGGCGATCAAGATGGAAGCCGAGAAAAGCTTGCGGCCGGCGGGATAGTCTGTGGATTTGCGGCATCCCTTGCCGAGCCTAGCCGCAGAAACGCATTTCTCAAAGCGGCATGGCCCTGAAGGCATCGCCGATAATCAGCTTCATCGGGCGCTACCTTTGCGCGGATGATCTCGATTACCGCTGCTTTCTCTGCGGCGCTCCAGCGCTCCAGATCAGGCACCAGCGACAGTACGGGCGCAAAATCTTTGAACGCGGAACGCTCGAGCGGATTCAAAGCTTCACTATCGACGTCGAGAGCTTGCGACACGGCTGCGATGGCGGCTGCATACATCTTTTTCGGATCGCCTTGGAATCGACTTGCCATCCATCGCTCGACCGCGAAGCCAATATTGCGCGTCGAGAACCTATCCCACTGCCCGCGCGCGCCCTCGCCGAATTCGTAGAACACATGGCCGGCGGCAAGCTTGCGCAACGTGGCTGCCGAGGTGCGGTGCGCCGGATCGCGCGCCATCTTCGCTTCCTCGCGCTCGGTGAGCGCCAGCAACTCCGGACGCCCCGGCCGAAAACCCAGCTTGCGATAAAACCAGAACGCTCCCGACTTGATGGCCTCTTCATTTTCGTGCCCGAGCTGATAGGGATACACGGAGAAGCAGGTGACGCCGGCAACCTGATGCAACAGGTGCAGGACCTTGGAATAGATCCATGCGGTCTCGCCCTCGCGATAGGTGTAGAAGGTGTTGAAGCCCACCTCCATCCATTCGAACAGCGAAATGCCCTCAATGTAATTAATGGGCACGCCATTCTTCCATGTCATACCGGCGTGATAGGCGCGCAGGGGCAGTCGGCGTTCCGGCGGCAATCCCCACAGGAGAATCTGCACCCCGCGGCCGGCGTCGGCCGCAACTACGTTTTCCGGATCGCCGCGCGTTGTGCCCCAAAGTTCTCGATAGCGCACGGTGATCGCGTCGCGCACCATGTCCAGCGCGTCCTCGCCGTTTTTGCGGGAAAGCTTATGAACGGGCAATGCGGCAGAGCTCAGCTCCCCCGCCAGCGAAACCTGGTTGCGCCGGATGAGCGGCTGGCGATGGTAGTACATCGCTGGCGGATTGCGGCGCGCATGCGTCCGGCTCGCCGCCGACTCGCCCAGCTCCCACTGAACCTCGATCCGCAGCGCGTCGTACCAGGCGGTTTTCTGCAGAGCAGAAAGCGGCAGGTGCTCAATGCGTTCGAGCAGCCAGAACAGAATGCGGTCGGCGCCACCGGCCGCAGCGGCCAGCCAATCCAGATACGGTGTGTCGGCTTCCACCAGGCAATCGTCCCCCAGCAGGGGAACCAACCACGGCAAGCTGACCGACATCTGCCGGCCTTGCTCGTCGAGGTCCCACGCCACGCTGATCTGCTCTGGATGTTGCTTCGCCAGCCACAGCGCCACTTCGTAAGTAAAGCTATCGCGGATGACGGTGTTGGCGACTCCGGAAAATTGCTCGTCATCGAATAGCTCCAGGCCGGTGCCACGTTTTCGCAGTTCCGCCACCTGGCGGCCGATGCCGGCCAGCAGGCTTTCTGTCATCTTGACGACGTTGGCACTCTGGGGAAACGCGCGCAAAAACAGGAGCAGGTCGTGAAAGCGAACTAGCGATTCGGCGTCAGGAAAATTGACGTTGCGAAAGGTGCGCAGCAATTTTTCAACCTCTGCCGCAAAGCCCTTGCCGTAAAGATATCGGCACCGTTCCAAACCTTGCAGTCGCTGGCGGAAATTTTGCTTCATAGTCTGCCGGGGATGCTCGCTGATAGAACCGGGTGTCCCATTCTAGATCTCTCCGACCTATCGAGAATTGCCCGGGTGCTAGGCCCTCATTTGGCCTAAAGTGGAGATTTTTCCGTTGGTGTATAGTTTGAGGCGTCCAGGACGCGAAAATGGATCCCTCATTGCAACCCGCGACATATCCCGACGTAACCACCGCGAACGAGTCGCCGCGGTGGAAACCTTTCCTAGTCCTCGACATTATAGAGAACTTTATCTATCGTTCAAGGCCGAGCCGCTTCATCGCAGCGTTATTAGCCGTATCGTTCCTCAAAACCGGAATCTGGTACATGCCGAACCTTGACGAGTGGCGGGCCATTGCCATCAATCCATTTCATAACCCTTTCACTGAATCTTACAGCCACTATCTTTTCTGGAGCTGGCTTAGTCCGTTTGCGGCTTGGGTGCTGAAACTTCAAGACCAGCGGCCCTTCCTGTATTTTCATCTGCTGTTCTCGTTGGCTTTCACCTGCACGTTTATTGGGTTGATCTGGACGCAGTTTGAAGAGCGCGACGCGCGCACCGCGCTGGTCCTTTTTCTGGCCATCCCCGTGTCAGCTACAGCCTACTTCTGGGTAGGTATGGACTCTGTAACCTTGTTCCTCATGGCGCTGCTGTTCGTGGCCCGAAGGCACCTATGGCTGGTTCTGCCAATCGGTGTTCTTCTTGGAATGCAGCATTTCGAGCAGGCTTCGATCGCGTACGGCGCGCTGCTCCTGGCGCTGTTCTTATCATTTGTCCTGAAGGCCGGAAGCGATTACTCGATCCGCTGGGGACTAGCTTCGCTGCTGGGAGTAGTTCTGGGAAAGATTGTTTTGTTTCTTATTTTCACTCACTTTGGAGTCGCTGTAAATTCCGGCCGCACATTTCTCCTGCATTGGTACAGAATGTATGTTGGTTTCTTCTACTATCACTTCCAATATGTACTCTGGTCAGTATTTGGAGCCGGCTGGATCGCGGTAGCAAAGTATGCCGAGCGGGGAAAGGCCGCGCTGCCTTTTCTGGTTGCACTATGCGGGCTGCTGCTGTTGCTCCCGCTGGTGGCCGACGAAACCCGCGTGATCGCGATTGTCAGTTTTCCGCTGGTGGCCGCCTATTTACTATTGAACCCCGGCTTCTTGCGGGCGCTGGATGGCCGACTGGTTTCCGCGATCTTCGGTATTTGGTTGATTGTTCCCTGGCCGTGGGCCTGGCTGGGCAAGCCGATGGTTTCGATTTTTCCATACAATGTTGCTTGCCTTCTGCATTGGCTCTTCGGCTGGCTTCAGGTGCCCACGAATCAGCCGCTGTGGCCTTTTCAGAGTTGAATTACGTTCTCCCACTCATTCGAAAATCGCGAATGAGTGGGTCACCCGCATCCGGCGGCCCGCTAATACAACCAACTCGGATGACTGGCTGTGAAACTGGTGGCGTCAAAGTCCAGCAGCACGGTTTCCGACGGATAATCAACGATCGATAAATGCTCAATATTCTTGTCCGCGAGGTCGCCCCGGCCAATCACCACCATCTGCTCCAGCCGGATGCGCGATTCGTAGCTTTTGTAGCGTTGCTGGCGCAGAAAAGTGGTCACCTGCTCGCGAGAGTAAACGGGGGAATCCTCGGTGGCAAAATACTCGACCACATCCTGGTTGATTCTATCCATAATTCTGGTGTCTGCGAGCGAGCGAAACTTGTTATACACAGCGTCGATGGTGGCCAGGTCCATATGCATCTCGAATTTATCCGTGCCTTGAAAAGGAGACGCCGGTATGGAAGTAACGCGCAACATCTCCGTCGAGGTGTCGTAGTCGCAATGACCTATCTCAACCCACGCATCCCGGTGCTTCGCCATGTATTCCCGCAGCTTCGCATCGTGCGTTGCGATGGCCTGCTGGCGAAATTTACTCTTGTCAACATTTTTCCATGCGTTCAGCCGCGCTTTGTCCTGGAGCGCCTTGTCATTGATCTTACCGACGTTCGCTTCCACCTCGGCCAGTTTGGCATTGTAGTCTGCGCTGTACAGTCTTAAGAACTCATCCCCTTCGGGAGGCTTGATCAGCGTCCTGTACTCGGGGTCCTTGGTCAGGATCTTCGGCGGACCGATGGGAGCTGCCGGGACGGACGGTTGCGCCACCGGAGCTAGCGGCTGAGGGGTCGGCTGCGGGTTGGCACGTGCGGGCTTGGCCTCGGCTTCTGCGGCAAACGGGTTCTTAAGTGCCTTCTCCCCGGCTGACGGATCGTTAATTGATTTGGAGACTTCGGTGGATCGGTTGCAACCGGCCACCGCTGCCATCAGCAAGAGAATACAAATGAAAACATGTTTTCTTCCACCCATGTTGATCTACTCCTGTGCGCTCCCATTGCAACCGACTTCCCATGCTCGGGCACGGCGACCTCTCGAGCCCTGCGGGAGTGGCATCAAATCAAAACGCTCCTGCCGACCTGTCCGACTTTGTAAGAGTTCGCCTTATCATAAGCGCCACAGCCACTCAAGTGGCAGTTACGAAAGGCTAATTTACCCGGTTACGAAAGGCTAATTACCCACAGCCCTACTTTCGTAACCTACGGGGTCCGGTGTTTCCAGTAAAGCACGGGCCCGGATAGTCCAGGAAAGCTACGGTGTCGAATGAGGTCCGCTGCTGCCGGCTTCCCGCGCGGCATCTGATGTATGATGTTTGATGTTTGATGGGTCAAACTTGTCCGGAGCCTAACCCATGCGGACCACGATTGTGATCGACGATGATGTGTTAAGTGCTGCCAAGGAGATGGCGGCGATGGAGAACAAGTCCATCGGTGAAGTGATCTCCGCGTTAGCCCGGCGGGCCTTGTCGCCGGCGGAATCCAAGGTCAAAAGGCGTAACGGCGTGCCCCTGCTGCCGGTACGCAAAGGCGCGCCGCGCGTGACGTCGGAGTTGGTTCAGCAGCTCCGTGAAGAGCTGCCGTGACTCGCATTCTGCTGGATATCAATGTCCTGATCGCCTTGATCGACCCGGCCCACGTGCAGCACAACCGGGCGCATGCGTGGTTTGCGTCGAAAGGGCAGAGGGCGTGGGCCACTTGTCCGCTGACGGAAAATGGGGTGCTGCGGATTGTCGGCCATCCGCGATATCCCAACTGTCCGGGCTCTCCGGCGGCGGTGGCCGCGTTGCTGGCCCAGTTCCGGGAATTGCCCGGCCACGCGTTTTGGCCGGACGACGTCTCGTTGCTCGACCGGCAGCAGGTAAAGCGGGCACGTCTTCTGGACTCGGCTCACATCACCGACACTTATCTCTTGGCGCTGGCCCGGGCGCACCACGGCCAGTTGGCTACGTTTGATCAGCGGCTGGTGACCGACGCGGTGGTCATGGGACGGGAAAGGCTGCACTTGATTCGCTGAGTGGGGCGAGATATGCACTTTACGGACTATGGCGTTTAAGGCATAATGGCAAATGGAATGGCTCGTAGAATTGGCCGATGAGTTCAAGCCGGAATTTGAGAGGCTGGCAAAAGACGTACGCTTGAGAATTCTCGCGCACACACGCCTGCTGCAGCAATTTGGGCCCCAGCTCGGGCGGCCTCGGGTCGATACCCTGATTGGTTCGCGCCATGCAAATATGAAGGAGCTACGCGCTTCCGCAGTGTTGACGGCGTTTGGCGACTTGCCTTTGCATTCGACCCCAGACGCAATGCCATTTTGCTTGTTGCAGGTGACAAATCAGGTGTGGGCGGGAAGCGTTTCTATGCCCAGCTTATCGCCAAAGCCGACGAACGATTCGACGCTCACCTCTCGCGCGCATAAACCGGAAGAAAGGACAGTGATGCCTACCGACGTCGACAAAATCATAGAGGGGCTCAGCCCTTCAGATCGGAAAAAGGTGGAGACCCTGGCAGCGCAGCTGATCAGACAAGAGATGACGCTGCGGGAGCTTCGCCGGGCGCGCAAACTCTCACAAGTGCGGGTGGCCAAGCGCCTCGGAATTGGGCAGGAAGGTGTCTCTAAGATCGAAAAACGTGCCGACCTGATGATCTCGACCCTGCGGAAGACCGTTGAAGCTATGGGCGGACGCTTGTCTCTCGTGGCCGAATTTCCGGATACGGGTCGCGTCGTCCTCTCCGGCATTGCGGAGCCAGAGGCGCGGAGTGAGCGTTCCTCTCACAAACGAATGCGGCGTGCCAGCTGAAGGCGTCACATCACCGACAGGATCATCTCCGCCGCCCTCCCCGCTCTGGCGTTTCCCATTCAGCACTGATGAGCAAACGAGATGGAACCCCAATCTGTGGAGGGCGGGAGGACGACAGCCGGCGGCACAGCATCCCCTCAAATTCGAACCTACAGGGGGCGCGCGCATCGAAGCGAGCCCAGGTTAGCCCAACACAAGGGCAAACCTGGGGCACCAGGCGACACTCGGGGCTTTCAACGATTTACGTGCCCAGAAAATCCAGCAGCGCTTTGTTGAACTCCGCCGGCTTCTCCAATTCGGGTAGGTGTCCGCACTGGTCGATGACCACCAATTTCGCACCTGGGATGCCATCGCGGAATTTTTCCGCGACGTCAACACCAAGGAGTTCGTCCTGTCGTCCCCAGACCACGAGCGCGGGAAGGTGAATCGACTTGAGCTTCTGGTCCTCAAATGAGGCTTGCGCGAAGCCTGCGAGAGTGCGCTGGATGGTATAGCCATCATTGTTCCGCATGTGTTGGCTGAAAACCTGCAACACGAACGGATCGGTCACCGACTTTTTGTCGTAGAACAGAGACTCCAGAAGGGCGCGCGTCTCCGCCAGCGAAGCAGGATTTAACGGAGCCGCGGGCGCCTGTCCCCACGGCAGGCCAGCGGAATCGACCAACACGAGCTTGTCAACCATCTCCGGATGTTGCGTGGCGAACTCGATCGCAATCCATCCCCCAAGAGAATTGCCGACCAAGGTTGCCTTGCCAATGTTCTGCGACTACATGAAGCCTTGCAGGAAGTCGACCCAGGTGGCAATCTTGTAATCCAACAAAGGCTTGTCGGAGTGGCCAAAGCCGAGCTGGTCGACCGCGTAGACGTGGTACTTGGCCGAGAGCGCGCCAAAACTGGGCATCCAGACTTCCTTGATCGCCCCCAGGCCGTGCAGCAGGATCACCGTCGGCCCTTGTCCGGCTTCAAAGTAGCGAATGTTCTGTCCATACACGCTGGCGGTTTTTTCGGGTGGGAGCCCGCCCTGGGTTTGTGCCGAAACCAACGTACCGGCATTAGCGATCAGTACGGCGACAAGAGAGAGCGTGCGGAAACTAATTTTGATTGGCATGGAGGCTCCCGGAGAAGCGAACTCTGTAGGAACGAACGCACCGATTGTAGCTAGGTAGCCGGGAAATGGGTAATGATGGGCAGGTGAGGGATTCGATCTCGTAACGGGTGTGGTCTTACAGGTCTGATATTGGCAGTTGCGAATTCTTTGGTTTCCACGCGAGACCCACACACCCCAAACGAAGGGATGTGTGGGGCACCCGCGCTTGGCTCGCCGCTTTTCATGCGCGTTATACTGGGTTATCGAGGATGGCTTCGTGAGTTCTGCGCAAAAAACGTTTTACATCGAGACCTTCGGCTGCCAGATGAACTTCCACGACTCGGAGAAGGTCGTGGGCTCGCTCATCTCGCAGGGCTACCGGCAGGTGGAGCGCGAAGAGGACGCGGACCTCATCTTCTATAACACCTGCTCGATCCGCGACAAAGCCGAGCAGAAGGTCTTTCACCGGCTCGCCGATTTCAAGAAGCTGCATCGGGAAGGGAAGCGCTTTGCCGTGCTCGGCTGCGTGGCGCAGCAGGAGGGCGAGCGCATCTTCGAACGCGCCCCGCATGTTTCGCTGGTGGCCGGCTCGGCGTCGTATCGCAATTTGCCGGAGATGCTGGTACAGATCGAGTCGGGCGCCGCGCGCGTCACGGGTCTCGACGATCGCGAAACCGATCAGACCTTCGAGACCGAGTTCACCGCGCGCACGAATCCGCATCGCGGCTACATCACCATCATCGAGGGCTGCGACAAATTCTGCGCGTATTGCGTGGTGCCGTACACGCGGGGCAAGGAGCGCAGCCGGACATCGCAATCGGTGCTGGACGAGGCGCGGCGCATGGCCGACTCTGGCTACACCGACATTCAGCTGCTCGGGCAAAACGTTAACTCTTACCGCGACCCACTTGAAAAAAAGAGCTTTGCGGAATTGCTGGCGGCGATTGGCAAACTCGACGGCGTTCGCCGCGTGCGCTTCACGACGTCGCATCCGCGCGATTTCACCAAGGACATTGTGGACGCAATTGACGCGGTGCCCACGCTGTGCGATCACGTGCATCTGCCGGTGCAGAGCGGCTCGTCACGCGTGCTGAGCTCGATGTTTCGCGAGTACACGCGCGAGCAATATCTGGAGCGCATCAGCTGGATGAAGGCGACGCGCAACCGCGAGATCAGCATCACGACGGATGTGATCGTCGGCTTTCCCGGCGAGACGGAGGCGGAATTTGGCGAGACCCTAAGCCTGCTGGATGAGGTAAGCTACGACGGCGTGTTTTCGTTCAAATATTCCCCGCGTCCGAATACGCCGGCGTTACAATACGCGGATTCGATTCCCGATGCCGAGAAGTCGCGACGCTTGCAGATCTTGCAGGAGCATCAGCGTGAGATCCAGAGGAAGAGCTATCAAAGGCACTTGGGTCAGAAACTGGAAGTAATGGTGGAAGGGAAGAACGCGGCGCGGGGACAGGTGATTGGGCGGACCTCGCAGAACAAGACGCTCAACTTCGTCACCAACGGCGCACCCGAGCCGCGCATCGGGGACTACGTGAACGTTGCGGTCACACAGGTGTTCCCGAATAGCTTGCTGGGAGTGATGGAAGAGACATTGTGATATTGGTTTGTATCAGGGCACGTCTTCAGACGTGCCGCCAGAGATTCATCAGGACTTTGGGCTTTTAGCCCCTGCAACCTCGTTGCAGCTGTGCAGGGGCTAAAGCCCGAAATCAATATGTATCGGGCCGGCACGACTAAAGTCGTGCCCTGATACGAACCTTTGCAGAGCGACTAAGAAGGGAGACCACGATGGAAGTCGAAATGAAAATCAGCGGATTGATGCCCGACCCGATGACGAACATGCCCATCGTGGTGCTGAAGGACCAGGCCAGCGGCACGGTGCTGCCCATATGGGTGGGCGCGTACGAGGCCAACGCCATCGCCCTGGAAATCGAAAAGGTCACCACGCCGCGGCCCATGACCCACGACCTGCTGAAGAACCTGCTGATCGGGCTGGAGGCGACGGTGCGCAAGGTGGTCGTGACCGAGTTGCGCGACGACACGTTCTTCGCCGTGATCTGGCTGGAGCGCGACGGGCAGACCATCAGCTTGGACTCGCGGCCTTCGGATGCGCTGGCACTGGCGTTGCGCATGGATTGCCCCATCTTCGTGGATGACGAGGTGCTGAAAAATAGCAAGGTCGCGGGCAATGTCAGCGATCGCGCCACCAGCGAGGAGTTGCGCAAGTGGCTGGAAAACCTGGGTGAGGACGACCTGGGACGCTACAAGATGTGAGGCTCACGAGAGCACACGTTTTCATGCACAGTAAAGAGGCCGTTGCAAAACTCGGAACCGCAGATCGCTCGCGGCCTGAAGGCCGCTCGGGATGACAAGACCAAAGGGCCCAGACGCTGGTCTACAAAGACTTTTGTCGCAACCGTGCCGCCGCTCCGCGGCTCAGAATTTTTTCCCACTCTCCCCAGGGCTTACTCGGGTGTTACGAAACCCTGCCGTCGCTACGCGACTCCGATAGTTCTTCCCACTCGACCCAGCACTCCGCCAACCCACCCCAATTCGCGCAAAGGAAGCGCGAATCGGGGACCCCGGTTCGGCTACGTGCTGGGCTAATCTATTCCGTGCCTTGGGCACTCGTTAGCTCGGTAGCTTGTTCCACCGATGCCGGGGACAACAGAGTTTCGTAACAGACTCTTGCGCCCTGGGCTAACTGCAATGCCGCCACTGCTTCACCCCAACAACCGCAAGAAAGCGTGGCTGTTTCTGCTGCACTTCTACGGTTCTTCCCGCCGCGCAAGTTGATTTAGTGCTGCGACACCGTCTCTACAGGCCAGCTCGACCAGGACGAACACCGCGCAAGGACTTTTTCAAAGGCCTCTGGGGCCGTCCCCTGACTCGTGCCCTCAGAAATTCGGACCTTACGCCGTGTTAAGGCGGGCAGAAAGCACTGGCAGAAATGTCCGAATTGGGGGTAAACTGGCTGGCGGTTTTTTGGAAATCAGGGACCTGGCAAGAGCGTATCGGGAGGTGGAGGATGGAGAAGTCGACGGCTAAGGATATTTCGGTGTTCATAGCGTCGCCCGGCGATCTGGCGGCTGAACGAAAGATATTCAAGGACACTATTGACAAGTTGAACGCCGGTTTCGGCGATGGCGCTGGGGTAAAGTTCGAGGCGCTGGGCTGGGAAGACGAACTGGCGCACACCGGGACCCGCCCGCAGGACCTATTCAACCAACAGATCCAGGGTTGCGATGTTTTCATCCTGGCGCTGCATCGCCGCTGGGGCCAGGAGGCGAAGGACTCGAAATATTCGTCCTACACCGAAGAGGAATTTAATCTGGCGTTCAGCCTATGGCAGAAAAACAAGAAGCCGAAAATTCTGGTTTTCTACAAGAACGTTGATAACGACTCGGTGGGCGATGCGGGGCCACAATTGCAAAAGGTCCTGGAGTTCAAGAAGAAGATCGAAGAGACGCGGCTGATCTGGCCCCGCACCTTCAATGAGGGCGGGTTCGGAGCGCTGCTGGATGAGCACCTGCGCAAGGTCGCTCGTGGCGAAGCCGACGAACAGGGCGACGGCGGCATCACCTTCACCACCGATCAGGTGAAGGCGCTAAGCCAATCCGCCGATGCAACCACTGCGAAGGCCGACAAGGCGGACCTGAGCATGGTGCAGGCGCGCCAAACGGAGATCGCCCTGGCGCGCGCCGCGGTGCGGGCCGCCAATGCGGGCGAGAGCGAAGAGGCCAGAGTATTGTTCGCCAAAGCGACCGAAGGCACCACCGATCCCTCGATCTTGGCCGTGGCGGCGGAGTTCTTCCGGCAAATTGGCGATCCCGACAATGCCAGCCGGCTGGTGTTGCGGCAGGCGGCCATTGGCCGCGACCGCACCATTGCCGCCCAGCACTACTTGGCTTTGGTGCCACAAGGCTTCCTGTCGGGTGTCAACGAGCAGATGGTGGAGCAGATGCTGGCAGGGTCTCCGGCCGAGGAAGCCGAAGAAATCCGCAGCATCAATGAAGAGGTGTTCGGGGGCGGCAAGCTGGAACGCCTTACGATGGAGATGATGGTGAAGTACTACACGGAAGCCGAACTGGTGGAACTGGCGCGCTTCCTGGCCAGCCCGGTCGGCCAGTCATCGTTGCAGAAGCAGCAGGCCATGATGGCGGAAGTTTTGACTATCGGCCAGCAGGAGTTCCAGCGCGTGTACCTTGAGCGGCACCCGGAGCTGGCGGAACTGGCAGAGCAGCAGCAGGACGAAGCGGCGAGCCTGCCGTCCGGCGCTGCACTTGAGCTGCCGGCCCGGGGGCAGCGGGCCGGGACGGCTGCTTTTCGCGGCGGGACCGAGAAGCCGAATTAGAATACTGAAGTGGTGCCCCAGGTTCGTCCTCCACGGCGGACTAACCTGGCCCACGTTGGCCCAAAAAGATGGGCGAACCCTTCGGCAAGCTCAGGGCAGGCAGTGGGGCACCGTTTCTTGCTCGAACCGGAGGACGGCGAGAATTTCAAACTGACACACCAACCGGGAATTGCCAATCACTGCTAGCCATGCCCGATCCTGCCGAGCAACTCCAGCGCATTTACCTCGCCGGCTTCGAGCTCCAAACCTTCGAGCGTTATCCCAACGCGGTCGGCGTGATTCGCGACGGCTGCATCGCACTGATGCGCGCGACGCCGAATGGTCTGGAAGTCATCGGCGCGCCTGGCTGGCGCATGGGCGAAGTGCTGGGTGTAGTGGTGGAGAAGGACGGCAGGGAAGTCTTCCAGGCGAAAAACGAGATCGTGGAAGCCACGCCGGAGCGGCTGGAGGCGCTGCGCCGATTCAGAGAAGATCTGGAACGCTCGCTGACGGCCACCGCGTAATGCTGAACATGACGAGCAGCCCGTGCTTTTCATTCGAGGACTGAGGCACTCGGCACGACCAAGGTATCTGCGCGGGAACCTATCGTCCCTACGGGACTCGGAAGCCAAGTGGAACGCTCTCCCAGCGTTGAAACGCTGGGCTAAACTCTTCCGTCTCGCTGCGCGAGACTGGTGCGAAACCGCACCTCACCGCATCCGTCTACAAACAATCCGTTGGCTAGCCCGGATTTCTCACCAGTAGTAAACAGGCAAGCATAATTCAGCATAGAAAAAGGCCGCCATTTCAGGCATAACTGCGTTGTTGAAGGCGAAGTCGATGCCGGAAGGAAACGGCCTTTCTCATGACAGAGTGTACGCAAGAAAGCTTCGAGTTTGCAGAACATTTTTCGCGACGCGTGGTGGCCCAGTTTGACGGGGCGTGGATGACCAGCGACGGGGGCGGGCTGCTGTTACGGCGCACCGACCGCAAGATCGGCCTGCTACGACGAGTGGCGGCCTGCTTCCGCGATGGCCGCGAGCCGGCGCGGGTGGAGCATAGCGTAGCCGAGATGCTGGGGCAGCGCATCTACGGGCTGGCGCTGGGCTATGAGGATCTCAACGACCATGAGCAACTGCGCCACGATCCGCTGCTGGCGGTGCTGGCCGGCAAGCGCGACCTGGAGCAGGCGCTGGCGGGCAAGAGCACGCTGAATCGTCTGGAACTGGCGCCCGAGGGCATCGCGGCGGCCGCTCAGGACCGCTATCACAAGATCACCTATTCCACCGAGCAGTTGGATCGGCTGCTGGTGGACATTTTTCTGGAGGCGCACCCGCAGGCGCCCGCAGAAATCGTGCTCGATCTGGACGTGACCGACACGCCGCTGCATGGCGAGCAGCAAGATCGCTTCTTCCACGGCTACTACGGTCACTATTGTTATCTGCCGCTATACATCTTCTGCGGCGAGCATCTGCTGTGCGCCCGCCAGCGCGCCTCCAATCAGGACGCCAGTGCGGGCGCGCTCGCCGAAGTGGCGCGCATCGTGGCCCAGATTCGCCAGCGCTGGCCGAAGGTGAACATCATTCTGCGCGCCGACAGCGGCTTCTGCCGCGAAGAGCTGATGGCCTGGTGCGAAGCCCACGCCGTGGACTACGTCTTCGGCCTGGCACGCAATGAGCGGCTGGAGGCGGAAATCGTCGAACTTATGGCGCAGGCCCAGAGCGAACACGCGGCAACTCAGCAGGCGGCGCGCCGCTTCGGTGAGTTTTCCTATCAGACGCGTAAGAGCTGGTCGCGTGCCCGCCGCGTGGTGGCCAAGGCGGAGTATCTGGACAAAGGTCCCAACCCACGCTTCGTGGTCACCTCGTTATCGCCTCAGGATTGGCCGGCGCGCGAACTCTATGAACAGTTGTACTGCGCGCGCGGCGAGATGGAAAACCGCATCAAGGAGCAGTTGAGCCTGTTCGCCGATCGCATGAGCACCCACAGCCTGCGCGCCAACCAGCTGCGGCTGTACCTGTCGTCGTTCGCTTACGTGTTGCTACACGCGCTGCGGCGGCTGGCGCTGGCCGGCACCGCCTGGGCGCATGCCCAGGTCAACACGATTCGCTTGCGGCTGCTGAAAATCGCCGCCGAGGTACGCCTCAGCGCCCGCCGCATCTGCCTGCGTTATCCTCGGGCCTATCCCTGGAAGGTGCTGTTCGCCACCGTCTGGTCCGCTTTGC
>Ga0335081_10000411_pt1 | contig 76754 bp, 56 predicted proteins | sample Lox_Sample_35_FD_206713 | JGI IMG/M metagenome (GOLD analysis project Ga0335081, IMG submission 206713) | Soil microbial communities from Loxahatchee National Wildlife Refuge, Florida, United States - Lox_Sample_3.5 | ecosystem: Environmental > Terrestrial > Soil > Wetlands | place: USA...
GGGAAGAACGCAACTTCTACAGTGTCCCGATTCGGCACTGCGACTGCGACGCGGGACCTGAGAACACAGTATGTCATCAAGGAGAAGACGAGAATGCAGTGACGCGACTCACAGGAGGATGTGATTGGCAGGGAAGAGCTGTGAGCCAGAAGCTATGAGCTATGAGGGAGCCGCTAGTGTCGCTATTCGCCCGAACTGCCGAATCCCTTTTCGCCACGAACAGTTTCTTCCAGCGCATCACTCTCTTCGACTTCGAATGTGGTGAGCGGCTTTACTGGAATCATCTGCGCAATCTTGTCACCGGACTTAATGCTACAGCTGCCGTGCGGGCCGTCAGAGTTTTGAGGAGGGTTCATGTCGAGAGTGAGTGGGACTCGGATTTCCCCACGATAGCCTTCGTCGATCACCCCCGCCGATGTCTTGATTCCTTTCATTGCCATCGACGAGCGGTCTTTGACGATCGCGCCATGAGGCGGTTCGAACTGGATCGCGATTCCGGTGCGAACCAGAGTTACGCGGCCGGGAAAGAGTGTAACGTCTTCCGCTGCGAACAGATCGTAAGCCAGATCTTCACCTGGATGCGCAACGTGGGGTGCCTTCGCGTTTTCATGAAGCTTTTTCCAATAGAGTTTCAAATCGTCTCCTAATGCCGATGTGGTGACTTATATGGGTAATCCTAGAAATTTCCGTACATCAGTTGCGCGGTGCTGATGCCTTGCGAAAACGTGATAATAAGCAGGAAAAGCAGAGCAATAAAGTAAATCGGCGTTACCCAGAACCAGCGCCAATGAAATAGAGTCCGAGTGAACCGCGACGGCGTGAATTGGTTTGATCCCGCGGAAGGTTGTTCAACTTTCGCCGAATTGCGCTCGAGGACATCGCTGATGAATATGACGATCGCGTATCCGGTAGCTATGGCAAAAATCAGCCCGTAAAGACTGCCGGAAATGAAATGCAACTTGTAAGTCGAGATGGAAACAAGCGCCTTTAGCATTTCGTGAGCTTGCTGAAGAGAATGAGCGCGGAAAAATATCCAGCCAAAACTCACGAGCATCATGGTCGAGACCCACGATGCAATATTCCAGAAACGCTCCGGAGGGTTCCAGTCGTATTTGCGCTCCAATGCCTCAATCTGACGGTGCGCGACCAGAAGTACGCCGTGATAGCAACCCCAGGTCAGAAACAGGAGCGTGGCCTTGTGCCAGATGCCGAATAGAGCCATCGAGATTAAAAGACAGAGATTCCGCCATACCAACTCACGGCGCAATTGCATCAGCGGAAAGAATACATAGTCGCGAATCCAGAATGAGAGCGACATGTGCCATCGCGTCCAGAAGATGGACGGAGTTATCGATGCAAAGGGTCGCGCGAAGTTTTCGGGGATCGTGAATCCCAACGCCTGCGCTGCTCCGATCGCGATGTGCGAGTAACCGGCAAAATCGAAGAACAACTGCAGGCCGTAGCCGAAGGCAAGGCACCAGACGTCTGGGCCGCTCCATTGCGTCGCACGATCGAATCCGGAGTTGATGCTGTCGCCCGCGAGAATTCCCTGACCCAGCAGTTTCGCGACCTGCATCATCAGAACACCAATGGCAATCCTTTGGAAGCCGCGGGAGATACCGCTTCCACGCAGCGGCTCTTCCGAGCGGAATTGCGACAGCATGTCAGGCATCCGGCAAACTGGGCCCGAGATGGTGACAGGGAAAAACACCATGTAAAGCGCAAATTCGGAAAAAGTCGGCTCCAGTTCCTCGCCTTGGTAAAGATCAAAAAGATAGCTCATGGCCTGAAACGTCCAGAACGAAATGCCAAGTGGCATGGCGAGGTGCGCCAAAGGGTGCAGTGATGAAAATGGCAGGTGGACGGAGGCTTCGGGTAGGTATTTGAAAGTGCTCAACAGCAGCAGATTGAAGACAATGCCGAGGAACAATGTGCCGCCAGTCTGTTTCCTGCGCAAGCTTCTGCCGACGAGAAAATTAACTATTGTCGATGTGATAAGGACTGCCGCAAACCATAATCCCCAGCTTACGTACAGTGCGTAGCTCGCCGTAAGCAGAGTGGCTTGGCGGACTTCATGCGACCGAACCTTTGAGAACAGGGCGAGGCATAGTAGGAACGCAGCCGCGTATCCGATGAAAAAAGCCAATATGCCTCCCTAGTGTGATGCGAGCAGCGCACCAGAATACTTGGCGGCAGCCACCGTCGACAACGAGGATTCCTCCCCGGCTCTCTAAACGGCATCTCTCCGCGGGCCCGGCGTTAAAAATCCTCGCCACAGAGAACGCAAAAGATTCGTCGAGTACGCAGTGAAAATCTCATCGACTACAATGATGCGTGCTCACGTACCAAAACCTGATTGAAGCGCTCGGAGCCGCGCCGGACGACCGCCCCTTCATTACATTTTGGATCGACGAGGACACGCAGGAAACCGTCACCTTTGGTGAATTCCGGCGGCGCTCGCGACTCCAGGCCAGCGCTCTTCGGGCACATCGCGTCAAGCCTGGCGATCGCGTGGTCATCATCATGCCGCAGGGAATTGCGGCGATGACAGTCTTCGTTGGGGCCACGATGCTGGGGGCCGTGCCGGCCTTTCTTGCTTATCCGAACGAGAAAGTTGAACCCGCAAAATATCGTTCCGGGCTCATCGGAGTTACTGCAAACCTCAAAGCCAAGCTGGTTGTGATCGACAAGGATTTTCCCGACGGGATTCTGGACTGTGTCCCCCTGACCGACGGTGCGATTTTCCATCGTGCCGACGATGTGGCCTTGGTTGCGGAAACGTTTGACGTCAAGATTTCGCCGGATCAGGTGGCATTCATCCAACACTCAGCCGGGACAACCGGTCTTCAGAAAGGCGTTGCGCTGACCCACGCGGCGGTGCTGCGCCAGATCGACCATCTAGCGCGGGCGCTGCAGGTCGACGGCAAAAACGACCGCATTTACAGTTGGCTGCCGCTCTATCACGACATGGGCTTGATTGCTTGTTTCATATTGCCGATGGTGTGCCACCTACCGGTGGCGATGCAGTCTCCGATCGAGTGGGTGATGCAGCCGGAGTCGATGCTCGCGGTCATTACCGAGCAGCGCAGCACGCTGGCCTGGATGCCAAACTTTGCGTTTCAATTCATCCCGCGCCGCACACGAGAGAATCGCCGCTCAGGTTACGATCTTTCATGTTTGCGAGCATTGATCAATTGTTCGGAGCCGGTCCGAGCGAGCAGCATGAGCGAGTTTCAGCAGGCGTTCGCGAGTTGTGGCTTCAAGGCAGCTGCACTGCAAACTTCCTACGCGATGGCGGAGAATGTTTTCGCGGTTACTCAGTCGGACCTACACGCCGAGCCGTCGCGCGTCTGGGCTGATGGCAAGCAGTTTCGAGCAGCCCATCGCATGAAACCGGTGTCTGAAGGAAACGAGGGTGCAATCTCATTCACTTCCTCGGGCCGGCTGCTGCCGAATCATGAAGTCCGGATCGTCTCCGACTCTGCCGCAGTTTTAATAGACGGCGAAGTGGGAGAGATCCTGGTCAAGAGCGACTGCCTGTTCGACGGATACTACAACCGGCCGGACCTGACAGCCAAAGAGGTTCTGGACGGCTGGTATCACACTGGCGACCTCGGATTCCTGCTTGAAAACGAGCTTTATGTAGTAGGACGCAAGAAAGACCTCATCATCGTCGGCGGTGAGAATCTCTACCCGCAGGACATAGAGGAAATCGCCGCGAGCCATCCGGCGGTGCACGATGGGCGAACAATAGCGCTGGGCGTCTACAATTCCGATCTAGGCACTGAAGGAATCGTCATCGTGGCCGAGGTGGAAACCCAGGAGCATCTTACGCATGCCGAGGAGATCGAGCGGGAGATTCGCGCCCGAGTGGTGTCGGGACTTGGCATATCGCCCAACCTGATTCTCCTAAAGCCGCCGAAGTGGATCGTCAAGAGCACCGCCGGGAAGGCCGCGCGCTCGGCGACCTTTGAGAAGCTGCGAAGAGAACATCCGGAACTGAATATTGAAATATGACCGAGGAGAGTATGCCGGGCATGACCGCCGAACAGAAACAGCAGATGATTGAGTTCATCCTGAAGCGGATTCGCAAACCGAGTCTCACCATCGACGAGAACACTGCGCTGGTTTCTTCCGGCCTCGTCGATTCGATGGCGCTCGGCGACGTGCTGATGCAACTGGAAGACGTCACTCACATGCGCATCCCCGCGGGCAAAGTAAAGCCTAAGGATATGGACAGCATCAGCAAAATGTTTGAGACAGCTGCCCGCGTCGGAAAGCCTCAGAAATAGCCGGTCTCTCACTATTAATACAGCAGACGGAAGATGTCGCTGTAATCATCCGTCCAGAGGCGCGGAGCCACAGTATGGGGGATCGGCGGGGGATTCGGGATCAGGCCTTCAATCTGTAGATCCTCGGGACGCCTAGCGATGAAGACCCAAAGGCTCTCGAGAAACGGGTAGCTGCCTTCCGTGAAGTTCACGAGGGAAGACGCCTGATAGTGAATCGTCAATCCTTCCAACACTGGCAACAGATCGATGTGGCGGCTGCTAACGTGAATCGCAATCACGCCGTGGTTCTTATTCAGATGCTGCCAATAGGTGTCGAAAGCCTCGCGAGTCAGCAAGTGCACTGGGACTGCATCCCCAGAGAAGGCATCAAGCACCAGCAAGTCAAAATTCTGCGGCTTGCGCTGGACAAGTTCGCGCTCTAGCAGAAGGCGCGCGTCTCCGTCTTGTATGTCGATGTGGGCTGCTGAATCGCGTACGTAAGTAAAAACTGGCTGACTTGCCGTTGAGAGGCTGATCACAGCAGGATTGATTTCGTAGTAGCGAAAGTAATCTGCGGGCTGGCCATATACGGCGAGAGTTCCTGCCCCAAGTCCCACCACGCCGATGCGAAGTCCAACTGACAGCGCTCTTTTCGGATGATTCCGGAGAAATACGCCGATGCCGCTTTGCGGACCGTAATATGCCATCGGCAAACGCTGGTTAGGCGGATTCAACTGGGCTCCGTGGAGCGTCTGGCCATGGAATAACGCCTTGCCGCCCTGCGCAAGTTCGTAAATGCGGAGCGCACCGTAGAAGTTCCGCTCACCGCTGTAGAGAGAAGATTCCGGCCGAGCAGTCTGGTAGAGCAGAAGCACCGAGACTGCGGCAACTGAAACGGCGAGCACTTGCACTGGCCGGAATTGACGGTTATTGGCTGGCGGTGACTTTCTTTGAACAAATGCACCGAGAAGAACGAACCCACCAATCAGCAATACGATCGGATAGAAGCGGATGTCATCGAGGAACTGAGACAGGGGCGCGATCCAGTGAGCTGCGAGATATGCACCTGCAAGAATGCCGCCCATGATCGAAGCCGGAATCCAGAAACTGTGTCGATATAGCCAGGAGTTTTCATCAAGGAACAGGCACCAAAGCATCAGTAAGGCGCAAACTGCCAGCGAGATCTGGAACTCAGTGAAGAACTTGAAAACACTAGGAGCGATCACCGCAACGAAAACTCCACCCAGCGCGCCCCCGGCTGAAATCGAAAGGTAAAAAGAAGTGAGACGTTCAACTCCGGGCTTCAGACGGACCAACTCTCCATGGCAGATCATGCAGGCCACAAAAAGAAGGGTCGGCAGAGTGATAATCTCGGTGGTGCGGAGTGCGAACTTCATCGCGATGCAGAGCAAGAGCACTCCCACCGCAAACAAGGGATGAAACACGATTCGCTGATACCAACGTGGGTGATCGAAGCAGAGGATGAAACTCAGCAGGTAGAGCGATAGCGGGACCACCCACAGCAGCGGTAGCGAGATGACTTCTTGGCAAAGAATATTCGTCGTTGCCAGTAATAGGGCCGACGCGCAAGCCGCGAGCAGAAACCAGAGCAGGCGGGCCGCAGGAGTCCGAGGTTCAGCAGAAACACGCTGAGCGGCTTCAGGGGTGACTTCCGGTTCGTTGTGCCGCGAGATCCATGCGCAATAAGCACAACCTGAGGCAAAGACGAAGAAGAGCACTGACCACAACGTTCCCTGTGTCCGTACATGGAGCGTCGGCTCCAGCAGAAAAGGAAATGCGAGCAGACCCGCCAGGGAGCCGATATTCGAAACCGAGTAAAGACGATAGGCCTCGAATCCTGCGATGCTTCTAGCGAACCATCGTTGGAGCAGCGGAGCCGTTGTGGATAGAACGAAGAAGGGGAGACCCGCCGCAACGAGAATGATTTCCGCGACGTCGCGCGCTGGGGTGTGGCTGTTCGCAGGCCGCCAGGTGATTTCTGGAGTAATGGCAGAAGGCCAGAAAAGAGACAAGGCCAGGATTAACAGTAACGCGAGAGTCAATAATCCAAGATGCAAGCGAACCTGTAAGGTCGCTGGCAGCTTCAGGCAGATGAGGTGAGCGTATGCATACCCTGCCAGCAACAGGATCTGAAAAACCAGCATGCTGGTAGTCCACACAGCCGCCGAGCCGCCGAACCATGGCAGGATGAGTTTGCTGACGATGAGCTGGATTTCAAACAGCAGGAACGCGCTCAGGAATGATGTGAGCGCGTAGATAACGGTTTTTGTTTGCCGGGTTGCGCCCGCTGGATGCTCGGCCTCCTTCCGAATCGCCTTCTCACGAAGTTCGGTCTCGATCATTGGCGTGCCAGATTCCTCACTGCACCGTCAATCCCGCCGTAGTGATTTGCACCGGATTCGGTTGTGCTGCGGTTGTCCCCAGAATCTGAATGCTATAGCTGCCGACTTCGGGGTTCTTTGACGTTTGCCCATTCGTCGTCGAGTTCGACCCGCCGCAGGCCGTTAGTGCCAGGACAAATGCCAGCGCGGCGATCACGAGCATCCATCCAAAACGCCGCGTTTTTCCGCCGAGCAGAACAAGTCCTGCCAGTGGGAATGCTGCGAAGATGTCCATGGCCAGCCAGGTTCCCCGATTCCCCATCAGGGCTGCACTTCCAGCGGGAACGTTCACCGACATCGTGAATGGAACCGCCGTGCTGCTGGGAGTGATTGTTGTCGGTGTGAAGGTACAGGTTGCGCCCGGCGGAAGCGAACTCTGCAGGCACGAAAGCGTGATGGCCTGGCGCGGATTGCCCGTGTTTGCATTCAATGCCAGCGAATAGTTTGCCGAGGATCCGGGTGATATGGCTTGCGAAGCCGGTTCCGACGCGCTCGGCGCTGTGAAAATTGTGACTGGATAGGATCCAGAGACTGAGGAACTCGCCTGCGAGACAGCAGTGATGACGACCAACGTGGGAGAGGCGATCGTACCCGGAGCTGTGTAGAGCCCAGAATTGTTTATATTGCCCAGTGTGGCGTTTCCTCCGGCAACATTGTTGATTTGCCAGTTGACTGCGGTGTTGGATTCATTCACTACTGTCGCGTTGAACTGCTGGGTCGATCCCGTATAGATGTTTGTCACCCCCGATGGGGTGCTGGTCACGCTGATCGCGGGTGTACCGCTTCCGGCCAGGGTCAGGGCGAGTGATGCTGAAGTTGCACCGTTCGAGTTAGAGATCGCTATAACGCTGATTCCCAGTGCCGGTTGCGTCGCCGGTGCCTGATAGAGTCCGGCCGCAGAGATTTTGCCGACCGTCCCATTGCCTCCCGTCATGTGATTCACTTGCCACGTTACATCCGTGTTGCTCGTTCCTGTTACCGAGGCGGCAAATTGCTGGGTGTCGCCCAGCGGGACGGTCGCAGATCCCGGCACGATGTTTACATCCACGGTGGATGTAAGTTGGCGAATGCGGGAATTTTCCGTATCCGCAATGAAGACGGTGCCGGCAATGTTTCCGGTCACGCCAAAGGGACTGTTGATCTCGGCCGCGTTTGCGGCCGAGCCGTCGCCGGTGAACCCAGGAGTTGTATTCCCAGCAATGGTCTGGATTGTGTTGTTGTTGACGGCGACGACTTCCCGAATCACGGAGTTGTCGCTGTCGGCGATGAAGATGTTCCCATAGAAATCGACAAACAGGCTATAAGGAGTGTCTAGGGAAGCAGAGGTCGCGGGACCATTATCTCCAGCATAGCCGCGCTGACCAAGCGTTCCAGCGACCGTCTGAATGACGCCGGTGCCTGCATTGACTTCGCGAACTGCGTTGCTGAACGTATCGGCGATGTAGATGTTTCCGTTTGCGTCGAGCGAGATCGCTCCGGGGAAATTCAATTGCGCGGCAGTGGCTTGACCGCCATCCCCGCAGCCCGAACTGCCATCACTGCACGATGTACCGTTGCCCGCGATCGTGGCAATACTGCCAGCCTGGATGGTGATTCCTGCGATGGTGATCGGCGACACTCCCATATTCACAACACGAATGGCAGAATTGCCGGTGTCGGCGATGTAGACGTTGCCGGAACCATCTACGAGCACGCCGGCAGCTTTGCTCAATTGCGCGCTGGTTGCCGCTGCTCCGTCGCCAGAGTACCCGGCAGTGCCGGGAGTTCCCGCAATGGTTTGAATGATTCCCGTCGAAGCGACGACTTCTCGGATCACTGAACTTTCTGTATCGGCGATGAAAACGTTTCCTGCTCCATCAACGAATATGCCTTGGGGAAAGTTCAGTTGGGCCGCGGTCGCAAGTCCGGCGTCGCCACATCCGGTGCTAGGAATGGCACACGGCAGACCGTCGCCCGCAAGCGTCTGGATATTTCCCGTGGCGGCTACGATTTCGCGAATGACCGAGCTGTAGGTGTCGGCGAAGTAAAGGTTGCCGGAGCCATCAGCGAACGCGCCACCCGGGATGTTTAATGCGGCATTTGCCGCGGGCACTCCGTTTCCGGAGTAAGCTTCCGTACCGTTTCCTGCGAAGGTGGAGATATTTCCGGCACTGACTTCGCGAATGACGTAATTGTCTGTGTCGGCGATCAGGAGATTTCCTGATCCGTCAAGCACAATACTGGCGGGGTAGTTCAATTCGGCGCTTGTGGCTGCGCCGCCATCGCCGGAGTATCCGGCAGTCCCCAGCGTTCCCGCGATGGTGGAAATGGTGGCGCTGCTGACGACTTCGCGAACCGCAGCATTGCTGCTATCTGCAATGTAGACGTCGCCTGAAGCATCCGCATAGACACCCTCGGGCAGGCATAGAAAAGCACTGGTGGCGGGGCCGTTGTCTCCCGAAGACTGGCAGGCGACTCCCAGGCCGCCGCTGTAATACGTGCCGGCGATGGTCTGAATAGCTCCCGCGGCAATCGAAATATTGACAATCGTTACCGCTTGAGAGCTCGGATTCACCGCGCGAATCACAGAATTGTATGTATCGGCTATATAGATGTTCCCGCTAGCGTCGACGAATACACCCTGCGGCAAATCCAGCGTAGCGCCCGTTGCAGCTGATCCGTCTCCGGAGAAGCCGGTTGTTCCCGGAGTTCCCGCTATGGTTGAAATCGAGCCGCTGGCAGACACTTCCCGAACGATAGAGTTGTCAGTATCAGCGATGAAGATATTCCCTTGCGCGTCGACGAAAAGGCCATATGGGGCATTGAGTTCTGCACCAGTCGCCGCGCCCCCGTCGCCACCGTAACCTGCCGTGCCATTGCCTGCCACGGTTTGAATGTTTCCTGCGGCGATCGTCACCCCGGCGATTGTTTCTGACTGCGTACCAGTGTTAACAACGCGAATGACGGAATTGCCGGTGTCGGCGATGTAGACATTTCCAGAGCCATCGACGGCAACACTTTCAGGGCGATTTAATGCTGCGCTTGTAGCCGACCCGCCGTCCCCAAGATAGCCGTTCGTCCCGTTGCCCGCCGCGACAGTTACCGTTCCCGAGGATGAAATCCTAAGGATCTGACTGGAATATGCGTCAGCGATATAGGTGTTACCGCCAGAATCACGAGCGATGCCGGATGTATATCCAAGACCGGATTGCAATGCTGGAAGATTATTCGGACCTCCGCCAGCGATGGTGTTGATCATGTATTGCGCGAGCGACACTTGAGGGAACAGAAGCGCTGCAGTCAGTGCGATGCCGAGTAAGGCAACCAGTTTCGGTGAGCGCATGGTCAGTTCCCCTTCCTGTCGGAAACTCGGGTCAGGCGCAGCACTTCGGTCGTCCGGCGTCCGGATGCAGTCGAAAGCTCCAAAACGATCGTGGGTCGATTTCCGCTTTGCCAACCTTCATATTCAACTCGTGGGACTGTGAACTCTTGGATCGATCCGGCGGTCCCCCCGGCTGGGATGGTCAATGCGCTTGGGCGAACCCCGTCGTGGGTGGGATGAGAGAAATCCCGCAGTGCTATGCGTTGAATCGAGACCCGGGCGCTCCCCAGATTCGTTAACTGAATCTGCAGACGAACCGTCGTGTTCGGGCCGGCATTGGACTTTTCGACCACCTGATAAGAGCCGGAAAGCCGCGTAACCTCCCTTGCTTGTGTGAGTTGCGGCGTGACGGCAACCACAGCAGCTAGCGCAAGGCATAACCTGCAACTGAAAAGAAACCTTGAGTTCATAGCGGTGTGAACCCTTCCTTTAGGGTGGCTGATGGCAATTTGGAGGCCATCGCTGATGAATGCCCGGCGATTGTTGCGATAGCAACCGAAGTTGTAGCGCAAAATCGAAACGCATCGGCTTGTGACCGATGCGTTCCGATCCGAGGGGGGAGAAAGCTACTGTTCGTCCCGAGTGCTGGCTGTGTCGAGGTGACGGCTGATCATCGCACTCGCTTCGGCTTCATGAAGCATCTCGCTGCGGTCCCACTCCGGACGTAAAACCATCGCTTTGATGCGGAAGTGCGATTCCTTCATGGAATCATCAATGCGAATCAGTAATTCATTTTTTTGCAGATGAAAGTATGTCGTCTCGGCGAGTGGGATGAGTTGGTCGGAACTCTTGCCGGTGATGACATAAACGACCTTGTCGGCGAGCAGGACGTACTCCGGGCAAAGTTCGATGGCCTGAACGGTGGCTCCGCCTGCCATGGCGGCCATGAACCCGTGTTGCGGGCCCATGCAGTCAGTCATTCGCATGCGTACGATGGTGCCTTGTTCCCGATGGCTTTGTGCGAGGAGCAGCGTGGGCATAACGAGCAAAACGAGAGTTAACACGATGCGTTTCATAAGCTCCAATTACCGAATGTAGTCGGGATAGTAATATCCGCTTCGGCTGCGGAACTTCAGGTTCAGGTTGTGAGTTGGAAGAATCTGGACGGTATGGAATCCGCGAGCGTGAGTAGGCAAGTGATAGCTCACGACGTAGCTGGCGCGAAAGTCTTCGAGAATAAGATTCAAAGCGTGGGCAGCTCCATTGTCGGCTTTGAAACAGCGGCCGCCCGTAGCCGCGGCTAGTGCGCGCAGGGTTTGAGTTCCGGGAGAATAGCCCGCGGAACGGTCCTCCGCAATGCCGTAGATCTGGACATTGTGCGCCACGGCCGAATCGCGTGCGTCAGTGAGTGATCTCAGACTGATCGTGTCATTCCCATCGGAGAAAACGATAAGAACTTTCTCAGCTTGCGCATCTCCTTTTGCGGCCATCAAATCGGACGCAAAAACAATAGAGTCGAACAACGGTGTCAGACCTCCGGAATGCGAGGCAGGAAGGTTTTCCACTGCATTCGAACTCCGGCAATCTCCCGAACAAAGCAGCGCGGGTTTGGTGCTCTGAAAAGAGAGCAGAGATATATTTTCCTCCGGCACACCGGCGGAATCGGAGAGCAGGGTAAGCGCATCAGAGATTTCTTTGCGGTATCTCGGCGTGACCGACTCGCTGGAGTCGATCAGGACCGCGATTTCCAGCCGCGAGTAATCCGAACGCGTAAAGCTTTGATAATCGCGGACGATGAATCCAGTGTCCACCACAGCGAAGTCGTTCGACTTCAGCGTGGCGACACCGTGATCATTCTGATCCGTGGCTGAGAACGCAAGGCGCACCTCGTTGGTGCGGGTGCGGTAAGTAAGGTCGGGTTGATCGCCGGAAATTGCCGGCGATGTGCCCACCCAGAACAGCAGAATCCAGGGTATCGGCCAGCCGCGTCGAGCAGGTAAAGGTATGGCCATGTCCTATACATCGGCCTGAATCAGCAAACTTCAGGGCGGTTCCCCGTTACGCCAGTCATTTGTTTTTTCTCGGAATTGAATTCTCTGGCGTGGTATCTGCCTTAGTTGCCAGGGCGCGTCAAGGCGTTCTTTCTTTTCTCAAAACTGAGTTTTTTCTCGCACTCAGGGTGTCTTTTAACGCCTTTTAGGGCTCGGCGGCTACGGGGCTAGACAACGCATCTCCCTGATTTTCAGTTACTTGAAACTCCTCTCCTTCTGGAAACCCAGATGCTCCATCGGAAATGGCATGAACGAAACCACTCCGTCTACGAGTCGAAACGCTTCCTGGGAGTCATGGCAGGTCTACGTCATGGCCGCCGTTTGCCTGGCCATCGGAGTATTGGTGGGATACCTGGTACGAGGTTCAAAGGGCGCCCCGGCTGCGGCTACGGTCGCTCAGGCCAATACAGCTCCTGCTGCCGATCCGCACGGCAAGCTGCCCAGCCTGGACGACATGAAGCGCATGGCCGACAAGCAAGCCGAGCCCCTTCTCGCCAAGTTGAATGCCGATCCGAACAACGCTGATCTGCTCAATCAGGTCGGGACGATTTACCGGGCGACGCATCAGTTCGATGTCGCCGCAACTTACTACAAGAAATCGCTGGACGTGAATCCGAAAAACGTCGGCCCGCGGACCGATCTGGCTTCCTGCCTCTACTATCAGGGAGACGTCGATGGAGCGATCGCGCAGCTCGAAAAGTCACTGACGTACGATCCGAAGCACGCCGGCACCCTGCTGAATCTCGGTCTCATTCGCTACAAAGGCAAAAACGACGCGGCCGGCGCGATTCAGGCATGGCAGACGCTGCTGAAGTACCATCCAGATTTTCAGAACAAAGCTGGCGTCGAAAAGCTGATCGCAGAAGCCAAGAACAGCGGCGACAAAAAGCTGCCGCATAGCGAGTAGCTCAACTCGGACCGGCCGTATTCCGTACCATCTCAATTGCTGACAGCTGCGCAACGCTCCCTGGACACACTTATCAGTGGCGGTCTTGGCGAGGGTGGCTCGTGTTGTTTGTGTCGGTTCTTCTGTAGAGGGAGATATGGTCGGGGAAACGTCGCGGTATAGGTTGTAAGCAAGTCCGGAGAGGGCCAGACCAGCGTGCCTGTAAGGCCGACAAACAACCACGCGAAACTGCCCTTCATTTTCTCCGCGAGGAATTCGTCACCGTGTGACCGAGCCTGATCCATGAGAAATTGCTGGTTGTTCTCCACGCGTTCGTCTACGGAGGAAATTTTGCTCACCGGATATTCACTCTGCCATTCCGTCGTAGTGCAGGAGAAAAGTTGATCGTCTGGAGGGACTGGCGCACGCTGCGCCGCGACATCAAAAATTTGCTCGATGATAAATAAATGGCAACACCCCATGTGGCCATACCCTGTCAGTCTCAAATGTCCGGGTGCATCTCCGGCGAAGAACTTGCCCGTAAATGTTGCAGCCACATCGTAGTAAGCGCGAACGACGCGCAGAGTGAATTCGGCCAGTGTCTGGGAGACTGCGAGACCATCCAAGGGTAGCAGCGAAATCGCGCACAGAAGGGAAACCCTGAGACTGGCGATCAGCCTACTGTCATGTGATGCTGACTTCCGTGTACGTGCCGTACACCTGCCGCAGCGCTTCACAAATCTCACCCACGGTCGCATAGGCGCGTACCGCATCGATTATGCAAGGCATGGTGTTCGCTGAAGCAACCCTGCCATTCGAGGCAGACATCGGTTCCTGCGATGCAGCTTTCTTCAGCGCTTCGAGTTTCCGCTGGACTTCCTCATTCGAACGATGGCTGCGGAGGTTCTTCAACTTTGCCGACTGCTGACGCGCGACCGTTTCATCGATGTAGAGAATGTGCGGCGGTTCTTCTTCGATTGCGAACTCGTTCACGCCTACTATCAGCTTTTCCTTTGCTTCAACCGCACGCTGATACTGATACGCCGACTCAGCAATTTCCTTCTGCGGATATCCGCGTTCGATAGCTTTCACCATGCCGCCCATCGCGTCCATCTTGCCGAAGTAGTCGAAAGCGCCATTTTCCATCTGCAACGTCAGGTTCTCAAGAAAGTAAGATCCGCCAAGCGGATCGACCGTCTGGGTCACGCCGGATTCATATGCGATGATCTGCTGGGTGCGTAGGGCGATGCGCGCGGCTTCTTGCGTCGGCAGCGCGAGCGCCTCATCGTAAGAATCCGTGTGCAGTGATTGCGTTCCGCCTAACACCGCGGCCAGCGCCTGAATAGCCACGCGTGCAATGTTGTTCATCGGTTGCTGCGCGGGGAGGGAAACGCCCGCCGTCTGCGTGTGGAATCGCATCAGCCAAGTGCGCTGGTTCTTCGCGCCGAAACGGTCTTTCATCACGCGATACCAGATCTTCCGCGCGGCGCGATATTTTGCGATCTCCTCGAAGAAATCGTTATGCGCGTTAAAGAAGAAGCTGAGACGCGGGCCAAATTCATCGACGTCAAGTCCGCGGCGCCGAGCCCATTCGACATATTCCACGCCGTCGTACAACGTGAACGCCAGTTCCTGCAGCGCGGTCGAGCCAGCCTCGCGAATGTGGTATCCGCTGATCGAAATCGTGTTGAAGCGCGGCGTGAACTTCGATCCGAATTCGAATGTATCGATGACCAGCCGCATTGATGGCGCCGGAGGATAGATGTATTCCTTCTGCGCGATGTATTCCTTGAGAATATCGTTCTGAATCGTGCCGGAAATTTTATTCCAGTCCGCGCCCTGCTTTTCCGCGACGACCAGGTACATCGCCCACAGCACCGACGCAGGCGAATTGATCGTCATCGAGACGGTAGTTTTCTCGAGGTCGATGCCGTTGAACAGAATTTCCATGTCCTCGAGCGAATCGATCGCAACGCCGCACTTGCCAACTTCGCCCTCGCTCGCGGGATGATCGGAGTCATAGCCCATCAGCGTGGGCAGATCGAACGCGACTGAGAGGCCGCTGCCGCCATGTTCCAGCAAATACTTGTAACGCTGATTCGTTTCTTCCGGCGAGGCGAAGCCGGAAAATTGGCGCATCGTATACAGCTTGCCGCGGTATCCGGTCGCGTGAATGCCGCGGGTGAATGGCGGCTGCCCCGGATATCCGAGATAATTTTCTTCACTCCAGTCGGTGGGCAGATCGGCTTGCGTATAGAGACGCCGAATCGGTAGCCCAGAGATCGTCGTAAATCGAGCGTTACCGTGCTCGTCGACATTGATGCCTGTCGGCGCTCCGATCGGGCGCTCGGGAGATTTTTCCAAAGTCGGCGCGAGCGTCTTCTCCGCCCATGTTTTTTCGGCGTCCGACGGATGGCGATTTTCGAAAACGTCGACGACAGGACTTTCCGCGACCTGCGGCTTCTGTGACTGCTTTTTATCCATGCAAACCCCAGTCTTCTGATTCGATCATAGGGAAGCGGAGCGCTTGGAGCAAGGCGAGAGCAGGTGCGCGGAACGACCGGTCGGTATGGGATTCATTGCGCAAATCCTACAAATGCCATCCTGAGCGAAGTGAGAAGGCCGCGAAAGCGGACTTCTCGCCTAGTCGAAGGATCCCTATAGTTTCGTAGGCGCTCGCGAATTCGTGTAACTTGCCAGGTTAGCTGCACGGACGTGGGAGAGCCACTCGCCGGACCAAGAGTCGACAAGCAGGTAGGGATCCCTCGACTCCGTGACTGCTTCGCTTTCAGCGAAGCAATTACTCCGCTCGGGATGACAAATTTACTCGCTGGCGCGACAGTTCCCATGCCTTCGCGTATTTCCACGACACATACACGGCGTGATAGAGGTGCAGCAGCAGGCCTTCGCGGCCGTCAAGAAATCCGAGGCGGAAAACGTAGTTGTAGATAAATGTGAACAGCGGCCGCAGGACGATGTTGACGACGCTGAACCGGACTTTGCCTTTGGCGACAACCATCTCCGCGCCGAGCGAGGAGTAGCGATTCATGTGCTCGATGTAGTCGGAGAGGGTGGGGTAGGAGTGGTGGATGACGACGATGGGAGATCCAAGATCGAACTCGAAGGATGGATCGAAGCTCTCGCATCCTTGTTTGAGTTTGATGTCTTCATGCACGGAACGGTCTTCGAAACGGCCGAGCCCCCGCCAAACTAGGCGGAGCTTTTTGTCCGGCCAGAAGCCGCCATGCCGCATCCAACGCCCAAGAAAATAGTTCTGGCGGGCAAACAGAAGTCCCATACCCGCGTAGCCACGTCCCTGCGGCGGGGACAGGATAAAAGGAAGTAACTTACGCATCCCCTCGCTAATTTCTTCGTCCGCATCCAGGCTCAGGATCCACTCACCGCTCGCTTTATCGATCGCCGAATTTTTTTGCGCCGCAAACCCTTTCCACTCCTCCACGAACACCTTCGCCCCGAACGATTTCGCGATCTCCAGCGTGCGATCGGTCGAGCCGGAATCGACGACGATGATCTCTCCCTTTCCGTCGGCGACGAGCGGCTGCACGCTGGCGAGCGTGCGCCCGATGTTGGCTTCTTCGTTGTACGTGATGATGACGACCGAGAGTTGCATGCGCGTTCGGGAAAGCGGAATTGTCTCACAGGCGCCTCGGAAAGGTATGAAGCCGCGAGCAACCGTGGAAGAGCGGCGCTTTTAGCGCCGCGTCAGTCGTTCCGATTCTCGTGGGCTTTAGCCCCCGCGCGCCGCCGCCGCGTCTCAAGCAGGAGGAACACCACCAAGATCGTCAGTTCCGGTTCAATCGGGTGCCGATATCGCGCATGGGGATAAACGAAGTAATAAATCACCGGATAGAAGATAACTAGCCCCGCATACAGCCATGCGCCAAGCCGCTTTTGCCGCACTGCTCGGCCGAGTCCCCAGAGGGCCAGCACCGACGTGGCGAGAAATCCGGAGGTTCGAAAGTCAAACGGTAATGTGCTGCTGCTTGGTCTTGGCACGCCGTTCCAGTAATAGAAGAAGCGCTTCAGGCTGATTACTGCGAATCGTTCCGGATTACCCCGCACCCAGTCGTAGGCTTCGCGCTTGCACGACTCCGCATAGGCCAGTTCGCCCATGTTCTGGAATTTTTCCAGTTCCAGCTTGTTCATGTTGGGCTGGAGATACGCCATCAACATGCCGTCTGCGCCCTTCCAGTTGCCGAGGCGAAATTGCAACCCGAAATCATCGCGCAAAAATACAAACCGTCCGAAGGCTTCGTAGTTGCGGATCACCCACGGCGAGATTGCGGCAAAAAATACCAGCGAAGAAAGAATGATTCCGCCGAGCGATGGCAATCCCCGACGATAACGCCGCACCCAGATCCAGAGTCCGCAGAAGGGAAGGAAGGCCAGCATCGTGGGATTGGCAAGTGCGCCGATGCCGTAGAGTGCTCCAAAGAAAACCCAGAGTTGCCAATCGTGGCTCGTGCTTACCAGGTGCGTTTCGCCTTCGCTTTGCTTCGCGCGGACGAGGGCGTTCGCTGCTCCATGTGCCTCGGCCAGTTCCAGCGCGAGCAGAAAAACGCACGCAAAGATGAACGGCGTGAATGTCGTATCCCATAACCAGTGGATCGACCAGTACCATACGTACGGATTCAATCCCCAACCAATGGCCGACCAGCGGGCAATGCGTTCGTCGAACGTCTTCTGCGCGATGCGATAGATGGGCAGGCACGTCAGCGTCGCGAAGATACTGTTAATGGTCAGCAGCATCCACGCAGATGCTTGCGAGTAGATGCCGAACAGCTTAAAAATCCCGGCCATGAGATAGGGATAGAGGGGTGGTTCCCACGCTGTTGGCCCGGTGTTGCCCTCATAGGGACTGCTAAAGCCCTGTCCCAGAGCGATGGACCGAGCCACGCGCCCCATCTCCCATCCGAATTCAAAGTGATCGTTTCCCGGCCGGACATGGTATTGATGAAAGATTCCGATGCAGGCGATTTGAAGCGCCAAGGAAAGGGGCAGAAGCCAGCGGAAGAACGCTGGCACGCCCGCTCGATCAGATGTCGCCATCGCAGCGTAGTGTAACAAGAGTCCTCAGCGCCCTCAGCAGCATTTCTCCGCCTGCTTCGGGGCCAAAGGGATTTGCCACTGAATTCGCAAGGAAGCGCAGGTAAATTGAGTAACGAGAAGTTACTGCCCTCCTGATTGACTCGGCTGAGCTGGCGGCTGCGTTCCCGGTTGCACATCCTGCCTAGGAGCCACATACGGGACATTGGGCAGGCGCGTCACCTGTCCTTTGGTGGCATCGTCGATGCTGATTCCCGCGTGGTCCAGGAGTAGACCTGTCGATCGATCGAGTTCGATCCGCGACTTTTCGTACGCTGCCTTCGCTGACACGAGATTCGATTCCGACGTCGTTAGCGTTGCCGCGTCCTGAAGGATTGCCGTCTGTGTGGTCAGACCCACTTTCAGCTTCTGTTGATCCGCATCGAACGTCTGCCGCGCCAGGTCTACCGCCGACTGCGCAGCCTGCATTGCCGCCCGGTTTTGCTTGACATCGAATTGTGCGTTGCGAACCTCGATTCGAATTTGATTTTCCAGCTGATGTTCCCGTACTAACGCCTGCCTGTATTCAAGCTCTGCGCGCACCTGGTTCGATTGCGCCAGCCGGTTGCGAATTGGAATCGTCAAGCTCAACCCAACTCCCTTGTCGGGAGCCGTCGAGTTTACGAGCTGGTTCAGCGTCCCGCCGTATCCGACAGATGTGCTGCTCTGGAACGGCGGAGGTGCCTTTGCGGGATTGAAACAAAAACTGCCACTGCTGGTCGAGCATGTGGGCACGGTGGGATTGATATCGCCGCCAACTCCCGATCCACCGTAATAGGCGTACGCCTGCAAAGTCGGCAACATCGCGTTCCGAACTGCGCGGTTGTTGATGTCGCGCGAGTTCAGGTCAATTCTCGATTCCACCACCTCAGCACGATGCTGCAGCGCGTCATTGATCATGTCCTGAATAGGCACGACCGGCTCATTTTGCGGGACTTCCATTACAGAAGTCGGAATCATATCCGCTTCGGCAAGTACCGGATCTTCGATGCTGCGGCTCACGGCATTCTTCATCAGCAGCTGCTGAAGCTGCAGATTGTTCTGCGCAACGATGAGATTCTGCTGGCCCGTGGACACGGTACTTTGCGCACTCACTACTTGAATGGGAGGAACTGTGCCGACTTGCGCCTGGTGCTTTGCGTCGTCCAGTGCCTTCTGCGCGTAATTCAGAGACTCCTGTTGAACGCGGACATTCTCGTAGGCATACACGAGATCCCAGTACATGTTTTCGATCTGGTCGACCGTCGTGATCACCTGCAGCCGGAAAGCAACGTCAGAAATCTCGCGGTTGTTCTTGGCGATTCGGATAAAGCGACTGTTGGGAAGAAAGCCGAAGCCCTGCAGCAGATTCTGTGTGAACCGAAACTGGAATGTGGAGCCCAGTTGCGGCGTGAGCAAGCTGGTGGGGTTATTCGTGGTCAAGTGCGTGTTGTTGAAGACACCAGTGAGTGTGCCACCCCAGTTGAACCCCTGGGTGTACCCGAGATCCGCCGTGTAGGTATTTTGAGCAACGATTGGCACGGGGCTGAAGACGCTCACCGATTCCGTCTGGTTCTTGTCGAGCTGCAAAGCTCCAGTCAATTGTGGGTCAAAGCTGGTGATCGGCGATCCAATACCAAGCGTGGAACTGACCAAGCCGTTGGTCCCTGTGCCCGCGCCGCCGGCAGCTACTGTAGTGCCTCCCGTGCCGGAACCGACAGTCCCGCCGAGTCCTCCCACGCCTCCTCCAGGCGTGTTCTGCACCACGCCGGTATTCACGCCAAGGATGCTGGCTCCGGATTTCGCGCGGAGAAGATCGGCATCGGCAATGTTGAGGTTGAAACGGGCAATTTCCAGATCCATATTGTTCTCGAGCGCGAGCGCGACCGCATCATCGATCGACAAATAAATTTTGCCGTCACGCATGAGCGTGTCGATACGAGGGGAATTGCCGAGATTCGGCATCGGGAGGTCCCGGCCCTTGTAGGGTTTCAGAACATTTGGAAATGGCGAACTCGGTGAAGCGTAGTCGAATTGGTGCACGACCTCGCGGTTCCCCGGTTGCGGCGCTTGAGGCGAGGCCTGAGAGACTGCCGTGGTGCTCTGTTGTGCCACAAGAGTTGCCGAGAACACTGTGGCCGCTAGTACCTGAAAAGCCCACATCCGCAATAAGCCGGGAACACGAATCAGAAACGAAAAAACCATAGCTTTCTCCTTGGAGAAAAAGACGCAGGGCACCATTCGCCACCCAGTGCCAGCGCCAACAAAAAATGCGCGATGTAGCCTGCAAACACGCATTGATTCATCTTAGCGGCAGAAGTTTGTGCGAGAACGCCGGGTATTGTAAAGAATTGTGAGGAAATGAAAAACGCCGCTGTCGGGAAGACAGCGGCGAGTCGATTCCGTACAGAACTACTGTTGTGGTTGCGCAGCTGGAGCAGCCGACACATCCTTGCGTGGCGCTGCGTAGGGTACATTGGGCATGTGCGTGACCTGTCCTTGGGCCGCATCATCAATGCTGATGCCGTCATGATCAAGCAGCGTACCAACCGCGCGGTCCAGTTCGACGCGCGACTTTTCATACGCAGCCATCGCCGACATCAAGGTTGATTCGGCCGTGGCCAGCGCGCTGCGGGTTTGCAGAACTGCAGTCGTGGTTGAGGTGCCAAACTGATATTTCTTCTGCTCGGCATCCAGAGATTGCCGCGCGTAGTCCACCGAAGCTTGCGCCGAGGCCACACTCGCACGATTCTGCTCCACAGCGAACTGGGCCTGTCGAACTTCAATGCTGACGCGGTTCTCCGTCTGCTGCAACGCCATCTGCGACTGACGATATTCCAACTGTCCACGAATTTGCACCGATTGAGCCGCTCGGTTCCTTAATGGAATATTTAACTGCAGCCCGACGCCTTTATCCGGCGCAGTGGAATTGACAAGTTGATTCAGCGTTTCGCCATATCCGACCGAGGGGGCCAGCGGAAACTGGCTGAACGCGGGATTCGGGTTCGCTGAGGCGCAGAATGGCTGGTCAGGGGCCGTACAAATGCTGGCAGGGTTTTGGGAACCGCCCAGACCAGACCCGCCATAGTAGGCAAAGGCGTCAAGGGTTGGCAGCAAAGAGCTGCGGATCGCCTTGTTACTCTGCTCCTGGCTGTTCAGCTGGATTCTGGCTTCCACCAACTCGGCGCGGTGGCGAAGAGCTTCATTCACCAGGTCCTCAGTCGGTTGGACCTCTGGGGTTTGCGGAACCTCCATGGTGGATGTCGGAACGACGTCTGCATTGGCCAGGGTGGGATCGTGCAGCGTCCGGCTCAACGCGTTTTTCATGAGCAACTGCTCCAATTGCAGGTTCGTTTTCGCAACCGTCAACGCCTGCTCGTCTGCAGCCACCGTGCTCTGTGCACGAACCGCCTCAATCGGCGCCAGGCTGCCGATCTCCACTTGTTTCTTCGTGTCCGAAAGAGTCTTCTGGGAGAATGCCAGGGATTCTTCCTTCACGCGTTGGTTCTCGTATGCATAGACCAGATCCCAATACATGTTTTCGATCTGATCCACAGTCGCAATAGTCTGCAGGCGGAACGCCACGTCCGAGAGTTCACGGTTATTCTTCGCAATCCGGATGAACCGGGTGTTCGCAGGAAAGCCGAACCCCTGAAGCAGGTGCTGCGTCAACCGGAAATTAAAGCTGGAATTGAGCGCTGGGCTGACGCTCTGGAAGGCACTGTTGCTGGTCAGGCGGCTGTTATTGAAGCCTACCGAGATATTCGTGCCCCAATGGAATCCTTGGGTGTAAGCGAAATTAGTAGTCGTGGTTCCTTGAAAAGTTCCGGCAAACGGGCTCGTCGGAATGAAACTGGCGTGGTCGCTCTGGAATAACCCGGTGATCACCGGATCGAATGACGTGATGAGCGGCCCAAAAAGTCCGCCGGCCGTCGAACCGACAATGCCGCCCACGCCGACGCCTGCTCCACCCGCTCCAAGGGAGGTGCCGCCTGTGCCAGAGCCGACCTGCGCTCCAATGCCGCCCACGCCGCCGCCGGGAGTGTTCTGGACGACACCCACGTTGACACCGAGAATCTGCGCTCCAGCTTTCGCCCGCAGTACGTCAGTGTCCGCGATGTTCAGGTTGTAACGCGCGATGGCGATATCCAAGTTGTTCTCGAGCGCCAGCGCGATTGCATCATTCAGCGACAGGTAAAGCTTCCCATCGCGCATCAGCGACATGATGCGCGGCGTATTCGACAGATTTGGCTCCGGGACATAACGCGGCGTATAAGGCCCAATCGGATTCGGGAAGTGCGACACCGGCTTGCTGTAATTCAGCGCCGGGACCGGTTTCGTCTCCGGAGTGTTTTGCGGAGTCGGATTAGCGGGCGGTTCTTGTCCCCAACACGCCAGCGCCAGCGACGCCGAAATGGTTGCGGTGGCGGCGAGCCGAGTCATTGAAATTACACGGGCGAATGGCATCTACTCATCTCCAGTCGTTAAGACCATAGTGATTAAGGCTTGCAACGAAAAAGCCGACTTTGCCTGGCGCAGTTCTAAAAATAAAGTTCTACTCAGGCATTGATACGCAATGGAGCGACAGAAGGTTCCGGGAAACCTGGGGCGAACAAGTCCTTCCGGTCACCGCGGTTCGGTCCAGCCCTGAAAATCCGGGCCGGACGAGGACGGCTCCGACCACTTTCTCAGAATCGAAGCCTGATTTCCGTGGAAACCAACTAGTATATCTGACCGAAACGCGGTCTGGCCTTACCCCGATGCTCCGTTGCACAATGGTCTGCCTGCATGAATGTAAGTTCCTTCGATGATAGAAACTCGCCACAGGACTCGAAAGATACGCACAAGCGCAATCTCAAATTGATTCTGGCCTATGATGGTGCGGATTTTTCTGGTTGGCAGGTGCAGCCCGACGCAGTCACCGTGCAGGGCACGCTCGCCTCTGCTATTGGACGAATTACGGGCGAAAAAGTACTGCCTCAAGGCTCCGGGAGAACCGACGCAGGAGTGCATGCGTTAGCGCAGGTTGTGACATTTGTCACGGAGTCTTCCGTCCCTGCTGAGAATTTTGGCAAGGCGCTGAACGACATCTTGCCGTCCTCAATTCGAGTGCTCGACGTAGCAGGGGTGTCGCCGGATTTTCATGTCCGGCACTCAGCTCGGGCCAAGAATTATCGGTATCGCATCTTCCGCGGAGCGATCTGTCCCCCATTTCTGGCCAGATACGTCTGGCATTATCCGTATCCGCTCCACGAAGAAGCGATGATCCGCGCGGCCGAGTTGGTGGTTGGAGAGAAAGACTTCACTTCGTTCGCGGCGGTCGATCCGGAACGGGGACGTGATGGCGAGCCGGTGTCGAACGTTAAGACGATCTTCAGTTCCACTTGGGATCGCAGAGGCGAAGAGTTTATCTACGAGGTACGCGGCTCGGGATTCCTGCACCACATGGTGAGAAATCTGGTCGGAACGTTCGTCCTGGTTGGAAAAAAGACGCTGCAGGTGGACGACGTGACGCGAATCCTCGAGGCGAAAAACCGATCGGCAGCAGGAGCAACCGCGCCGGCGGCGGGATTGTATTTGGTGAGCGTGGAATATTGAACATTTATATGGGAGCACTGCTTCCGTTTTTCGATCCGGCGCGAAAACCGAAAACCACAAAGGCCACGAAGGTCCACTAAGGAAAACGGGTGATCGGTCCCCTTCGTGACCTTTGTGTCCTTGGTGGTTGATAAGTTTGTTGACGGCAAGCGACTGGCAAATCCGAGTACCATAGCTTCATGGCTACCGAGCTCCAAATTCGTGCTGGAACGATAGCTTCTGTGAATCCCGCCACGGGCGACCTGTTGCGCGAACTGGAATGCTGCACGGCTGAAGACGTGTTCACAACCGTCGAGTGCGCGAGAGCGGCGCAAACAGCATGGGCCGAATTAGGTGTCAAAAAGCGTATCGCGATCCTGCGCGAATTCCAAAAGAAGCTGCACGAAAGAAAATCCGAGATTGCAACCGCCATTACCCGCGAGGCAGGCAAGCCCGTTGCGGAGGCGATGGTCACCGAAGTTCTGGTTGTGCTTGATGCGGCCCGGTTTCTGATCGACAACGCCTATCAGCTTTTGCGGGATGAACCTCTGACCCACGGAAATCTCGCCACCAAACTGAAAAGGGGACGCCTGGTGCGCGAACCACATGGCATCATCGGGATCATCTCGCCGTGGAATTACCCGTTCTCGATTCCTGCGACGGAAACTCTGGCGGCGCTGGTCGCCGGGAATGCAGTGGTTTTGAAACCGTCGGAGCTCACTCCGCTGATCGCGCTGGAATTGGAATCGCTGCTTCACAGCGCCGGTGTTCCGAAAGAAGTCTTCCGGGTGGTAGTCGGCGATGGCTCGGCAGGGGCAGCTTTACTTCGCGCGCCGATGGACAAGCTGATATTCACGGGCAGCGTTGCCACTGGAAAGCGAATCGCCGCCGCTGCGGCAGAGCGCCTTCTTCCCGTAGTGCTGGAGTTGGGCGGCAAGGATGCCATGATCGTGCTCGACGATGCCGACGTGGGCGTCGCATCGAGCGCCGCAGTCTGGGGAGCATTCGTCAATGCGGGGCAAGCGTGTCTCTCGGTCGAACGCTGCTACATACATCGCAACTTGTATCTGGAGTTTGTCAAAGCATGTGCCGACAAGACTCAGAAACTCCGTGTTGGAAACGGCATGGACCCAGATACTGACGTTGGGCCGATGATCCACGAAAAGCAATTACGCATCGTTGAATCGCACGTGCAGGATGCGAAGGATCGAGGCGCCCGGATCGTTGCTGGCGGCGCGCGCCTGCCGAAGCTGGGACCAAATTTCTACGCACCGACGGTCTTAGCTGACGTCAATCACGAAATGCGCATCATGCACGAAGAAACCTTTGGCCCGGTACTGCCGATCATGCCCTTCGATTCCGAGGACGAGGCGGTTCGCCTGGCAAACGATTCCGAATACGGCTTAGCGGCAAGTATCTTCACCCGTAACTCTGATCGCGGCGAGCGCGTGGCCCGCAGAATTCATGCCGGCACGGTAATGGTCAACGACGTCATCTCGTGCTTCGGTATCAGCGAAGCTCCGCATGGTGGCGTCAAGGCTAGCGGCATCGGGCGAGCGCACGGCCGCTTCGGCTTGGAAGAGATGGTCTGCGTGAAATATCTCGACATCGACCAGATGCCCGCGGTGAAAAAAGTCTGGTGGTACGGCTACGGCGTGAGCTTCCGCCATCAGATGGAGGGCTTTATCGATTTGCAGTTCGGCCGAGGGATAGCCACTCGCGTGCGCGGCGCAATTCGCGCTAGCGGATCAATACTCCGCAAGCGGCGATGAATCGCACGAACCTATGGCGCGATCTTCCAACCAAAATGTTTGATGATTAATCCCTGGGTTTCTTCAAGCGCGCTGCCGTCGGCATAGTACAGCCTGTATTGGACCCTTCCAATTTCACCTCGGATTTCCTGGTGAAGGATCTCGACTCTCTGCAAATGTCCCTGCTTGGTTTCGACATCGCAGATTGCCGGCAGTCCTCCATCAACCGCACCCACGTGATGACTCAATACCCAATTGACGTCTGGCACCAGCATCCTTTCGGCAACGGAATAATCGCGGCTGTTACACGCGGAGTAGAAGGTCTGTATGACTTCTGCCGGAGATCCATAAGGAACGAACCCAGTCAGGATTGCAAACGCGACCACAGCAACCAACATGAACACCGAAGTCGCGAGCAACCAAACGGTGCCGTTCATTTCGGACATTCACGCTTCCTGGCCAAACTCGGTAGTCTCACGCACACAGTGTATGCCATCAGTTTAAGTTTCCCCCGCGCGGGTTACTTCGAAGACCTCCGTTTAACAACAGGCGGCAACATCCGGCGGGAATCAGGATTCTAATCCGCCGCAGGTCGGCTTGGAGGAATCCATGTCTCGCCACTCGTCCCTTATGGGAGTTAGTCTGGTCACTTGTCTTCTTGTATCAGCAACAACTCTCGCAGAGAGTGCAAATTCGACTGCTCCGTCGCCAGTCGAGGTGCTCTATCTGTTCAGCCGAAGCACACCGGAAACATACGACATTCAAACCTACGATGTGGATCCGAGCTACGGCGACTCGACTATGGCGGGCACGGTTTCGGTAAACGTACCTTCAAACAGTTATTGTTCCCTCGTCCCGCGAGCGGACGATCACTACGTCTACCTTTTTTGTGCCTATGGCACTGGCGGGACCGTTTTGCAGGTTTATGCAACAGATTCGAGCGGAGTGCCGCAGGATTCTCCGATCCAGACGGTCAAGCTCAAAACAGCCGTCTTCCCCTTCCTAATCGACCCGAATGGAACGCTTGCTTACGCCGCCGAACCGCTGCAGCAGAGGTCGACCGTGCCTACGTTGCCCCGGTTTGGAATCTGGGCGTTCGCACTGGATGCTAAAACAGGAATGGCGACGGGTCCGCCGACGCTGAGCTCTATTACTTCTCCGCCGCTCGATGGTCTCTGCAATATCGATAATTATTTTGCTGATCCGAGCTTCTCGCTGATCGGATTCAATCTCGACGGAACGCAACTCATCGATGCGTGGGGCTGCGACGGCAAAGATGATTCGGTGGATTACTACTACACTCAAACCGTAAATCAAAAAAATGGCGCGCTGGGCCCTCCGGTAGCTACCGTGGGCGATTGGAGCAGCTTTGAGGAGTACAGCAGGGTGACGTTTACGCCCGCGGCGATCCTCAGCTTTGAAAATCAGGGGGATGAAGGTGCTGCGAATGAACTCGATGTCTATTGGTCAAACGCCAAGCTGAACTTCTCCTGCACTTACACGATGCTGGATGCGTGCAGCTTTTCGAGCGGTATAACCACGGACCGGACCGGCTTATTTATATTCTTCTCCACTTACACGGGCGGGATCGAGGTAACGAGACTCAATATGAATAAGAAGGAGATTGAGCCGGTGGGCATTCCGCTCTCGGATCCGATCGAAACCTTCAGCGTGGATGACCGCCTCATTTACAGTTCGCCGACTTTGTCGTGGAACGGCGACTACGTAATCCCGGTTTACGTCTTTGACCCCGGCACAGGCCTCGTCACAAATAATGGGGCGGGTATTACGTTGCCGAGCGAAGGCTATTCGCTGATTCCGGCGTTGCGGTACTAGGCAATTTTCAGCATTGGCAAAGTGCCTAATAGTGACTGCTGTATTAGCGTTCGTCAGCGAAATCGCCTCTGCCCGTTGGTCTAGCTCAGAACGTTTCATTCTGTCCACTTATCCCCATGGCTCGGCGGATGCGAGATCACCAGCAGCCGCAGCGTGCTCGACGAAGGATTCCGGATCTGATGCCACACGCCGGGCAGGATGCGCAGGCCGCTTCCTGCGGGGATCAGCACGGGTTCCTTTTCCACTTCCATGATCGCTTCTCCCGACAGGATGTAGAAAAACTGCTGCGCCTTTTTATGATAGTGGCGGACTTCCGCCGCGCCAGGAGGAATCAGTTCCTCGATCACCGTAAATTGCGGATCTTTGACCAGGTGCCAGGCGTCGCAATCGTGTCCCCAGCGGTAATGCTCGGCATTGACCCGGCTCACCGCCCCAGGCCGCGCCTCGATGGATTTCGCCAGCCCCACTTCTCCTGCTGACATACTCGCCCTCTTCGCCATCGGTGCCTCCCATTGCTTTCAGTGTAAGCTTGTCGGCCGGATCAGCGCCGAATCTGTCGTTCGAACGATATGGAACATGGGGCTACACAGGGTTTTCCCTGTGGCCCTCTGTGTTCCCTGTGGTGAAAGGTTTTCGGTTTCGATAGAGCGACGAATCCACCTGCTCAATCATTGCTTTGAGGTTCAGCGGAATGCCAAGAAACTCGGCGATCTGACGGCTGACCTGCTCCGGTTGGCTGAGCGCATCGTGATATGCAACGCGAATCGATTTCACATACGGCGTCGAGTCGAGCCATAAATAAACCTCGCGCAGATGTTTCTCAAATGCCGCACTGATTGCAGCCGGATTGGCGCCTTCTTTGTAAGTCCCTCGGCGACGCAGCATTTCATCCTGCGAGGCGAGCACCTCGGCAAGCGGACGCTCCATGAAGATGACGCGGTACTCCTGTCCTCCGGGTAACGCAAACAGCAGCCGCGAGATCACCTTCACGACTTTGCCCTCAGCCTCGGCGATGCATGCGGGATCGTTCGGCAAGGTCTTGATGCGTTCCCACTCGAGATATCCACGAGGATTATCCGCGTCGGCCTTGCGCTCGCCGTCAGCCAGAGGAGTCATCCCGCCCGCAACCAGTATCTGCATCATCAGGGAAGTGCCAGAGCGGGGCAGGCCGGAAACAATGGTGATCATTAGCAGATATGAGAGTAGCAGACCCTGGACATCAAGCCACAAAGGGCACGAAGGTACACGAAGGGCGGGCCGCTCGAGCGTTGGCTTCCTTTGTAAACCTTCGTGTCCTTACTGGTTATTGCTTTTGTCGTTCGGTTACAATGAGCCCAGAATCCAGCGGGCATTTGCCGCTTGAATGAGGGTATGCGCTTTGGCGACTGGTGAAGTGACTCCTGCTGTTTCTTCCAATACTCCAAGTGACATTCCGCAGCTCCCAAACCACAAAGTCCGGGTGAAAAAAGAAGGCCAGCGCGCCTGCAACGAAAAAGATGCCAAAGGAAAGTTCTGTGGAGGGCATCTAAAGCGCTGGTTCTACACGACGGACGTAAAGGAGCGCGAGTGCGGTGACGTTGAAAAGGCCTGGGGACCGAACGCCGAAGTCTACCGCTGCGAAAATTGCAAAGCCCTGTACTTGCCGACCCCTGGAGACGATCCGAGGCTGAACGTGGCCGGGAAGGGAATGATTTCGGTCTTTGGACTGACGCTGCCGCCGAAAGAGAAGTAGCAGTGAGCAATGGCATTGAGCAATGAACAGACCGCGACTCGCCTTCGCGGCTCGCCTATTGTCGCTCATGGGGGGATCGAGTTAATAAGCTGCAGAAGGTTTTGCTCATAGCTCATCGCTCGAAGCTCATAGCTAACCCAATGAACACCTCCGACCTCATCTACGACTGGAACCGCAATCACCCGCCAGGGATGAAGCCGGCCGGCCCGATCTTGCTGAATGACGAGAGCCTCCGCGACGGACTGCAATCGCCGTCGGTGCGTGATCCTTCGATTCAGGAAAAAATTGAAATCCTCCACCTCATGGAGGCGCTGGGTATCAACGCCCTCGACCTTGGTTTGCCCGGAGCCGGACCGCGCGCCGTAGAGGCAGTCACCGCGCTGGCGCGCGAAATCGTCTCGCACCGAATGAAGATTCAGGCGAACTGCGCCGCGCGCACGCACGAGAACGATATTCGTCCCATCGCCGAGATCGTTCAAAAAACCGGGCTGCGCATCGAAGCCGCAACGTTTATCGGATCAAGCCCCATCCGCCGCTTCACCGAAGGCTGGACCGACGACTTCCTCCAGCAGACCACCGAAAAGGCGACCAAGTATGCGGTCTCCCTCGGCCTCGACGTCATGTACGTCACCGAAGACACGAGCCGCTGCGATCCAACGACGGTAAAGCGCCTGTACACGACCGCAATCGAATGTGGTGCGCGCGCGATATGCATCTGCGATACCGCCGGTCACGCGACGCCCATGGGCGCGCTGGCGCTCGTTCGGTTCGTGATCGAAGAAGTCGTAAAGCCTTCCGGCGAAAGGATTCGCGTCGATTGGCACGGACACAGCGACCGCGGCTTGGCGATTGCAAATTCGATGGCCGCGATCGTTGCCGGTGCGAATTGCGTACACGGCTGCGCCATCGGACTCGGCGAGCGCGTCGGCAACACGCAGATCGATCAGATGCTGGTGAATCTGAAGCTGATGGGCATCGCTCCGTGGGACAAGCAGGACCTCACCAAACTCAAGCAATATTGCGAGACGGTGTCGCGCGCGACGGGAGTACCGATTCCCAGAAATTATCCCGTCGTCGGAGACGACGCATTCCGCACCGCCACTGGTGTGCATGCGGCCGCGATCATCAAGGCCTATCACAAGAACGACGTGATCCTCGCGAACACCGTGTACTCCGGCGTGCCATCACACGTCTTCGGCATGGACCAGGTCATCGACATCGGCCCAATGAGTGGGAAGTCGAATGTGCTGTACTGGCTGGAGCGCCATAAGATTCCGGCGTCGGATGAAGTGGTGGAGCGAATTTTCCAGCGGGCCAAGCAAAGCGACCACACACTGACCGAAGCAGAAATTCTTGAGTGCATTCCTGCTGCGGCTCAAAAGAACTAGACCGATGCCTCCCCTCAAGCACGCAATCCTCGGAGCAGGTGGCGTCGGCGGCACCATCGGAACTTTCCTTGCGCATCTGGGAGACAGCGTGACCGCAGTTGTCAGGCCCGCGGCGCTTGCTACCTATCCCGACCGCTTTCATCTGGAAAGCACATTCGGGACTTTCGATGCTCGCGTCTCCCGAGCCGCCGAAGTCCCGCCCTGCGATGTTCTGTGGATTTCAGTCAAAGCCACTCAACTGGATGCGGCTGCGCAGGCCATCACAAATCCCGAAAGGATTAGAGCGATCGTTCCCCTGCTGAATGGCATGAACCATCTGGATTGGCTACGCAGCGAGTACGGTTTCGAGCGCGTCATCCCGGCCACGATTGCCGGAGAAATGGAGCGTATTACTCCCGGGCGTTTCGTTCACCGCACGCCTTTCTTGCGTCTCAACGTTTTGTCCACCGGCCAGCCTCTACTCAGTACTACCCTCGATGGATTGACTAGGATCGGCCTCGAATGTCATTTCATCGATGATGAGCCGACGCTGATGTGGAGCAAACTGGTCTTTCTCGCACCGTTCGCGTTGACCACCACCGCTGCCGACATGCCGGTAGGAGGCGTCCTGCAGGATCGCGTTTGGCGGAAACTGGCGGAATCCTGTGTGTGGGAAGCATGTGCCGTCGCCAAAGCCGAGAAAGCCAACGTGGATGCGAGCTTTGTCCTCGCCTTCGCTGGGAAAGCGCCGCCCAGCATGAAAAGTTCCATGCAAAAGGATGTCGAACAGGGAAATCCTCCGGAACTAGATGCGATCGCTGGCCCGATCATCCGGCGAGGCGATGCTCATGGCATCGATGTCAGCGCTACCAGGAAATTGGTGGAGGCCATCGTGGCGCGCGCGAAGGCCTCTGCCTAAATCTCAAGGTTGAGCCGAGTTCGCTGTCCTCATCTTCGGTAATGCCCCTCAATTTCCCTAGCGTTGTAAACTGACCGTATTCCTATGAGCCCGAATTCCTCACGCACGGATTCATTCGATTCGGCAGCCACGGCTGCTAGCCGGGAAGAACTTCAGCGCGAGGTGTCGCGCCTTGCGGCTTCTCCGGAAGTGCGTTCGGCCTTCAACTGGTTTCGTGCCCAAGAGCCTCAATTTACCCACTGGCAGATGGAAATGGCGCGCATCCCCGCACCACCATTTGGGGAATCGGCTCGCGCGGCATGGCTTTCAGAACGCTTCCGCGAAGTCGGGCTCGATGATGTGCGCATCGACGATGTCGGCAACGTGTTCGGCATGCATCCCGGATTCGGACGCCGCTACGTCGCGCTCAGTGCGCACATCGACACGGTTTTTCCGGCGAACACTCCGCTGAACATTCGTCAGCAGGGAACTCGCATCTACGGCCCGGGAGTCTCCGATAACGGTGCGGGTGTCGCGGCGATGCTTGCCGTTGCGGCCTTGTTCCGTGCAGTTCGGATCCGTCACGCCCTGCCATTCGTTTTCATCGGAAACGTCGGCGAAGAGGGCGAAGGCGATCTGCGCGGCATGCGGCACATTTTCGCGACTCCACGATGGAAGGATTCGATCGCCTACAGCCTTGTGCTCGACGGAGCAGGCGCCGACACGATTGTGGCGGAAGCCTTGGGCAGCCGCCGCTTCGAAGTCATCGTCCGCGGACCCGGTGGACACTCCTGGAGCGATTTCGGAGCGCCCAACCCAATCGTGATCCTGGCCAAAGCGATCGAGACGTTCAGCGCAACAGTCGTGCCGTCCTCACCGAAGACGACCTTCAACATTGGCGTGATCCGCGGCGGAACTTCGGTCAATTCGATTCCTGAATCCGCCAGCATGAAAGTGGACATTCGTTCGACCTCCATGGCCGAGATGGAACGTCTCGAGCAGTCATTGCGCGCGGCGCTCAATCGTGCCGTCGAAGATGAGACCATGTCGGCCGAACTCCGTTCGTCGGCCCAGAAGCGTCCTCCGGGAGTGAGCTGCGAAGTCGTTGTCATCGGCAATCGTCCGGCCGGAGAGTTGCAACAGGGAGCGCGGATTCTACAAGTTGTACGCGCTGTGGATTCGCAGTTGGGCAACGCAGCCCAGGTGCAGCGTGCGTCCACAGACGCGAATGTGCCGCTGTCCATGGGCCGTGAAGCGATCGCGATCGGCGGTGGTGGATCGGGCGGTGGCGCGCATACGCTGCAGGAGTGGTTCGATTCAGGCGGCAGGGAATTGGGACTGAAACGGATTCTGTTGACCATGCTTGCACTGGCGGGGGTGGGGGAATGATTCGGACGAAAATGGGCAAATTGGCGCTGAGCGTCGTGGCTGCCATTTTATGCGAAGGTTCCGGAATGACGCAGACCTCCACGCCAGCAGATTCGAAGCACAAAGCCGACATCATTTTCGTTCATGCCAACATCTACACCGGTGTTCCCGGCAACTCCGCTTTTAGTTCGATTCTCCGCGAGGAAGCCATCGCGGTCCATGGTGACCGCATCCTGGGCACAGGCAACAATCTCGACATCGAAAAATTCAAAAGCCCGAGTACTCAGGTAATAGATCTTGGTGGCCATTTCGTCATGCCGGGATTCAACGACGCGCATCTTCATCTCGCCGACGCCGGCCTGCAAAAGTTGGGAGTCGATCTCGAAGGCACGAAGTCGCTCGATGAATTCCGCGATCGCCTGCGCGCCAAGGTAGAACAGGCCAAGCCTGGCGAGTGGATTCTCGGTGGAGGATGGGACGAGACGCTCTGGCCCGTGAAGAGTCTGCCCAGCCGCTGGGACCTCGACGAAGTCTCAGCGGGGCACCCCGTCTTTCTGGATCGCGTGGACGGCCATCTGGCGGTGGCCAACACACGCGCTCTGCAACTCGCAAGCGTCAATCTTGCCAGTCGTGATCCCAAAGGTGGACGGATCGACCGCAATGAAAACGGCGAGCCAACCGGCATCCTCCGCGATACCGCACAGGATGCTCTGCGAGCCGTGATCCCAGCACCCACTCACGATTACCAACGCCGAGGCATCCAGGTGGCCCTCGCCGATTTGGCGGAACACGGCGTCACCTCGGCGCAGGACAATTCCAGTTGGGAAAGCTTTCAGATTTACGAGGAACTTGAGAAAGAAGGCAAGCTCACCGCACGCATCAGCGAATGGCTACCGTTTGACGCGTCAGTCGACGAACTCCAGCAGAAGCGCAGTTCGCATCCTGCATCAGACATGATGCTGCATACCGGTATGCTCAAGGGCTTCATGGATGGTTCCATGGGCGGTCACACTGCGGCATTGCTTCAGCCTTATTCCGACGATCCAAGTACTTCCGGTCTTCCGCGCTACGACGCCGACAAATTGAACGCGATGACCAAGGAGCGTGTCCTCGCCGGATTCCAGATCGGCTTCCACGCCATCGGCGATCGTGGTATCCAGATGGCGCTCGATGCATTTGCCGAAGCCGAAAAAGCCGCGAAAGACGGCAATGTAAAGGCGGCCAATGGCGGCGACGATTATCGCCTCCGTGTCGAGCATGCGCAGTGTCCGAACGCCGAACAGATCGGACGCTTCAAAACCTTGAAAGTTATTGCATCCATGCAGCCCACGCACGTGCTGAGTGACATGCGTTGGGCGCAGGACCGCCTTGGCCCGAAGCGCGCCGCCACTTGCTATGCCTGGAATGCCTTTCTTACCAAAGGCGTGCGGCTAGCTTTTGGTACCGATTACAACGTTGAGCCGATCTCACCATTCCGCGGACTATACGCGGCGGTTACACGAAAAAGTGAAGATGGCAAACAGGAGTTCTTCCCCGAGCAGCGCATCACGATGGATCAGGCCGTTACGGCCTATACCTCCGGTTCGGCCTTCGCCGAATTTGAAGAGAATGAGAAGGGCAAACTCGCGCCCGGCATGCTGGCGGATTTCGTAGTCCTCGATCGCGACGTTACGTCAATCCCGGTCGACAAAGTCCTGGGAACAAAAGTTCTCCGAACCGTCGTTGGCGGCAAAACCGTGTATGAAGCCAAGTAGTCGGCTTCTCGTTCACTATATGGCGCAAGGCCCTCCAGATCCGATGGCCTTGACTGCCACGCTTGCCATTCTTGCCGTAGTGGTTTTGTTTGCAGCACGATTGCCCGCCCGAAAGGCGACCTGACCGATCCGGTGATCGCTCTCCGGTACGGGTAGATCCCATAACGCCCGACGCCCATGGATCGTTTCGGGCTAACGTCGATATCTTAAAACCGCCATAAAACGATTTACGCCCGTCTTGCGTCTAATGTCCAGAAGCCTTTCTTGTGAACCTCGATTTTCAGCACCCAATGCAGTAAGAGCGAATGTTGCTTTAATCGGTATACTATTAAGGGTTTACACGTTTGGAGGAAGTTGACATATGGATGCGGGCGCAATTTGGATGCGCGTTAAGGCTCACCGTTGGACATACACGCTGAGCATTTTGGCCACTCTGTCCGTCGGGATTCTGATCGGCACGGTGATTTCTGCGGAAGTGAAGGGCAAAGAAGGGCAAAAGAGCGAAGTTACACCTCTCAGCCTGCCCGCCGCTCAATCAATCGACAATCCGTTATCGAAAGCGTTCGCGCAGATCGCGAAACAGTTGGAACCGAGCGTCGTCAACATCAACACCGAATCGACCATCAAGAACCCGCACCGGCGCCGCGGCGGACAGGATCAGGGTGGGGATGACGACGATAACGGCGGCGGCATGGACGATTTCTTCAACCGTTTCTTCGGCGGACCGGGCGGTGGCGGACAGATGCCGGGTCTTGGTGGGCCGGGCGATGGCACGATCCGGGAACGCTCGCTTGGTTCTGGCGTCATTGTTGATCCAAAGGGCTACATCCTCACCAATCGGCACGTCGTTGAAAAAGCAGACCGCATCCGGGTGAACTTTGAAGATGATCCTCCGGGCGTGAAGCATGAAGCCAAGGTAATCGGCACGGACCAGGAAACGGATCTCGCAGTAATCAAGGTCGACGTAGACCACCCATTGCCCGCGGCCAAGATGGGTAACTCCGATGGAATGCAGGTCGGAGACTGGGTTCTCGCGATCGGCAGCCCCTTTGGCCAGGCAGGAACAGTGACAGCCGGCATCGTTTCGGCCAAGGGCCGCGACATCGTTCCCGGCCGTCAATTCCAGACATTTATTCAAACCGACGCGGCCATCAATCCCGGCAACTCCGGCGGGCCGCTCGTCAACTTGAACGGGGAAGTCATCGGCATCAACACCGCCATTCTTAGCGAGACGAACGCCTATGCAGGCATCGGCTTCGCGCTTCCTTCGAAGACTGTGGTCGATGTCTACAACCAGCTGACCGGTCCAGAGCACAAAGTTTCGCGCGGATCGATCGGCATCATGTTCGACGCCGTGGAGAATCCGGCCATCGCACGCGTGTATGGGGGCGGCACCGGCGTTCCGATCTCTAGTGTAGTCGCAGGCAGCCCCGCCGATCAGGCTGGACTGAAAGTCGGCGACACCATCACAACAGTGGATGGAAAGAAGGTCACCAAGGGCAGCGAACTTGTGTCTGATATCGCGGCGCGCAAGCCGGGATCGAAAGTTACCCTCGGCTTCATCCGCAACGGTAAAGCGCAGGACACGACCGTTACAATCGCCGACCGCTCCAAGCTATTTGCCGCGCGTTTAGGCGAAGATCAGGGCAACGAGGACGAAAATGCACCGAAGCCGAGCAAGTTCGGTGTGACCGTTCGCAAAGTGACCCCGGAGATGGCAGACCGTCTTGACATTCCTGCCGGCAAGGGCGTCATTGTGCAGGATGTGAAGCCAGGATCCTTTGCCGAGGACGTCAACCTCGGACGGGGCGACATCATCCTTGAGATCAACAAGCAGCCAGTCAACAGCGAAGATGATTTTGCCCGCATTGAATCGAGCATGAAGAGCCGTCAGGATGTCGTGTTCCTTGTCCGCCCGCGCGGTGCAGGGAAGCAGGACGGCACGATCTTCGACGCCGGTACACTTCCGTAACCGGAACTGGCACAGCAGGAACTGGCACTGTACTCCGTTATCGGGGATGATTACAGTGCCAGTTGCTTTATGGGGCTGAAATCTAAAGTTGACTGCAGGTGGGATGCGGATACTGGGTGGCAATACTGGAATTGAGAAGACCGGCGCAATACTCTGTGCGCTGATCTTTGCATGCGCCCTTTCTCCCCTCGCATATGGTCGCCAGGATTCCGCCAGTAAATCGACCTCACCGTCTGCTGCGAAGTCATCGACAACAAAGAGCACGACGAAGCATCATTCGACAAAGTCCACTTCAGCCAGCAAATCCGCACACACCTCAAAAACGAGCTCGAAGAAGCATTCCTCAAAGAAGAAATCAACCCGCTCGCGCGGCCAGCAGAAAATTGATCCTGATCGCGCACAGGAAATTCAGCAAGCGCTGGTGCGCGAGCACTACCTCAACGCGGACCAGGCTTCCGGCGGCTGGAACCAGGCCAGCGAAGAAGCCATGCGCAAGTTTCAGGCGGATCATGGCTGGCAAAGCAAGACCGTTCCCGATTCCCGCGCTCTGATCAACCTCGGCCTGGGGCCGAGCAAAGATCATTTGCTGAACCCAGAGAGTGCGATGACGACGGTGCCAGACCGTCCAAAGTCGCAGCCAGTTCCCGCAACCTCGAACAGTGTGACGCCTGCAGCAACTCCCTTACCGGCCACCTCAAGCCCTACTCCCGCCGCAGGCGATCCGCCAAGCCCGCAGTAAGTTAGCGCTCCGAAACCGCAGCAAGAAGCATTCTTCGGACTCATCGGATCAGCGAATGGGACGGTGAGAAACGACCAAGGTTTACTTCTTACGATATCCAATCACTGAGGTCGGACGAGGGAAGTATGGCAGCGGCTGATTGTTGATAATGGCAAGGGGATTGTCCTCCACGAGCGCATGAGCGACTTCCTCTCCGTATGTGCTCGCGACGGCGTCCCGGGCAGAGGACAAAATGGGAACCCGCTTGTCCATTTCATGAGCGTCGGTGGCAAGCACGTGTACCGCCTGGCGCTGGAGCAACCAATGAGCAGCACGTTTTGTGCGCTCGCCCCAGAATCCCGATAGCGCCGAACCTGTCAACTGGACCACGCAACCCTGCTCAGCCCACTCCACTACCCGCTGCAAATTCTCGCGAAGAATGGGATTCCGTTCCGGATGAGTGATGATCACTGTGATCCCCAGATCGCCAAACTTGGTGAATGAATCCGTAGCGTTCTGCGGGATGCCATAGTTGCTGAATTCCACGAGGAGATAGCGGGTGTTCTCGATCACATAGCGCGCGGGATTGGCGAGCGCATCCTGAATATTTTCGAACGAAAGATGAAAGTCGCAGCCCAGATGCAGCTGGATTTTGTTTCCGACGCGTCGCTGCAACTCTGCCAGCAGACCCTGCAGGTACGGACGATCATAGTGATACCGGTCATTGGCATGAGGCGTCGCCACCTGGTGCGTGATGCCGTCGGCCGCAGCCGTCTCGCACATGGTGACGCTCACGTTCCACGACTTGGGACCGTCATCAACTTCCGGAAGAATGTGAGAATGAATATCGACCACAGCTATTGCGGAAACGCCGGCACCCCTCATTGCACTAAATTGGATTTAAACAGATTCGGAAGGAAAGTCCAAGCGCAGTAGAAAGCTGCGAAACCAAAATTCATGAACCATGACCGTACGAAGTCAGACGGAGGAGGAGCATGAAGTGGTTTCCTTCGTGAAGGTCGCCGAAGGTAACGTTGCCTCCATGCGGAACTGTTCTTACGATTGGGCCATGAAGTTCACCGGTCGTGTTCTCTTTTTACTTGCCTTCTCGCTCCCATCTTTAGCTCAGATCGTGCTGCCTCTGGTGCAGCGTAATGACGCTTTGATCTGGGAGCCGCCTCTCTTGTTGAAGTTCACAGATGACTCCTTTAGTCATCCGTCGGTTCCCAAGGAAATGGTTGCGAGCCTTTTGTTGTCCGATTCAAGGATTTTGCTCGAAGAAACGCAGATGGAAATCATCCAGTCCAAGTTTGGAGGCGAACCCGGCGCTCGCGGCGATGCCTCAGAGTCACTTCGATGGTTGTGCCTCCATGGTGCGGACGACGCAGGGCGATGGGTGCTTTGGCTTGAAAGCGGGGAGATGGACGGGCCATACATTGGCGAATTTCAGTGGCAGCGAGTTTCGAATTCTGCGAGCTTTGACCCGCGCTGCGCCGCACAACCCGCCAACACTAAGATCGTCCTGCCCATCAACGTTAAGCTGGGAATTTCTCAGGAAGAGGTATTGAAAGTGCTCGGCAAGCCCACTTGGGAAAAAGCCAATGTTCTACTCTACGAACACCAACACGACGAGAAAATTCAAGGTGAACTATTCACTTCGTTCAACACGGTTATCATCGCTTTACGGGGCGGCGTCGTAGAAGCAATCGATGTGATGAAAACGACAAGCAACTGACAGGCGAAGATCAGCCTTTCCCATACCGTTCACGAATAAGACTCGCGATTCCCGCATACGCTTTGCCAAGCGTCTGCTCATCCGGCAGAAACACAATTCGGAAGTGCTGCGTGCCTGGTTTCTGCCCGAATCCTGATCCGTGCACAACCATCACGTGCTTCTGCCGGATCAGCTCGCGCACAAAAACCTCATCACTCTCCGGGATCTCGATGCGCGGATACGCATAGAACGCTCCGCGCGGCGCCACGCAACTCACACGCGCCGTATCAGTGCACCACTTCTGCGTGAGATCGCGGCGGGAGCGCAACTTGCGCTTCACTTCAATCAAATGATCCTGCGGGCCGTCGAGTGCGGCCGGAATCGCGTACTGCTCCGGATGATTCGCGCACAGTCTCGCCCGCAGCAGCTTATTAATTCCGTCCACGTAAGCCTTAATCACCGAAGCTTCGCCACTGGCAATGCCCCATCCAATGCGCCATCCGGGGGCGAGATAGTTTTTCGACAATCCGCCGAACGTGATCACCGGAACATCCGGAGCTACCGCGGCCATCGCCACATGCGCGTCTTTTCCCGAAGGATCGCTCTCTAGAATTAACTTGTCGTAAATCTCATCGGCAAAGATGACCAGATTGTGCCGCCGCGCTAATTCGGCAATCTCTTCCAGCATCTGGCGCGTGCAGACTGATCCCGTTGGATTGTTCGGATTGATCAGCACAATCCCGCGCGTGCGCGGCGTGATCTTCTTCCGGATGTCGTCGAGATCAGGCTGCCATCCGTCTTCTTCGTTCAAGTAATATGCGTTGAGCTTCAGATCGAGCTTGGCCAGCACCGCCGAGTAAAGAGGATAGTCCGGGCACGGCGTAAGCAGGTTGTCGACGGGATTGAGCAGCGCCGCGAGGCAGATATCGACCGTCTCGCTCACCCCTGAGGTGATGAAGACATCCTGAATGGTGCCGATGCCCTTGCGCGCCGCTTCGCCGCGGATCGCGTCGAGCGCGGCCTTGATCCCCGACGAAGGCGCGTACCCATTCTTTCCGTCGCGCATGGCCTTGTAAACAGCCTCGATCATGTGCGGAGGCGTCTGGAAATCGAAAACGTTGGGATCGCCTATGTTGAGCGGCAGGACCTTATGTCCCTGGGCGATGACTTCGTCGGCAACACAGGCCAGATCGCGAATGGCGTAGCGAACGTTCTCAAGTCGCGAAGCAGCGGAAATCTCGCGGGATTGGGTCAGCGGCATGTCTTCAATTTTAACCACGGAGGCACAGAGACAAAGAGAAAAAGATTCGGATTTCTCAGTGACTCCGTATCTCCGTGGTGTAGCGTTACTCTTCCCGATCGATCTGCGCCTTCTGCAGCTTGTCGGAGTAATCGACGTAGACTGACTTCCACTCGGTGTAGAAATCAATTGCGCCAATGCCGCCTTCACGATGTCCATTACCGGTAGCTTTTGTTCCACCGAAGGGCAGGTGCACTTCCGCCCCAATCGTCGGAGCGTTGATGTACGTGATCCCGGCGTACAAATCGCGCATCGCGGTGAAGGCTTTGTTCACATCTTTCGTGTAGATCGCGGACGACAAGCCGTACTCGATGCCGTTGGCGATTTCGATGGCGTCGTCCATACCGTCGCACGGGATGATCCCGACCACGGGCCCGAAGATTTCTTCCTGCGCGATGCGCATCTTCGGATCGACATCGGTGAAGACCGTCGGCTCCATGAAGAAGCCGTGCTGATATTCGCCCTTGTCGAGACGGTTGCCGCCGGTCACCAGCTTTGCGCCTTCGTTCTTGCCGATTCCAACATAGTTAAGGTCAGTCTCGAGTTGTTTCTGGTTGATGGCCGGTCCCATCTGGACGGTCTCGTCGAGGCCGTTGCCGACTTTCAGCTTCTTCGCGCGCTCGACGAGGCGATCGGTGAACTCGCGATACACGCCTTTCTGAACGATGATCCGGCTGGTCGCGGTGCAGCGCTGGCCCGTTGTGCCAAATGCGCCCCACAACGCTCCTTCAATGGCGAGATCAAGATTGGCATCATCAAGCACGATCATCGGATTCTTCCCACCAAGCTCGAGCGAGCAATGCTTGAAGCTTTGCGCCGCGATGCCCCCAATGATCTTGCCGACCGCTGAAGATCCGGTTAGCGAAACCGCGCGAACATCGGGATGCTCGGCCAGTGGCGTTCCGACTTCGGGCCCATATCCCGTCACAATATTAATGACGCCCTTGGGTAATCCTGCGTCGTAGAGTGCGCGAACCAGGTTAAATGTCGAGAGTGGCGTGTCCTGCGCAGGCTTGATCACGCACGTATTGCCACAAACAACGGCGGGCAGCAGTTTCCACGACGAGATCGCCATCGGGAAGTTCCACGGGGTGATCATGCCGCAGATGCCGAGCGGCTGACGGACGGCCATCGCAAACTTGTTCGGCATCTCCGAGGGAACTGTGGGACCGAAGAGGCGGCGCCCTTCGCCGGCGTTGTAGTAGGCGGCGTCGATGGCTTCCTGCACGTCGCCGCGGGTTTCGGCGAGGACCTTGCCCATCTCGCGGGTCATGTCGCGGGCGTAGTCTTCCTTGCGCTCGATGAGAATTTCTGCGGCGCGGAAGACGATCTCGGCGCGGCGCGGTGCGGGAACCAGACGCCACTTCGCAAATGCAGCCTTGGCGGCGGCAACTGCCGCGTTCACATCAGCTTTGCCGGATTTCTGGAAGATTCCGACAAGATCGCGGGTGTCGGCGGGATTGCGGTTTTCAAACGTCTCTCCGGTCGAGGATTCAACCCACTCGCCGTTGATGAAATTCTTGAAAACGCGAGTCTGACTCGTGCTGAGAGTGGCGGGGGTAGCTAGGGTATCGGTGGCCATGATGTCTCCTTACGATGAAAGCGGGGAATGCCCAAACCTTTCGATGCTACAACCTGCGCGAAGGACGGAGCAAGGAGAGCAGGACATGGTCGGAGCTGCAGCATCATTGGTAGGGTTTGAGTGGCCAATGGATTCGCCCCTTTGTTCGACTTGCATGCACCGGAAAGGGAAGGGACGAGAGTGGACATACCCCCTGGCGCATTTTTTTCAATCAATTTACGCAAAATATTCAAAACAGAAGAGTTGCGGGTTTTGAATCTCAAGCATGCTGCGCAAAATATTCAAAATAAATAATTTACACGTAAAATATTCCACAATAATGACTTAGGCCTAGATTTACGTGATCTGGCATGACTAATTTTTTCGCGTCAAACTCGCAAAATCTTGATTCCACGCGAGTTGCGCGACCGAGTCTACTCACGCACCTTGCAAACTATTGTCAAAGAAGGACTTACACGCAAAGTATTCATTCGTGAGGAGTTGCGACTGTCGAGTCGTGAGCTACGAATCCCGAGCTGCGAGCAAGATCAAAACAACTCTGTGAGCGGCCTTATCGAATCTTTTGCGGTGCGCTGCGCACGTTATCTATTGTGCGCTTTTGGTATTGAGGGTCAAGGTCAGATATCACAAGGAATGGGAGTGGGGCTGTGGAAAACGCGGAGGCGGAACTGAGAGGATTGGTACATTGAATCTGTGCCCGGAATTCATTCAGAACGTTTTTCGGGGAATTTAATGGATGTCGATGTTTGGAGCATCGGGGGTGCCGAACGGCAACCCCACAGATTGAATTGGGGGCACCCATCCTTCGCTTGCACCGAGTCGGGCTGCACTCACGTTCTCTGGTGTAGCTGGAGTTGCTCCACAGGGGCTATTTTCGAACAGTAGCAAGGGCTCTCCGATGTGAACGCGGCCCAAGCCGGTTATTTCCGCAGGAAGTTGAAACTCCTGCGTCTCATTGATATGTAGAGGCCCACCGCCCGGTAGACGACGGACAGTCATCAAAGGCTGTACACCTTCGCTCTCAAGTTTGATGACTTTCAGAAGCTGTATGCGCTGAGCCTGACGGCTGATGCTTCGAATGATCTCAGGTGTGCAAGGATTCGGAAGGGTCTCCGCGCCCTTCGCTGCTTCTGCTCGCAGTTCTTTCCAAGCGGTGGGGAGAATATCCTCTTGTTTCGTGCATTGAGGCCAGCGGGTAATGCACGCGAAATTCAGATCGGTCAGACGCGCAACGTCTCGCGGGTCCGCAAAGGGAGAGAATCTGACCCATCCCGCTACGCAGCTGGTGCAGGCGTTCGGGCCACCGATCTCGTACTCGGGATGTCGAGCCCGTATCCACCTGTGAGATTCAGTCCCGACGCTTCCCTCCAGTTCATATTGGACGGGGCTGCCGTCTGATTGCGTCTCCAAGGTCTCGATCCCTACACCTATGCCTTTCCCCCACAAAACGTCGCCTCGGACCTCAATGAAGGCAGACGCGCCGGCGACACGTCCTCCAAGCGCATGGTAGACGGCAACGATCGCCGGATGGTCCAGCAAGAACTGAAGGTGCTGGGCGCTTGTGTTGTTCAGGAATATTCGGAGATCGCACCAAGAAGGCCGACAGACTTTTTCTTGTGCGTTGTCGAACCAACGGTGCTCCAAACGCCGCGCGTCCGCATAGGTGCTCTTGCGCAGTTCCAGCGACTTGATATCAGCCTGCAGCCGTTCTGCGCGCCATCGCAGGACGTACTGGTCGAGACGGATGGCCCCTGCCAGCAGAAGAGTGGCTAGTAGCGCTGCCCCCAACAGCCAGCCGAGTGGGCGGAGAATCCATCTCCTCATACCCGAATTAGACACCGAGCATTGGCCGCTTGAAGGTTACCTTAGATCGCGCTCGAAAACCTCTTGGCGCAATGCATATGGGTTTGAGCGAGCAGGGAAGCCCACGTCCGACGAAACCGGCCGAGAGCGGAGCATCCGGCCAGTCGTCTTGATGATTTAACTTGCGAAACGAAGATGCGCTGGGGAGGCGAGGCTCTTGGCCCTCAGGGGCTGAAGCCGAAGTATTTTTGTCGCCTTAAGTGGCACGACTGGAAGTCCTGCCCTTCCCGATTCCGTTCGTTTTGTCAGTGCTGACGGGTTCGTCTTATCGGCATAACTGGAGCTCTTGCCCTTCCTATGTCCTGCCCCTTTCCAGGCGACGTGAGTAGAATCTGAGTTATCTACAGAACCCTAAAGGCCTCGCTTCTGTAGATCAAGGATGCGCTCATTGCACCTGTCGGGTCCAACTCTCTTGACATCGGTGTTGGTTTTCTGTTGCCCGGCTTCCATGATTGCGCAGACTGCCTCTGGCGCTACGACTCCGTTGCAGGCTGGAGCGGCATCTGCGCCAAAGACGTCAACGGACGCCGGGAAGGGACTCATCAATCTCGACGTGGTTGTGACCGATAACTCAGGAAAGCAGATCTCTGGCGTAGAATCCAAGGACTTTTCTTTGCTGGACGACGGCAAGTCGCAAAAAATCCTTTCTTTTCACGCATCCGATGAAGTCTGTGCCAAGCCCGATCCTCCGGTTGCCGTCATTCTGTTCATTGATACGGTAAAGCTTCCATTTGATCTTGCTGCCTTTGAGCGGGAGGAAGTAGAGAAATTCCTCCGGCGGAACGGCGGGCATCTAGCGCAGCCAACTTCGGTCTTCGGACTTTCTGATACCGGCTTATGGACGTTGGCACGGTCGTCCGACGACGGGATCGCGTTAGCCGCTGAAATCGCTGGCGACAGACTAGTATTTATCCGCCGCCGCCAGCTTTTGGGCAACGGAACGGGAGAGTTCGCCGACTCATTCCGCGAAGATCCCGCTGGCTTGAAAGCCCTCAAGGCGCTCGGGGACATTGCGACGGCTGAAAGGCGGAAGCCTGGCAGAAAGCTGCTGGTCTGGGTCGGACCCGGCTGGGGTATAGGGAGCGGAGCGGACTTTGAGAGCTTACCGGGCTATGAAAGCGTACAACGAAGGGAACGTGCACAAGCGCGACAGGTCACCTTCAATACGATTTACTGGTTTTCGACGCTGCTGCGCGAGGCTCGCATTTCGCTCTACAGCTTTTCGGTGGGGCAAACTGATCCTGATCCGCGCTCACTCCTCTATTTGAATTTCTTAGGAGGTGTGGAATCGGTCCAGCAAGCAAGCCTCAAGAATCTGGATCGAAGGGTTCTAGCCATTCAAAGCGGTGGGCGCGTGCTGGGCCCAGGTAACGACTTAGTCAGTCAGATCGATAACTGTATTAAAGAGGCCCGCACCTTCTATACGCTGTCGTTCGACCCTTCTCCTGCGGATCGTCCTGCCCAATATCACAGCCTGCAGGTGAAAATCAGCGTCATAGGGTTAACTGCCCGAACCAACACCGCGTACTACGATCAACCGTACTATTCCGACCAGCCAAATCTTGCGATCAGACGCGTTACGGTTGAACAGCTGGAGCAGATGTTGGAAATGGCCGGCAAAGAGTCGGACGCAGAGCTGGCACGGCAACTTTCTGATCTAGTACTCACGGAGCGGCTGAGCTACAAAAAGCTTTCATCGTGGGCAGCGAGTTTGCGCGGAAAAAAGTCACGGCAAGCGCTGGTTGCTCTTGCCGATCTTTCGTCGTTCCTGGATCCTCCCCGCGCCGAGGTCCCCGCCAACGTTTCGCCTGACGAAAGTGCGCAGAGAAGCATGATCTCGCTCGCCGTCGCGTACCTGAATGAGACGATTCACAAGTTGCCGGACTTCTACGCGATGCGGACAACGGTGCGTTATGAGGAAACTCCCCAGTATTTTGACGCGAGTACGCCGGTCGAGTACCGGCCATTGCATGTCGCGGTCAGTTCGACAGCAACAGTGCTCTACCGCAATGGCAAGGAGGTCGTCGATTCGGGTGCGGCGAAAGCGAAAAAGGGCAAAGCGGAAGATAGGTATCTACTCACCTATGGTGTGTTCGGCCCTGTTCTCGGCGCTGTAACCGACGCGATTGCCAGTGGTTTGACCTGGAGCCACTGGGAAATTGGCGCGGGCGAACCTCATGCGGTATTTGTCTATCAGATTCCAGCAGAGAGATCACGTTATCAAGTGGGCGCGTGTTGTCTTCCAGACGGCGACGGAACCAGCCCTTTCGAAGAAAACGTTGGGTATCACGGGGAGATCGCGATCGATCCGACGAGCGGTGCCATTCTCCGCTTGGAACTGGTGGCAGACCTGAAATCAACCACGCCGCTTGTCCGATCCGACATCATGATCGAATACGGCCCGGTGGAGATTGGAGGGAAGACCTATATCTGCCCCGTGAGGAGCGTCTCCATTTCGAGGGGAAGATCCGTCACACCTCTAACGGAATGGGATGAAACCTTCAGAACGTATGGACCTTATGCGACGATGCTGAACGATGCTGCTTTTGAGCGATATCACGTGTTCCGGGCCAAGTCGCGCGTGCTAACCGGATCCAAACCGGAACGATAAGAATCCGAGAGGCCTGGGAGCCGAAGGAACGTTCACGGCTGGTTGTAACTTCTCCACACTGGCGTCTTTGTCTACTATTTGTCTCCCGCATGGCTGGTCCTGCCGCGTTTGGTCGTCCCCTCCGTTCGTCTTCGTGCGAAAGAATCCCCACTTCTTGGCAAAACCGGCCAGAAATGGGGCACCCGGGCCATGGGATCGCGGGTGTTACAGTCGAAATGTCAAAGGAAATTTTGCAGGAAGAGGTAAGGGATGCAGGAGTATCGCGGTATCAGGATCCCGCAATCATTGGACGAAGTGATCAGGCCGCAAGAGACGGCGCTGATTGTGTATGACATGCAAGCGGGGATCACGAAGCAGATTTCAAATGGTGCAGAGATCGTAAAAAATGTTGCGAGAGTGGTTGATGCCGCGCGATCTACTGGCATTCGAACGTTCTTCACGCGTCACATGTCGCTACCGACGGAGTTGATGGGCGCATTCCAGTTCAAGATGGCGATGGCGTGGCAGCGTGCAGATTCACCGGAGAAGGTGAAGACCATTTTTAGTCGAGACAATCCAGCGTTTCAGATCATTCCGGAACTGGCGCCTCGTGCGAGCGAGGGTATTGTCGACAAAATATCGATGTCGGCATTCGAGGGCACTTACCTGGAAATGGCACTGCGCGATTGTGGTGTCCGCAGCTTTATCATTTGCGGCATCGCGCTGGAGATCGGCATCGATCCGACGTGCCGTCAAGGTGCGGATCTCGGCTTGTGGCCGATTCTGGTGCAGGACGCGTGTGGATTCGGAAATGAAGAGGCCGCGAATCATTCGCTGGCCTCGTTGAAACATATGGGAGACACCATCGTCACTGACGTCGAGACAGTTTGTGGGCTCTTAGGTATTCCCTCGAAAAGCTCGTAGCGCCAGTTCCCGATCTTCGGGCACACCTGCAATGCTTCCTTATTTCAGGCCATACACATCCAGCTCACCTCGCGGATTCGGAGTGCTCACCAGATCGTGCCCGGTCGAAATGTATACCTTGCCGTTCACGGCGATTGGCGCGGTGAATTTGATTCCATATCCCGGCATGTCCAGACCGTTCGCCGCCATGCCGCTATCGTAAAGCTCGCCCTTCGACAAGCTGGTCGGATCGTAGGCGCGCAGGGTCGCATTCGTTGTACTGCTGCCCTGAAGCGGATCCCCGTGATCGATCATCCAGAGAACGGCGTTTGAAGAACCGTTCGCGGAGATGAACGTCGTCGTTCCGTAGCTGCCCTGCAGAACATAGTCGTTTGGCGTGTAGTTGGAGTTATACGTCAGGGGCGTCGACGATCCCGGAGTATAAACGAACTGTCTGATGGGAGCCGGCACCGCGCCCGTTGGTGTTATCCCAAGATACACGGACCCGTTGAAGTATGTGGCCGTGCCAAAGATCTCATACGAGTTGATCATGGCCGAACCAGACACACCTCCTGAGCTGGTGCAGGTGTTCTCGTAAGGAGGAGATAGATCTGGCTCGAAGAAGGTCGTATAGGTGGCGCCGATGTCGTTATTCTGTTCCTGGCCGAGATCGTTTGTGTTGGTCAAGTACAGCTTTCCGGTCTTGCCGCCGGCCAAAGCCTGCATCGGAGTCGCGCCGCTGGCGGGAAGCAGCAGAAGTCCACCGGCTGCCAGGTCTGCATCGGCGCAATCCATGTACGCATAAACGTATGGAGTGAAGTAGTCTTCCAATTGAAGCGTCGGCGAAAATTTTAGGATCGAATCGCTGTACGCAGTGCTCCCGTCCCACGGTCCGTTGCCGGTTGTGATGTAGACGTTCCCTTGTCCGTCGGCTGCTGGACCGCCCCCGCCCATCCACACGCCGCCCGCACTGGCATATGTTCCCTCGCCGGTCAGGTAAGGACTCGAATTGAAAACTCCGGTCTGCACGAGAGAAGTTTTGTCGTACGACAGCAACCAGCCGCTGTGGCATGAGCCAAAGCCGATGTATACCGAACCGTATGCCACCAGCAGTGCGGAGCGTTGCAGGCATGAGGTGGTTAGCGTCGTGGCATTTGTCCCCTGCACTTGCGCAGTGATCTGCACCGGGCTCCCGGCTTTTTGCATTCCGGTCGTGATATCCAGCGCGTTCAGCCGGAACGTTCCTCCAGCAGCCGACGATTCCGTCGACACGACATACATTGTGTTCGTCGTCAGATCGATCGCTGGCGTCGAGGTCACCCCTTCCACGGGCTTGATCGGCCCGTTGGTAAGCGGCGTCTCACCTGCTTGCAACAGCGAAATCTGCCACAACGGATTGGCATTGCTGCCAGTATTGCTGTCGGCGTCGAATGCATACACACTGTCATTCTCCGTCGCAGCGAACAGGACGTTATGCACCGAGCCATCGCCCATGGTTAATTTCGAAACCAGCAACGGCTGCCCGTAAACGTAGCCATCCACTAATTGCGAAAACAGTTTTCCAAAGCTCTGCGGAGTTACATTCGCCGGCGCAAGAGTCTTTTCTTTCAGGTTCGCACCGCTGCGAGTCGCGTCCACATGAAACATCGGTATGCTGGTCCCATTGTTCGACGATTGCGAAACATTCACCGTTGCGCTGCTGTTGAATCCGTCGAATGATGCCGTCACACTGGTTGCCGGTCCGGTTCCGACGGCAATCGCAAAGCCAGTGGAATTAACCGTCACGACGTTGGTATTTCCTGAGGACCATGTGGAAGACGTTGTTACATTGCCGGTTGATCCATTCGCATAGGTCGCTGTCGCCGTAAATTGTTGTGTCCCTCCGACCACGAGATTCACAGAAGTGGGCGTAACGGCTAGCGCAGTGACGGCTACAGTCGTTAATGTTGCAGATCCGCTCTTTCCCTGATAGGTAGCTGTCAGAGTCGCCTGCCCGTTGGCTACGGCGGTTGCAAGGCCCACCGCATTCACCGTCGCGACAGCAGTGTTGGAACTGCTCCACGCCGCCGTCGAACTGACGTTGCTGGTCGTTCCATCGCTGTAGGTCGCGGTGGCCGTAAACTGCTGCGTTCCTCCCACCGGGACACTCGCAGAACTTGGCGTGACAGCGACCGACATCACCGTGGCAATGGTCGCGGTCAACTGCGCCGATCCGCTTTTTCCCTGATATGTCGCGGTTACAGTCGTCTGGCCTGCACTGGCTGCCGTTGCAAGTCCTGTAGCATTGATGGTCGCTATCGAAGTCGCCGAGGTGCTCCACGTCACGCCCGAAGTGACAGCGCTCGTCGTTCCGTCGCTATAGGTCGCGGTCGCGCTGAACTGCTGGGTGGCGCCGACCGCGATGCTGGCAGTTCCGGGCGTAACGCTGACTGCGGTCACGGTCTTCGTGGTGGCTTGCACGGTTAGAGCCGCCGACCCGCTCATTCCACTGAACGATGCTGAAACGGTCACTGATCCTTCGGCCTTTGCGGTAACGAGTCCAGTGTTGCTCACCGATGCGATCGATCCCGAGTTCACTGTCCATGCCGCTGTCGAGCTTACATTGGCGGTCGAGCCGTCACTATATTTCGCGGTCGCCGTGAACTGTTGCGTCTGTCCCGATTGAATACTCGCGGTCTGCGGAGACACCGTTACTGACGAGAGTGTCTTTGTTCCGCCGGAGGTGCTGCTGGAAACTCCTCCGCATCCGATTCCGGCGAGTGTCAAGGCGAGCGTTGAGGTCGTAAAGACTGAAGAGAGCAAAAAGCGGCAGGTGGCTTTCATCAATTCACTCTTGTATTTGGGTACTGACTTGTGGGTCGGGCGTAGCTTAAGGAGCGGATTCAACGAAAATGGTTGTCCGAATTCCAACGGGATAGGTACTTTCGATTGTGCCGCTCACATTTTTTTCTTTGGGTGAATACAGGGTTTCTGGTAGCTTCGCTTTGTCACGGTGGCTCTGGCCTGAAAGTTTTGCCATCGTTCCCAAAAACGCTACATCGTCTGCGCCCCTACCTGCCCGCTCGCTCCGTATGGGTGCTTGCAAGTCTGTTGTCGGCAAGCCCTAGAAAGTCCCAAAAAAGTTAATTGGAGGGGCGTTACATGTTGAAATCTCTTTGGGGATTCGTGTGTCTGTCAGTTCTGCTTGCAACTTCTGCATTCGCTTCCGTGAATGTTAGCTCTCCATCGAATGGCGCAACCTACACAGGCCCAGTTCAATTCAATGCGACAGGATCCACCAACACTTGCCCACGAGGGGTCGGGTCCATGGGTATTTACACCGCTCCCGGGGTATTAGCGTACGTTTCCAACGGTCCCAACCTTAGCACTACCCTCAATTTGAATGCTGCAACCTATGGGCTCGTCATCACCGAGTGGGACAACTGTGGTGGTTCCACCAATGCATCGCTGAAAATCACGGTCCAGTCTGGTGGTTCCTCCGGAGTCTCCGTTCAGTCTCCGGCCAATAACAGCAACGTTGGCTCTCCCGTGAATTTCCGAGCCACAGCAACCACGAACTGCAACAAAGGCGTTTCTTCGATGGGCATCTACACCGCTCCTTACCAGCTTGCCTACGTAACCCAGGGAGCCAGCTTGAATACAAACCTGTCGCTGAACCCTGGCACTTATCACACAGTTGTTCAGGAATGGGACGGTTGCGGAGGCGCCGCAACGACTGGAGTCACTATCACCGTCACGGGCGGAAATGGTGGCGGCGGAACCTTCTCTCAGATTCAGCACGCCGGCGGCTGGGGCGAAGCGGGACAGCGCGCTCCTGACTTCGTCAATTGCTCGCCTTCTCCCTGCGAAAACATCACCTTCTCGATGGTGCAGAACATCAAGAATCCGTCCATGAGCGGCGAAGCGACTCAGTACAATCTCGGTGGCAGTCAGGGATACGGCGACGGTTTCTGGAATAACCACCTGATCGGCCCCTTCTCTTCGCAGGGCATGCCCGACACCAACCACACCATCGTTCCAACCCTGCACAACTTCACCTACGATGTTTATTTCTGGGGTGGCAACCTTGGTCTGGCACAGGCTGTCGAATTCGACATCAACCAGTTCTTCGGCAATATGGGATTCATCTGGGGACACGAATGCCGTGTCGCCGGCGGCAACATGTGGGACGTTTGGGACAACGTGAATTCCAAGTGGGTTTCCACCGGGATTCCTTGTTATCCCAACAACAACGCTTGGAACCACCTGACCCTCAAGGTGCAAAGAACGTCCGACAACCGCCTGCTTTATCAGTCCATCACGCTCAATGGACAGATCCACAACCTCAACTGGTACTACCCGCACGGATCGGCGCCCGGCAGTTGGTACGGTGTCACCGTCAACTACCAGGAAGATGGCAACTACAAGCAGTCGCCATACTCCGTTTACCTTGATAAATTGACTTTCACTTACAACTGAAACTCCCCCGTCGCAACGTCGTTGACCGCGGGCACGGTTCATACCGTGCCCGTTTTTATGTTTCAAGTGAGTCGGTTGATAACTGATCCATTTACGTCAATCGATGCCGGTGCGGTTAACGCCACTCTTGAAACGCATATTGTCAGACCAACTAGGACGCCCGGTTCTGGACGAGACTCAACTCCTGTCCCATTACGATGTCACATTCCAGCGGACGACAGCCTCCGATTCTCAACCCGCGATCCTGACTGCCATCCAGGAGCAACTCGGTCTGAAACTGGTGCCGTTGCTTATGCCGAAGGAGTTCCTCATCATCGACCACATCGAGATTCCGTCAGCAGACTAGCACCGCACACTTTTTGGAATGAGTGAGCCGCGAGAATCAATTAGTTCAATGCGACCTCAGAGCGCGGCTTCTCGTGATGGGGTGAATCGTGATTGATGAGGATCGGTCGGAGCTCTTTATGTCTTCGACGAGAACGGGACCCTGAAATGTTCTTGCCAGAATTATCAAGGCAACTACTGGCGAAACGTCCCCGGTTACCCTGACTCGTTTAATGGTAATTTCCAGACATCCGGGAGTGCCATCATTCTCATTCGCTGCGCAGGATCTCGGTGGGATCTGTGCCGAGCGCGCGAAGCACGGCGGGCAATGTCGCAACGAGCGCAGTGACCAGAATGGCAAACGTCGGCGAAGCGATCATGTCCGCGTCGGTCGCTTTGACCTGGTAGAAAAGCGACTCGACGTAACGCGCCGCACCGAATCCTAGCGCGACGCCGGCGCAGCCTCCGAGCCCGATCATCAGGAAAGTCTCGAGAGTCACAAGCCGCACGATGCCGGCACGTGTCGAGCCAATCGCCATGCGAATACCGATCTCGCGGCGGCGCTGCAGGACAGAGTAGTTGAGCACGGCATAGAGCCCTATGCCGGCCAGGAGCAGCGCGACGGCGGCAAAGAAGGCGGCAAGCATGGCGATCAGCCGCTCACGCACGGTCTGGTCGCGGAACAAATCCAGCTGCGTGGTGATATTCGAGACGCGAAGGCCGTTGTGGCGCTGCGCAATAATCTGTCGAAGCGAGGAGGCGAGCGCGAGCGGGTTCTGCGCGTCGGTGTGAATGGTGAAGGTTGCAAAGTCGACAACCGCAGGGGCGGATTTGGCGTCGATTTCGTCGAAGGGAACATAGAAGACGGCATGGCTGGACTCGCGCAGGTCGCTGTAAGGGACGTCGGGAGTGACGGCGACGATCGTGTTGGCGGGCTGATTGGCGCCGCGTTGAAAGGTGTGGCCGATGGGGTCCTGGCCGGGAAAGTAGGTCTTGGCAAAGGTTTCGTTAACGATGGCAGCTCCCGGCGAGGTGTCTTGAGGGGAAAAGTCGCGGCCCGAAATGAACGGGATCTTCATCGTTGAGAGCCAGCCCGGCGACACGTTCAGGAACCACGCTGGAGTCGGACTGGGAGGCGCCCCATTAATCGAGATGTCGCTGTTGATGCGGATGCGCCCCAGAAGTGGCCACCCCGAGATGGCGACCGAGTTGACCCCTGGAGCGGCACTGAGCGCCTCGGCAGTTTGATTCCAGACGACGGGCAGCTGCCCTTTGCCCGCAACCGTTTCGAGCAGCAGCACACGGTCGATCGAAAAACCGAGGGGGCGGTTCTGCAGGCGCTCGAACGATGTAACGAAGAGCGAAGATAGAAATAGCACGAGAAAACAGAAAGCGACCTGAAGGGCGATAGCTCCACGCATGAGACGCCGTGGCGAGTGCGGATCTTCGCCACCTTTGAGCGCTGCGACTGGTCGTACCGCAGAGGCACGCAGCGCAGGAAGCAAACCCAGCAGCAGAACGACTAGGAGAATGAGCCCAAGGCCGAAGACAACAACACGCCAGTCCGCCGGAAGTGCAAGACGCGCAGGATTGTCGGGCGGATTGATAAAGCTGAGCACAAACGGCGCCGACCACGCCGCAAAGAATGTGCCAAGAACAGAAGCCAGCAGCGCGAGCAGTGCGCTTTGGCACAGAATGAGCTGCACGAGGCGCCGTCGGCCGGCACCGATCGAGATTCTCAATGCCATCTCTTGTGCGCGCGCGGCCGCCTGGGCGGTCATCATGTTGGCAACGTTGACGCAGGCAATCAGCAGCACAAGTGCGGCCAGCAGTCCGAGCACCCCAAGCAATCGCCGATAGTCCTTCTGGAGATCCGAGATGCCGGCGCCCGCCGGATTGAAGACGAGAGTTTTGTTGAGATAGCGCTCGATCGTCGCCGCAGTCATGCCGCGCAGGCACGTCGAGCATTCGAGTTCGAAGGCGCGGCTCACTGCGGAGAGATGTTGCCGCAGCGGCTCGAGCGCGGTCCCCGCGTTGACTCCGGGTTTCAACATCAGGAAAGTGCGGTGCCAGCTGACGCCTTCCTGGGTTGCGAGCCTGTTCATGCTAAGGGGCAAAAAGATGTCGGTGACAGTTCCTTTTTCTGTTCCAGTGAAATCGCGAGGACCGACACCGATCACTTCGAAGGTCTGGTCGCCGATGTAGAGTGATCGGCCAAGGACGCGGGGATCGCCGCCGAAGCGATGAATCCAGTAATCCCAGGAGAGGACCGCATACGGGTTGAGACCCGGCCCTCGGTCATCCACGGGAGCGAACAGGCGTCCCAGCGTGGTCTCGAGGCCCAACTGCGGGAAGAAGAGCGGAAACATGTTGCCCGAGACATAAGCGACGTGCGCCTTCTCCATCTCGTCGTCGGTAGACCACGTGATGTCCGTGCGGTCGGCCGCGCTGATAGCGATAAGATCCGCCTGATCCTTCGCCGCTTCGCGCATGAGTTTGAAGTCCGGCGTGGACCAGTAGCCGTCTTCGATAGGCTGGCTCTCGGGCCCCGTCAACTTGCGCGAGAGGACATAGAGCCTGCTGGAACCCGAGATGGGCAGCGGGCGCCAGAGCAGGGCATCAATCAGTCGGAACGCCGCGACACAGGAGCCAATGCCAAGGGCCAGCGAAAGCACTGCGGCCACGGACGCGACCTTGTTGCGGCAGAGCTGCCGCCAGCCAAAACTTATATCGGAGAGAAGCGACTCCAGCCATCCGGCGACACGAATGCTGTGGCTCGCCTCGCGGGCACGCAGCGTGCACCCGAATGCGCGGCGTGCTTCCTTGGGATCACGTCCTGAGGCAATCGCTTCTTCAATGTGAGACTCCAACTCTTCATCGATCTCCCGATTCAAGCGCTCGCCCTGCACGGCATTCCAGATACGCGACCACAACGGCATCTCATACCTCCCGCAGCACCCGATTGATTGCGAGGCTGACGGACTGCCATCGCGACTCTTCCACGCCCAACTGCTTTTTGCCTGCGCTGGTCAGTTCATAGACGCGCGCCCGCCGGCCAGAATCCTTCTTGATCCACTCCGCCCGAATCCAGCCCGCTTCCTCCATCCGGTACAACGCTGGATAGAGCGAACCCTCCTCCGCGCGCAGAACTTCGTCGGATGTATCGGCGATAGCCGCCATGATGGCGTATCCATGAAGCCGCGGTCGCCGCGACAGTATCTTCAGCACGAGCAAATCGAGCGAACCTTGCAGGGCATCGGTCTTCGGCATACTTAGATGTCTTTATATAGATGTCTTAGTATGATGTCAATGACGCAAGCAGCCCGCCCTTTGCACTGTCTGGAAGGGACGGGACCTCGAACTGTCATCCCGAGCGAGGCTTGATCTTTGCGCGCCCAGCGCAGAGATCACCCGCAGTCGAAAGACCCTGCGTTTTGCGGCGGCCCTTGATGTCGGGTTTTTCGTTCGCGCTCCGCAGCTGTGGACGCCCCGTCGTTGTGAATTCGCGAAAGTTGGCCCCCTCGCCCGGTTTTCGTTTTTAAAACGCATCGTTAACATTGCCCGACGTGCATCAAACAATAAGCAATGATCGGTATTTCAAATGTTGGAGGACGTGGCCGTCATGGCGGAGATAGGCACTAAGGTTCTGTTCATTGCGGGTTTCGGTCCGATTGACCGCGACGTAGCTAGCAGCCGCGCGCTGTATGGTGACACCCTCGGCATCCCTTTCAAAGAGGAACCCGGTGGCTATCTCTATACGGGCAGCCTTGAAGGCGCGAAGCACTTCGCCCTGTGGCCTCTTTCGCAGGCTGCGCAATCCTGCTTTGGTAGCGATTCCTGGCCCGACAACGTTCCCATTCCGCAAGCGTGGCTTGAATTTGAAGTAGAAGATGTGGAGAAGGCCACAGCCGATCTCGAATCGCGGCACTATCGTATGCTCATCCGGAACAAGACGGAACCCTGGGGCCAAATCGTAAGCCGATTCCTCTCGCCAGAGAGCCTTCTCGTCGGTGTTACATTTACGCCGTCACTGCGAAAAGAGAAATAATTCCCAGGGTGGCCGATGCTTTCGCGCGTTTTGCGAAAGGGTGGAACATTCGATGCTCTCTCCATCTGACCCCTTACACCGCACCCCGAATTTTCATCGCAGCCTTTCTGAAAGCATGGGCCACCGGCGCTTGACATCCCTTTCATAGAACACCCATCTCGCTGAACCCTGTCATAAATGTCAGTTGTCCATACGAAGAATTTCGAGAATCGTAAGCTCACTTTGGGGTTCTAGCTTACTCGCTACAAAAACGAACACTTCGCTAGTTCTGCAGATTGGCCGTCGCATGGCAAATAGATTTAAGCAATGCCGCCGTAAGACTGACTTGTCTCGTAGCAAGACACGAAAAAGGTCACTCGCATGGACCCTCATCGTCAGTTTGTCAGGGCTCGCGGTGGTCTTATGGATGCTGCACTCCCACTCTGCGCATGCTTCCAACGCTCTCGCAGCCACCGGTGCTCCACCGGCGTTTCAACCGACGATAGCGAACCTAGCCGCCGCCCCTGACAAGATTCCCGCCGGAATGGTCTGGATTCCAGGTGGAGAGTTCTCCATGGGAGCCAATGATCCGCCCGAAATGAATGACGTCGGCATGAAAGCCACAGCAGACGCTCGTCCAATTCACCGCGTGTACGTCGATGGCTTCTTCATGGACAAGACAGATATCACGAACGCTCAGTTCGCAGCCTTTGTCAAAGCTACCGGTTACGTCACCATTGCGGAGCGAACTCCGACCGCAGAGGAATTCCCTGGCGTACCACCAGAGAATCTATTTGCAGGATCAGTAGTGTTTTCACCACCCGATCATCCTGTTCCTCTCGACAGCCACTTCCAGTGGTGGAGCTATGTACGCGGCGCCAATTGGCGTCATCCGCTAGGCCCACACAGCAACATTAAGGGTAAAGACAACTATCCGGTTGTGCATATTGCATACCCCGACGCCGACGCCTACGCGAAGTGGGCAGGAAAGCGCCTGCCCACGGAGGCGGAGTGGGAATTTGCAGCTCGTGGTGGACAGGCGGGAAAGCCATTTGTTTGGGGAGATGAGTTTCGCCCGCATAACCAGTGGATGGCAAACACTCATCAGGGACACTTCCCGGTGAAGGACACGGGCGAAGACGGATTCGCCGGCATTGCGCCAGTGGCGCAGTATCCAGCAAATGGGTACGGACTTTACGACATGTCAGGAAATGTCTGGCAGTGGACGAGCGACTGGTATCGTGCGGATTATTACCGACAACTTGCCGATGCCGGTAACCTAGCGCGCAATCCTCAGGGGCCACATTCTTCTCTCGATCCATCCGAGCCAGATCAGCCCAAAAAAGTTCAACGCGGAGGTTCGTTCCTCTGCACTGATCAATATTGCTCGCGCTACATCGTCGGCACACGAGGCAAGGGCGAGATCTCTACGGGTACGAATCATCTTGGCTTTCGCTGTGTGAAGCCGGCAATAACAACCAATCTGTCTGCGAGCAGGTAGTACTGACTCGGACGGGCAGCGAGTCGGAAGGATCGGACTGGAAGCCGCCAGCCCGCGATCGGCGACGAGAAAAAAACTAGAGAATGGAGAAACCCTATGCCACGAACGACGCTTCAGAACAAAACTGGGCCTAGCGCAACGCAAGGCCTATTGTGCTTTTTTGCCTTCGTGATCATTCTTACACTTCTAACGCAAGCCTTCGCCGCCGATAAGGCAAAGGACGAAGAAACGTTTCACAATGCCAATCTGGTGCTTCAGGACATGCTCAACAGCAAGACAATCTCCCAATCTGTATTGGCAAAGGCTGAGTGCGTACTGATTCTCCCTGGTGTTAAGAAGTTCGGCTTCGGCGTTGGTGGAAGCGGCGGCCGCGGCCCCATGCTCTGCCGCGGCGGAGAAAAGTTTGACGGCAAGTGGTCGGCGCCTGCGATGTTCTCCATTGGGGGCGCGAGCGTTGGCTTCCAGGTTGGAGGATCGTCCACCGATTTCGTTCTACTGCTCATGAATCCGAAAGTCGTGCATCAAATTCTCACCGGCAAGACCAAGATGGGCACCGATGCAACTGCGGCTGCGGGTCCCGGTGCTACAGCAGCGAGCGCATCGGACGCCGACATCTACACCTACGGAAAGGCCAAAGGAGCATTTGCGGGCGTTTCGTTGGGAGGCGCCACCGTCGAACCGGACAACGACGCGAACTATCGTCTCTACGCCAAGACGCTGACGGCTACCGATATCGTGCGCGGAAGTGATGTCAAGCCATCCGGCGAAGGCGCTTCTCTAGTCGCGGCGCTGGACAGCAAACTTGCCAAGCACGGCGACTAAATGAACCTGTAACGCGTCCATTTCTCAGCATGAGATGTCGCATCTCCCCGCGCTCATGGTGCGGTGCGGCATGGCGCAGCGTTGTGTTTCCGGCGGTTCACCACTGGACCCTCGAAAGGATGCAATGTCATATTTCATGGTATCGCCAGCCATGGCAAGGAAGACCGTACTTGCTCTTACGGTCTTCCTGAGCCTGATATCGGCAAGCTGTGCACAAACTCGTCCGGATCCACTGCCATCTTGGAATGAAGGTCCTTCCAAGAGGGCCGTCCTCGATTTCATTTCACGCACCACCACGCGAGGCGGCAAGGATTTTGTTCCGGAGGACGAACGAATCGCCACCTTCGACAACGACGGAACGCTCTGGGTCGAACAGCCGATGTACACGCAAATGGCCTTTGCTCTGGATCGTGTAAAGCAACTCGCCCCGAGCCACCCTGAATGGAAAGACCAGCAGCCTTTCCAAGCGGCGCTGGCAGGCGACATGAAGGCCGTTGCGGCAAGCGGCGAACACGGCCTGATGGAACTCATCATGGCTACGCACGCAGGCATGACGACCGACGAATTCGAAAGGACCATCACAAATTGGCTGGCCACGGCCCAACATCCGCGATTCAAACGGCCATACACCGAATGCGTCTACCAGCCGATGCTGGAATTACTTGCCTTGCTGCGAGCCAGCGGATTCAAGAACTACATCGTCTCCGGAGGCGGAGTGGAGTCCATGCGCCCATGGGCTGAACGCGTGTACGGCATTCCTCCCGAGCAAGTCATCGGAAGCACGATCAAGACAAAATTTGAAATGCAGAATGGAACGCCCGTACTGGTGCGCCTGCCGCAACTCGACTTTGTCGACGACAAGGAGGGAAAGCCGGTGGCTATTGAGAGAGTCATCGGGCGCCGTCCGATTGCAGCCTTCGGCAATTCGGATGGTGACCTGCAGATGCTGCAGTGGACCGCAGCGGGGCCAGGTGCACGGTTGATGCTTATCGTCCACCACACGGATGCGGATCGTGAATATGCCTACGACCGCCAGTCTTCATTCGGGCGCTTGGACAAGGCCATGGATGAGGCGGCCGCCAAGCATTGGGTGTTGGTCAGCATGAAAGACGATTGGAAAACAATATTTGCGTTTGAAAAATGATGTGCCGAAAACTCGGTTAAAGACCATCCCCGTGGAACGAAATTGTCTGCTCTCAGACAGTAAGACAAGCAGAAACGTGAGGATAACAATGAAGCGACTGATAGCCGCACCGAGCCTGATTACGATCGCGTTACTCGGAATATCCATTCCGGCTGCCGCAGCCAGACGATCTATCAATTCCTGGTTGCTCTTAGCTTTTGGAAATGGATCTTATGGACAATCTTTTTGTTCAGACTGTCGCGACTGAACCTTAAGTTGGAAGTAACTCACCCCGACAAGCATGGCCGCGCCGGATTCCTTGGTATGTCTCCATTGTCGTTGGCCCAGATCAACTTCGCGATCAGTGCAGCAATCGGCGCTACCTGGCGAGATGAGATTCTTCATGCCGGTGCGCACTTGATGACGTTCAAATTGCCCGCAATCGCGCTTCTTCTGGTAATCGTAATTGTCGCGGTCGGCCCGCTCGCTTTCTTCGTCCCGAAACTATCCGTCTTGTGGCGCCAGGGAATACTCGATTATGGAAGTCTCGCCCATCTTCACAGCTCCAAATTTAGGGAAAGATGGATATTGCGCCGGGAAGCCCGTGAAAACGAACTCCGGACTGCTCCGGAAATAAGCAGCTTCACGGACCTCGTAAGCAGTTACGAAAACATAGAAAACATGCAGCCCTTTCCGCTCGAGAAAGGCTCGCTTATCGCATTAACTTTAGCCGTACTGATTCGTGTTGTGCCGACAATATTGGCGGAAGTTCCACTCAAAGTGGCCCTGAGACCCTTGTTGGAGGCGGTGCGGTAGGACCCGGCACATCACACCATATGGGGGCATGCGGTGCACATTCGAGAAGTGTGCCTGGCGCTGGCGTCGATCATGCCACTCCTGGGTACTCATGCGAACGGGCAAATTGATCAACTCGTGCCCGAGATCGATGTGAACTATAAAACGGCTCCGGATGTCCGCTTGCGCTTTCAAACCAAAGAGACGAGAGAAGGAGGAGATCCGGTACAAGCTGAGTTCGGGCCCAGCATCGACTTTTATCTGAAACCCATGCTCAGCCTGAAGAAGATTGCAAGGCGAGACCTTGATGACTCAAAGCATCGGCCCCTCGTGTTTTCGATTGGGTACCGTTATCTAAACGCCCCAAATACTCCGCAAGTTAACCGCCTCGAGCCAGTGATCACCGCACACTTTCCCATGAAGAGAGGGTTCTTGCTGTCCGATCGAAACCGCGCAGACCTTGACTGGAAAAGCGGCAGGCTCTCGTGGCGTTATCGCAATTTGTTTCAAGTTGAAAGACGACTCAAGATTCGTTCCTATCATCCCGCGCCATATGCCAGCGTCGAATTCTTTTACCAGAGCGAATACAACAAATGGAGTGATACAGCGATTTATGCGGGTTGCCTGTTTCCGATTGGCAGGCACGTTGAATTCAACCCCTACTACGAACACCAGAACATCACCGGGAAAAGCCCAAATCAGCAACTGAACCAGTTGGGACTCACTCTTAACACTTTTTTCTGACGCAAAAACCTGCAGGAGAGTCTGCAGCGACAAATCGCCGAGACTCTCCTCGAACCACGCCACTTACTTGGTGACCGACACGATCGCGGGATGTGTGTTGGTTCCACCTCGTTCGTCGATGAAGTAGATCACCGAACCGGTGCTGACAGCAGGATTACCCCAGAATGTGCCAGTCCCGTTCGTTCCGATGGTGAACGAGTTGGCGACACTCTGATTCTCCACCAGGAACGGCGAGACAGCATTGCTCAGGCTTTCCGTGCCCGAGAAGTTCGCCGAGCTCAGATTGAACGTGCCGATCTGGTTGCCGGTCAGGAAGTCAGCATCCATTTCGCTCCCAATAGAGTAGAGCCCGGAAGCTGGTGTCGCGTTTGCCAGCTGCGGTTCCAAAGTCGCGGTCGTGGCAGGATAGTCGTTCCCAACCAGGACTGCGCTGATTCCATTGACACCCGTCACCAGATATCCGACGGGCGTGATAAAGGTGCCCGTGAAAGTGACCCGACCAGTCGTAGCGTCAACCGCGTAATTGTCGGTCGCAAGCCAATTTGTGACGGTTCCCCCCTGATCCTCTGCAACATAGCCGCTGCCCGCGCTGACGCCATCGAAACTCCCCGTCATAATGAGGACTTGGGGAATACCTCCGACCATCAGCCCTGTTGCGTGGGCAACATAGTTGTTCTGCAAGAATGCTGCAGAAAAATCTGCGCTGTTGGTGGCGAAAGCCCGGCCGCTGCAAATTGGGTTCGCCTTAAGCAGATCCGTGGACGCGAACAGCACCTCGGTGGAATTGATGACGTAGTAGACCGAGTCCAGATTGTAAGGGTTGCCGGTAATGAGAGCGGAGACTGATGCCGTTCCTCTCCCGTAGCTATCGGTCGCTGAATACGTGCCGGTTCCGCCGGTGATGCCGGTTGCCACCGTGCCTGCGTCGTCCGCGTCGAACGCCAGATTCGTAATGTTACCGCTAGCGGATGCAAATGATCCTGCCATGCCGAAATTTCCGGATGCTCCGTCAGTGCCAACGAAAAGGAAGGTGTACATTCCAGTCAAGCCAGCCGCAAATGCCGACGAGTCCTGGAGCCGCAGGATGCCGCTTCCGCGAGCGCCAGTTCCGCTGCTGTTGTCGAGCATGACGTGCCCTTGCGTAAACACGTTCGAACCGTTGGGCGTGCTCACAGAGAAGTGAAGATTGGTTGTTCCTGCCGAGGTGGTCAATACCAGGCAGCCATTATTGTCCGGGCCAAGTGAGTAGGAACTGCTCGCGGGAACGATCGCGAGCTGGGATTGAGCCCCGCTCGAGCTGTTGATGTCTTCTTCTCCTGCGGTGATTCCGCCCTGACCATCAGTCGTGACGCTGCCGATGATCGTCACCGGAGCCAGATTCCCAGTGCTCGGTTCGAATCCTTTGATCAGGAATGCATAGGACTGGGTTCCGAGATTGCTCTCCGCACCTGAGCTGCATCCGAGAGCGTTGTAGACCTGAAGGCTGAGCGGCGCAGAAACTCCAATAGCTGTATCCGCGTCGGTAGCCTGAAACACGAGTCCGCTGAAGATACTGGCTGCTGTCGGTGTTCCGCTGATCTCACCAGTCGACGCGTTCAGCGACAGACCAGCAGGCAGCGTGCCCGACTTCAAAGACCACGCATAAACGCCCGATCCGCCAGTCGCCGTCAACGAGCTTGTGTAAGCTGCTCCCTCCGTGCCGCTTGGCAATGATGTGGTGGTCACTTGAACCACGGAGTCGATCTTGACGCTAAGGCTGCCCGAGAGTCCCACAGTGTTATAGAAGTCGCTAACGGAAAAGACCAAGGCTGAAGTTCCCGACGCAGTCGGAGTACCAGTGATCGCGCCCGTGGCGGCGTCTAACGCCAAGCCCGCAGGCAGAGAGCCTGACTTGATCGACCACGTGTAAGGTTTCGTGCCGCCTGTCGCTGTGAGAGCGGTCGAGTAAGCGACGCCGACGTTGCCATCGTTCAATACCGCTGTTTGGACGACCGGCGCGGCCTCTGGATTTACCTTGAGGCTGAGATTACCCGAGCTTGCGGAGTTGCTGGATGCATCCGTCACCTGGAAGACGAGCGAACCGGCGGTTCCCGCAGCCGAAGGAGTGCCGCTAATGCTGCCGTCGGAGCTCAGAGAGATTCCCGCGGGCAGAGCGCCCGACTTCAATGTCCACGTATATGGCGCCGTTCCGCCGGTTGCTTGCAGGCTGGCCGTATAGGCTGTGCCAACGGTGGCGGCAGTCATCGAAGAAGTCGTGACTTTCAAATTGGAGTTGTTATTGCCGCCGTTTCCGGTGCTGCTGAGAGCTCCGCCGCCGCATCCAGTGATCAGGAGCGAGAGAGCCAGAACGCAAAATGCTGAGAGAATGAAACAGTTGTGTTTCATAGACGAATGAACTCCTAACTTGAAATCGGCGACAACGGATGCGCCGCTGGGAATCTTATCGGGGGAAGAAACCTCTGGCGGAAATCTACGCTGCGGGGGAGCAGCTCACGCCTGAATTTTAAGGGGACTGGTTACCAACCAGTTCCCGGATATTTTCTCATACGAAATACCAAACTAGCTGTGAGCCGAAAACTATTTTGCGGCAGCGCTGCGCCGGTGGAGTCATAGAACAACGTACGCAAATAATCTCCGTTGATGCGGAGTGCGAAGGGTCCTGCGAATGCGCGCTCAACTCCTGCTCCGAGTGCGAACGAGGGGCGGACCAAGTATCCGTGATAGACATGAGTCGCATCGGCTGGCGTTGCACCGTCGATGAGCGCAAAACCGCCCAGGGCGCGAACGAAGATCCGATTCTTGCCACGCTCAAACGGATAGAACTGTGGACCGACTTGTGTGTTCAACATGTACGCCTGATGCGTGGTTCCGGGAACGCTGGAGGCGCGGAGAAAACTTGTGTCGAGCGTTGCTCCCAGGCGCGCGTTCCAATCGATCGAGCCGCTGACATCCAGACCATTGAGAGACACTGCGCCCGCGCCGTGAATCGGCATGGCGGCGTAAGAGTAACCAGTACTGACGTCGTAAGCAGGACCTTTCATGGCAGGTGTTGCGCCCGTAACCAGATTCTGCGCGACGGCAGTTCCGATCAGCAGGATCGCTGCAAACCAGAGCTTGGCTGAGGTTCCGATCGTATGGGTCACTTGGTCCTTTCTTTGATGGCGTGGTGCAGATCTGGAATCAGCGACTTCTGCACGCAGCAGTATGGGCAATCGAGCTTCCACTGGTGATCGCGAGTGCGTTGCATGGGATATCAGTCTGGAAGTGGAGGCAGAGTCTGCGAATGCGCTGTAGGGAAGAGAGTTAGCGCATTGCAGGGCGGAGTTCGGTGAGAGGAGCGCGAGGAGAGCTCTCTGGCTCGTTAGTAATCGTTCTTGAGTAACACAGCGGAGAGCAGGCTGAAAGTTTGTTCACATGGGGACAGGAAGTTTCTCGGTCGCGGCGGTGAAATGGGATGAACGCGGTTCTTTGCGCGGGAAGCGGGAGACGGTGAAGGCCGCGTTCACTACGAGGCCTTCGGTTATTTGTCGTTCCCGAAATGGGAATGGCGGAATTTTTGGGGGGTACCCCCCCTTCCCCTGGATTTCTGGAATCATCGGGTTAGGGGAAAATCGCGAAATAATCTATGGGGCTCAATAGCTTAGAGGCAAAATCTTAGTTCGGCATTCGGCGAAAGCGGCTATATGTGTGGAAGGACCGCTATGCAGAGTTGGGCGAAGCCGGCCTGGTGCATCGGCGAGGAGGAAGGCCGCGAAAGGTAGTGTCGGAAGATAGGAACGGACCGGCCGCTGTGCCCGGACGTGGGGAGTTACTGGCGGCGCGGAAGCGGATTGCGGAGTTGGAGCGCAAGGTGGGGCAGCAGGAACTGGAACTGGATTTTTTCGGCGAAGCCTTGCGGCGCATAAAAATGGGCGGGAAGCGATCTGCGGAGCGGGGCCAATATCGAGGCTTCTACAGAGCTGACTGGGGCGAGGGAGCTAACCGCCCCCTCGCCCCAGACCCCACTCCCCGGTTTACAATCCTTTTCGCAAGAAAACTGTCCCTAGTTTCTTTGTCTCACCTCAGGGGTGCACTCCAATGACGCGATCCAGGGTTTTTCGTCTCACGCTAGTGCTCACTCTGACGATGTGGGTACTCATCGCCGACAAGGCCGTCGGCCAAACCTACAGGGACCTTCATGACTTCAACTGTGCCACAGAAGGCTGTGGTCCTGACTACACATCATTGCTGGCACAAGGCCGGGACGGAAATCTGTATGGGACTGCGTCATTCGGCGGCTTATATGGCGATGGAACCATTTTTGGAATAGCGGCAAATGGCAGCGTCACAACCCTGCATAACTTCGATGGAACGGATGGAATGTATCCCTACGGCGGATTGATATTGGGGGCTGATGGGAATTTTTACGGGACGACATTTTATGGGGGCGCCAACAATTTGGGAACGCTCTTTCGCGTGACGCCCTCCGGCGTATTGACGGTACTTCACGCATTCGGGGGAGGGGTGAGCGACGGAACATTGCCGATGTCAACGCCCACGTTGGCAAATGATGGCAACTACTACGGTGTGGCAGAAGTGGGCGACAACACGCACGATGGCATGATGTACAAATACAGTCCCTCGTCGGGCTATACGATTGTCGCCACATTGGGCAACAACCTCCCAGGTTCGGGACTTTTCGCTCCGCTGATCCAAGGGATAGATGGGAATTTCTATTCGACATCTTACGATGGTGGAGTAAACGGTTCGGGAACTGTTTACAGTTTATCTCCCACCGGAGCGGTTAACGTCATCTACAACTTCGACACGCTTCATGGTGGTTGGGGATACGCTCCGGTGGTTCAAGATTCTCAAGGGAATCTCTTCGGAACCGAGGCGCAGGGTGGGACGGACGATGGTGGAGTTATTTTCGGCACCACGACAAGCGGGAATTTCAAAAGCCTGTACAACTTTATCAACTACTGCCCGGGCCAAGCGTACGGTTGCGTCCCCGCGGGCGGCCTGGTTTTCGGAAACGATTCTAATCTCTACGGCTCAACGTATCGTGGCGGCCCGAATAATGATGGAGTTTTTTTCAAGATAACAAGAGCGGGCGCGTACACACAGCTGGCTACACTCAACGGGGCGAATGGTGCAGGACTTGTAGGCACGCCGATCCAACACACCTCGGGGACTATCTATGGGCTTGCTTCAACGGGTGGCGCATACGGCGGCGGCGTCCTGTACAGTCTTAACGTCGGCCTGAAGCCTTTTGTGTCTCTTCTTTTCAGCAGCGGAAAGGCGGGCACACTCGTTGGCATCTTGGGTCAAGGATTTAGCACGGCGCACTCCGTCTCGTTCAACGGAGTCGCCTCCAGCTTCAAGGTCATTTCCAAGGGCTACTTGGTCGCGAAAATCCCAAGTGGCGCAACTTCAGGGTTCGTAGTGGTGCAGACATCGACAAAAACCTTCAAGAGCAATAGACAGTTTGTCATTCAGTGAGGGGTGTAGACGAGTCAGGGGCTACGTTCCCGCGTGTGTACAGTTCGGAGAGATAGTGAACGTCCTGTGCACTCCAGGGTTCCGTCCCCAGGTTTCTGTCCCAGGGAGAAGGACTGCCACTTCTGGAGAAAGCGGACGGGGAGTGAAGCCCCCGGGCAGTCGCCTTGACGCCTTGCGAAACGAAGGTGGGGTGGGGAGCGAGGCTCTTGGCCCTCAGCGGCTGAAGCCGCGGTATTTTTATCGTTTGTCGGCACGACTGGAAGTCGTGCCCTTCCCAGGGTAAACCGGCATCCTAGTTTCTTGTCTATCGACACGACTGGAAGTCGTGTCCTTCTTGATCTGTGTCGGCGGTTAATTCCGCCTTAACACTTCGGTAACCTTCCAGACCCCTTACTTCATTTTTCCTCTGTTTTCCTTGTGCTACCGTCTTTTTAGTCCCAAATTTCACAGAGGTTTTTGCCAGGAACGTGTCTTCCAACGACCGCAAACCGGGAGTTCACATTGCGTGGACAACGGTTACATACCGCAGTGTGGCGCTGCTGATTCTGGCAGTGCTGGGCGGGTTTTGCGCGTTCATGTGGTTCACCTTCCCGCAGTTCACCGGTACCGCTATAAAGAAGACCGATGAAGTTGCCAACCGGTTGTTGGAAAAGGTCGCCGGTATGGCTCCGGCGCCTGGAACGGGAGCGGTGACGGCGCAGCAAGCGCACTTCACCGCGCTTGATGGAACTGTGCGTGTGAAGAAAGGGAATAGCAATACGTGGATTGTGGGGGACTATCGCGTTCCGCTGGAGAAGGGCGACGTTGTTCAGACCGGCTCGGAGGGGATGGCGAAGGTCGTCTTCAACGACGGCACAAGTTATACGGTGAAACAGGATTCGCTGATCGTGATCGAAGAGAACTCGGCGAACGATCAGCAGCAGACGAATGTTGCTGTCGCTGTGAGTACCGGAACGGTAGATCTCTCGACGGCGACGTACAGCCAGGGATCGAAGTCGCAGGTGATTGTGGCGGGAGCGACGGCCTCGTTGTCTCCGGACTCGGCAGCGCAGGTGCATAACGATCCGAATGCTGACCAGCACGAAATCCTGATGAAGAAAGGTTCGGGCGAGGTCACGCGCAACGGCGAGACGGTACAACTGGCGAACTGGGAAAAAATCAGTTTCCAGGGACAGCAATCCAAGATGGAGAAGGCGAAGGAGATCGGGCCGCCGACGCCGATCGCTCCGGCGAACATGGCTCCGCTGTTCTCGAATGGCGAGAGCATGAAGGATGTGGAGTTCACGTGGACGTCGATGGCGAATGCGGTTGGGTACCGGCTTCGTATCTCCCGGAACCCGTATTTTTCTTCTACACTCGTTGACAAAAAGGTGAATACAGCGGCGGTGACGGTAACCAACCTGGGCGAGGGCGCGTACTACTGGATGGTGCAGTCCTATGATGCCGCGGGCAAAGAGTCGGTGGAGAGCGAGAAGAACCGGTTCACGATCATCTCTAAAGGCAAAGATTCGGAATCGATTGCGCTAGACCTAGATCCGTTTATTCAGCACGGGCATGTGATCGAGGTGACGGGCAAAACGCAAGTGGGCGCGCGCGTGATGGTGAATGGCAGCGAAGTCCCGCTGGTGAACTCGGAGGGCGAGTTCCACTACTTCACGCCGCCGTTGCCGTCCGGGGAAGCGGTGATTACGGTAACGGCGCAAACTGCGGCGGGCGGAGTGAATACGCAGCAGAAGAAGATCGTGATTCAGTAGCGCGTGTTGCAGTATAAGGAAGCGCGCCAAACGCGTGATTTGTTCGCCCGCAAACTGCGCGGGCGATTCACGCGGCGCGCTCAGATCCTTCGGCGCCGAAACAAGGCGCCTCAGGATGACAACGTTTTGAAAGTAAGCAGGGTTGGCCGGGATCACGTAGAATAGAGTTGCCACCCCTTAAAAAGATCAGGCGCCGCCGGGAAAATTTCCCGGGCAGGCAGCATTGTGAGATACGGACCGCTTTGTCATGTCAAATAATGGATTCCATTCCGCCGCGACGCGCAACCACAACCTCCGATCGCTGTTCAGCATATTTTCCAGCGACTTAGCCATCGATCTGGGCACGGCCAACACGCTCGTGTACGCGCGCGGAAAAGGGATCGTCGTCAACGAACCGTCGATCGTCGCCATCAACAAGAACACCGGCGAAGTGGAAGCGGTGGGCAAAGAGGCGAAGGAGATGCTGGGGCGCACGCCGGGCAACATCGTCGCCATCAAGCCGATGAAAGACGGCGTGATCGCCGATTTTAAAGTCACCGAGAAGATGTTGAACTACTTCATCCAGAAGGCGCACAACCGGAAGATGCTGGTGCATCCGCGGATTGTGATTGGCGTGCCGTCGGAAATCACGCAAGTGGAAAAGCGCGCGGTCATGGATTCGGCGTATCGCGCGAAGGCGAGCGAAGTGCATCTGGTGGAGCAGGCGATGGTGGCGGCGATCGGTGCGGGTTTGCCGATTACTGAGCCCAGCGGCAACATGGTGGTTGATATTGGTGGTGGCACGACTGACATCGCGGTGATTTCGTTGAGCGGCATTGTCTATTCGCGGTCCGTGCGTATGGCCGGCAACCAGATGGACGAAGCCATCATGAATTATCTGAAGCGGAAATATAACCTGCTGATCGGCGAGCGCACGGCCGAGCAGATCAAGATGGAAATTGGATCGGCGCATCAGCTCGACAAGCCGCTGACGATGGAGATCAAGGGCCGCAACCTGATCGAGGGCGTTCCCAAGACGATCACCGTCGATGACGGCGAAATCCGTGAGGCGCTGAGCGAGTGCGTTTCGACGATTATGAATGCGATTCGCGTCGCGCTGGAGCGGACCCCGCCGGAGCTTTCGGCGGACATCAGCGACCGTGGCATCGTGTTGACGGGCGGCGGGGCGCTGCTGAAGAATCTTGATAAGCGAATCCGCGAAGAAACCGGGCTGCCGGTTTCGATCGCCGACGACCCACTGTGCAGCGTGGTGCTCGGCACTGGCAAGATGCTCTCGGACTTCAAGCTGCTGAGAAAGATCTCAATTGAGTAGCAGTTTCAAGTTTCAGGTTTCAAGTTTCGAGCAAAGGGCTCGGCTGACGTAAACCTCTCAGTCTTGAAACTTAAAACTGGAAACTCGAAACTGGTGTTATGGAATCCGTCCTCGGCCGCTATCGCAACCTGATCGTGCTGGTGCTTGTGCTGTTTGCGCAAGTGCTTGGGCTGGCGGTGCAGGTGAAACGCGGCGGCGCTGCCAACGATGCGCAAGATACGCGGCTGATCCGCATCTGGGCGGTTGGGGCGCTCTCTCCGTTTGAGCGGAGCGTGGTGTGGATTCAGAACTCCTCTCGCAACCTCTGGCACAACTACTTCTATCTGCGCGGTGTGCGCGCGGAAAATCGTCAACTAAAAGAACAGATTGAGCAGATGCGGCTGGAGCAGGTGCGCCTGAGTGAAGATGCGGCGCAGGCGCGGCGTCTGCAGAACCTGCTTGCGTTTAAGGAACAGTTCATCGCCAAGACGGTTGCGGCACAGGTGATCGGGTCGAGCGGCAGCGATTTGTCGCGAATCGTTTATATCGATAAGGGCGAGGATTCCGGTATCAAGCGAGACATGGCCGTCATGACGGCCGATGGAATCGTGGGCAAAGTTTTGCTGGTCTATCCCAGTGAGTCGCAAGTGCTGCTGATCAGCGATCAGTCGAGCGGTGTGGGAGCGATTCTCGAAAAATCTCGTCTGCAGGGTGTTCTGCGCGGGGCTCCGAATGGCGAAGTCACTCTGGAGAGAGTCATGAGTGACGAGCAGGTGCAGCCGGGGGAGACCGTGCTGACCAGCGGTGGGGATCAGATTTTTCCTAAGGGGCTGGCGATCGGGAGCGTTACCAAAGTTGCGCCGGGTAAGGATTTGTTCCTGAACATCAAGATCAAGCCTGCGGCCGATTTGAGCAAACTGGAAGAAGTCCTGGTACTGGTGGAGAAGCAGGAGCGGCAGTCCTTCGCCGATGTGCATGAACGCGTGCGCGCGGCGGACATTTTGGCGCAGCGATTGCCGTCGGTGCCGGACAAGCCAGCGGTGGATCCAAATGCGCCGGCCACCGCGTCGAATGCTGGGGCGAAGCCTGCTAATGGCGGTCCGGGCACGGCGAGCACCAAGCCGGCGACGAATGCGAGCACCACGCCGAAGCCGAACAGCGGAGTGACGGCACAATCGGCGGCTAAGAAAGAGGTTGTACCGGGACAGCAGGCATCGGGGTCTGCACCTGTGAGTGCGGCGACCAAGACGGCCAAGCCGGTGAACAGCAATCCGACCCAGACGGATTCCGCAAAAGTACAGCCGGGACCAGCGATCGTCGAAGAGAAACCTTCCAGTCCAGTCCCCGCTCAGCCAAAGTCCCAGACGCCCGTCGAGGACAATAGTCCACAATAACGTGCCCATCACCTATACATCGAACGAACAAGTTGAGGTTTATCGGTTCAGTGTGCCGGTGGCGATTGGCGTGCCTCTGCTGGCGCTGTTTCTACAGGCGTTCGTGCCGCTGCACTTTCCGCGATTTGCCGTTTACGTCGACTTGCCGCTGCTGGTTACGATCTTCTTCGCGATGGCTCGGCGGAGTCCGATTGCCGGGCTGTTTACTGGAGCCATTATCGGCTTGGCGCAGGACATGCTTGGGCATAATCCGATTGGGATTTATGGCATCGCCAAGACGATCGTCGGTTACGGCGCGTCATCGCTGGGTGTAAAACTCGACGTGGAAAACGCGGGGGCGCGGTTTCTCGTCACCCTTGGCTTTTACCTGATTCATTCGGCGGTGTATTTCACGGTAGCGCGGGCGTTGGTCAACATGACACAGAGCTGGAGCTGGCTGCATGGCATTTTGGCCGGGCTGGTAAATGCGTTCATCGGAGTGTTGCTGTACTTTGTGCTGGATCGGTTTAAGCAGAGAACGTGAAAGTCGCGAGTCGCCAGTCCTGAGCCCCGAGTAACGCAAAAACCAGTGGCCAGTTGTCAGTAGTCAGTGATCAGTAAAACCGGTACTCACCGTGACTTCCGTTACCCTTCCGACTATGGCGTCCGCGAACCAAAGCTTTACAATGGTGGTAATCCGAATTCAATCCAGCGAGGATAGTGACACGTTGCGGCCCGGAGTGCCCTCACGGCGCATAACTGGCAACTGGCAACTGGCCACTGAAAACTGATGTTTGGCCGCGACGAAAAAGTATCCGAGATCCGCCTGACGGCGGCGCAATACATCATCCTCGGCATTTTCCTGGTCCTTGCCTACGGACTGTGGCGGCTGCAGGTGATGCAGAGCGATTACTACTCGCTGGCAGCCGAGAAGAACCGCATTCGCAATGTGCCGGTGCTCGCGCCTCGCGGAAAAATTCTGGACCGCGAAGGGCGGATTATTGTTGATAACTATCCCTCGTTTTCTGCGCTGCTGCTGCGCGATTCTTCTCGCGATCTCAGTGCCGATGCTGATCTGATCGCGCAAGGGTTGCATCTCGATCCGAATGAAGTGCGGGCGCGCATCAAGCGTTTTGCATCGATGCCGCAGTACCAGCCGATTTTCCTGAAAGAAGACATCACGCCGGACGAGTTGCAATTTATCGAGGCGCACCGGAACGAACTTCCGGAACTCGACACGATCATGGCGCATCGCCGCTTGTATCCGCGGAACGGGTTCATGGCGCACCTGATTGGATATGTCGGCGAAGTCAGCGATGACATGCTCAACCAACCGGCGTTCGAGCTGTATAACCCGGGGGATGTCGTTGGAATTTCCGGTGTCGAGCGGCAATACAACACGCTCCTGATGGGCAAGAACGGATCGCGGCAGGCCCTGGTCGACAGCCATGGCCGCGAAGTTGGACGGCTTGGCGAGACGGAAGCGATTCCGGGGAAGCAGTTGAAGTTGACCATTGATCTCGATTTGCAGATTGCCGCCGAGGAACAGTTGCAGGGAAAGAACGGGGCGATCATCGCGATGAATCCGCACAACGGTGAGATTCTAGCGATGGCGAGCGGGCCGACGTTCGATCCAAATGATTTTGCGGTGCACGTTTCGCGCGATGAATGGAACAGGTTAGTTACCGATCCGGACAAGCCGCTGCTGAACAAAGCCATTCAGGCGCAGCTCGCACCCGGTTCGACGTTCAAGATCATCATGTCGTTTGCGGGATGGCAGGAAGGCATTGCGCAGACTTTGCACGTGAACTGCCCGGGGAGCGCTGATTTTTACGGCAGAAACTACAAGTGCTGGGTCTACTTCGAACACAGGGCTCATGGCGCTGTCGACCTGCAAACAGCGATTTACCAGTCTTGTGATGTCTTCTTTTACACGTTGGCCGACAAGCTTGGCATCGGGCGGATCGCGAAATACGCAACGATGCTGGGCTTGGGTGAGAAGACGGGGATTGATTTGCCGAACGAAGTCAGCGGAGTAATGCCGTCGGAGGAATGGAAGATCCGCAACTACAAGCAAAAGTGGTTCGCTGGGGAGACCATTTCGGTCGGGATCGGGCAGGGCGCGGTTACGGTGACGCCAGTGCAGTTGATCCGTGCGCTGTCGGCGATTTCGATGGGCGGCAAGATGGTGGTGCCGCACGTGACGAATCCGACAGACCTGCCGCCGGGCATGGTGGATGCGGCGCACTATACGGAAGTGAAGACGATTCCGATTGATGTTGAGGGATGGAACTACATCACGGACGCAATGGTGCGGGTGTTGCAGCCGGGTGGAACGGCGCCGTCCGCCGGCATCCCGGGAATAGAAATTGCTGGTAAGACCGGATCGGCTCAGGTCGTGTCGCTGAATCTGCGGGCGAAGGTCAAGAATGCGTCGGAATTCGCGCAGAACGGATGGTTCGTTGGATTCACGCCGCGGCGAAATCCCGACATCGTGGTGTGCGCGCTGTTTCAGGGCGGCGAGCACGGAAGGCTGGCGGCACGGCTGGCGACGCAAGTGATCAAGGCGTACGTGGATAAACAGCGGCGCACGCCGCAAAAGATGGTGGAGAAGCCGAAGGCTCCGGGGACGGTGGATGTGGGCGCGTTCTGGAGCGATGCCGGCGACGGCAACGATTTGCAGGCCGCGCGCATAGCGGTTGACCTGTCGAAGAAGAAGATGGTGTTGGCTACGGCTGCGCCGGGGATGAATTAGTTAGTCCTGAGTTGCGAGTAGCGAGCGAACACAAGGTCCTTCGACTCCGCCTCGGGATGACAGGGTTTAAGTGAGGTTTCGAGTAAGAGCTGGGAACTGAATTTCCGATGTCCAGATACGTTTCATATCGCGACTTTGACTGGCTGCTGCTGGTCTTTGTGCTCCTGATCTGTGGGCTGGGAGTTATGGAGATTCACAGTGCGACCATGCACACCAAGTTTGCGGGCGCGCATGTGAAGCAGGTCTATTGGGTTCTGGGTGGCGTGGGGGCGATGTTCCTGATCAGCCTGGTGAATTATCAAGCTCTGCTCGAGCAGATTCACTGGTTCTACATTGCTGGCATCGGATCGTTGATGGCTGTAATGGTGTTCGGCCAGAAGTACTTGGGTGCGCGCCGTTGGATCAAGATGCCCGGTGGTAATCACTTCCAGCCATCGGAATGGGTCAAGCTCATCCTCATTCTTGCGGTTGCGAAGTATTTTGCCGAGATGCGGCAGCGGGAACTGACTTGGCCTGACATGATCAAAGCTGGGGGCATCGTCGGGATTCCCATGCTCATGGTTCTGGCCCAACCCGATCTCGGCACGGCGCTTACCTACGTTCCGATCGCCGTAATGGGCATCTTCCTGGGTGGGTTGCAATGGAGACAGGGACTAGCGATCGGCTTACTGGCCCTGATAGGAATGACTGCCGTTTTTGCGGTTCCCAGGGTTCACGTTTTGAAGACCTACCAGAAGCAGAGACTAACCAGCTTTCTGGATCCCGAGCTCGATCCGCAGGGGTCGGGGTACCAAGTTGAGCAATCCAAAATCGCGGTGGGTTCAGGCGGCATTTGGGGTGGTAAAGGCTCACAAACACATGGAGCTTTCCTGCCGATCCCCCAGACGGACTTCATTTTTGCCGCGTTTTCCGAGGAACACGGATTCGTGGGCGCTCTCGGGGTTCTGCTGCTATACTTCATTGTGCTGATGCGTTTGACGCAGAACGCGCAAACAGCGCCCGACCGCGCTGGCACGTTTGTGGTGATGGGTGTGGTGGCTGTGCTTAGCTTCCATATCCTGGTCAATGTCGGCATGGTGGTTGGCTTTATGCCGGTCACCGGAATACCTCTGCCGCTGATGAGTTATGGTGGGTCTTCCGTGTTGTTCATGTTCCTGGCGCTGGGGATGGTAATGAACGTAAGAATGCGCCGCTTCGTGAATTAAGCCTGTCTGCCGGGTGAGCCGGCCAGGGCAAGCTACAGGAACAGAAGGCTTTACAGGGAAGAAGGCAGAGTGCAGTTGCTGCGCGTCACCGGCGAAGTCCGGAGCGTAGCCCAAAAATATATCGATCGCCTCCGCGTGAAGGGGGCAATTTCACCGGCCATGGAGCAGTAAGGCCGGGCAGGATTGAAGCTGAGCAGCCGGGCAGGGAACGGCCCCCCGACCAGAAGGTCAGAGAGTGCGGTCACAACCCCGGCAGACGTGAATGCGATAGTGCAAAAGATTCCCAAGCTTATGCAGCGGATTCAGCCAGGAGAAAGTCTCCTGCGCTCATGCCGCCCCTTGTGTGGGGCATCGCCAGCTTGATCCTCCCGTGCCTTTTCTGACTCCGCTCCGGTGAGCCCGTGCGGATTCCTTGATGAATCCGGCGGTACGGAGTGTTCAATGAACAAAGAACTGTTTGTGTCGTCCACGCCTCATGAGAGCAAAGTGGGGCTGGTGGAAGACGATCTGCTCGCGGAAATTTATCTGGAACGCGAGAACGAGTACACCTTAGCGGGATCCATTTACAAAGGGCGCGTGACGCGCGTGCTTCCGGGCATGCAGTCGGCATTTGTCGACATCGGCCTGGAGCGCGATGCGTTCCTTTATGTTTCCGATTTCATGGATCTGGAAGAGCACGACGATGATTTGACGGACGTGGTTCCGGCGAATCGCGGAGTGCAGGATATGCGGCAGCAGGGCGCGCCGGTTGGTCCCGCGGAATCCGCGGACGGATCGCTGGTGGAAGTTGAGGGCCAGTCTGAGGCGCAGGAATCGGGCTCGGATGAAGGCGGTGAAGAAAATCAGGCACAGGTGGCGGGCGAGAACGCCGAGCCATCGAATGGCGGAGACGCGAGAGGAGACCGCGGGGCATTTCGGGGTGGAAGGCGGCGGCGCCGTGGCGGACGCCGGGAGCGGTTCGAACGGAGTAACGACCGCGGGAGTGATCGCGGTAATGACCGCAGTGGCGAGTCGCGTTATTCGCGGCCTGCGGAGACTTTGAGTCCGCGGCAGTCGGGACCTCCTGCGGGATATCAGCCGATTTTGCTGCCGGGCGAATCGATCTCGAAGTATCAGCGATTCTCGCCACAGGCGGCGGTGGAAGAACACGAGCCGCACCAGAGCGTGGAATCTTCGACTGAAACGCTCGACGCCGATGTTCCGCTGGCTGCGACCTTTCCTGAGGACGAACCGATTTTTGCTGCGAGCGAGACCGAAGCCGTAGCCGAGCCGGTTCATGAACATGAACACGAGCAGCAGGAAGAGATTCGCGAGGCGGCCGATGAGCCGGTTGAGTCGGCGTCGACATCGGCGAACTGGAATCGCGAGTTCCGGCGTTCCGACGAGGTGAGTTCTCCGGTGCTGGATTGGGCTCCGGAAGTGCATAAGTCGCTGGAGTCTCAGACGGAAGTTCCCGCGCAGGTCGAGAGTGTGCGGGAATCCGATGTGCAAGCGCACGAGTATGAAGGAGAAGAAGAGATGCACCGCGTCTCTGAGATCTCTGAGCCGCACTCCCGGCCGGCGCAGGCCCCTGAATTTGCGGCGCCGGGGACGATGGAAGAAGAAACCATCGAAGACGAAGAGGCGGACACGGTTCATTATGAGTCTTCTGCGGACGATGGTTATGACGAGTTCGAGGAAGAGACGCATGCGGCGGGACAGCCGGAGCATTTGAATGGCGACGCGCGCGAGGCCGTGAGCGAGATTCATGACGACTTGATGGCGGAGTCGGGGATTGTGCAGGCTCCGGAGGTGACTCCGGCGGAAGGCGAAGAAGATAGCGAAGAGCTTGAACTGGAAGAGGCGCAGGCGCAGGCTGAGGCGCTGCTGGATGCTGAGGCGCGCGGCAACGGAACAGTCGATGCGCGGGCGGAGGTTCGAGCTCCGGCGGCAACTGCCGGATATACGCAGAGATCGCAGCGGAGAGAACGTCACGGGTACGAGCGGCGCGGTGGGGACCGCGGCCGTCGAGGTGGAGGCGGCGGTCCACGTCGTTTCCGGCGGCGCGAGTCTGCTCCGGTTCCGCTGATCAGCGATCTGTTGAAGGAAGGGCAGGAAATCCTCGTACAGATTGCGAAGGAGCCAATCGGCAAGAAGGGTGCGCGCATCACGAGCCATATCGCTTTGCCGGGACGCTTCCT
>Ga0335081_10000413_pt1 | contig 76581 bp, 56 predicted proteins | sample Lox_Sample_35_FD_206713 | JGI IMG/M metagenome (GOLD analysis project Ga0335081, IMG submission 206713) | Soil microbial communities from Loxahatchee National Wildlife Refuge, Florida, United States - Lox_Sample_3.5 | ecosystem: Environmental > Terrestrial > Soil > Wetlands | place: USA...
AGTCGCCCGCAACGGCCGTCCGTTCCCATCGGAACACGTCAAGCCATGGGAGACGATGCCATCGCCAAGCGCCGGTTCCCTTCGGGAACCGCCACCGTCCCGAATCTCTTATCCTGCTGCCCATCTTCCATCTCTTCTCCGCCTGCTTTCCGCATGTCCCGGCAGCGAAACCATCTTCGCCTGTAATAATTGTTTCACACGAACCGGGAAAGGCGGAAATCATCCCGACGAAACCCAGTTGCAAAGTCAGAATTAACCTGTGCGCCGAGCCCTTTGAAAGCCTCAGGCGAATGACGTCCTTCTCATGCTGCAAAGCTGGCAAGTGCTTGGCGCAATTGCACTTTGACCCAGGTTGCACCCTGATCGTACTGCCCGGCTTGATGGCGAAGGGGCTCAGGTGCGAAGAGCGCAGTAACGGGCGGGACTGGCCGGTTCCTATTCTTGTACGCGCGTCCCAGCTACGGGATGATCGCGAACACAAGAGACTCAGCCGGCAGATCGGTTAACGGGAATCGAACTGGCTCCGAGGATCTCGCTTGTAGGTGGACGGGCAGGAGGATCCTTCGGCTTTTAACTTCGCGAGCCGAGATTCGCGCTCGAATCTCCACGTCCTCGACGGGCGACTACGAGTTGCTATCTGTGACGGCGCAGTCCTAAGTTTCAAAGGATCGGCGATTGACCTTAAACTCGACAAAATACATTATCACGGCAAAGTCATGAGAGCGCGCCCGTGCTCGGAGATAATAATCGGCTTTCACGACGCCAGGATGCGTGGAATAAGACCAAATGCGATGTCTTTAGCCGTGAAGTACAATTGCGCTTGACAAACTTCATTTGGCACCGCTAGAGGAAACCAGCCCTTTCTGATGTGAATATCCGCAAAACAGATTCTGAAGCTACCTCGAGGTCGGAAGGCTTGAAACCAAACGGACCGGGACCACTCTTGAATGTCACGCGTACGTGCTGATCGATTAGATAGATCCGGTCTGGACAGGCGGTGCAGGCGATTTCTGTGTGATTATCGAAACCATCGACCATAGCGCGAAACTTAATGCCGAGTTTTGGGAGGCAGGTGCGCGCTACGGCCGTGCGATCACTCTCATCCTTGGGACTGGCGAAGACCACGTTGTCTCGGATGTTGCTTTGGATCCGCCAAATGTCGCTGGGTCGCTGGGATGGGCCTCCAAAATGTATATGGCATAGAAGGCAATTCCGTTCCCATATTGCTCGTATAACGTGTTCAAGTGTTCAAGTGTTCAAGGCGGAAACCTCCCGCCGAAAGGAGGTCAGAAGCAGCTCCCGAACGCCAGCACCACGGGTCGCAAACCGCGGAAACTGGAAAGCCGGACTGTGCTTCTGCGATCTAAGGCAGGCAACTGGAAATCAGGAGCGGCGTCGCCGTTGTGGAGCGTGCCGGCGCGGGCCTGCTTCCACATAGTTTCGGAAGATACGAGGAGAAAAGTTGCGGTCGGCATTCTGGACATGATGCGCGCAAACTTCTCTGGAGCCTACTGCATCGCCCAGGCAACGAACAACACGACGGTCGTATACCCGAGAATGACTGCTGTGAGAAGCATGCTCCAACAACTGCTCCATCGCCATCCATAATCACAGCTTTCATCAACACTTATCTCCAACAACTTCCATCCAAGTCTCTGACCTGACCTCTAGGTTTGCCCGCATGAGTATACGTCTCTTGAGTTCACTTTGTTTTTCGCTTCTTCGCTTCGACTTGTTCGGTTTTTCTTCAATACGAACGCAGAGCTAAGCACTGCCTCTTGTCGGAAATCATATTTTACAGACGGATCACGTGGGGTACCCACATCTTTACGCCCACAACGACGGCTGCGGAAGATTGTTGAAGACGGTGTTACACTAACATTCAGTTGGCACAAACAGTTAGTTACGGTCGTGCTGTTGGGGATACGTGTGGTCCTTTGGGAGGAGCAGCCACCACTATCACATTGCTCCTAGCGCCAGAACTATCAACCGCCACGATCTGCTGACCTGTTTTCAGAGGGGGCTTTACGACTACGACGAATTTCCCATTCACATCGACGGAAGTGCCGCTCCCTATTTTCGTCTCAGCATCATTGCTCAAATCGTAGACGGATACGGTGTGGACACCGCGAGCAACGTATCCAGTAACAGCTATTGCGCTAGCAAACGCAGGCTTCAGTGTGGGTGCTGACTGGGCGCGAAGAATCGCAGTCCCCAAGAAACTCACAACAGCAGCACTGAACAACAGCGCGCATGTCCTCTGCTTAGTCGCAAACATCTTTGCCCTCCTGAGATGGATGTGATAACGCTCTTAAATCATGTATCCACTGACGTTAATTACATACTTGAAAAGCTTCGGATGGAATATTGCCAAAAAGACTGTCGTCTGCTAGCGATGGACAACCAGTTGAGTGACATCCGACACCGCTATTCTGATCCCAATATATCGGGTTACCTAGGAATGTGGTCGCATTTTGCAAATTCAAATAGTAGGTGTTGCCGAGGCCTAAAGTCACCATCACATTCGGAGCAAAAATCATGTGAACTTCAAAACCATCCTGATTCACGAACAGGAACGCATCATTCACGACAGCCGTCCCCATGCCATAGACATTCCCGCCAAATGGCGCATCAGTTATAGACCAATCTACCGCAAGCATCTGATCGCCTGGGAATTCCCACACACCGAGTTGAAAACTGGTGAGATTTGACTGGACCGCAACGAAACTGTTAGCAACTGTGTAACCAGAATTAACTGTCCAAGCGTTCGCGTTGCCATTGATCGGCCCATTCTCATAAACAGTCGTGGGCCCACAGCCTATCGGAACAACAACAATGGTTCCGACATTCGTAACGCCTCCTCTCACTGGTGGCGTTGCGGCCGAACTCCCCCTCATTGGAACGCCATTGATCGTCGCATTGGCGGTAGCCGTAATGTTGCCGAAGACGGTTGGGGCATTCAAAATCGAGAAGGTACCGTCATTCAGCGTCGTGCCCGTAGGCCCACTATTTAATGCGACCATGGCACCAGCAACGGGATTATTGTTCATATCCACAACTGTACCCGTCACAGTTGTCCCCGGATCAGAAATCGTGACGGGGATAGTCTGGCCTTGATCCCCACCCGTAACTGTGCCACTGACGGTTCCGATCAGGGTCAGGCTGGGGGTAACTAACGCCTCGACTGTGAAGCTTCCCTGAGGCACGTATGGGATGCTCAGGATCCCGTTGGAATTGGTCGTGCCAACGGGTCGGAAGAACTGATGCGAACTCGTTTGAATCTCGATTTGCGCACCGGCGAATGGACTTCCGTTCGCTTGAAAAACTGTTACTTGTACCGTTGCCAAAGCCGGCAATGTCAGGTTCACCGTTGCCTGCTGTCCGTTCGTCGAAAGCGTGGTACTGGCCGAATCGACATACGAACCACCGTCAGGCGTATATGCTCTCACCGTGAATGCGTTCAGAATTGGTACGTCACCAAAGATGTAGTTACCCGCGGCGTCGGTGCGAGCCGAGCGGGCCGACACGCCGGATGAGTCGATACTTAGTAATGTCACCAGGATATTCGATGCAATGCTGCCATCGGCGTATGTAACCTGTCCTCCCACGGCACCGGTACCCGCCGGAGTTGCCGGCAGGCCGACGGCGTTGGCCGCGCCTCGTGGTTGCGACATGGAGCCCGTCAGCGTCCACGTTCCAGAGCTCGGGTCATAGATTTCAGCTGAAGAGAAAATATTTAAATTCTGATCCAGACCGCCAGCCACAAGAACACGTCCGTCATCGAGCAGGACGCTGACGTGGTAATAGCGCGCCACATTCATCTGCCCCGTCGCGGACCACGTTCCAGTAGTTGGATCGTAGATTTCTGCGGTGGGCACCACTGCGCCAGTGTTGTTGTTGTATCCTCCGGAGGCAAGTACCCTTCCATCACTTAGCAGGGTAAGTGTCGCGAAGGATTGTTGGCTCAAAAGTGAGCCGGTCGCTCCCCAGGAATTGCTGAAAGGGTCGAACAGCACGCTTCCAAGTCCCCCGTTGTTTACCTCTAGCACCGAACCAGTCAGCAGTAGGACAAATTGCGCAGGCGAGTCGTTGAGGGGAGCAGTGTTAGACCACTGATTTGCCACCGGATCGTAAATCTCACAGCCCCCCCCGTTGTTGTCACAGGCCAAAACTCGGCCGTCGATGAGCCTCGCAGCCGGTTGCACGAAGTTGCCAAATCCGAAGAAGCCGAATGCCGCATTCAACATGGCAACAGTCGTCCACACCTTACTGCTGGGGTCGTAAATCTCTGCCGATGGGCCAACTTGAGCGAGGTACTGGCCCTGGGAGTTAGGTCCATTACAATTACCGGCGCATCCGGCGAACGCTAAGGCGTTCCCCGTGTTGAGCGTCACCATCCCAAACTGATCGCGTCCAAAGTTCATCGGTGTCACTGATGCCCATTGGTTCGCGCCGGGGTCATAGAGGCTTGCAGCATTTGTCGTGATGCCACCGTCAGCGCAGCCGCCACCCGCAAAGAGCACCTGCCCATTGCTCAACCGTGTCATGTTCGAGCCACAGAATCCGGGGTAGAGTTGGTTCTCACCGGGCGGCGGAATATTGGGAATCTCGTTCTGTACTTGCGTCCACGTGCCAAGACTCCGGTCAAATACCTCCGAAGTATTCGTGAAGGAACCAGTATTGTCTAAGCCGGTTGCGACTAGAACCTTCGTCTCAGGGGGTTCAACAGTAATGGTTCCGACATTAGTGGTCCCTCCGCGCACAGGCGGAAGGAAAGCTGACGTCCCGGTAAGCGGTGTCCCATTGGAGGTTGTGAAGGTCGCAGTTACATTAACATTGCCCTGGATCGTTGAAACACCGGGGATCGAAAACGTTCCATTGGCGCTAGTGGTCGAGTGTAGTCCTCCCAGCGCGGTCACCGTCGCACCGGACACAGGGTTGTTGTTCGTATCAACCACGGTACCTGTAACCGTGGTAAGAGGATCAGCGATCACCGTAACAGCAACCGGACTGGAGGTTCCAAGATAGCCGACGGCATCTCGTGCGGTGGCCACAAAGGTTACCGTACTGACGGTCGAAGCCGTGTAGCTGAAATCGTAGGGTGGATTAATGAGTGAGCCCACGCCCGTGCCGTTTGCCGTGAGTCCCACCTGAGTTAGCCCGCCTCCACCGTCGCTGTCCGTCGCGTTGACCATCACCGCAATCTGCTGGCCTTGGATAAACTGAGTCCCCGGCAGTGGGCTGGTAATCGAGACGGCGGGAGGTGTAGTGTCTTGAAGTTCGACCTGCAGCGAATTGCCGGGCGATGGGACGGTGCTCGAAGGACCATTAGAGTTGGTGGCAACGAGAACATAGGTGCCTGTGGGGCCTCCACTAATCCTCAGGTTCAATGTTGCCGCTGTCCCCGCTCCATTGATCGAACTTGTAGCGACCGTAATCGTTGGGTACGAGAACACCGGGACGAAAACGAATGTTGAGCCTGTCAGGTTCACGCCAGTCACTTGCAAGGGATAATTCGTATTGACGAGGACCTGGCTCGGACTGACTGACGTAATGACCGGCACCTGCAGCACGGTAAAGTTCGTGGTTGAAGTCGCTCTCGAACTCCCAACAGCTACGGAAATCGGTCCAGTTGTCGCACCGGATGGGACGATGGCCACCAGGGTGGTCGTAGACGCCGATGTAACGGTGGCCGGCGTGCCGTTGAACTGGACAGTATTCGACGAAAGATTGGAGCTGAATCCCTGCCCTTGGATGGTAACAGCCATCCCGATAGGGCCTTGTTGCGGGGTGAAGTTGAGTATCGCGAGACCACCGGGAGCCGTGCCGCGCGTGATTTGCAGGATATTCCCAACCGCGTCGTAGGTATAGTCGATTTCGTTGCTACTCGAGTCGATGACTTTGATAAGCTGACCGGTATTGTTGTAGAAATACTGAAAGGCAGTGTTGTTCTGGGCATACATTGGCATGGCAATCGCCAGCACGAGCAGGACGACAGCCAAACCACTAACGAGTTTTCGGCAACGTCTCGTCACGTTTCACCAACCAGATCATCGAAGCCAACGACGAAGTCCGCCCGATTCGGACCGCGAAACGATCACGCCGTCTTGGGCCTTTGGTCGGCGAGGTCGTCGTGAAAACAGCAGCATCAGAAAACTTCCAAGAGCGCGCCCCTTCCTGCGTAGTCATCATTGAATCCCCAGGCATTCTTTGAGGTCCTTCCACAGCTTGGGTGCGTCATAATATAGGGAGACTGCAGAAATGCCCTGGCCAAGGAGGGGAATCGCCCTACCAGTGTACTTTTCTGCCGCTGATACCCCCGCGCCGGCGCCACTAAGTAAAACGCCACGAAGATTCTCAAGACTCGGATTAGTAGTAGAAGCTGAGTATAGTGAAGCAGCGTCACCAGCAACACCTGCAGCGTCGCTAACGAGGCCGCCCTCTGGAAGAAGCCCTACAGCGTCAGAAAAGGTACTCACCAGATCCGCATTATAGTCGGGATTGTCGCAATTGCCTCTGCAAAGACCAAGCGGGTCAATTCGATTGGTGGGGCTGTTAAAGACATACGCGTAGAAGTTGACACCACCGCCGAACCCAATGGGATCCTCGGAAATGAATCTGCCGTGGGTCGGGTCGTAGTAGCGCGCTCGATAATAGTACAGGTTGGTCGCTACGGGTGTTCTGCCTGTGAACTGAAACGGATAGCTGCTTGTCGTGGTGGTCTGCCCGAAGGGCTCGTAGAAAAATGAGGACAGGAACCCGCCCGCTTGGTCCACAGTTGCTATGGTGCTGTTCAACGCGTCCGGTAAACCATACTCGGTTTGACCGTTGGAGTGAATGACTGCCAAATGTTGATCAATTATTTGTCCCGATAATACCGATAAGTTGTCGCCATTGCTCTGGCCGATGTAGGCGATATTGGTCAAACCGTCGAGAAGGAAATTCTGCGTTAGATTTACGGACCCCGTTTTAGTTATGGAGATGAGATTCCTTAGAAAATCGTAGGTAAAGGTTGTCGTCTGGCCGGGAGCAGCGATCGAAATCAGCCGGTTGCGAGAATCCCATGTGTAAGTTGTGGTCCCGCCTGTACCGCTGGCAGAGATCAGGTTGCCGTTTGCATCGTAGGAATACGAGGTCGAGCCACTGCTCAGCAGGCGGTTCGCGTTATCGAAAGTGTTGCTTACCGCCTGAGTGGTCAGGGGTTGTGCTTCCGTCGTGTTCTGCATCGAGCGATTTCCGACTGCATCGTAAGAATAGGCAAGGGGAATATTGATGCCCTGCCCTCCCGAATGAGTGAGCGTGAGCAGCCGGTTTACAGAATCGTAGGCATAGGCGGACGAAACGCCGTTGGCACGACTGAGGTTCACGAGGCGATTGGCGGCATCGTAAGTAAACCCTGCTGAAGCTTGGGGAAGAGTGGCCGAGGTAAGGTTCCCGGCTGGATCATAGACGTACGTGAGGGCCGGCTGACCGGCCACCTGGCGAGATGTGACATGACTCGCCGCGTCGTAGAGATATTGCACTGTCCCAAACTGGTTTGAGGAATTGCGTACACGCCCTATTGCGTCGTAGCCAAAGTTAAAGGTGCCGCCGGCTGAATCGGTCGCACCCATAAGTCGCCCAGGTGCGTCATAGGATAGTGTTACCGTGCTCCCGTCAGAATAGCTTTCCCCCATCAATCGGTTCAGGGAATCATAAGTAAAGTGACCGGTCTGTCCACGACGATCTACCGAAGTCACCAAATTACCGTTCTTATCGTATGACCGAGTATCCCTACGGCCGAGTGGGTCTGTCCTGGTCAGCAGACGATTTACTCCATCATAGGTGAATGACGTAGTGTTTCCGCGCGAATCGGTCACCGACAGGAGGTTTCCCACGGCATCATAGGAGAGTCCTATGCTATTTCCTCTCGCGTCAGTGGCTGCGACAATACGGTTCAATGCATCGTAGCTGATTGAAGCCTTCCCGCCCAGCGGATCGGTGATCTGTAGCAGCCGGGACAGCCCATCATAGGTGAGACTTGTTGTGTTGCCCAGCGTGTCAGTAATGAATAGCGGATTGCCGAAACCATCGTACGAGATAGTTGTCGCATGGCCGAGCGGATCGGTGGCTTGCGTGACTCGGCCGGATTCATTGTAAGTAAACGAACGAGTGTGGCCGTTCGGGTCCGTCGCCTGCAAAAGATTGTCGTTAGAATCGTATGTGAAACTCGTCGTGTCGCCAAGCGGATTCGTGATCGAAGTAATCTGGTTAAATGCAGGGCCATAAGTAAGAGTGGTCGTATCTCCCAGAGCGTCTGTTAAAGACAACGGGCTGCCATATGCGTTCAGGGAGAGGCTAAGCGGGCCCAGAGTAGCGCTCGGACAAACCTGGCAGAACCCATTCCCCGTGAACGAGGCAACGATATTGCCATGCATCGGATCTCTGTTAATTTGCCGCATCTGGCCTAAAGCGTCGGTTACATCGATGAGGAGACCGGTTGGAGTAAATCGATAGTTCGTCTGGTTGCCGAGCGGGTCAGTCACGATAGCGCTAAGTACGGGACTGGTGGCGGGAGTTTGCGGATTGAGGAGCGTGTAGCTGGCGGTAAAGACTCCTCCATCGGCCTCTACCTGTTGAACGACTCGACCGTTTGCGTCGTAGGTGTTTTGCGCTACGGTGACGCCGCGAGCGTCGGTTACGTTTAGCAGGTTATTGTTAGGGTCATACGTGTAACTCGTCACCCCGCCGGCCGGGTTGGTTACTGTGGCGAGCGTCCCCTGCCCGTTGTATGAGTACTGAACCGTCCGGCCGATTGGATCGGTTATGGAGATAATGCGATTGAAATCGTCATAGCTCAAATTCAGGCTTCTGCCGACCGGGTCGGTAATTTGGGTAATCAATGGCTGGTACTGGCTTAGGGTCAGGGTAACGGTATTGCCGTTAGAGTCTATAATGGATGTCAGATAAGCTATAAACCCACCGCCCGCTGTCTGGAACTGATAGACGGTACCGTTTTTCCACCTTAAGGTGTAAACATAATACGAATTGGGGGTGAGTACTGCACCGGCAAGGCTTGGAATGGTCGAGTTAGTGAAAGTCCCGTTGGTTTGTTGGTTGAATGGCAATTGGTTCTGGTCAGGCGTGACAAGATAGATAACGCCCATGCCTTGAGTGTATGGGACGGTATTGAGCTGGTACGAGTAGTTAAGGCCGGTGCCAATCCCGAAGGGTCCAGGGTTAGTGGAGCCCGAGCGATAGATTCGATTAATTGAAACCGCACCAAGAGTGCCACCAAGAGTGCCACCAAGAGTGCCAGCAAGAGTACCGATGTCCGTGGCTTCAACTACTGCGAGCCCGGAGGCGATGTCGACAGTGTCAGCAGCGAAATCAGCACCGAAAGCGGCATCGAAAGCAGCCAACACAGCCGCTTCCAGGCCAAGATCAAGGTTCTGGCCAAGATCAAGGCTCTGGCCAGCATCAGGGTTTTGACCTCCAGGAAGAGTCGGGCCCCCCGATCCCCCATTGCCCGATCCCCCAAACGAAGGGGGGCCGGTCAGTGGTGGATCGGGGGGACCGTTTGGACTGTGACAGCACCGCGGGTTGTTGCCCGGCGGAGGTGGCGTCATCGGTCCGTGCCAGTCGAAATGAACGAGCCCATACCCGTGACCCGGATAATTAGGATCAGGGTCAGGGATAATCTGCATTCCGTTCGATGAGACTTTTCCCGAGCCATAGGGGACCATGAAACCGCGCGTGGGGTCGAGAGTAGCAAGCGTCATGTCGACGCCCGGCGGCGTGTTCAGGGTATTGGGGAAAGTGACCGCCACTGGCTGGCTGGCTGTCGCATTTGCCGGCTGAAATGCCACGATGAAGGGCATGAGCATGCCACTCGCCGGCATCACATCCGGTAATCGATCCACCGGCACATTTACCGCTATCAATGGAAATGGATCCGGTTGACTGCCGTCGGCCAGTGAGAAAGTTGTTCCCGAATAGACGGTAACCACCAGCCCGGGAATCGTGTGGAAGGTGAAGGTTTGATCGGTTGGTGCGTTTTGCTGTACTTCGACCGTCTCTGCATTGTCAATCCTGGGAAGGTGAATCAGCACGGGCGAGCCGGTCACTTGATTCGCGGTCAGCGTGTATGAGAGGTTTACGCCGGCATACGTGCCCTGAGGTGACGTGGCCGTGGAACCGTTATACCCGATCAATTGCGGACCGGTGCAGTTCGGAGGAAGGTTCGAAAACGAGAAGTTGCCGCCTCCGTCTGAGACGGTTTGGCCAGTGCAGCCGGTCTGATTGCCTGAGGCGTCCACTCCAAGGAATTGAACCGTAACACCCGCTATCGGAGTGCGCAGGTAATCATCAACCACAGTTCGCCCGACAAATGACGTCGATACCGCCTGAACTTGCAGCGTTGCGGTGGCGGACTGCTGTCCGCCAATAGCAGCCGAGGCGGAAATCGTGAGAGTTGATACGCCGAGGGTCTGATTTGAAGGAGCGGACAGAGTTAAGATGGATTGCTGGCCCGCACCGATAGCAGGTGGCGAGAAGGTAGCCTGGATTCCACCGGGCACTCCGCTTACGGAGAGCGTCGCCAGACCGGCAAAACCATTGGAACTGGTAAGACTGACGGCGTAACTGACTTGTTGCCCTTGGATAAGACCAGCACTGGAAGGGCTGACACTCAAGCTAAAGCTTCCACCTGAAGTGTAATTGTATTCGTTGTAAAGCCACTGCCCTCCGACTTGCGACCACAGGGTCACATAGATTGGGGTGTTGTTGGCCGGCAAAGTGGTCACCGTGTCTTGCAGCACGTTGCCTAAGTTGCCCGACTGCCAGATGTCGTTGCCGCCAGGCGTGCTGCCGACGTCCAGCCAGTAAGCCGTCGCGCCGGAGCCGGCGCTCCAAGTGAAGAGCACGCTGTTACCGCTCAGGGTCGAGCCCGGAGCCGGCGTCTGGATCACACCCAACACTCCCGCCTGGTTGTAGGCGGTGTAGGTGTACGAGTTCGGGAGCCACTGACCGCCGACTAGCGAGTACAGCGTGGCGTAAATCGTGCTGCCGTTGCTGGGCAGTCCGCTGACCGTGACCGTCAGCACGTTGCCCAAGTTGCCGGACTGGAAGTACTGGTTGCCGCCCGGAACGTTGCCCAGGTCGAGCCAGTACGCCGAGGCACCCGCGCCCGCCGTCCACGCGAAGGTGACCGTGGTGGCGGTGAACTGCGAACCTGGCGTCGGCATGGTCAGCACGCCCTGCGATCCTGCCAGGTTGGAGGCTGTGTAGGTGTACTGGTTGTTCAGCCACTGTCCGTTCACCAGCGAGTACAGAGTCACGTAGACCGTGCTGCCGTTGGTGGGCAACCCGCTGACGGTGTAGCTGGTCACGTTGCCGATGTTGCCCGACTGGAAGTACTGATTGCCGCCCGGCGCGCTGCCGGCGTCAATCCAGTAGGCGGTTGCACCGCTGCCCGGCGTCCAGCTAAACAGCTGGCTGCTGCCGCTCAGGGTCGAGCCCGGAGTCGGCGACGTGACCACGCCTATCGAGCTGCCGCTGTTGAAGGCCGTATAGTTGTACTCGATGTACTGCCACTGTTCGCCAACGTAGTACCACCATGTCGCGTAGACCGGGCTTCCATCTGAGGGCAGTCCATTGACGGTATACGAGAAGGTTGAACTGCTGAGGCTGCCCGATTGCGCATAGTTGTTGCCCCCCTGCGTCGATCCCACATCCAGCCAGTAAGCAGTCGCGCCAGAATAGGCGCCCCATTGGAAGGTGACGGTGGTGCTGGTGAGCGTCGAGCCATTGGCCGGAGCATAGATGCCCGGCGAAAGCTGTGCCCAGGCCGTACTCAAGCCAACAATCAGGAGAGTAACCAGGATTTTAGTTAAGCGAGTAAACATAGGTTACTCCCAGTTCAGTCCCTGCCACAATCAATGGCACGATCCCGGACCAAAACATCAACGTGGGAGCGCTCCTCACTCGTCCTTCGTATATCTGTGCCCATCCTGCATAATCCCAGGAACAACGTCCATGCCAGCGATACTCCTCACTCGCCACCGCGGTTTCATGCTGTGATCACTTCGCCTTGCGACGTGATGTGAATCTTCGTTCCGTCTATTCTTGTAAAGTGAAAGCCTTTGAAATCCTCGGTATATGTACAAGCCAGATCCTGGAGCATCGAGATTGCAACATCCTCGCCCAGTCTTAAACCTGCCATATCATCGGATCGAAAATGGATGCCGGCCCAATTGCGGGCCAGAGCATGGTTGAACGCGAGCTTGTCGATTTCTGCTCCGATCGTTGGACCATACCCTGAACACGGAAGCAGGGAGAGACCATCGGTACTCGGGACTACGCACCCCGGCAAAAGCATTTCTTCGCTGAAACAAGCTTTCAGCACGACCGAGCAGGCCCCACTGATCGCGGCGTGGCCAGCCGGATAGGAGGGGTGCATTGGAGATCCTTCCGGGTAGGCTTGAGGGAGCAAGTATGTTCCAGTGCGGGCAAAGGTCGCATCAACGGCGGGAGAGCCTAGAAGTGCAGGGGCGACTGGATATGATCGCGTGCCCACTCTTGTGTAATGGACCAGCCCACCAAGAGCTTCCGGACGAAGACGGCGATGAACCATCCACTTCTGGCAGTAGGCAGCCTTGAGAGCTAACGTAGTCACGCGAGCAAGCCAGTCGGTTACCTCAGCCGCGCCGAATGTGACGAAGCCCTCCTGCACCTTCGAGTTGCGATAAGGGTTGGCAAAACTTCTGAAGGGGTTACAGTTGAGTATTGTTGCAGGACCGGTGTCGAGCAGAATGAGAGCTGCATTCAGATAAGCTTGATAAGGGAAATCGTAGTGCACCCATTCCGCGAGGTCACGGCCATTGCGAATATATCGTCGAGTTGAGTGGTACGTTACTTCCCGCCACGGTGGTGTCCCGGACTGAATCTGGAGCCACTCGCTGACCGATGTCATGAAATCTGAATGTGCGGCTGGTACTTGGTAGCGTTGCTCGAGTTTACCGCTGCCATAGGGAATCGATTTTAGAAGGAACTGGGAAACATACGGTCCCTGCAGAGCTGCTTCTGTTTGACCGCGAAAAACACTAGCAGGCGTTAACCCGAGGTGCTGTGCGGCCTGGTGGGCTAAGGAAGAACTTTCGTAATCGGAGAATGCAATATCGCGGCAAAGAGCCTGCCAGTATAGCTCCGAAGTTTCCGTTGCGGACGCTTCCGATGTGATAGAGGGAGCAGGCGGAATACCAAATCGATGCGGATCTCCGCCTTCCAAATGGAAAGTAAATGCCGCCTCCGGATTATTGAGCTTACGTCCAACTCCTTTAGGAATCTTTTCGAAGTCGTTATGCATGCCTGAGCCTACAGCCGCGAGCAAAGATCTGTAGGCACTTGGCTCAACTTCCCCAAATCGGTTTTGTGGCAGGCCTTTTGTAAAACAGGCCGTCCAGTTGGGAATCTTGATTTCGTCAGTATTCGGCGTTGACACATCCGCAGGGACATTGCTTTGGGCTTGGGCCCTGCGTTGGCGTAGCTGAAGTGCTGACTCAGCTCTTTCATCCGACTTTGGTTCTGGATCGAGGCCACTCAGATAATGGCTAAAAGGAATTGCCAGTAAAGCTCCGGCTAGTATATTTCTTCGAGTCGTGGCCATAAGGTTTAAGTTAGAGACTGCCAACGCACTTACCGAGTCGTTCGGTGAGTCAATCTGATCACCCTATTGAGAAGGCAACTGCCCTGCCCGCTGTAGCCGAGACATTCAAATCCGTCGGAAGTCTGCTAGTCGCACAATGAAACGGCCTGCCGTCTTCCGAAAGCTAGGGAACCGATCATCAAAAATAGACAATTGACTTCGCGAACGAATGTCATGGCATGGGAATTCCGCTATCAGATGCCCGACGCCAATAAGCATCGAAAGCGCCCATGCCGCGAAACCAACTGCGCTCAATAGCCGTAGTTGCGAACAACCCCACTGTCGGCTGAGACTTTCCCGCAAAATCTCGGCGAAAACAATATTCCGTCAGTGACCTGTCGGTGACCCGTTGGTGACTTGGCTAAACCCAACAATCTAAAGGATAAGCTCTGCTCGCATTCCCGTTTGTCGGCCTGGCTCGCTCGCCCAGTTCCGCTATTTGGTGAGTGCGCCTGTCGGACTGTCACCGCCGGTGACAACTTGAGAACTGTCAGTATTTCCTTACCGGCAAACAACGGCCTTGCTACAATGTGGCCAACTAATGGCGCGCGCTTTGGCTCGCCTTGTCTCCTCGTATTGTGAAACAAGAAACCTCGGTCCGCGTCCGTTTTGGCCTCTTTGACCTTGATGTCAAGGCAGGAGAACTGCATTTAGAGAACCGGGTGATTGTCCTGCAAGAGCAATCCTTCCGGCTGTTGCTTGCCCTCATCGAGCGTGAGGGTGAATTGCTAACTCGCGAAGAGCTGCAAAAGCAACTTTGGCCAAACGGCACTCTTGTTGAATTTGATCTTGGCATCAAGGCAGCTATTAAGAGGCTCCGTCGTGTACTCGGCGATTCACCAGAACAACCGAAGTACATCGAGACGGTGGCTCGTCGAGGCTATCGCCTGATCGTTCCCGTTGTTTGGCTGCCACCCGCAACTGGTGCTGAAGTGGAGGCTAGCAAGTATCGTGAGTCCAGGACCGAGGCCGTTTTAGGTGATAGCTTAATCGGCAAGGAAGTCTCCCACTATCGCATCTTGGAAATCGTAGGTGACGGCGGTATGGGCGTCATCTATAAAGCCGAGGACCTGCGGCTCCGCCGCCTCGCGGCCTTAAAGTTCCTGCCTGAGGAGTTCAGCGCCGACAGCAATGCGTTATCGGGACTGGAGCGCGAAGCCTGCCTGGCTTCTTCGCTGAACCATCCCAACATTTGCTCCATCTATGAGCTAGGAACACACGAGACGCAGCCCTTCATAGCCATGGAGCTGCTGACTGGCCACACGTTGCGCGACTCTTTTGCCCCGGATGCCGCCAGAAAATCTGCGCCGGTTCCTATCGAGAAGCTCCTGGATATAGCTATCCAGGTTTGCGAGGGATTGGAGGCGGCACACGAAAAAGGTATCATCCACCGCGATATCAAGCCTGCGAACATTTTTATTACTACAAATGGTGTAGTTAAGATCCTGGATTTCGGTCTGGCGAAGCTAGTGCAGGGCGATGGCAGCGGGGCGGTGGAAGACGAACGGCATGCGCATCTGCTTGGAGATGCTTCTGCGCTGGCGCTGCTGAAGCTCAGTCGGACGGGAATAGCGATTGGCACCGCCGCGTACATGTCACCGGAGCATATCTGCGGCGAGCGCCTGGACGCGCGCACGGACCTGTTCTCGCTCGGCGTCGTGCTCTACCAGATGGCGACAGGCACGTCGCCGTTTTGCGGGGAGACGCCCGCTCTACTGTTTGACGCCGTACTGCATCAAACGCCGGTTGCGGCCACCAGCTTGAACTCTAATCTCCCAGCTAAGCTGGGACGCATCATCGATCATGCGCTGGAGAAAAACCGCCATGTGCGTTATCAGTCGGCGAAGGAGTTGGGAGCCAATTTACGCGAGCTCGCGCGTGTTGTAGCCCCGGCCGGAACGGCCACGACGCGGATCGAAACTACCGATCAAAACACAGTCACCCGACGAAGGCGCATTCTCTCCTGGAGCGTGGGAGCGCTAGTCGCGTTATTAGCTGTGATCGTCGGCGGCGGGCTGTACTGGCGCTGGCGCGCGCACAAAAGACCCGTGCTCACTGATAAAGACACCATCGTGCTGGCCGACTTCGACAACAAGACCGCCGAACCCGTATTCGATGACACATTGAAGCAGGGGCTAACGATTCAGCTGGAACAATCGCCATTTCTTGAGCTGATTCCCCAAAGCAAGGTGAGTCGGACCCTGAAGTTGATGGGCCGCCCTGCCACTGACCGCCTAACGCCGGAGATCACGCGCGAGGTCTGCCAGCGTACCGGCAGCAAAGCCATGCTGACCGGCTCGATTGCCAGCTTAGGCAGTCAGTTCGTCATTGGACTGAAGGCAGTGAACTGTGAAAGCGGCGACGTCCTGCTGGAAGTACAGGAGCAGGCGCCCCGAAAAGAAGCGGTGCTGAAAGCTCTGGACGCCGCCGCCATAACTCTGCGCAGCAAACTGGGCGAGTCGCTCAGTTCGGTGCAGAAATACGCCACCCCGTTATCGGACGTGGCGACCACGTCATCGCTGGAGGCGCTAAAAGCGTTTAGCCTGGGCCGCAAAATAGAGCTTGCGAAAGGAGAAACTGCATCCCTGCCCTTTTACCAGCGAGCGGTGGAACTCGACCCGAACTTTGCTCTCGGGTATGCAAGCTTGGCGGCCTCATATTGGGACCTCAACGAAGTGGCGCTGGCAGCCGAGTATGCACGCAAAGCATACGCGCTGCGGAAGCAGGTGAGCGAACTGGAGCGGCTTGAGACCGAGTCGTTCTACTACATGTTTGTCACGGGAGAATTGGAAAAGGCTGCGCAAGTGTTCGAACTATGGCAGCAGATCTATCCGCGCGATGGTAGGCCGATCGTGAATCTGGGAATTGTTTACACGTATCTTGGGGACTGGAGGAACGGGTTGGCGCAGGCACAAAGAGTAATCCGTGTGGCAAAGGATGATCCTGGTCCGATCGGCTTTAGCAACCTCGGCTATGCCTACGCTAGCGTCAACCGTCTGGATGAGGCCGAGGCGGCGTACAGGTTGGCCAAGGAGCGCACGGGGGAGGACCAAACGCTGCTGCAGAATCGCTATCTCTTAGCTTTTCTAATGGGCGACGCGGAGCAGCAAACGCAACTGGCCTCGGCCGCCATAGGCAAGCCGGGCGCGGAGGACCTGCTCCTGTCCGCGCAAGCGGATACGGAAGGCTGGTATGGGAGGTTAAGGAGCGCGCGCGAACTGACCACGCGGGCGATGGATTCAGCCCAACAAAACGACGCCAAAGAAACTGCCGCGACATATCAGGCAGTGGCGGCGCTGCGAGAAGTGGAATCGGGGTACCGGAACCAAGCGCGCGACGACGCCGATGCTTCGCTGAAGCTGGCCCCAAACCGCGATGTACGGGAGATGGCGGCGCTGGCGCTGGCCCGGGCAGGCGATACATCACGCGCGGAGAAGATAGCAGCGGAACTTGATAAGACCTTTCCGCTGGACACGCTGGTCCAGAAGTATTGGCTGCCCACAATCCGTGCAGCCCTCGCTCTGGAGCGAAAAGATCCTAACCGGGCAATCGAACTACTAAAAGTGGCAGAGCCCATCGATCTCGGCACACCCACGAACCTCACCGTAGTGCTGTGCCCAGTCTATCTGCGGGGCGAAGCCTATCTCATGCTGCGCGACGGCAAAGCTGCGGCAACCGAATTTCAGAAGTTCGTCGACCACTACGGGCTGGTAGCGAACTTTCCCTGGGGAGCGCTAGCGCGCCTAGGTTTGGCGCGCGCATACGCGCTAGATGCAGGCAAAGGTCCCGGCGCCCGCGATAAAGCCCGCAACGCGTATCAGAATTTCCTCACTCTCTGGAAAGATGCCGATCCTGACGTTCCCATCTACAAGCAAGCCAAAACCGAATACGCCAAGTTGCAATGGTAAAACGGCCCGTTTCGGGTGGGGCGCATGTGCTGCGCTCCATCCCTGTTTGTGCCAAGTGGAACATGTACCGCGCGCTCCCCTGCTACAGCGATTTATGGCACGGGGACGAACTCCCCGGGGAAGACGAGCCTCCACATGATTGGACTAGATTCCTCTTGCGGTGCCAATGGCGGGAAAGACTCGTCGGTCGGGAACCATGGGAATTTATTTGGAAAATCGGGTTCGCATGGCTTCACCCCACCGCTATCAGAGTTAGGATTCGATTTCTGGCCGTTACCTGAACTTCCACTTGGCGATGGCGCTGCGAGGTCCACGCCGGCCAGAGAAAAAGGTGGCCTCGGGACTGAACTAGGGACACGGTCGGCGGGATTATAATGAGTGGGATCGTAATGGTCGTTGATGTCAGGTCCTAATGGAATATAGGAATTTCTGACACCGAGTCCTAATGCATAAAAGCTATCCTTAGCATCGAGTCCTATCGGGTCGTAATAACCGACTGGGCTCCCTTGGACATAGCTATATAGATTAGTACCTCCATTCTCCCGGATGGGGTCTCTATTGAGAAACCGGCCGGTGACGCCATCCAACTGGCGGTACGTGGCGAAATTGAGAGTGGCTTGGCCTGGGTGCACGAATAGCCCGGCAAAGGGGTAGTGTACGTTGGTGTTGCCGTAACTGCGGGCAATACTGCCGTAAGGCGTAAAGTCATAGGCCGCGACCAGGCCGCCCGTCGTGCCATCCAGTATGTCTCTGGCAGAGCCTAGCTGGTCGGGCATGTAGATCAGCTTCTGACCGGCACCGACCAGCAGTTCCCCTTCCACCGTGAAGCGACGCATCACATTGTCGCCGCCATCGCGCGTCTGGCACACGCGGCCATCTTCGCACCATAGGTACCGGGTGGTAGTTGTCCCGCCCTCGGGGGCTGTGTCCACCCCAACTATTCTGCGCCCGAGTCCGTCATAGGCGAACTGATTCTTCTGATTGCTGCCAACGTAATCGATCTCTACTAGTTGATTCTCAGCATCCCATTTGTAGGTGTGAGTGCCGTCGCCGCTTAGCAGGTTGCCGTCGAGATCGTAGAAGTAGTTATTGCTGCCCCAGGTGCTGATCTCATTCAGGCCGTTGTAGGTCGCTTGAGTTTGGTTCTGACCATCGGTGACGGACGTGGCGTTGTCCAGCAGATCATAGCGATACCGATAGTTATAGGGAGATTGGAGAGAGGGGAGAGTGGCAAAAAGCAAGCGATCGCTGAAGTCATAGCCATAGACATATCTCAGAGGCGAAAACGGATGCAAAGGCGAGGATGCTATAGCATTGAGTCCCTGAACTTCATAGGGATTGTTGGCTCCTCCGCCACCTGGAATCAGGTAGCTAAACGAATAGCTGCGAGTCTCTCCACTGTTGGTAATACGGATCAACCTGCGGCCGTTGGTATTGGTGTCGTAAGTCCATCCGCTGGATATATGAACCCCCCCATTGGTCACACTTCGCGATGTCGTCTGGCCGGTTTCCCCCAGGTAGCTGTAGTTGAAAGTGCCAAGGCCTGTTGAATGGGAAGTTAGGCGGCTGATGGCATCATACGTGAATCCTTCATTCGCTCCAGGTATTGTGCGGGTACTCAACCGCCCAAGAGCATCGTATGTGTAGCCAATCGAGTCATTGTTGAAAGGTCCATTTTCAGAAGCTAACTGAAGTGCGCCGTTAGTGCCGATCGCAGTGTAGGTGTACGTTGAGGTGCCGGTGCCGTCGGTCATCGACGTGAGACGCGGGAAAAAGGCATCATAGGCAAAAGTGACATTGGGCGTTGGATTTACAGTATTGGTATAGGTAATCCCGGTCAGTCGATCGTCGACGGCGTAGATGTAGCTCTTTACCTGCGCAAGCGCATCGGTCAGCGACATCAGCCGGCTGGTGGTGGCCTCATACATGAGGGTCTCGGTCTCCGCATTCGGCGTGCCATATGCATAAGTCTTGGAGACCGGCCGGCTTTCGAGATCTATGTCCCAGTGCGTCACATTACCGTTGGCATCCGTAATGTTCTTGAGCACGCCGTTCTCGTAATAGTCGTAGCTGGTGGTGCGATTCACGCCGCTGCTTATGGGCTCGGTCACGCTGGTCAGTCTGCGGTCGGCGTCGTAGCCATAGGTGGTGACCCGACCCAAACGGTCGGTGTGCTTGCGCAGTTCCAGGCTGGGCGTCCCGTTCGGGAAATTGTAATTGTAAAGATCGGTCGTTCCGTCCGGGTAGAGTATCTGTGTCACTCGGTCAAGATTGTCGTAGCTATAGGTCAGCACATATCCCTGAGAGTCGGTTCGAGTGCGCACTCTATCGGCTGAATCGTAAGTGAGTGTGAGAAATGTCTGCTGATTTGCGTCCTGCACGTAAACCAGGCGGCCAATGGAGTCGTAGGCAAAGCTCGTTACTCCTGAGTTGGGGTCGCTGATGCTAGTAAGCTGTCCGGCTGAATTGTAGGCATAGTGCCAGACCTGCCCGTCGGCCCCGGTGTAGGTTACGGGTTCATGCTTGGTGTTATAGGTGAAGGAGGCGATGGTCTTAGCACCGGATGCGGCATTCTGCTGGACGGCCAGCAGGTTGATGTTGTTGGCAGCGTAAGTAAATGTTGTCATGCGGCCAAGCGGATCAGTGAGGGAAGTGGGCTTACCAAAGCAAGTAATGGGGTTAGTCGGACACGTATTATAGGTAGCCGTGCTCACCTGCTGCTGTGTCGGACCGTCGACCAGCACGCGGCCAGCGGCACTGGGCCGGTCGAGAGTTCCGCCCGCGACGGGACATGGTCCATTGCCATCTGGGCCACAGATAATCGGCTGGTTCGGGTAATTGTACCAGACGCGATTTTCGAGAGGCGGCTTGATACTTTCGGGCGCTCTGCCCGTTATATACATCTGATGCACGAAATCATACGGGTCATGCACCCAGTGCGTGATGTGCGAGTCATAAGGGTTTTCGGTATTAATGGTACCGTCAGAGTTCAGTGTTATTGCTCCGGGATAGTTAAAAGCGTGCTGGTCATAGTAGAAGGTGTCGCGATCATCCAAGTAATTGTTTATGGTGTTTATGCCCATAGCTGTTGGCACAGTGCTGACGGGATCCGTGGGGTTGATAAACCCCGGGTATTGATAGAAGTACAGAAACTCTGTATAGCCGAGCGGATCTTTGAGCGTGAGTGCCCGGGTCGTGCCAGTTTCCGGTGACCCTGGGTCCCCGGTAGGAAGAGCATCCGAGAAGACCGACGTTCCATAGGGAGTGGTCAGCGCGGTTATAAAGTTCGGCTCCATTTGCGAACCATAGTTGAAGCTTGAGGTGATGCCTATCGGATCAGTAATGGAGACAAGCCGCTGCATGGAGTCATAGGTTGCCTGCGAAGAGCGTCCGAACGCATCCGTGATTGCTGTAATAAGCAACGGGTAACTGGGCATACCATAAGTGAAAGTAGTGCTGCGCCCCGTGGCATCGGTGACAGAGGTGAGAAGGACTTGGTTGTTGCTGCTGTTCACATTGTAATTTAAGGTGCTGATGTTCCCTGCAGGATCGATGACCTGGGTCAAGAACATAAGGCGGGGAAACGACGTTGCGAGATTGGATGCCTGATATATCTCGGTACTGCCGTCTGGCAGATTGCGCTGGTAAGACATCGCCGGCCCCGTGGGCGGAATGCGCACAAGCTGGGAGTTGTCATACGTGTCGGGAGTAAAAGTCCCATAAGTAGAGTTGTAACTTCCCATGGGATACATAATACCTCCGCCTCCGGAAGCATAGCGGCTGACCATGGAGCCTGGATTGTTAGGATCGTCTTGGACATAGGCAAGCCAGCTGTGCGTCCAGTCTGGACCCACATTCGAGAAGCTGAAATTCGCAGGCTGTTGGTCTTCGCGCTGATTGTAGAACAGCGTCACCCGGGCAGAAGGACCCTTTTGGGGCAGATAGCCCACCGGCGTGTCGGTCAAGTTGAGGCTAACCGGCATCATAATGGCATTAGCGAGGGTCATTGCAGGCGCGCAACTGCTCTGCTGGAGAGCAACCTGCGGCGCGTCAGTGGTCAAGTTTGCCCATATCGGAGCACCTGGAGCGCCCGTTCCCTCGCAGTGAAGATGTTTGTCGTTGGTTGTCACTGCGCCAACAATGAATCCGGTGCTCGGACCCATTCCATACACGGCGCGGGCTTCGTCGGACCCGGCGTTCACTGTGCGCCAACCGCTGTTGGGAGTGGCGTCAAACACGGAAGTCGGAACTAGGAAGTATCCGCTGCTCTCAGCATCAATCGCCTCTGCGGTAAGCACGCCCCCCGCATAGCCTCCGAAGGTTGGGTCCTGGACCTGGTACCGGCCGCGCTCTTTGCCTGTGATAGCCGCATAGTGATGGGCCTTCCAGTTGATCACCGATGGCACGGGCACGGGCTGCCCTGCCTCGCGGTAAATCAGTTTATAGTTGAGTTTCGTCTCGTCCGCGAGCGCCGCTAGCTGGGTAAGCGAAAATCCATGCGGACCGGAGCGCGCATCATCGACGATCTTCATCTCACTGGGGCTGGCCTTTAGCGCGGTCAACAGGTTTCGAAGCGCTTTGGGCCCGCAGAGATAAACTCCGGGGTCATGTTGAAAGTAGGATAGCGCTTCGCGCGCGCCTTGTATCATTCCACTCGCTGGGCCGCTAATCGGACGCTGGCTGATGTCCGCGAACAGTGACTCAAGCTCCTCTTCATGTCCAAGCCGTGCGTGCATCCGCGCCAGTTCACCGACGGCGCGATCGACCATGATTTTGGCTTGAGGCGATGTCGCGTTCCGGCCCAGTTCCCAAGACTTCTGCCACGAGGTTAAGGCGCGGGTGAAATAGCCTGCAGAGTAATAGCCGCAGCCGAGGTCTGTAAGTATGGCGGCATTCCAGAGTGAGTCAGGGTGCTGTGACACGAAGTCCACTAGCGGCTTGGCGTAATCGGCGAAGTCGGCTTGGGGACCAAGTCTCTCGGGAGCAGAGCGGTAAGCGGCAAGCGCGGCGTCCAAGTCGGCATCTTCTTTCAGGGTAGTCGCGCCAGTTGCCACGAGCGGCTCCTGTAACCCCGGGACGTAGCGCATCGGCGGCGGTGGCGGCAATTCCATCTGCGTAGGCGCCTGGGGCGATGAGGTCTTGGTCACATGCGATGCGACGGAGAAATTCGCCGTCGATTTGCCGACGACCTGCGCCTGCGCAAGAGTTGGTCCAGACAGGAGCAGCGATACAAACTGCAGAAGACCTGCAAAGGCGTAACTCCATGTTGCAGTTGTAAACAGAGAACGATGCGGCGTCATAGTACCCTCCCAGGGCCACAATTTCAGTTTCAGATCGTGCGCGCGCCAATACATACCCCACTAACGCACTTCAGCACACAAGTTTTTGGGCAACGTTCCTAAACCACCGTCAATTTGGCATGGATCCATTTGCGGTGACAATGTTTCAGCGATGACCGATGAGTGACCTGTGGGTGACCGTGTGTAAGCGCAACACTACAAGGCGTTTACACTCGCTTTGGCCGTGGAGAGGAATTCGGTCGATGCCGGGCTGACCTGCGTGTTTTTCATTTTCTGCTCCCCGTATAGGACAAACTTCAGTTTGCGACGAAGACCTCAGATGGGAGCGGGCAAAAACGCGCTTTACGAGCGGCCGGCGTCGGAATACGGAGCGGCTCAGGTGTCTTTGTCTCGAGGCTTCGCGGGTGTACAAGGTGCTCAACGCCCCTCCAATCACTAACGCTGAGAAGATACTCCTGCACCGGGGAGACCGGCATTGGGCAAACGGCGAAGTCGTTGTCGTCAATAGTCCGGTCGCACGTGCATGCGTCCTCATGATTTGACACTCCCGCCTATGTGTGTCCCCTACGTGATAAACGGGATTATCACGTAGCAAAGTGCACCGTCGGAGACGAGCATCGCACGGGGTTGCTGTTCTACGGCGTCCCAAAAGGCTTGCGCTGACTTTGCAGCCCCTCTTCGGCACTCACGCACCACCTGATACCCTTGCGCGCCTCAGAAGCCTAGTGACGTGCGTTGGTATTGCACACTCCGGGCCGCATCCTGACCCACAGCGAGTTCCTTGTACCTACTGCAGAAGATCGAACCCAGCGCTTATTACAACAGCTCGCCGAGCGGTGGCATGTTGGATTGAATGTCAGCTACCGGGTCGAGCCGAGGTACATCTGTGGCGTCCAACTGGGTGCCGCGCCGGAGTACGAGGCTATGTGGGTGGACGATCATTGGACTGCTCGGTCCAAGTATCGCGGCTGACGCACGGTGCTGTTGAACCTGATGGGCGCGGGAGTGATCAGCGAGGAAGACGCTGACCGCGTCTTCGGCAACGCGACTGGACCGGAATCTGGTCGTTACCTGCAAGCCTGCTATCAGAAGCTGGAACCGGAAGGCAAAGTAGTTAACACATTGGGAACCGCTCATGCTCCAGACCGAACGCGAAACTGCATTGAGCAGAAGATGAGATGTTAGAGGGGTGTAACTTCCTGGGCCAATAGCGTTGCTGTATGCTACGTCGCCGTCATCAACCGCGGCCGCCCATCCCAACCTGGACCTGTTCTCACTGTGGTTTCGTTAACCGGCCCGCCGAGATCGCCGGATCGACGCTGACCATCTGCGCTGCCAGGGCTGTTGGCAGATCTTTGAGAGCAAGCCAGACTCGATATGAAAAGGGGGGAACCTTCACGGGCTGCCACTTTCGTTGTACAGACTAACTTGACGAACTGTTAGTATGCTTGTCGTATGGGATACTTATTCTTTACCGATCTGCCTCCTCGACGCTAGGCGTCGAGAAAGAGGTAGTAGATGGCGGATACGCCAATAGCAGGAAAGCAGAAAGTAGAGCCTATCGATAGCGCAGAATTCGCAAAGCGGTGCGGCATCCCGTTGACTTGGGTGCAGAACCACACGCGGCGTCACTGCTCTGATCCGATCCCACATGTTAAATTAGGCGCTTTAGTACGCTTCGAATGGGGATCGGATGAGCTCGAACAGTGGTGGGATAAGCATCGCAAGCACGGTGCCGGATGTACAGCGGCACAAGATACAGAAGGGCCGGCTGTTCAAGAAGCACGGAAGCTGGCACGTGGAGTATTATCGGGAAGCGCCGGGCGCGAACGGGGTGCCCAGTTGGCAGCAGACGTCCTCCGCGATCGGGCGGCTTAGCGATTATCCGCGCGAGCAGGACATCGTGCTTATCTTCCAAGGGTTCATGCAGGCCATCAATGACCGATACGTCAGGGTGGCCGGCATGGACCCTCCTTTTTGTGCGTTCGTGGAAGAGGTCTACCTCAAGTCGGAGTACGTCGCCTCGCTGAGCGACTCGACGACTTTTGAGTACCGCGGTCTGTGGAGACGCTACCTGAAAACCAGATTGAAGGGCGAGACCCTGGGCAGCATTCGCCCGGTCGCCGTGAACAGACTGCTGGAAGCCATCGTACGCGATCATGCCATCAGCAAGTACACCATTCAGCACACCAAGGCACTCCTCAGCGGCGTCTATTCGTTCGCCCGCAACCACGGCTACTTCGATGGAGCCAACCCGGTCATTGGCGTAAAGCTTCCCAAGGCGCGGCGCAAGTCGGAGACCTACGCTTATAACATTTATGAGGAGCTGGCCATCATGAAAGTTCTGGAGCCGAGGGAGATGACCGCAGTTGCAACTGCCAGTTTTGCGGGCTTATCCAAATCGGAGTTGCAGGGGCTACGCTGGGAAGATCGCATCGACGGCTGCCTGTCGATTCGGCGGAGTGTCTGGGATGGGATTGAGAAGGAAACGAAGACCGAGAGTCGTGCATGGATGGTCCCCGTCATCCCGCAGCTCGGCGAGATTCTCGATTCGTACTGGGTGGCATGCGGCAGACCAGCCAGCGGCTGGGTCTGGCCGGCAAAGCGCGGCAAGCTACCCATCGCGTTTAGCAATCTGTATCGGCGGCACATCCTCGGGCCCATGAAGAAGGCGAAGCTCACCTGGTATGGGTGGCATGCCTTCCGCCGCGGGCTGGCCAGCAACCTTGCCGAGCTGGGAGTCCCTGATCCTGTGATCCAGCAGATATTGCGTCATGAGGACGTCTCGACAACGCAGAGGTTCTACCGCAAGACCCGCCGCCCGGCGGTCACGAAAGCAATGAAAAAGCTCTCCAATCGGCTGTCAGTCGTTATTCAGTCCAAATCTACAACGGACAAACAACGGACAGCCATTTAAGACAGCATGTAAATTATTGATTCTAGTGGCGGCGGCTGGACTCGAACCAGCGACCTACGGATTATGAGACCGTCGCTCTAACCACCTGAGCTACACCGCCAACGGTCCAGCGCGACGCACTCACTTGCAGCGCCGGCGGAAATGTCATGACCTCGGAACCGGCCGTCAGACTTGAAGGGCGACCAGAAGAGTCCGCGCGGACCAAAAAAGCCGGACGTTCGCGCGCCGGCCCATGGTTTGATTCTAGAGTTGGCTCTATGGGCTGTCAAACCATCCGCGCAGTAATTTGACCGCCGTTTCACGATGGCACCCCGCCTTCCTCAGTATCCTGCGGTTGCGCCCAGATTTGCGGCCGTGCCAAAAGCCGAGCTGTCGCGCGACCAGGTGTTGTCGCATCGGAACGCTAGAGGGCCGCCGGCAACTCAGAAAAGAAGCTATAGTTTACTTATCAATAATAACTATGGTTTACTTGAGCACACGTCCGTGATGATTGAATTGCCGTGTGTCGGACGCTAGCGATGCTAAGACCCGCCTTTCCAGGAAGGTCACTAGGCCTGGCGGCAGCTTTCGTCTTTTCGAGTTAACTTCATAAAATTTGCTCTCATGTAATCTTCCGGATGCCACGGCTCGTCGCTACCGTTTGTCGGTCCCGCTGCCCCGATTGCTGCTGTTGCAGACCGTGTTTGCCGTTGCTGCCTGGGCGCATCTGGAGTTGCGATCACCAGTTGTCACCCCGAGGTCGTTCGCCGCAACCTTGCTGACAACTCCTCCGGATCGTCTACCGGAGGCTGGCAGGTGAAGTTCGTGCACACGATGGCGACGGACCTTCCTTCTTTGGCGGCCGGCAGATTGGGGATGGTTTCCGCCAGCACCGGCGGCAGGTTTTGCGCGACCGCCTCGCTATCAGTCAAGTGCATGACCGACTTGGTCAGCGAAAACGGCGCGGTCGCCGCCTTCAGCAGCGCTGCCGCTCGTTGGTCTTCCCCCACCACGACCACCTGCGTGTGCGGCTGTGACAGCCAGGTTGCCGCCATGCCGTAGGTGCCGGCATAGATTCCGAACTGCTCGGCAGCGCCGGCGAAGACCTCCAGCGTCTTCTGCGCCAGTTCGCGATAGCTGCTCTCATTGGTGTACGCGTGCAGCCGGAGCAGCGCGATGGCCGCGCAGGGATTGCCCGCAGGCGTAGGCGCATCCTGGAACGGCTTGCGCCGCGCCGACAGCGCTCCCAGTTGCAGCCGGTCTTCGAGCGTCGCTTCCGTATCGAAGAATCCGCCGTGCTCGCGGTCGCCAAAGCGGCGGACCATCTCGTCGGCGATGCGCCGCGCAAAGTTAAAGTAGCTGAGCGCGCCAGTGATCTCGTACGCGTCCAGGCAGGCCAGCGCGGTGAAAGCATAATCGTCGAGCATGCCGCGGATGAAACGCTTCTCGGCACGAAATTCCGGGGCCCCCAACAAGTCCCGCGTTTGGACTTGTTGGGGTGGCTGATCGGCATAGGCGATGACGTGCGCCATGCCGCTTCCTTCTTGCCATGCTTCTGACAAAATCCGGTCGAGCGAGCGCAGGGCGAACTTGCGCGCCGCTTCAAGCCCGAGTACCTGCGCCGCCTGCAAGTACGCCGAGACGCAGAGCGCGTTCCAGCTCGCGTACATCGTCTTATCGACGAAGGGCGTCGGGCGCTTCCGCCGGGCAGCGTAGAGCTTCGTCCTGGCGGCGGCGAGCAAGTCCAGCGCCTTGCTGGCGTCAATCCCCAGCCGCGATGCGACCTCCTCGGGCAGGGCGCGCACCCATAGCACGTTCTTGGCGGGATTGTGGTGCATCTCGCCCGTCGCCTCGATGTCATAGTGCAGGGCCGCGGCTTCGAACTCTGCGTCATTCAGAACCGCCTTAGCTTCATCGCGAGTCCAGGTGAAGTAGTCGCCATCGTCGTCGAGATTGATGTCCGCGTCCTGCGAGGCGTAGAAACCACCGTGCTCGCGATCGCTGAGCCACTCGTCCATCCAGCGGATAATGTCACGCGCGACGTGCGCGTAGAACTCGTGGCCGAAGACCTGGTATCCGTGCACGTAGTTCTTCAGCAGCTCCGAGTTGTCGTAGGACATTTTCTCGAAGTGCGGGACGGTCCAGTGCTCGTCCACGGAATAGCGGTGAAAACCGCCGGCAAGCTGGTCGTGGACGCCGCCGCGCGCCATCCTGGTCAGCGTGGTTGTGACCACCGTGGCCACACGTTCCTCGCGCGTGCGCGCATACCAATCCATCAGCAAGTCGAGCGCGGCGGGATGCGGAAACTTGGGCGCGCCGCCAAAGCCGCCGTTCTTCTCGTCAAAGATGGGAAGCGCCGATTGCACCATCACGCCCACCAGCCGCGGTGAGAGCTCTGCCTGCCGCCCGCCGAAGTTCTCGGCATTGGTTAGAACGTGCATGGCTTCATCGGCTGACTTGAGCACTTCGTCGCGGCGCTCGCGATAGGCGTCGGCAATGGCCAGCAGGATTTTCTTGAAACTCGGGCGCCCCCACTGATCGACCGGCGGGAAGTACGTTCCGCCATAAAACGGGTGGCCATCGGGCGTGAGAAATACCGTAAGCGGCCAGCCGCCGGTGCCGGAGATCGCAGAAATTGCGAGCTGATATCGGCTGTCCACATCGGGACGCTCGTCGCGATCAACCTTTACCGCGATGAAGTCGCGATTGATAATCTCGGCGACCTCGGGGTTCTCGTAGGATTCGCGGTCCATGACGTGGCACCAGTGGCACCACACCGCGCCGATATCGAGCAGAATTGGCTTGTTCTGATTTCGCGCAGCGGCGAAGGCCTCGTCGCCCCATTCGTGCCAATGGATCGGCTGATGCATGGCCGAACGCAGATAGGCCGATGAGGCGCGCTCCAGAGAGTTAGTTGCTTCCGTCATGCGGGTTCAGTCTAGCAGGGAAGAAGAGCGGCGGCTCGGGTTCCTTCGCCGGGATCTATTCATCACGGAAACGCAGAAGACACGGAATCTGGAATCTCTCATGTTTCTTCTTCCCTGCATTCCGTACTTCCACGGTGAAAACAGAGCTGCCACATGTCACTAACTAACCGACCCTGTAAACTGCTTTAGGAACTTTGATGATGGAGCGAATGTGAAAAGTCAGGAGGCTTTGGGGAAAATCAAAAAGGGTGTGGCGAAGTTCCAGAGCGAGGTTTTTCCCGAGCGCCGCCGGCAGTTCGAATGCCTGGGACACGGGCAACAGCCCATCGCCATGTTCTTCACCTGCGCCGACTCGCGCATTGTGCCCAACTTGTTGATGCAGATCGAGCCGGGGGAAGTCTTCATTGAGCGCACGCCCGGAAATATCGTGCCGAAATATAGTGATCACGTCGGCGGCGTTACCGCGAGCGTGGAGTATGCCATCCAGGTGCTGCATGTGCCGCTGATCATCATCTGTGGACATACCGATTGCGGCGTCGTGAAGGCGCTGCTCGAGCCGGAGAAAGCCGCCGGCTTGCCTGCGCTGCAAAGCTGGATGCGGTATGCGCTGCCCGCGCGAGAACGGCTGCTGCGCGACAATCCCGGCGCCTCGCACGATGAGAAGCGTCGATTGTTGACGCAGTATAACGTCCTGGCGCAACTGGAAAATCTCAAGACCCATCCCACAGTCGAAGCGGCGCTAGGACGCGGCGAAATCGAGGTGCAAGGCTGGATTTACGACATCGCGAAGGGCTCCGTCTTCGCAGCCGACCTGGTCACCGGCGCTTTTGAGGCACTCTCATCCAGGTGAAATTTGCAAATCTTACTGGTAAGATTCGAGACATTTTCTTACCAGTAAGATTTTCCGTTTGCGCCAATCGGGGCCGCTCCGAATTGTGAAGCCGAAGTCGCTCCACTCCCATAGCGGTAGCTGAAAATAGAAAATGGCGGCCCACCAGGGAGCCGCCAAGGGTTTTTCCGCGCAGGCGCGGCGCGATTACTTCTTCAGGGTCCGAATATAGCTGACCAGGTCTTTGATCTGGGCGTCGGAAAGCGTGCCTTTGAAGCCTTTCATCTTGCCTTTGCCATTGGCGATAACATTGGTCAGGTCGGCGTCGGACATGCCCTGCACATCGGCGCTGCCGAGCGGCTTCATGCCCATCGATTTCGCCATGCCTTCGCTGGGGTTACCGCTGGGACCATGGCAGCCCTGGCACTTCGCTTTGTAGTCCGCGGCGGCGTCGGCCGCGGCGATAGGAGGTAACGCAAGCGCAACTAGTATACTGAACAACGCGATACGGGTGAGCCACTTCGTTCTCATCAGGTTCCTCTCTCCTTAAGTGAGCGCTTCCCCGGGCGCGAGAATTCGACAAGCGCTGCAAATTACTGCGAAGCTAATGTACTCCTTCGAACGTCTGTTCGCCAGAAAATTGTCGGCGCAGAGCAGTCCGCTCCTTGCAGGTTGTCAAACCACGCGCCCGTCATAGCCTGCGCGCGTGGGCGTGGCTCGGTGCGAAAACACCCCTTGGCCGGGTGATATGCCGCTGGAAACGGCTGGCCTTAGGGTTGGCCGCTCGCGTGCAAGTTGGTAAGTCTCACAAAAAACGCCTGTTAGCGCTCCATTCGGGTCTTTCGGGATTTGGCATCCACGATGCTTCTCTATTTGTAACGCGCTCTAGGAGAGGTGCCTTGGAACAGACATTAGCCGTCATTGGCCTTAACTTCCGCACCTCACCGGTGGCCGTCCGGGAGCGTTTCTGGATTAGTCCCGAGCGGCGCTCCCAGGCCTTGGTTCAACTGGTGCGCTCCGAAGGCATCGAGGAAGTCGTTGTTCTGGCTACTTGCAACCGCACCGAGTTCATCGTCTGGGCCAGCGACGTCCCTGCCGCAGCCAATTCCGTCTTGCGGTTCCTTACCCAGGAATATCAGCTGAAGCTCTGCGAGTGGTCGCATTTTTACCGCCTGATGGATGACATTGCCCTGACGCATATCTTTCGCGTGACCTCCAGCCTGGACTCGATGGTGCCGGGCGAGCCGGAAATTGTCGGGCAGGTGAAAGAAGCCTGGGCTCAGGCACAGCAGGCGGGTACCACCGGCCGTTTTCTCGATGCGGTACTGCAAAAAGCGCTCACCGTTTCCAAGCGCGTTCGGACGGAAACCGCGATCGGATCGTCGGCTGTATCGGTCCCTTATGCGGCGGTTGAGCTGTCGCGGGACGTTCTGGGCGATCTGGTAGGGCGGGAGCTGCTGCTCATCGGCGCGGGCAGGATGAGCGAGCGCGCCGCCCACTACCTGATGAAGGCGGGCGCCAATCGCGTGAGGGTGATGAACCGCACGGCTTCGCGGGGCGAAGAGTTGGCCGCCCAATTGGGCGCGACCTCCGTGTTATGCGAAAACCGGATGCAGGCGCTGAAGACTGCCGACATTGTGGTGAGTTCGACCTCGTCGGCGCACCTGGTGCTGACCCGCGGCGATGCCGAACAGATTGCGGCCGCGCGCAAGCATCGGCCCATGGTGATGATCGACGTCGCCGTGCCGCGCGACATTGATCCGGCGGTCCGCGAAGTCGAGGACATATATTTGTTCGACATGGACGATCTGGAAAGCGTGGTCAAGCGCAACTCCGCCGGCCGGCAAGCCGCCGCCGAAGCGGCCGAGAAAATCGTGCAGGCCGAGGTCCACGGCTTCCGCGGCAAGTTGATGGCGGAGCGGGTTGTGCCCACAATTGTGGCTTTGCGTCAGCGTCTGGATGATCTCTGCCAGCAGGAATTGGAAGTTCTGCGCAAGGAATTCGGCCCGTTCACAGAAGACCAGGACCAGGCCCTGACCGCGCTCACCGCGCACATCACCCGACGCATCGCCGGCTCGCTGGCGCGCGAGTTGAAGGAACTTCCCGAACCCGCGGAACAGGACATGCTGACCTCGGCGGTGGGAAGACTATTTCACCTGGAGCAAGCAGTAGGGGCGGGAAAGAATTAACCGCGAGCAAGCAACTAGCAATTAGTTCTGGAACACTCGCACAAGGAATCTTCAAACGAACAGTAAAGCGACAGCGCTAGTTGCTAATGGCTAGCGGCTAGTTGCTGAAGAAGGAGTACAAAGATGTCCCAATCTGCGCAAAACAAGAAAAAGAGCACTGCCGGATTCACCACCGCCCAGGCGTATACGCTGGCGGTGATCACCCTTTGCATCGGCATTGCCATGGGCTACTTCGGTCGCGGTTCGGCGACCTCACCATCGGCAACCGATAGTGCGCAAGCCGCCGCGCCCGCCGGGATGGGCAATACGGGAAATGCGCCTATGGGCGCAGCCCAGCTCCCGGGCATCGGCTCGCCGCAGCAGCAGCAGACAGTTCCTCCGGAGGCGCTCGCCAAAGCTGCGGAACCGTTTCTCGCGCAACTGAAGCAGAACCCCAACGACTTCGACACACTGTCGAAGCTGGGCAACCTCTACTACGACGGTCAGGCTTATCCCCAGGCAATCGAGTACTACGAAAAGGCCCTCGCCATTCAGCCCAACAATGCCGATGTACGCACCGATATGGGCACGGCGTACTGGTACACCGGCAATGCCGACCAGGCCATTGCAAACTTCGAAAAAGTGTTGGCGGTGAGCCCCAACCATCCGGGGACGCTGTTTAATCTCGGCATCGTGAAGTGGCAAGGCAAGAACGACCCCAAAGGCGCGGTGGTGGTATGGCAGAAACTGCTGGCCACCAATCCCGATTATCCGCAGAAGGACCAGGTGCAGAGTTTGATTGAGCGCGCAAAAATGCACGGAGCCGGCGCTAGCAAAGGTTAGTTTCGTGCGCAGTCGCTCACCCCGGGACGATGCTGGCGCAGAGCTCGTCCCGGGTTTTTGTTGCTGCAGCGGTTTCAGAGCAGGTGTAGTCCCTTTTGAAAGGGCACGCCTTCAGGTGTGCCGCAACTATGACAAAGGAAGTCGGCTTCAGCGACGACGACACGACTGAAGCCGTGCCCTTTCAAAACTGGGATACGGTAACCCTGAAACTGCTTGTAGTTCAAAGCTGGGGTTCCGTCGCCGGCCTTCACCACCTCTCATCCCAAAGCTCACGACAAGTGGGCACCCGGTGATACGCGGCGGGTATAGAATTGGCGCTGTAAATCGGCCCACCCCGAGTCGCCATGCGCTTGCGGAGCAAACTATCCGGGTTGCCGTTGTTCCTGCTCGCGTACTACGCGCACGCGACGACCATGGCGGCGTTACCTAGGGAGGATGCGCCGGCTCATCACTGGCCGTGGTGGCTGCGAATTCTCGCAGTCATCGCAGTTTTGGCGTTCGTGCAGATTGTCGCCCGCTCGATGCGAAAGGGCGCAGGACGAACCGGCGCAAATCCTGATCAAAAAGGCTAGAGGATTAGTACAGCCGGAAGTTGACTTCCACGTTGATCTGGACCGGCACGGGCTGGCCATCTTTCTTGGCCGGCTCGAAGCGCCACTGGCGCACCGCTTCGACGGCCTTCTCATCCAGACCCATGCCCAGGGCACGGGTTACCCGAATCTGTTGCGGCTTACCGTCCGGGCTCACCACCAGCCACAGCACGACCGTACCCTGAAACTTCGCTTTGCGCGCCTCTTCCGAATATTCCGGATCGGGATCGTAGAGTACCTTGGGCGCACTGACGCCGCCGCCGACGCGATAAGCGCCACCGCCATAACCGCCGCCGTGTCCTGGTCCAACGCCCGGTCCCATACCTGAGCCTACGCCGCCGCCGCTACCGCTGCCGATGCCCGCACCCGAGCCGGTACCATTCGAAGGCGGCCCCAGCACTTTGGAGAGAGGATCGCCCAGCTCGCCGACGGTCGGCAGCTTGATCTGCGGAGGAACCACTACCGAGGGCGGAACGGGAAGCTTGGGATTGTCGTTGCGAATCACGATGGCCGGCGGAGTGATCTGGTCCTTGGACAGCTTCGGCAGCGCGCCCTTGGGCGCCTGCAGCTTGTCGCGATCGCCGCCACCGCCTCCGCCTCCGGCGCGCGTCTTCGACATAGGCAAGGGAAGGTACGGACTGATGTCCGTCACCAAACCGGTGACCTGCTGCTTAATTTCGTCTTTATGCTCGAGCGCCCAATGTCCCGACCACAACAACAGGCCCACCGCGAGCATATGCACAACGAACGAATACAGGAACGTCTCTTTGCGCTGTGGATACAGTCCCTGCCCCTCGCCAAACAGCGTGGGCAGGACGGGATCCAAAGGCGGAGCGACGCGAGAAATTTCCCGGGCCGGTTTTGGGGCTGCCGTGGTGGACATCAGTATTGCTACCAGTATAGACCCGTGAAGGGGATACAAGTTCCAGAATTCTACATCAGGTTACCCCTGCTCATCCCCTAAACCGGGCAGTTCGACACATTACCCTCGTAACCGGCAATATTTATACGGCTTCGAGAGGCACGACTACCCTCAACGCCTGGCGTTCTATGCCAATTTCCACCGGCGTCGCACAGACATACTCGCCGTCGGCAAAGACTTCCATGGGCCGGTCGGTGGCAATCCGCAGATGTGACGCCTGGAAATACTCCACCTCGTTCATGCCGATATGGGCGCCGCGATAGACCACACGAAACAACCGTAACAGCCGCAGCTTCGGCAACGTACGCACAAAGCAGACGTCGAGCAGGCCATCATCCATGCGGGCGCGATGGGTGAGGCGCATGCCGTGCCCATATTGCGGGCCGTTGCCGGCAGCGACCAGGAAGCCGTTCTCGTCGATGCGCGTGGTCCACAAGCCTTCGCTTTCCACATCCACCCGGATTCGCGGCGGCATGAAACTGGGCAAGGTTTCGACCAGCGCCACCACGTAGCCTCCGTGTCCGCGGAGCCAGTGCGACTGCTGCAAGGTGCGGCGATTCACGGCTGCGTCCAGCCCCGTACCGGCGATACAACAGAAGAACGTAGTGCGCGAGACCGCGCGCTCGGCTTCGCTGCCGCGCCGCAGTTGCGATTGCATGATGCGTCCGCCCATCTGCGGCAGATCGCGACGCGGGCCGTCGGGTACGAAGTGCAGCGTCTCCAGCGCTTCGTCCCGCCAGGGATCCGACTCGGGTTTGGCGTTGCTTTTGGTTGTCGCTGACGCCGCCGAATCGGAATCGGAGATTTCTGCGGTGTCCAAAGGCCGGATGGTGCCCAGGTCAATGTTGCGAATGTTATCTCCTGTCGCGCAGAATCGCTGCCACGCGGTTTGCGACTTCTCGACGCTGGTGAGCCCGATGGACTGCGCGAAGTCGTTGGCGCTACCCATGGGAACAACGAGGGTTGGGATTTGCTTGCGCGCCAGGCCGCCCAGATGGCGATGAATCGTCCCATCGCCGCCGAAGATCAGCGCCGCATCCGGCGTGTCCGTCGGATCGAGATCGTTTCCGGAGAAGACGCTCACCCCCGACTGCTCGAACGGGCGCACGTGATGCTCTTTGGCATACGGTCCGAGAAGGGCGACGGCGCGCACCGCGTTACTTTCGCACAAGCAAACCCAAAAGCAAAGCGGACGGCATGGAATGCCCCTGCGGTGTAGCAGCACCCGTCGCGTCGCCACGCCGGTCCATTTCGCGGTACTCTGGTGAAGGTGATCTTTTGACCTGCCCAATCTGCCACGCTCGCAAGGAGAAGCGCTTTTGCCTGGCACTGCACGACCGCATTTGTCCGCAATGTTGCGGCGAACAGCGCGAGGTCACACTCGACTGTCCCTCCGAATGCATATATCTTCAGCAGGCGCGCCAGCACGAAAAGCCGCAAGACTGGGGAGAAAAACTGCCGGAGGAGTTTTTCCCTGCGGTCGAGCTCACGCAGGATTTCCTGCGCCGAAATGAGCCGTTGATCGCCGGCCTGCTGCAGACTGCGCTGCGCATTTCGCACTCCGACCGCAAGCTGACCGACCGCGAGATCATCGGCGCATTGACCAATATGGCCCGCAGCTATCAGACGCTGGTGGCCTCGGGGCTGGTGTATCAGGAAGCCTCGGCGAATCCGGCGCAGTTGGCGATCGTGCACACACTGCAGCAATCGGTGGAGGAGTTTCGCAATCTGGAACAGCAGCACCTGGGCTACACCGCGCTGCGCGATAGTGATGTGCTGAAGGCTCTGGTTTTCATGATTCGGCTGGCGCACATGCACACCTCCGGACGGCGGCTGTCACGCGGCTTCATCGACTTCCTGCGCGAGCGCTTTCCAGAACCTTCTGCGGCGCCCAGCCTCGGCGCCGAAGCAGGTAGCCGAATCATCCTGCCCTGAAAAGCTCGAACGCGGCTATCGATTCAATCGCCAGATCCGGAAGTTCAAGTACGCCGCGTATGCCACCCACAGCCAATAAGGAAGCAGCAGGTATGCGGCGACGGGCAGCAACAAGTAGAAGATGAAGATGGTGAACGCAATGGCCATCCAGAGCAGTACGATCTCGGCAAGCGCGACCCCCGGCATATGCGAGCCGAAGAATAGGCTCGACCACGCCACGTTGAGCGCTAATTGTGCGAAGAAGATGAGCAGAGCGGGACGCGCGCCCCAGTGATATTCGCGCCAGACCAGCCAGGCGGAAATCGCCATCAGCACGTAAAGCGTTGTCCAGACCGGACCAAAAACCCAGCTCGGCGGCGTGCCTGCCGGCTTGCGCAGGCGCGGATACCAGTCGCGAACGCTGTTCGCCGTAAAGAACGAACCCAATCCGCCGGCGCCCAGGCAAATCGCAAAAAACAGGATCAGCACCAGCCAGGGTTGAGCATTCACCAATTCATTGTAAGAGCACCCAGCAATCAGCCGTGTACGAGCACTCAGCAGTCAGCCGTGTAGGAACACTCAGCAATCAGCATTCAGCCATGACGATTGGATGCCAATACACTGACCTTGCTTGAGGTGGATTGCTTTCACTTATCTTCTGACAGGATCGCCCTAGGCTGAATGCTGAGTGCTGAATGCTGAATGCTGATTACTGGATCATCAACACAATCTTCCCGTAATTCGCCCGCTGCAACAGCAGTCGATGGGCCTCGCCGGCTTGCTCCATAGGCAGCGTGTGACCTATCTCGGGATGCAGTTCACCCGCGTCGATCCAGGACTGCATGGCCAGCAGGCTACGGTTCATCAACTCACGGTCCTTGGCCAGCACGCTCAGCCATAGCCCATGCGCACTCAGGCTCTTCGCCATCATCACGCCGGAGTCGAACTGGTGCCGCTGTCCGCTGGCCGTACCGTAGATGATGACGCGCCCGAACGGCCGGCAGCAGCGCAAACTCTTCGCCGTGTGCTCGCCGCCCAGCATTTCGAAGACCGCGTCCACGCCTTCCCCGTTCGTAAGTTCCTTGACGCGCTGCTCGTAGTCCACTTCCCGGTAGTTGATGGCATGATCCAGCCCGAGCTTCTTCACCCGCTCCAGCTTTTCGTTCGAGGACGAGGTTCCATAGGTCTCGATCGCGAGCAGCTTGCCGATCTCCACGGCCGCCGTGCCGACTCCGCCCGCGGCCGCGTGGATGAGAACGCGGCGGGGATGACGCTCACTCCAGCGATTGGGCTCCATCGCGTCCGCGGTCATGCCGGCTTTCCAATAGGCCAGATATGCGGTGAGAAAGTTGACAGGAAACGCCGCCGATTGCGCCGAGTTCCAGCCGCGCGGCTGCGGCCACAGCAGTTCCGGCTTCATCGCGATCTTTTCCGCCGCGGCGCCCCACTGCATGTAGCCCATCACCCGCTCGCCGGTCGCTTGCACCACGCCGGCAAACTCGCGGCCCGAGATGAAGGGCGGAGGCGGCGTGCCGCTGTACGTGCCACGTGTGGTAAGGGTGTCGGCAAAGTTGATTCCTACCGCTTCGATCCGAACGAGCACTTCGCCGGGAGCGGGTTGCGGTTCGGGCACATCGCGGACCTCAAGCACTTCGGGACCGCCAGCGCGGGTGACGACAACGGCTTTCATAGTGAGTTCGATTTTACGACCAAAGCAACTTGCGGGGCGTGGGTAGAGGAGCTGAGTTTTCCGGCAGCCTCAAAACGGGCTGTACCTGCTCTGGAACTGCGGTGTCCGTCATAAAATCTGACGGGAGCCGATGCCATGTCCAAACCCGAACTAAAGTTTGTCGGCGTGGAACTGTACTTCGAACATCTGGGAGAAGCGAGGCGTTTCTACACCGAAACCCTTGGTCTGCGCATCTCCGAGGAGCAAAGCGGGCATCATGCCAAATTTGACAGCGACGCGGGTTTCGTCTGCCTGGAGCGCAAAGGCTCAGAACCTTATCCTTCCCAGGACAAAGCGGTGCTCTTCTTCGAAGTGGCCCATCTGGCGGCCACGATCGCGTCCATTGGGAGAGAGCAGTTTTTGCAGGTCGAAACCAATTGGGCCGTGATGCACGATCCCGAAGGGCACAACGTGCTGCTGCTGCAAAAGAAGAATGAGGCCTAGTGGATGCGGAACTTGGAGGCATACTGCTCGACCCAATGCCGCTGCTCAAGCGTTTCGGGGACCGTTCTGCCCCGCGCTTCGCTCACGTCTTGGAGGGCCGCCTCAGGACTGCGACCGCGGTTGATAAGCAGGGCAGCCGCCAATAACCCGCTGCGCCCAATTCCTTGCCGGCAGTGGACCAGGACATTCTTGCCAGCCGAAAGCACGGTTTCAAGTTGCTGGACCACGGCTTCGATCTCGCTGTCGGAATCGGGAACCTGGCGATCGCGCACCGGCACGGAAAGAAACTCGATTCCCTGAGCGCGTGCACTTGTGCCTTCCTCTTGCAACAGAAACTCACGTTCCTCGTCCGGGGTGAGAAGCGACACCACCATGTTGACGCCTTCTCGGCTCCAACCTGCAACCTCATCGGTGAGCCAGTCTCCGCCTCTGGGTCGCGCAGCAACGCCAAGCTTTCCGCGCCATGCACCCTTGATCCAGTAGATTGCGCTTCTCATTCCTGTTCTAATTCCCGCTGCACAACTTCTCGCGGCAGCCGGTCAACGTCAACTCCCCTACGCCGCAGAACATAGATTCGATGATGTCCATCGAGTATGGTTCCATCGGGCCTGGTTTTCAAACAATCTTTCGAGCCGGGGGCCAAGGACGCCAGCAAAGCATCCGTGGAAGATTTCTCGAAAAAGGCAAGCTTACCCTGAATCAATGCGCTATCGGAATGAAGCGGTTTAAGTTCTGGCGCGGCGAAGCATGCATGATGGAATAGTCGGCGATCCAGGCGCCGGGCGCCTGCTGGCTTATGCCGGCGTCTTCATGAAATCCAGCGCGCGAGAGATGTAGCCCTTCAGTTCGTGCCGGCGAACGACGGCATCGAGCATTCCGTGTTGCAGTAGAAACTCGCTGCGCTGGAAGCCTTCCGGCAGCTTTTGGCGGATGGTCTGCTCGATGACGCGCGGCCCGGCGAAACCGATCAGCGCGCCGGGTTCGGCGATGTTCAGGTCGCCCAGCATGGCGTACGACGCCGTGACACCGCCGGTAGTGGGATCGGTCATGAGCGAGATATAGGGCACCCTGGCCTCGTCCAGGCGGGCCAGCGCGGCGGAAATTTTCGCCATCTGCATCAGGCTGACCACGCCCTCCATCATGCGCGCGCCACCGGAGGCGGAGATCACAATCAGCGGAAGCTTCTCGGCCGTGGCCTTCTCGATGGCACGAGTGATCACTTCCCCGACCACCGTCCCCATCGAGCCGCCGATGAAGGAATACTCCATCGCGCTCACCATGACGTGCTTGCCGTCGAGTTTGCCGCGAGCGTTAATCACAGCGTCGTTAAAGCCCGAGTCCTGGCGCGAGCGCTTGAGCCGGTCGGCGTAAGGCTTCAGATCGCTGAACTTCAGTGGATCGGTCGAGACCAGGTTGTTGTCTTCGATCTGGTACTTGCCATCGTCCAGCAGATAAGAGAGGCGGGTGCGCGCATCAATGCGGAAGTGGCGATCGCACTTCGGACAGACGTTGAAATTCTGGTCGAGGTCTTTCTTCCAGATGATCTGGCGGCACTGGTCGCACTTCACCCACAGGCCCTCGGTCTTGACCCGCTTCTCGCCCGAGGTGTCCAGAGGCCCGGATTCGCGCTTGAACCATGCCATGCAAGATCAGCCCGAGATGAAATGCTCGGAAAATCAGTGTAGCCGACGAGTGCGCCGGTTGTCGCGTCCCAGCGCGGGAGTGGAGTGCTAAGGATCTCTGGCCGCGAGCTCTGAAGTGCATTAACATTAAGCGCTTCTGTCTCGTTGTATCCAAGGGAGCACTATGAGTCCATCCTCCAAACCTGCGCGTGCCCTGGCGAAAGATCCCGAACAGCAACTGCAAAGCTTTATTGACAAGTTCGAGCCGAAAAACCAGGCGCTGATTCGCGCCGTCCGCAAGGCACTTCGCCAACGCCTGCCCACGGCTAATGAACTGGTGTACGACAACTACAATTTCTTTGTCATCGGATATTCGCCGACCGAGCGTCCTTCGGATACGTTCTTCTCTATTGCGGCGGCGGCGAACGGAGTTGGACTGTCGTTCTATCGCGGCGCAACCCTTCCCGACCCGCGCAAAGTCCTGCTCGGCTCCGGCAGCCAGAACCGCTTCGTGCGGCTGGAGTCGGCAAAGACCCTCGAGCAGCCGGCAATTGCTGCCCTGATGCGCGCGGCCATCGAGCAAGGCAGGGCACCTTTGCCGGCGGCCGGAAGCGGGAAGCTGATCATTCGTTCCATCTCCGCCAAACAGAAGCCACGCCGCAAGCCCTGAAAAACATGAGGGTTCGCACGCTCGCGCCAAGGTTTAACTGCACCGGTCGGCGCAAGATTTTGGCCATCCCGCCGATAACACAGGATGGAGGAATTTGTCCCATGATGTCGCCCTGGAGGCGCGCGGCGGAGTTCCGCCGCAGCGCGCGTAGGGTTGTCAACCGCACACGTGCAAGCTGCCCGGAAGGCCGTTAAGCGATGTTTGTCATTGTCGGAATACTGGTGGTGCTGGGGGCGGTGATCGGCGGGTTCCTGATGGAGCACGGCCCGATACGTGTGCTCCTGCAGCCTTCCGAGGCCATCATCATTTGTGGCGCGGCCCTGGGCACACTGTTGATCGCCAACCCCCTGCACACGCTCAAAGCCGTGCTGCGAGGCGTGCTGCAGGTATTGAAGGGATCGAGCTTCAGCACGAAACGCTACCTCGACTCGCTGAAGATGATGTATGAGATGTTCAACAAAATCCGTCGCGAAGGACCCAACTCGGTGGAGAATGACATCGAAGAGCCGGAGAAAAGCAAGTTCTTCGCGGCTTTCCCCCAGGTTGCCAAGGACGCGCACGCGCGCAATTTCATTTGCGACACCATGCGCATGGTGCTGATGGGCGGGGTCGAGCCCTTCGATGTCGACCAGATGATGGAAGCCGACATCGACGTGCACACGCACGAGACGGAGCAGTCGGTCAGCGCGCTGGGCACGGTAGCCGATTCGCTGCCTGGACTCGGCATCGTAGCCGCCGTGCTGGGCGTCGTCATGACCATGAGCGCCCTCGGCGGGCCGCCCGAGGAGATCGGCAGAAAGGTCGCGGCGGCGCTGGTAGGCACTTTCCTCGGCATTCTGATGTGCTACGGCTTCATCGGCCCCATCTCTTCCAACCTGGCCAAGCTCGCGCATGAAGAGCACGAGTACCTGCACGTGCTGCGCGTGAGCATGCTCGCCTTCATGAAAGGCATTTCTCCCCTGCTGGCCGTCGAGATGGGACGCCGCTCCGTGCCGGCGCACCTGCGGCCCAGCTTCAATGAAATGGAGAAGCACTGCAAGCAATCGAGTGCGGCCAACGCGACCGCCAATTCGGAAGCCGAACCGGCCGCCCCACAGCCGGAAGCCGCCGAGGTTTCGGCCTAGTCATCATGGCCGCCAAAGCACAACCCATCGTCATCAAACGCGTGAACCGCCATGGCGGGCATCACAGCGGCGCATGGAAGGTCGCCTACGCCGATTTCGTTACCGCCATGATGGCCCTGTTCATCGTGCTCTGGCTGATGAACACCAGCAAGCCGATTCAGGAAGCGATCAGCGGATACTTCAAAGATCCCGCCGGCACCGGGAAGTTCACCGGGCTCAGCAAGCCCATCGAGAAGCCGATGAGCAAGGACGATCTCACCAAGGTCAAGGCCGACCTGGAGAAGGTGATTCAGCAGGTCACCGACTTCAACAAGCTGAAGAATCACATCGAGATTACGGTGACCGCCGAAGGACTGCGCATCGAGCTGCTGGAATCGGAGAAAGGGACCTTCTTCGACAGCGGCCAGTCGGAGCCCAACGCGAACGGGCGCGAGCTGCTCATACCCATTGCCGAAGAATTGGGCAAGATCCCCAATAAGATTCTCATCGAGGGCCATACCGATTCGCAGCCCTTTGCCGGCAAAGCCAATTACACGAATTGGGAGCTCTCGACCGACCGCGCCAATGCCAGCCGCCGGCTGATGCAACAGCATGGTCTGCGCGACGATCAGGTAGCGCAAGTGCGCGGCTTTGCCGATCAGCAGCCGCGCAACAGCAAGGACCCCTCCGACCCGGCGAATCGCAGGATTTCGTTAATCGTGCAATATCTGGGATCGAATGTTCCGGCTATTCCCAGCTCTGTGCCTCCGGCATCAGCGTCGTCGGAGAGCACGCCGTCCCCCGCCTCAAAAGACCGTCATTGAGTGAGAGGGTGCTGGGTGCCCCAGAGCCTGCCCAGAGCTTGTCGAAGGGTTTCGCGATTTCGAAACCTGGGTTCGGGTGCCCCGGGTCTGGCGGTTTCGAGACCTGGGTCTTTGCCCGATTCACCTTGATAAAATCATTACTTGCCTTCCGTAAAGAAAACCGCCAAATCAGCCACCGTGTCGAGCGCCGCCAAGCCTGCGACGGCGGTCAAGCCCCCCATCGCGGTTCCCGCTGAGCCGTCCGGCTCCAAGGGCCGCATCTACTTGATCGATGCCATGTCGTTCATCTTCCGCGCCTATCACGCCATGGCGCGGCAGCGGCCGATGTCGACCAAGACCGGCATTCCCACCAGCGCGACTTTCGTCTTCGTGAACATGCTGCGCAAGCTGCGCGCCGACTTTGGGCCGCAGTATCTCGCCGCCGTTTTTGATGTTGGCGCGAAGACCTTTCGCGATGAGCAGGCGGCCGCAATCGAGAGCACCCGTAAATTCGACAGCAAGACCCAGACCTTCGTTGACAAGCCGTACGACGGCTACAAGGCCAATCGCGCGGCCATGCCCGACGATCTGGCGCAGCAGGTACCCTACATCCGGCGCGCGCTCGACGTCTATCGCATTCCCATCCTCGAGGCGCCCGGCTTCGAAGCCGACGACGTGATCGGCACGCTGGCCCACAAAGCCGCCGATGCCGGCTACACCGTCTTCGTCGTCTCCAGCGACAAGGACATGATGCAGTTGGTCAGCGATCGCATTTGCGTGCTGAACCCGCCCAAGGACAACCTGATCTGCGATGCCGCCAAAGTCGAGGAGATCCTCGGTGTGCCGCCGGAAAAAGTTGTGGACGTGATGGCCCTGCGCGGCGATTCCATCGACAACATTCCGGGAGCGCCGGGAATCGGCGACAAAGGCTCGGTCGAACTGATTCAGCGCTTCGGCAGTGTGGAAGCGGCGCTGGAGCACGCGGCCGAGGTCGATCGCAAAACTTATCGTGAGTCGTTGCAGAACAATCGCAACGCCATCCTGATCAGCAAGCAGCTCGTCACCATCGACACCAATGTTGCAGTCGACTTCGAACCGGAGACGATGCGGGCGCAGGAGCCCGATGCAACCGCCGCTCGCTCGCTTTTCACCGAGCTGGAGTTCAACACTCTGGTGCAGGATTTCCTGAGCGAGAGCATCGAGCTGGGCGAAACCGATTATCGCGACGCGAAGAGCGCCGACGAAGTGCAGTCGCTGATTTCGCAAGCAAAGAAAAAAGGCAGGGTGCTCGCGCTTGCGCTGGAGGCGTCACCAACATCGACGCTTGCTCCCGCTGAACCGGACGAGAGCGACGATGGCGATTCCGAGCAGCTTTCGCTCGGCGCCGCTGCGCAACCTTCGGCCGTACCCACAAGCGGCGCCTGTCGCATTGCCATCAGCGCCACCGAGGGAAGCGCCTTTTCGCTTGCTCTCGATGATTCAAAGATCGCAGCCCCGCTCACCAGCGCGCTCGCAGACGAATCGCTCGCCAAGACCGTTCACGACTACAAATCCGCGATGCATGTTCTGCGCGCACAGGGCATCGAACTCGCCGGCGCGCAGCACGATCCTTTGCTCTACGCCTACCTGCTCGATCCCACGTATTCCAGCTACGCCTTGGACGCGGTCGCATTCCGCAAGTTCAGCCTGAAGATGGGCCCGTCGCCCGCCGAAGCCGCCGATGTCACGTTGCGGCTCACACACAAGCTGAGCGACGAAATCAACGAAGCCGGACTGCGCAAGGTTTACGACAGCATTGATCTGCCGCTCGTGCCCGTGCTCGCTCGGATGGAAGAAGTCGGTGTCAAGCTCGACTGCGATGTGCTGTCCGAGATGTCGCAAAAGCTGGAGAGCGATATCGATGCCAAGGCGCGCGAGATCTACGACAAGGCTGGCGTCGAGTTCAACATCAACTCGCCCAAGCAGCTCGGCGATGTGCTCTTCAACAAGCTGAACCTGCCCAAGCCGGTGAAGTACGGCAAGGGCAAGACCATCTCGACCGCCGTCGATGTGCTGGAGGGCCTTGCTGCGGAGCACGAAGTTCCGCGCATGGTGCTCGACTATCGCCAGCTCTCGAAGCTCAAATCGACTTACGTTGACGCGCTGCCCGCGCTGCTGAACTCCTGCACCAAGCGTCTGCATACCACGTTCAACATGGCGGGCTCCGCGACCGGCCGCCTGTCGTCAGTGAACCCGAACCTTCAGAACATTCCCATCCGCACCGAACTGGGCCGCGAAATCCGTGCTGCCTTCGTCGCCGAGCCCGGACACCTTCTGCTCAAGGCCGATTACTCGCAAATCGAGCTGCGGCTGCTGGCGCACTTCTCCGGCGACAAGCTGCTGGTCGAGGCCTATCGCACCGGCCAGGACATCCACACGCTCACCGCTGCGCAAGTGTTCGGCGTCCCGCCGCTGATGGTCAACCCCGAGCATCGCCGCCGCGCCAAGGCGGTGAACTTCGGCATCGTGTATGGGCTTTCGGCTTTCGGCCTGTCGCAGCAGATCGGTATCGACACCAAAGAGGCCAAGCGCTTCATCGAGGCCTATTTCGAAAAGTACAGCGGTGTGCGCGAGTTCATCGATCGCACGCTCGAGCAGGCCCGCCGGGACCAGAAAGTCTCGACGTTGTTCGGGCGCGTGCGCCCCATTCCCGACATCCACAGCAAGAACTTCAACCTGCGCGGATTCGCCGAGCGCACGGCGGTCAACACGCCGCTGCAAGGTACCGCGGCCGACCTGATCAAAATCGCCATGATTCGCATTGACAGGGAACTGCGCGAACACAAACTTGCATCCAAAATGTTGCTCCAAGTGCACGACGAGTTAGTTTTCGAAGTACCGGAAGCTGAAATCGACAGCATGAAAACGCTTGTCCGGGAGCACATGGAAAACGTGCACCAGCTCAAGGTCCCGCTGCAGGTGGATGTAGGCGTGGGGCCGAACTGGCGCGACCTGGAGTGAGTCGATGTTTGCGGGCCAAGAACCGGGAAAGCAGCCGGAACCGCAGCCAGCATTATCTCCGCGGCAGATCGCATGGCTGACGGCGGCAGTGGCAGAATACATCCGCGCGCAACGCGAGAAATATTACAGCCGCGCGGTCGCACTCACGTTCAGTGAGCTCTGGACCCGCTTCTTCTCTGCCCTCGATCTCGAACGCGTTCGCGCAGTGCAGGCGGGAGGGCCCGCCGCCCTGGGTCGCGTTCGCAACCCGCCGTTCTACGCCGAGCTGGAGAATCTCGGCTTCACCGGTCTGCCCAACTTCTCCACCATGCCCGCCATCACCTTTGACGACGTCGTTGTCTTTCACGATTCGTTGACGCCGCAGTTGATCTTTCACGAACTCGTCCATGTCGTGCAATACCGCCTGCTCGGGGTGGATGAATTCGCGCGATTATACGTTCGCGGCTATCTGCACGGCGGCTATGAAGGGACGCCGCTGGAGATCTGCGCCTACGAGCTCGACGGCCGCTTCCTCATGGGCAGCGTGGGATTCAATGTCGAAGCCGAAGTGCGGGCGTGGATAGAAAACGGAAAGTTCTAATCACAGAGGCACAGAGACACAGAGTTCCGTATTTCACTTCGTAGCTGAGCCCTGGTCCTTCCCCATAACCAATCCCCAGGCGCATTAGGGCAAACGGAATGTTTGCTTTCTCTGTGTCCCTGTGTCTCTGTGGTTAATCTGCCGTTTATTTCGCCGCCATGGCCGGCTGCGCCAGGAAGCGCTCCATGAACTTGGTATCGATGTGGCCGGCGCGGAATTCGGGATCGCGCATGATGCGCTGGTGCAACGGAATGGTGGTGAAGATCCCTTCAATGACAAACATCTCCAGCGCCCGCGACATGCGCGCAATGGCTTCGCCCCGGTCGCGTCCGCGCGCCACCAGCTTGGCAATCAGCGAATCGTAATACGGAGGGACCATGCCCTCGGCATACGCGGCCGTGTCCACGCGAATACCCGTCCCACCCGGCATGTTGAACGCCGTGATCTTGCCTGCCGACGGCGTGAAGCGTTCGGGATGCTCGGCGTTGATGCGGCACTCGATGGCATGTCCGCGAGAGTAGACTTTCTCCTTGATGATGCTGTTCAGCTTTTCGCCCGCGGCAATCAAGATCTGTGATTTCACCAGATCGACATCGGTGACCATCTCTGTCACCGCATGCTCCACCTGGATGCGGGTATTCATCTCGATGAAGTTCAGGCTGCCGTCCTCGTCCATCAGGAACTCGACGGTGCCGGCATTCATGTAGCCGATGCGGCTGAGCGTCTTCACCAGAATTCCACCGATGCGGTCGCGCAGCTCCTGGTTCACCTTCACCGACGGCGACTCTTCCAGCAGCTTTTGATGGCGCCGCTGAATACTGCACTCGCGCTCGCCCAGGCTGATCACGTTGCCGTGCTCGTCGGCCAGCACCTGGAACTCGATGTGGCGCGGGCGCTCGATGTACTTTTCCATGTAGAGGTCGCCGTTGCCGAACGCCGCCGCCGCTTCCGACTGTGCCGAGTGATACAGGTTGGGCAACTCCTCTTCGCTGCGGATCACCCTCATGCCGCGTCCGCCGCCACCCGCCGACGCTTTCACGATCACCGGAAATCCCACGCTGCGCGCCCACTCCCGCGCCTCATCCGCCGAGCCAACGATCCCATCCGATCCCGGCAAAATCGGCACGCCTTCTTTCTTCATGGTGGCGCGAGCTTTTTCCTTTTCCCCCATCAGCCGCGTCACCTCCGGCGGCGGCCCGATGAATTTGATGCCGCTCTCCTGGCAGACTTCCGCAAAATTCGCATTCTCGCTGAGCAGGCCATAGCCGGGATGGATGGCGTCGACGTTGGCGATCTCCGCGGCGCTGATGACGGCGGGAATGTTGAGATAGCTTTCGCTCAGCCGCGGCGGCCCGATGCAGATGGCCTCATCGGCAAAACGCACATGCAGCGAGTTGCGATCGGCCTCGCTGTAGATGGCGACGGCCTTGACGCCCAACTCCTTGCACGCGCAGATCACGCGCAAGGCAATTTCTCCGCGATTGGCAACCAGGATCTTCTTGAACATGGGCCTCAATTCACCACGGAAGCACGGAACACACGGAAGGGAATTGGTTTCGAAGTCTTAAGTTTGAAAAGTCACAAATCTGTGATGGTTCAACCTGGACCGCCCCGTCTAGCGCCCCTTGCAAAAAGTTCAGTGCATTCCGTGCTTCCGTGGTGAATACATACGAGTGAGATGTCTACTGCATGCGTATGCCAAACAGCGGCATGCCGTATTCCACGGGGCTGCCGTTGGTGACGAAAACCTTTGCCAGCACGCCTGAGACTTCAGCCTCGATCTCGTTCATCAGCTTCATCGCCTCGACGATGCAAAGCACCTGGCCCTCTTTCACGCTGTCACCTACTTTGACGAACGGTGGCGTGCCCGGCGAAGGCGCCTCATAGAACGTGCCCACGATGGGTGACTTCACGACGTGCAGGTCAGCTTCGGCAGCCGGCTCTTCCGCCTTTTTTTCCGCGGCCGGCGCTGGGGCAGGTGCGGCAGGCGGCGCAGGTGCACTTGGCGACAGAACGGGCGGCGCCACCACAGTCGCGATTGGTTGTATCGCCGGAATCGCGGGCGCCACCTGCACCAGGGGAGCTGCCGAGTTCCCGCGCTTCACGTGTACCTTCACGTCGCCGCGCTCCAGTTCGAACTCGGTGATATCGTGTTCGACCAGCAGCTCGATGAGTTCTTTGATTTCTTTCTGGTTCATTCTGTCTGTTTTCTAACCACAGAGGCACAGAGACACGGAAAAAAATAGGTCAGGAAGAACATTCAACTTTGGGCATCGGAAACCGGCCGGCATAGCTCAAACTCAAAAATCTCTGTGCCTCTGTGTCTCTGTGGTTAAAGCAAATGCCTCAAATCTCAATCAACTCCTTGTTTACCGGCGTCAACACCTCGCACCCGCCCGCCGTGACCAGCACCATGTCTTCGATGCGAATGCCGCCCTTGCCCGGGATGTAAATTCCCGGCTCGATTGTGATGACCATGCCCGGGCGCAACTCCTCGGCTTGACCTTTTCCCAGGCGCGGCGGCTCGTGGATCTCCAGCCCCACGCCGTGTCCGGTGGAGTGCGTAAAGTAACGATCCAGCCCGGCCCGGCGCAGCACCTGGCGTGTCGCTTGGTCCACTTCGCCCGCCGTTTTACCGGGTTTTACGGCGGCAACGCCCGCCAATTGGGCCTCCAGGACAGCTTCGTACCACTGGCGCCCTTGACGGCTAATCCGCCCGACATGCACCGTGCGCGTCATGTCGGAACAGTAGCCCCGCAGTATAACACCCGAATCGATCACCACGAACCCGCGGCGCGGGACCGGCGCAGCCGAAGCGCGGCCATGGGGAAGCGCCGCTCGCTTTCCCGCGGCCACGATCGTCTCGAACGACATCCCGTCCGCGCCGGCTTCGCGCGCGGCAAACTCCAGCCGGCCGGCAACTTCGGATTCCCGCACTCCCGGCCGGATCGAACCCAGCGCCGTCTCGAACACGCTGGCGCCCAGCGCCACGGCGGAGCGGAGGATGCGTTGCTCCTCGGCGTCCTTGATAATGCGCTGGCGCATGACCAGCCCGGAAGTCGGCTTCGAGCTGACCTTCTTGGGAAAGGCCTTCCGCATGGCGCTCGCGGCGGCAACGCTCGTGACCTCGGCCTCAAATCCCAATCGGACCGACGCTCGCGGCGGCATGAGCTTGGCCGCCGACTCCAGCAGCGCCCCCTTGGCGATCGCGACCCGTGCGCCACGAACTTCTTCGCGCGCTTGCTGCGTGTAGCGGCCATCGGTGAACAAGGTCCGGCGATCGCGCAAAAACAGTAGCAGCCCATTGCTGCCGGTGTAGCCGCACAGGTAGCGCAGATTGGCCGGATGCGCGACCACGAAGCCGTCGAGCCGCTCGGCGATCATGGTGCGGTGGAATTGCTGTTGCCGGGAAAGATAGTCCATGCGCAACCATGATCGTAACAATGATCAGCGAGCCGATGGGGGATTTTAAATCTTCACCCGGGTCTCCCCGTGGGTGCCCCAGGTCTGACGCTTTCCAAACCTGGGCAGGGGAACGCTCTCCCATGTCTCGAACATCGCGAGACCTAGGAGGGATTGCCGAGACCGGAGCAAATAGGAGCGGGTGGGCACGCCGGAGTCCCAGGTTTCGGACCCCGCGAGAGCTGGGCCCACGGCGTCCCCTCCCGCACCAGACGCCAAAAGCCAAGAGCCAATAGCCAATAGCTAGAACTGCCCCACCGTTAGCGAAGCCGACGTCTGTTTGCTGGCGCGATACACATGATGATGCCCCGATCGATGCGCGACCGCATCCGCGCGTACGTAATACGTGCCCGGCCCCGGACTCGCGCCGAATGGGATCACCTGCGTGGACGCCTGCGCCGGCAGCTTGATGTGCTGATACCCCAGGGTCGTGGCGCGCCCGATCTGGTTAACGGCCACAACGATGACCGTCAGGCTGAACTCCTCCGGCGTCGCATTGGAGACGATCGCCGATCCCGAGATCGTATTGCCGTGAACGCTGGGAGCCTCGCGCCACTCGATCGTCAGCCCCGCGATCACGTGGATCGTGAACTCGCGCTGCGCCTCCAGTTGCGGGATGCTTGAGTCGGCGACCGCAATCGTAAAGTGATACTCGCCGGGAGCGCCAGGCAGGCCGGAGATGTTGCCCGAATGCGCGTGCAGCTTGCAACCTGGCGGCAGCTCGCCGCCGGCCAGTCGCCATGTATAAGGCGCTGTTCCGCCGGTGATCTGCAAGGGAAAAATGAAGTTCTCGCCGACAATCGCGCCCTGGCTCGGCACCGCCTGAATCTGCAACGTTTGCGCCGGAGATAGGCAGCTCGCGAAGCACAGAATGAAAGTCGTGCCGATTAGGCGCCCGAGCATAAGAGGAATTATAGGATGCGAGACAGGTGAGTATGTGGAGCACGTCATCCACTACCGCTGCCGGGCCCCGGAACCTGCCTGAGCCTCGCCGAAGGGTCTCGCGGGTTTTCGCGACCCGGGTCTGCCGAACTCGTAAATACGAATGCCGCCACGCCGTCATTCATTTACGATATTGGCCGAAGTTCCCCTCTTCGGAGAAGATGTCGTGACTACCGCCCAGCAAACTCTGCAGCAGAAGGCCGTCCGCAAACTGAGAGAGTACCTCGTAATCTCAGGCTACCTGTTCGTTGTGTTCTCCCTGTTGACGGTCCATAGATCCATGATTCTTGCTGAGCACCACATCGACTACACCCTCCACGGACTGGCGCTGATCAACGCCTTGGCTCTGGGGAAGGTTGTGCTCCTTGCCCGGGACCTGCACTTGGCCGACCAGTTCCAGGACGCACCTCTGATCTACCCGACCCTTCTAAAGTCGTTGGCGTTCACGGTGGTGCTGGCTGCTTTCAAGATTGCGGAAGATGGAGTTCTAGGCAGGCTTCGTGAAAAGACGTTGCACGCCAGCCTGGCAGATCTCGGGGATGGCTCGTGGTCAGGAATCGCAATCCTCGCGGCCCTGGTGTTCGTCATGCTCATCCCCTTTTTTGGCTTCTCGGAGCTGCGCCGGGTGTTTGGGGCGGAGCGCCTGATCGCGGTGTTCTTTCGTCCACGTCATCTGTGGAACCTGCCTTCGCCAAGGTCGTAAGACCGGCGGACTACAATCGAACACCACCAGGATGTGAGCCGGCTGCCGAGGGGTGCTCCGGCTCTCGCGGGGGTAACGATGAACTGGAAAGCACTTTTGCCGGCGGTGCTTCTCTGTGTAGCTTTGTATCTATACTTTCATCTCTTCGCCCTCACGACACCGATTCTGCGAGATGGTGATCAATGGCTCTTCGCCCAGTCGGGCGCCCGCATGGTGGCTGGGCAACTTCCCTACCGGGACTTCTGGGAGATCCTAACCCCAGGCACCGATCTCGTCTATGCCGGCGCGCTGATGCTGTTTGGCCAGAAATTCGTTATCGCGAACATACTGTTCCTGCTTATCGCCTTAGTCTTCGTTTATCTGGTGACTCGCATCGCGCGTGCGGTTCTGGACGACGAACTTACCCTGTTGTCGATCGCGATCACCGTCTTCCTCGGCCTTCGTTTAACGATGGACGCGGGCCACCATTGGTTTAGTGCGGTCGCCGCCTTCGCCGCCTTGGCCTCGGTTCTGCGCAATCGTTCGCTGGCCCGGATCATGATGGCCGGTGCCTTCTGTGGGCTAAGTTCTGTCTTTACCCAAACCCGCGGCCTGGCTGTGGTATTTGCTTTTGCTGCCTTTTTCTGGTGGGAAACATACCACCGAGAAACCTCTGGCCACTTGTTTCGCAATCGGCTACTTGTACTGCTAGCCGCCTATGCCACTGTACTAGGAGCAGGTCTTTCGTACTTCCTTTTAACTGCGGGCCCATATAAGGTACTTGATGCCATCGTTCTTTTTCCAGCCAAATACTACGGCTCATACAATGCCGCAAGCCGTTTCTGGGGGCCTTTAACTGAGTGGCCAGGAAAGGGAACGCAGCTTCCAGGCTTCATCGCCTCCTTGTTACTACATGCTTTGCCGCTCGCATATTTCGTGTTCCCATTCGATATCAAAGACGACACAACGTGCAGCACCGAAACCAAGGCCACGCTGGTTCTGATCGCAGCTGTAGGATCAGCCCTTTTCCTTGAAGTAATCAACTCAGCAAGCCTGATTAGACTAGTCGTCACCGATGCTTTGGCCGTCATTCTTGCTTTGTGGATGCTCCACAGGCATAAGTTACTTTCCAGGCGAGTCGCCGTAATAGGGCTCCTGGTACTCGTGGGACTCTCGCTAGTTGAAACGGCTATGACGCAACGATCTGTGCTAGCGGTGCTCGATTTGCCCACCGGACGAGCTGCATTCTTGACGCGGGAAGAGCGCTGGTATGAGGATTGCGCATATTTGGCAACGCATACCAAGCCGGGAGATTGGTATTTCGGCGATGACGACTTCGGATTTCCTCTCAAACTAAGGAATCCGGCATTTGTTCCCTATATCACTAACACCGCCTTCACCAGGCCAGAACAGGTGCAGGAACTAATTAACTCTCTTGAGCGCTACCAGGTTCCATATATTTCACTTGAAAGCGAAACCCTCAAGATGGGCGTAGCCGGCCAAGACCACCTTCAGCCATTGCGGGAATATATAGAGACGCATTACGAACCTGCATACCATGATTTTATGAGACGGCGAGACACATTCGGAGCAAGTAATAAGTAGGCTCAGCGACCCTATCCAATAACAACTTGAACTACGGCGTGACCTCAAATACCACTCCGCCGCCGGTAGCTCCACCATCGCTCGTGGTGCTGGGTGCCCCGGGTCTCGCGATTTCGAGACTTGGGACAGCATCGTCCCTGACTCCCGTCTCGGTTCGCCGAAAGACGTGTGACCTTCCCCATGATCAAGGGAAACTCCCACACAATATAATTGACCAGAGCGCGAGGTGTCGCAATGGCGAGACCGATGATTGCCGTGACTTACGTGGTGGCGATGATAGCCGTCATCGTCGCCTTGGATGTCCTGATCTTCAGAAACCATTTTTGGGAACGGCTGATGGCGAACATCGGAATCGTTTTGCTGTTTGTCGCCTTCTACTTCCGCTTCCTTAAGCACCCATGAAATGACGTTCGTAAACAAAGGGGGGCGCTTCCGCCGTGCGCCCGTTTTCTGAATTTCTCGTACGAATCTGATCCCGCCAAACGGAAGTGCGCCCTATCCGTGTTTGCGCGCGGAGACGCCCTTTTTTGCGGAACGCCGGGTCGGTTTCACCGTGGTGATATTGCCCGCCTTTACTAGCTTGGTCTTCGCCGAGTGTGCTTTGACTGCTTGAGCCGGAGCGCGAGACCCGGGAACATGCGACGTTTCCTGCAACGCTGCCACGGGCGGCAGCTTCTGCTTCAGCTTCAGCACCGGCGCGAATAGATCGCCACCCCGCTTTACCCGCGCCAGCACCTGGTCCGAATCAAACACCAGCAGTTCGAGATCGCCTTTCTTCAGGCAGTTCTCCACTTCCTTCCATTCCACTGGCGTCGAAACCGTGGGCTGCTCCCGGGCGCGCAGCGAGTACACGCAAATGGTGGTCTTGTGGTCGTCGTTCTGACTCCAATCGACCAATACTTTGCCGGTGCGCAAGACCTTCTTCATGTCGGAGACGACCAGGTCGGGATGCTGCCGCTCCAGCCGCCGCGCCAGCTCGTGCGCAAACGGCTTTGTATCGTCATACGATACATTCGTGTTGAGTGGAATGTAGATTTGCAGGCCCTTCGAGCCGGAGGTCTTGGCGAAGCTCTCGAGTCCCAGCTTCGCGAAAACCTCGCGCACCCACAGCCCCACCTGGCAGCATTGCACGATGTTGGCGGGCGCGCCGGGATCGAGGTCGAAGACGATGAATGTGGGCCGCAAAATTTCTTTACCCAGGGACAAGCTGGTGTGCAGCTCCAGGTCGGCGAGGTTGGCGGCCCAGACCAGCGTGGGCAGGTCTTCGATCAGGCAGTAATCCATCCAGCGATTATTGCCCCCGCTCCACACCTTCACCGTCTTCACCCACTCCGGGCGATGGCTGGGGCAATTCTTCTCGTAGAAAAACATTCCGCCCACCCCGTTTGGGTAGCGCTTCATGGTGAGCGGGCGCCCTTCAAGGTGCGGCAACAGCGCGGGCGCGATGCGCACGAAGTAGTCGATGACCTGCCCCTTGGTGAATCCCACATCGGGGTACAAGACTTTGTCGAGGTTGGACAGCTTCAGCTTTCGGCCGTCCACTTCCACCACGTTTTCGCTTTGGGGCATCGGCTCCTCGCTCGTAGGAATGATGCAGGCAGGCGACACCGGTATGCAAGCCGGCGGCAGGCAAGATTCGCGCGGCGTGCAAGGGCGGCCCGAGACGGTCACGCTCCTGGCACTTCCAGCTCCAGGCTGGCCGAGGAAAAACGGCTGGACGGTCGGGGCTTGCCGACAAGGTTGGTGATCAGCCGTTTCGGATGCTCTACCGCGGGTAAACAGTGGACGTATCTCAGCGGTTTGAAAGGGCACGGCTTCAGTGTCTGCGTGAGAACTAGATTTTCCGACTTGCTGGGGACCCCGGGCCCGCGCGGCGATTAAGCGGCTTTCGCGGCTTTCGTCGCCTTTTTTGCTTTCGCCTTAGCGCGATCAGCGGTGGTGATCTTCTCGCGGAGGGCGTGTGCGTCCACCTTGTCGAGTTTCGCTAGCGTATAGAGCGGATTGGCCGGGTCGCTGCTGGAGTTGGTGCCAGAATTATTCATAAAGCTCCTGATTCGTTGAAGGGGCGCGGCTTCAGCCGCGCCGTTACCAGCGGATGGGCCCGGGCTTTAGCCCCTGAGGGAATGCACAGTCGGGCGCGGGCCGAAGCCCCTCAGTGGCTAAAGCCAGGACAGAGGGAGCACTCTACGACACGGCTGAAGCCGTGCCCCTTCAAAGCCTCCGGTCATCGTGAATAATCCAGGGGAGAGCGGCGGAGTGTACGCGTTGGCCGCGGTGAGCGAGATCAGGCAGAAGCGGGTCAGCTCTTTCGCATTCATCTCCGGCAGCATCGCCAGCAGCGCAGCCGGGGCCCCAACAATCGCCGGGTTTGCGGTTGTTGGGGTGGAGGAGCGGCGTAATTCCTTCGTCGTGCCGCCGGTCGTTACGTAGTGGCTCTTCAAGACCTTGGGTTCGAGCTGGTACACGTCGCGGGCGATGCGGTTGCGGTAAGGCCCGTAGACGCGCTGGAACAGTTCGCGTCCGATAAGGCGCAGCTCTTCGACGCCCAGGACTCCGGGCATCTTCTCCTGCACGGCGGCAAAGACGGCCTTGTTGATCTCGACCTTCTGCTTCAGCGCGCGGCGCTTCGTGCGCTCCCGCTCCTGCATGGTCTCAGCCGACTCGCCAGTGTGCGCGCCGAAGTGAAACTTGCACTCCTTCGTCGCGCAGACGGTGATCGCCTGACCCAGCTTCTTCGCGCCGGAGCCGTAGTAGTCGGCTTCCACAATGACACCCTGCTGCGCATGAGCACATTCGGACGCGCGATTGCGGGATGAAAGCCGCCGTCCGGGTTCTTGAAAATGAATTTCATAATCGACAGGCATCTTCCGGCTTCGGCTTAGGCCCCGCCTGTTTTTCAGACCGGCAACAACGTTATAGCTGCTTGTCGTCATCCAACCCTAAGCCGTGGCCACTCCCATCGAGCTTCCGGTCAGCAGTTCCGTGCCTCCCGCCTTTCCTCCGGAGCAGCGCGCGCTGTTCTGCGAAGTGCTCGAGCACCTGAATCGCGTGCACGTGCCCTACGTGGTCTCCGGCGCATTCGCTCTGCAGAAGCACACCGGCATCTGGCGCAACACGAAGGACCTCGATTTATTTCTGCCGCCCGAAGCCGTACCCAAGGCGCTGCGGCATTTGCAGGAGCAAGGCTTCGACACCGAAGTGCGCGATCCGGTCTGGCTGGCGAAGGCGCACCGCGACGGCTATTTCGTCGACCTCATCACCGGCATGAGCAACGCCATCATCACCGTCGATCAGTCGTGGATCGAGCGCAGCTCGGAGACGGTGATTTTAGGTGTTCCAACACGCGTTCTTGCGCCGGAGGAGTTGCTGGCCTCCAAGCTGTTCGTCAATTTTCGCGAGCGCTTCGACGGCGCCGATGTGGTGCACATCATCTACGGCACGCGCGGGCGGCTGGATTGGCAGCGGCTCCTACAGTTAGTGGGCGAGCATTGGGATCTGTTGTTGTGGGAGCTGCTTCTGTTTCGTTATGTCTATCCCGCGAAGCAGGATTTTGTGCCGCGCACGGTGTGGGATGAGCTCCTGTCGCGCTTGCGGTGCGGCCTGGATACTCCTTCTTCGGCGCCGTTCCGCGGCAGCTTGATCGACGACAAAATGTTTGCCATCGATGTGCAGGAATGGGGCATGGAGGACCTGCTGCAGCAACAGCGCAGGCGGCGCGAGCCGAAGAGGGAAGACGATCCGGTGCAGCGGCTGCACAACGAAGAAGACGCGCTATGAAGATTGCGGCAGTTGCGGATTTGCACTTCAGCCCGCAAGTGCACGACAAAGTTCGCGACTACATGAACCGGGTGCGCGACGAAGCCGATGCTCTGGTGCTGGGAGGCGACCTCACCAACTTCGGGCGGCCGGAAGAGATGGAGTCGCTGCTGAACGTGTTGGTGCGGCTGCGCATTCCGACCGTCGCGGTGCTGGGCAATCACGATTACGAAAGCGGACACGCTTCGGAGCTGATGAAGATGATGACCGAGGCGGGAATCAAAGTGCTCGACGGCACCGCGTATGAGCGCGACGGCGTCGGCTTCGCCGGCACGAAGGGTTTTCCCGGCGGCTTCGGGCGCGGTGCGCTCACCGCATTCGGCGAGCCGGAGGTCAAGGCCTTCGTGCAGGCGGCGATCGATGAAGCGCTCAAGCTGGAGCGCGCGTTGTCGCAACTGCGCACGCCGAAGCGCGTCGTCGTTCTGCACTACGCTCCCATCGGCGAGACGGTGAAGGGCGAACCGCCGGAGATCTTTCCCTACCTTGGCAGTTCGCGACTGGCGGAGGTGGTCGATCGCCATGGCGCCGATCTTGTGCTGCACGGACACGCGCATGCCGGAAGCCCGCAAGGCAAGACGACGGCGGGAACTCCGGTGTACAACGTCGCCATGGCGATCAATCAGGCGAGGGAGAATGGAGCGGTTTACAGGATCTTCGACGTGTGACCCCTTCACGGAAATGCGTCTGTTCAATTCTGCTCATACGTCACCGTGAAGCAAATTCTGGTTCACCGAGTGCCACTCATAGCTCGGTTCCTTGCCATTGTGCAGGTTCAGCACCCCGGCCAGATAGAAGACATCCGGCCACTTACCCGGCATCGCAATTCGCCCCGATCTCACCCTCGCACTCGGATTATCCTCGTCTCGCTCATAGCTGGTTGCACTCGGAGTTGCTTATATATGGGCTTACCTGGGTCCCGTTGATTGTCACAGAGACGCTGTTGCCTTCTGGGCCCCCAAATGAGCCATGGACGGTAATCGCGTCATTGCTGTTCACGGAGTAACACCCTACTAAATTCGAAGGATCTTTCAGGCCGCCGGGCTGGGTCTCGATCTTTATGCAATCACCGTCTGCTTCAATTTGCAGTTGTTGCGAGTCCCCATAACCAACAATGACCTCGCTTCCTTTGGTACCTCCATGAAAACAGCGGAATTTCGCCGTCGCATCAGGATCGTCCACAACCCCGTACATGCTGCCGCACGTAACGTACAGGTTGCCATTTGACATACTTATGCTCCCTCCCGTTGGAAAAACCCCGAAAATATCGGAGTTGCGTGGGTGCCCAATGCTGGCCTGACTGCGCAATGCGTACCAGAGACGATAAACTCGTCTCGCCATTAGCGCAGCCGCTTAATGTGTTTCTATGGGTCTTTACTATTACCGGGTGGGGCAGGCATGTAGACAGAAGTGGCTGCTCCCGAGTGTTGCTAGAGACGCCGGCAGCGGAAGCTAAATCAAAACTTCCTTGTTTGACATCGGCACCAAGGTTCTTTTATGGCGCGACCTTGACCCAATGCTCGTCGAGTATGACAGAAGAATAAGAAATGTCAATACCGCTTAGGTGATTTTATAGAAATCTATTTCCTGAATACGCAATCCAGTCTAGTTCACAGCTTGTTCAGACCATCCAGAGCTGCCACTTTGTAGGCCTCCGCTAATGTGGGATAGTTGAAAACTGTGTCGCGGAAGTATTCGATGGTGCCGCCCATGGCGAGCACAGCCTGCCCTATATGCACGATCTCGGCGGCGCGTTCGCCGATGATATGCACGCCCAGCAGCTTCAGGGTTGCAGGGTCGAAAACCAGCTTCAGAAATCCCTGATCGTCGCCCAGCATCTGCCCCTTCGCCAGTTCCGCGTAGCGCGAGATGCCGGTCTCGTAGGCAACCTTATCGCGCGTGAGCTGTTCTTCAGTCGCGCCCACCATGGAAATTTCAGGGATGGTGTAGACGCCATAGGGAATCAGGTTAGGGGGGATATTGCCGGCGACGCCGAAGATGTGGCAACTGGCGAGCCGCCCCTGTTCCATCGAGGTGCTGGCCAATGCGGGAAATCCGATGACATCACCAGCGGCGTAGACGTGCGGCACCGCGGTCTGAAAATTCTGGTTGACCACGAGCTTGCCACGGCCGTCGGGTACCAGGCCGATGGCTTCAAGGTTGAGCTGGTCGCTGTTGGCCTGGCGCCCCACCGCGTAGAGCAAGGTCGAGCCATGCACCGTCTTGCCGCTTTCCAGTTTGGCGAAGACGCGATCGCGTTCCTCGTTATACCCGAGCTGCACGACTTTCTCGCCCAGGCGAAACACCGTCCCCAGTTGGCGCAACTGGAAGCAGAGGCTTTCCACGACCTCGTGATCGACGAACTCCAACATTGTGGGACGCTGGTCAAGCAGCGTAACTTTGACGCCGAGGGCGGCGAACATGGAGGCATATTCCAGTCCGATGATGCCGGCGCCGACGACGATCAGCTCGCGCGGCAGCTCTTCCAGTTCGTGCACCTGGTCGGAATCGAAGATGCGCTTGCCGTCGATGGGAATATCCGGACTATGCGCGGGCCGCGTGCCGCAAGCCAGCACGAAGTTGTTGCCGCGCAGCAACGTGTAACCCTCTTCGCTGGCGACCTCCATGCTGTGCGCGTCGATGAACCGAGCGTTGCCCTCGTAGACTACTACGCGATTGCGGCGCAGTTGCGATTTGATGACCTCGATCTCGCGCGCCATCACCGCGTCGGAGCGGAAGACCAGGTCCTGCATCGAGATGTTTTCCTTCAGCGCATAGCCGCGACCATAGAAACTGCGTTGGCGCAATCCGCTGAGGTAGAGGATGGCCTCGCGAAAGGTCTTGCTGGGGATGGTCCCAGTATGCACGCAGACGCCCCCGATGGTGCGCTTGCGCTCGATGACGGCAACTTTCTTGCGCATCTTAGCGGCGCAGATGGCGGCCTTCTGTCCCGCCGGACCGCTGCCGACGACAATGAGATCGTAAACGTTGTTCGTATTGGCTTCGGTCGTTGGCAATGCAGTCTCTCCTGGGCTGGTATGGGCAGGAGATGAAGCTACCATCAAACATGACGGGATGGAAGTGGACCAGCGCAGCGGACCGATGCTGCGGAGGGAAATTCATCGGGGATTTACACTTAACGCGTCCTGCCTGCGTCGCCTCGTTCACCGCTGGCCCACATAAATGAAGCTTCGCCTGACATCACTTTTGTATTCATAATGTGATACGATATGCAGAAGGAGAATTGCTGTGGCCTTGAAGAGAGAGACGCGCACCACTACTGTCCGCCTGCCTGTCAGGCTCTATGACCAGGTACGCGACCTCGCCGAACGCGAAAACGAACGAGGGTCGCGGCGATCGGTCAGTGTGAACGACGTAATCGTCACGGCCATGGCGGCCTATGTGAAGATGCGCAAGCGCCGGCAGATCGATGCGGCTTTCGCGGGCATGGCGGACGACCCGGCTTACCGGAAAGAAGCATTGCGGCTGGCCGAGGACTTTGAGGCCAGCGATTGGGAGGCGCTCCGGTTGCACGAGACGCACTTGCGCGGGCGGGAGCAGAGATGAACGGCACAACGGTAATGCGCGGCGACGTGTTCACCGCCAGCCTCGATCCAAGCGAGGGCTCGGAGCAGGCGGGAACGAGGCCCGTGGTCGTGGTCAGCCGCGATGCCATCAATCGCTTCAGTCCGGTGGTCGTGGTTGTCGCCGTTACCGATGCCGCGCATAAGCGCCACGTCTATCCCAGCCATGTGCCGGTGTCCTCAGGGACGTGCGGCCTAACAAAACCTTCGATGGTTGTCTGCGAGCAGATACGGGCCATCAGTAAGACGCGGCTGAAGCGGTCGCTCGGCAGGTTCGACCGCAGTACGATGGCGAAGATTGAAGCCGCGCTGAAGATAACCCTGGACCTGAGCTGACCCGCCGGCGCATAAATACGACGCAAATAAAACCATGAAACGACGGTGGGGCATCCAATGAACGACGAAGGCGCGGCGGCCGCCGATGCCCTACAGCTCGAGCACATCAAGTTCGGCCAATTGATGTCAGACGCGGCGAGGAAGAGAGAAGGGGATATCAAAGCATTGGAGCGAAGGTTGGCTTCACAAGAAGGTCTTCGTTCAGGAGCCCAGTTGCTGGGAGTGACCAACATAATCTTTACCAGCTTGGAGCAAGTGATAGAGAAGGTAATTGAATATCGCCGGGAACTCGGGGAAAAGGCGCCAATGTTGCTCACGCCGATGGATCTGCGAACGCTCCAGAAGAAGCTGGATCAATACCTTGATGGAAGCGTCAACGGCGTCAGAACTCGACAGAGCATGGGATGGGCAAGAACTGGCGGCGGGCTTGGCTCGTCTCAAGAGGCCGCGCGAAGAGCATAGGCGCTGAAGGGACGTGTTAACCGGGAGCTCGCTGCGCTACCGCTGGAGGCTCGCTACGGATGCGCCAATCAAATAAGCACTTGGGGACTACGGTCCATATTTCGAACAGCACCATATCGAATCTGAATCTTGGGAGCGTAATTGGGACCTGAATCGTTCAATTCAGCAACTGTGTACCGAGGGCCTGCGTGGCGTGCATTTTGGCTGCTCACGTCGAATCTGGTCAACGCAGACGCGGATCTGAGCAAGCACATTTCCATTGGCAGCTCCTTCGATTCAGACATGCGGCAATTCTTTCGCAAACGAGGCATCTTTTCTGCTCTTGCCGGAAACCAAACGTGTAACGTGCAGCGTTGCCCCAGTCGGGTGACATAAGGGACGACATGAAAGCCATTCTGTTCGTCGATGACCATGAGGTTCTGGCTCGCCTGAGCTGCGAGATTCTCGAAATGCAGGGCTATCGTGCCGTCAGCGCTTACAACGCACAGGACGCGTTGGACAAATTCAAGCGCGAAAAGTTCGACATCCTCGTAACCGACTTCCGCATGGAGGGCATGAACGGCCTGGAGCTGGCCCGGCAGATTCATGAGACCGAGCCCAACATTCCGGTGATCATCGTCACCGGCTATGGCCATGTCGACGGCGGCAAGGATGTGGACGCCTGCCTGCCCAAGGAGCAGATGTTTCCCGCGCTAATCGAAAAGATCAAGAGCTACCTCGGCGACGCCAAACCGGGTGCAGGCAAGCTGAGGAGCGCCTAAGATCGAAGATCGGCAGCCTTGCCGTTCGCACCGCAACTCTCTCCTTAACACGATCATTGCTTTCGCCCAGCGCCGTGCTGCTAATCTGGATTCATGTGGAGAGCCCGGGTTGCTGCGCTGATCGTCTGCCTCGCCGTACTGCCGTTATCGGCGCAAGTCAAGCCATCGGATAAAGCCCCGCCGGGCACAACCGTCATCACCTCGTTCGACAAAGACCACACCGTCATCGGCTGGTTGGAGATATTTCCCTTCGAAAGCAAGCTCTTCCACAACACGCGCATGCTGCGCGTGCTGGTTCCCGCCAACTATCTCTCGCCGCACAACGCGCATCGCAGCTATCCCGTGCTGTATATGCAGGACGGCCAGAACCTCTTCGACCAGGCCACCAGCGCCCACGGCGAATGGCACATGGATGAGACTGTCGAGCACCTGGTCGGGAGCTTTAAGATTGCGCCGATATTCGTGGTGGGTATCGACAATGCCGGCGAGCAGCGTGCCGCCGAATATCTCCCCTATCCCGACCCGCACAACGGCAATTTCTCCACCGCGAAGAGCGTTCACGGCGATGACTATGCGCGCTTCCTCGTGACCGAAGTGCTGCCCTTCATCGAGAAGCACTATCGCGTTGCGCGCGGCCCGCTGAATACCGGCCTGGGCGGTTCGTCTTATGGCGCGGATATCGCGCTCTACACCGCGTTAAAGTATCCCGGCGTCTTCGGACATTTGCTGGTGGAAAGCCCGCTGCTGTGGATTGGCGACGATCAGCTGCTGAAAGACGCGCAAACCGCGAAACTGCTGCCGCAGAGGATGTATGTAGCGATCGGTACTGCTGAGATCGGCGATGCCGCCTACGATGCCAGGGCATGGAACGATGTGGAGGAACTGCAGAAAACCTTGCGCAAAAAAGGCATGACGACCGACCGCTTGCGCGTGGTGATTGAGCAGGGCGGCGAGCACAACGAATCGGCGTGGTCGCGGCGCCTGCCGGATGCGCTGCTGTTTCTGTACGGGCAGTGAAGGGGCCCCTCTAATACGGCGAGAATCCCAGCGTCTTGTCGTCCTTCTGCACCCAGACGTGGGCCTTGTCGGCTACGCGATCGTTGACCGTCACCACCACGACCACGCCGCTGGCGGTAGCGAACGGGGAGCCGCTATGTCCCTTGGGAACGCCGACGCCATCGATGCGATGGCTCTTGATGATGCCCCACTCGCCGCTCGGTCCCCAGTCCTTCATGAAGTCGCTTAGGGGATAGCGTGCGTATTGCTGCGGATGCTGTTGCCAGTTCGGGTCGTGCATCCAGATGCCGTAGGCCTTTTCGAAGTTCTGCTGCTGCAGGGCGTCGAAGAAATGGTTAACGATGCGCTCTTCCGGCCAGAAGCGCATCTGCCACCAGGCCAGCGCAATCAGCAGGCCCAGAATGACCAGCGCGAGGATGATGGCCCGCTTCTTGCGCGCGCGCGCTGCATCGTAGGGCTGAGCTTCGAACAGCGTCATCGATAACAGTCTACTAGACTGAGAGCGAGAGACGCTGTTCGCCTTCGCTGTTCGCCAGGGCATTCGCTCAGAGCGCGATGCAGGATGGCTACATCGTCGGCTGGCCGCGACGTCTGGAGAAAAGATCGGGTTGATTCTGGCGAATAGCGAAAGGCGAAGAGCGGTGAGCGGCTTCTCCCGCTACTGCTTGCCCAGTTCCTGCAAGCGCTGGCCGGCCATCTGTGAAACCATGCTGCCCGGAGTTTCTTTCTGCATCTGCTCGTACAGGTGCTTGGCCTCGTCGGGCTTCGCCGTCATCTGGTAGAGCGACGCCAGCGCGAATTGCGCCGTGCTCTTGCCGATAGAAACCGTGGGGTGGTCGATGAGCTGCTTGTAAAGGTCAATCGCCTGCGAGTTCTTGCCGGTATCGTGATACACGCCGGCCAGCGCAAACTTCGCCAGGCTGGCGATTTCGGGATAGCGGCTGGCAGCGACTTCCTCAAGGTCCTTCGTAGCAGCGGCATTGTCGCCCATCTCGCGGGCGGTAATTCCGGCAAAATATCGCGCCACTTGTGCCGATTGGGTGTGCGGATACTGGTCGGCAATGCGGACGAACTCGCCGTTGGTGGCCTTGCCGCGTTCCTGGGCCGATCCATAGGTCGGCAAATCGGGCGTCGGCGGAGTTCCCGCCGGCCGGATCGGCTGGTTGAACTTCTGCAGTGCCACCGACAACTGTTGCCGCGCCTGATGGTCCTGGTGATTGATGTAAGCCCATCCGCCGGCAAGAATGGCTAGGATAACCACCAGCACCGTTCCGACGGCAATGAGTGTGGAACGATTTTCGACCGCCCAGGAAATGGTTTCGGCCGTCGAAGTCGTAAATGCGTCCTGTTTAAGCTGATGTCGAGCGTAACTGCGCACGGGTGGTCCTTCGTTGGAATGTCACACGAGGTGGGAAAACATCAGTGTATCAGCCGGTGAAATAAGGGTCAAAGCGAGTTGGCGCCCTATATGTGGCGGAAAATCGGTTCTAGTACTTCCCAATCCTTATGCTGCCGTCGCCGGTGGTGATCTCCAGCAGCGGGCCGCCGCCGTTCATCTTCCCGCGCACCCGCGTGTGCTCGATGGAGCCGCTCACCAGGACCGGTATGTCGAGTTGAATGTGCCCATCGCCGGTGTGAGCATATAGCTCGGCTGCCAGGTCCGCCGGCAGCTTCGCTTCCACGCGGCCGTCACTGGTGTGGATCAGCCAGCCGTTGTTCATCTTCGAGCCGGGATGCACCGCGAGATCGATGTGGCCGTCGCCGGTGCGCAGATCGAGATCAGTAAAGACGCCGTCGATCGACATGTGGCCGTCACCGGTATGGCCGTGCAGGCTGCCGTTGAAGTTCTGCACTGCGATATGGCCGTCGCCGGTATCAAGCCGCGCCTGCCCGGAGACGCCGTTCACCGCGATGTGCCCATCACCGGAATGCAAATCCAGCGCGGCCTGGGGCGGGACTTGTACCTCGACCCGCACTCCCTGATGCATGCTGAAGTGAATGCCCCACTGGTTCGGCACATGCACATTTAAATCGACCTTGTCGGCGTCCTGGTGCTCGGTAACGTGCACACCCGAACCGCCGATGTTGTAACCGTCGGCGATGATGCGCACCGCAATGGTATTGCTGACGCCCCGGGTTACTTCGATGACTGCGTCGTTGGTGTCAACGTGCAAACTGGGATTGTTGCCGACCTGATAGGACTTGTTCCACTCGTCCGCCGAAGCGAATAGGCCGAGCGATAGGATTGCGAGCAGGAGAATTAGCGGCTTATAACTCACAGTGCTCCTCCTCGTTGTGATACGAGAAGGAGCGGCTGCAAGTTCCGTTGCGAATGAGGAGAATAAGAGGGCTAAGTGCGGTGCCCGGGGCATGCGATCTAGCGGAGTGGATCATCCCGCATGCCCCCTGAGCATCGCTCCCTGCTTGCTTAGATAGACGCGGGCCGTGGAAAACGGTTACCGAAAGGTAAGCGGCGTAACAATTCTTCACAGTCAGCGATTGCAGAGGATACTCCCTCGACGCGTTCGGCCCTTTAAGGGAGTGCTTTACAAATCAGTGTCGCCGCTCCGCGGCTCGGTTCTTTTCCCACTGCGGCGCGGCTGGTGCAGTACGTTTTCGGGCCGCTTGTCCCACCACAAAATTGGATTGTGACTCGCGACACAGGCTATTGAGGCGCGCTCCAAGCCTTTCTTTACGGCAAACTTAGGGTCAATACCCGTATGCTACTTTCCAGGAACAAGATCCTGGACCGCCTTCTGGTCAAACTCGGCTGCGCGTTTGCTGTCGCCGAGGGACCGCCACGCCGCGGCGCGGCCCTGGTCCACTTCAAACATCAGATCGTGCGTTCCTGTAGTCGCGAGCAGCTCCGGAGAAGCGCTGCGGACCACCTCGTCGAAGGTCTGCAACGCGGCCCTGGGCTGCTGGGTGTCGAGATAGAGCCGCGCCAGCTTCAGCAGTTGCGCCGTCTGGGGAGTGGTTGAGTTGTCGATACCGCGGCGTTGCGCCTGGATTGTCTCCGGAATACGTCCTTCGTGCTTGTACACCGCCGCCAGCGAGAACCAATACAGCGGAAGACCCGGGTCCCGCGAGATGGCTTTGCGATACTGATCTTCCGCGTCGGAGAGGACTCCCAGGTTATAGGCCATGTTCCCGCGAAGCCAGTAGACGAAGCTGCTGGCGGGAAGAACCACGGCCGCCTTGTCCAGTGCCGACTGCGCCTCGCGATTCCGGCCCAGTGCGGCGAGAAGTGTGGCGGCATTGGCCCAGGCATTAAATTGATCTGCGGAAGAGCCCGCAGCCGATCCGGCGGGGAACCGCGCGGTCGCACAGTTTACGTTTGTGCGCCGAATGAGATCCTCGCTTGTGGCGCTGCGACGCACGAACACGCCGGAAACCTCGTCCAGGTAAACCGGCGCCCAAGCCGTGCTGTTGCAGTAGCTCTTTAGCTGTCCCAATTCCTCCTCGAAGCGGTTCAACGGCAGAATAATCGTGTTGATGTTGTAGCGGGCGGCTTCAGCCTGCCACATCGCGCCGTCGGGAGAGGACTGCAGTAGCTCGACTTGGTGCAAGAGCGCGGGTGCTCCGAAGGGAATGGCTCGTCCATCGATGTAGTCACGACGCTCCGGGCCGAGCGCCCACGCAATATAGCCGCCTTCGATGTAGGTGTTGAAGATCTCTCCGGGAAGGTTCTCGCGCTGGACAAATTCCACCGCGCGCTGCGGTAACCACCAGCTCAATCCGGCGCCGTACGACGACAGCGAAGTGTCGTGGATTTTCACGGCATCCGCCGACCAGAACAGGGCCAATGCAGCTACACTCAGGGCGGCAGCGGCGGCGAAAACTCGAGCGGACCGAGCGCCTGCGAGGCGCGGCGTGGCCCGGCGGACGGCCGAAGCCAATACAGACCCGCCCACGACCACGACTACACACGCGCTCAACGCTTCCGTCCGAACGTGGCGCACACCTTCATAGGCCGCGCACAGCAGGAGAATCGCCGGGCCGAAGCGGCCATCCAGCAAAGCGAGAACCACTGCGATGGCAGCTATCCCGAGCAGCAGATAGAAGGGCTGTGCGTTGGTCAGCGATACCGAACGCGAAATCACGGCCCAACTCATGGGAGCCTTGCCCCATTCGGAGATCCACATCGAGTGCTCGGCCATCGCGTGGTTTTGCCGGAGGATCGCGCTGAAGATATTCCAGCCCCAGGGATTCACCACGGTGCAAGCGGCGGTCAGAAGGAACCAGGGTGCTGCGCTCCGGAGGCGTTGCACGGCTTGGCGACTCCTCGTCTCCCCGTGCAACATTTGCAGAATGTCCATACCGGCGAAAGCAACGATCAGCGCGAGCCCGGATACGAAACCGAGATGAAGATTGACCCACGCCGGCATCAGCAACGGCAGCAACCACAGACGCGCATGAGAACCAACGTAGTTCTGCCAAAGTATGGAGAGATACGCTGCGAAAAGAATTACGGTGAACATCTCCGCGCGCGGAGCCGTTCTTTGCGCGATGAGCGGCAACGCCAGGATCGCGACTACCGCGCTGACCGCCGAACCCCGACGGAGCAGCAAGGCGACCGTGCCGACACATGCCGCTGCGCCTATCCATGACAACAGGACGTACCCTCCAAGCAGATACGCCGCATAGAAAAACAAGGCCGAACCGGCCGGGTAGATCCATGGCGCTCCGGACGCGGTATAGGAAAAAACATCGGTGGAAAACGTGCGATGATGCTGCGCCACCCAGCGTCCGGTTGCCAGTTGCCAGAACAGGTCCGGATCGGAAACGGTCCTCAGTCCCGCAAAGAACGCGTACGCGAGAGCGGCGAGGACAAGCAGGTAAAACAGACGCCGTTCCAGCGAAGCAGCGGGTGCCGCGGCGCTCGTGCTGGCGTCTTGCCGCGCATCCATCCCTGCGGGATATGGCTGTCCGGTTTGCATTTCGAGCGTCTCGCGCTTTTGCCGAGCGTTCAGAGTTCTGCGTCGCGTAGCAGCAACGTGCTCGCAGCATTGTACTTCTCGGCTGCGTCACCGGCTGTACTGGTTCTCCTTCTTTTCCGCGTGGCGCTCCAGGCCAAGCTGAATGAGCCGGTCGATCAACTCGGAATAAGAAATCCCGGTTGCGGCCCATAGCTTCGGATACATGCTGATGGAGGTAAAGCCGGGGAGCGTATTGATCTCGTTGACGTATATCTTGCCGGTGCGCGGATCCATGAGGAAGTCCACGCGCGCCAGGCCCGAGCAATCGATGGCTTGAAACGCCGCCACGGCCAGCTTCTGCACTTCCTTCTGCCTGGCTTTTGGCAACTTCGCCGGGATGATCAGCTCCGAGCCTTCCTCCAGATACTTAGCGTTGTAGTCGTAGAACTCTTTGATGGGCACGACCTCGCCGGGCACGGACGCAATAGGCTTGTCGTTTCCCAGCACCGAGCACTCGATCTCGCGCGCCTTGCCTTGCTTGCCGCCGACACCCTGCTCGATCACCAGCTTGCGGTCGAAGCGCGCAGCCTCGTCCATGGCGGCTGCCAGTTCGCTGGCATCGTGCACCTTGCTGATGCCTACCGACGATCCCAGGTTTGCGGGCTTCACGAAGACCGGATATTTCAGCGCGCCTTCGATCTGCTTGCGAACTTGCTTCGGCTGCTCGCGCCACTGGCTGCGCAAGACCGTGACGTGCTTCACGATCGGCAGGCCGGCCTCGCGGAAGAGGCGCTTCATCACGTCCTTGTCCATGCCCGCGGCCGAGCCGAGCACGCCCGCGCCGACGTAGGCGATATCCGCCAATTCCAACAGCCCTTGAATGGTGCCGTCTTCGCCGAAAGTGCCGTGCAGCACGGGGAAGATGATATCGACATCGACGGGATGGAGCGCCGCATGTATCTGGTCGGCATCGGCCTCGAAGGGTACGAGCGATGGGTGCTCGTCGCCGGGGCCGGGCGGGACCGGCGGTACGAGCACGCCCTCCCCTCTGGCCAACACCGCGGCCGCGGCAGTCGCATCCGGATCGCCGGCGCGCAGATGGCGCGGTTCGGCAGTATCCGGCTTACCTTTCAGCAGCCGCTCGGCATGGGCCGCCGTAACCCAGCGCCCCGCTTTCGTGATACCGATGGGAACCACTTCGTACTTGCTCTTGTCGATTGCGTCCAGCACCGAAGCGGCTGACAAAAGCGACACCTCATGCTCGCCGCTGCGCCCGCCGAACAGCACGCCCACTCGCAGTTTCTTCATGTTGCCGATATTAATGCCAGCCGCGACATCGCACAGTGACCAGCCGGGAACCTCCCGCGGGTTAATTTTCGTTAAATCTTCCGGAGAAGCAATTGACCCTCCCAATAGTGTGCTCTAGGATGCGAAGCCTATGGAAACTCGCGATTTGAATGAACTTCAACGCAAATACAAAGAAGCCGCGGATCGCCTGGTCGCCGCCATTCGCGCCGAAGAGGCGCTGGCCAATGCCGACCACTCCGAAACCGCCTGGGAAAAGTGGGACGAAGCCGACTATGCTGTCCAGGACGCCCTGAAACAGGCCAAGGAAGCGCGCGAGCAGTACAAAGACGGCTTGCGGGCTCTTCATTTCGACATGTAGATCATCCATGCAAGCATTTGCGACCGGCGTATACTAAGCGTAACTATCTACCCAGGTACGTCAAATGCTTCCTGTTGTCCCACCTGCTCGCGTTGAAGTGGATGACCAGCGTCGTTACATTGACGTAAACGATTCAGCGTGCCAACTATTGGGCTACACCCGGGAAGAATTTCTGCAGTTGTCGATTGACGACATCCTTCCGGCGCCCACGTGCCCCCGATGTACGCACACTTCCTGAAGAAGGACTCGCTGAACGGGCATCTTTGCCCTGCGCCGCAAGTCCGGCGAAGCAATCATGGTCCGGTTCGAATCGGAACGAATCGATGGCCGCTCCATTGCTACCTGGACGCACTACCAACCGTTAGAGCAGCCGTCGGAAGAGGCATCGCTCACTCCGGCTTGGGCGAAGCCGGGCCGAAATGGTTGAGTGTCTTCTGTAGCGAGGCTTCGTCCTCGACATTGAAGCAGACCAGCGCTCGATCGATCTGCTTCAGCAGGCCACACAGCACCTTGCCCGGACCGACCTCGATAAAGTTGGTCGCGCCCAGCGCGGCCAGCGCACGCATCGATTTTTCCCACTGCACCGCGCCGGTGACCTGGCGGATGAGCGCATCGCGCGCCTGCTCGGCAGTCGTGACCAGCGCCGCATCCACGTTGCACATCACCGGCACGGCAGGGTTGTGGAAGGTCAGGGATGAGAGATCGCCGGCGAGCCGGTCCTGCGCCGGTTGCATCAGCGGACAATGGAAGGGGGCGCTGACCGGCAGCAGGATGGCGCGCTTGGCGCCGCGCTTCTTGCACAACTCGGCGGCACGCTCGACGGCAGCTTTGTTGCCCGAAATCACCGTCTGGTCGGGCGAGTTGAGGTTTGCCGCAGCGCAGATCTCGCCCTCAGCGGCCTCTTCGCACACGTGCCGCAGCTTATCCGCCGCCAAGGCCAGCACCGCGGCCATCGCGCCGATGCCCACGGGCACCGCCTCCTGCATATATTTGCCGCGATGGCGCACCGTGCGTACGGCATCGGCGAACGACAGCGTTCCCGCCGCCACGTGCGCCGAATACTCCCCCAAACTGTGTCCCGCGACCCAGGATGCGGTGATACCCTGCGACTGCAACACCCGCCACGCCGCCATCGAAGTGGTCAGGATCGCCGGCTGCGTGAGCTCGGTCAGCTTCAGTTGGTCTTCGGGGCCTTCGAAGCAAATCTGCGACAGCTTGTATCCGAGCGCGTCATCGGCTTCCTCGAAGGTCTGGCGCGCCACCGGATACAGCGCGGCAAGCTCCCTGCCCATGCCGACTGACTGCGAACCTTGTCCGGGAAAAAGGAAGGCGATTGGAGGAGGGTGAGAGGTCATGGAGATACGCGAAGCAGGATTTTACTATGACGAGCCGTTGGCTTTTGGCCATTGGCTCTGGTGCTCTTGGCTCGTGGCTCTTTGCCCACCTTCTACCGTCAATATGAACTAGGAGCCGAGGTGCAGGGCTTGTAATCCAACGTCAATATGGATTGCCAGTAAGAGCCAAAGGCCAAGTGCCAAAGGCCAAGTGCCAGCGGCCGAGTCACACCAGTCCCGTGCCGATCGGCCCGGCTGCGGCCGGTTCCGTATCGTGATGATTGAGGTTGCGGCTGCCTTCCGCAATGCGCTCTTCGATCGTGCGATTGAGCTTGCTGTTGGCAAATTCCATGGCCACGCGCACCGCGTTCTTGATGGCGTTTGCGTTCGACGACCCGTGGCTGACGATGCACACGCCTTTGATGCCCAGCAGCGGCGCGCCGCCGTACTCGGAGTAGTCGAGCCGCTTCTTGAAATCGGCAAACGCCTTGCGCGAAAGCAAAAATCCCACCTGGCTGGTGATGGTCGCCTGCAAAGATTGCTTCAACAGGAAGCGTACGGTTTCCACCATGCCTTCGGAAATCTTCAGCGCCACGTTGCCGACAAAACCATCGCACACCAAAACGTCAGCCTTGCCGTTATAGAGGTCGCGGCCTTCGACATTGCCCACGAAATTCATGGGCAGCTCTTTGATCAGCTTGTAGGCGTCGCGCGTCAGGTCGTTACCTTTGCTCTCCTCTTCGCCAATCGAGAGCAGGCCGACGCGGGGATGCTCGGCGCTGGGAAAACGGCCGGCAAAAATCGTGCGGAAGTAGACGTCGCCCATAATGGCGAACTGCTGCAGATTTTGCGGCTTGGAATCGACGTTGGCGCCCACGTCGATGAGAATGGTGGCGGTGCCTTGCGCAGTCGGAAAAACCGCCGCCAGCGCCGGCCGGTCGACTCCGGGAATGGCGCCCAGCACCATCTTGGCCGTGACCATGGCGGCACCGGTATTGCCCGCGGTTACGAATCCGGCGGCTTTGCCGTCGTGGACCATGCGCAGGCCCACTCTCATCGAGGAATCGCGCTTGGCGCGGACCTTATCGATTTTGTCCTGCATGCCGATCACTTCGCGGGCATTGACAATGCTGATGGGGAGCCTGCGCCAGAAACGGTGCAGGTCGAGCTCGCCGCGGATCACGTCCTCTTTGCCGACCAGCACCACCTCCACGTCATAGTGACGTGCTGCGAGGATGGCCCCTTCCACTTCCGGTTTGGGCGCGCGATCGGCACCCATGGCATCAACAGCGATGATGGTCGGCATGCTTGCCTGTCACTCGCAACGAAGCAAACTACGAAAGAAGAGTACCAGATCGCCGACGCAGGCGGGTCCACCAGCCGTGGTGGGAGCTTATTTCTCGGCCTCTTCCAGTTCGACGACTTCGCGGCCCTTATAGTACCCGCACTTGGGGCAGATGCGATGCGGCATTTTGCGCTCGTGGCAGTTGGGACACTCAGACAGAGACTGCGCCGTCAGATGATCGTGAGCGCGGCGTTTGGAGGTGCGCGCCTGGGAGTGGCGCCGTTTGGGATTTGGCATGAAAACCTCACGGATTCAGGGTGGAGCACGCCTTCACAGGCTGCTGAAAAAATCGGCTTACAGCGGTGTCATTCTGAGCGCAGCGACCGAGCAACCACCCTGACAAACGCGCTTTTTGCGTTTGGCGGGGTAGTTGCCGGGTCGCGGAGTCGAAGAACCCCTACATCGGCTTGACTATAGCGGTCCTTCGACTCCGCGCCCGCCCCGACTCGCAGGAAAAACGCAAGTCGGGAAAGAGACGGCGGGCGCTCCGCTCAGGATGACACCCTTCGAATAAGCGACTTTTTCAGCGGCCTCTTCAGGTGTGCTCCACCCAAACATTAGCTTTGCAGCTTCTTCTTGATGTCGTTCAGCGCATCCCAGCGCGGATCGCTGAGGTGCTGCTCGCAGTTGCACTGCTCGATATTCAGGTTGCGCCCGCACAGCGGACACAGTCCTTTGCAATCTTCCCGGCACAGCGCCCGCACGGGCGTGGCCAGCAGCACCTGCTCGCGCAGGGCGTCTTCCAGCAACAGGCCTTCGCCCTGATAATAGCCGATTTCGGTCTCGGCCTCGCTGATCGCAACTTCATCGGCGCGCCGATCCACTCCTTGCGGCCGATAGATCAGGTCGAAGCTCTTGTTAACATCGTGCGCCACCGGATCCAGGCAGCGTGCGCAACTGAATTCCAGGTGCGCGTCCACGCTGCCGACCAGCCGGATGTCCTCGACATCCTGATGGTGCCCGCGATGCTCCACCACCAGCTCGGCGCGTCCCTCACTATGCAGCGGCCCGATCTGGCGAAACTCGGGTCCGAATTCAATTGCGCCGGGCTGATAGTTCTCGTCAAACTCCAGCTTGCGGAGTTCCAACTCGCGAACACAAATCAGCATGGCAACACCCGCCTCGGCACGCGCAGATTCCGCCATCGTCGCGCCCGGTGCACCCATGCAGAAGCGGCACGGGTCATTCCCGTGATTGCAGGCCAAGCTCCTGACGGGAAACACTGGCAGGGACAGACGGGCGGGATCGTGCTAGGACAAACGACTAGGATAAAGTTAGTGAAGAAGAGTGTCAAGGTTGCCGCCGTTGGCGGTGGTGTCCTAATTCGAACTCTCCGTTAGGACACTACCCGGTTTCGCTGGGTACTCGCTCCTGGGTACACGTAGCGCACTCACCCCACCCAGGTCTCGAACCACGCGAGACCTGGGGCACTCTTTAGGATACGAATAGCGATAGCATGACCGTACTGCGAACCATCAAGCGCGCTTTGCTACCGAGCACCGGCTCGGCGTTGTCGCGCACCATCGCGCGCAGCAACTGGCGGCGCCAGCGCCTGCTTATCCTGTGCTATCACGGCATCGCCATGGGCGAGGAGCATGGGTCACATCCGGAGATGTTTATCCCGTTGGACCTATTCGCCCGGCGCATGGAAATCCTGGCGCAGTCGGGAGCGGCGGTACTCGGGCTGGGCGAAGCGCTGCGCCTGTTGCACTCCGGCAAGCTCCCGCTGAAGAGCGTGGCCATCACCTTGGACGACGGCTGGGCCGACTTCCCCACGCAGGCGTTTCCGGTGCTGCAAAAATACGGCTTCCCAGCCACGGTGTATCTCACCACGTATTACTGCCGCTTTAGCCGCCCCATCTTCCGCTACTCCCTCGCGTTCATGATGTGGAAGCTGCGCTCGCAAGTGGTCGAGAACGTCGCCTTCAAATGGCTGCCGCGGCAGCTTGACTTCCGTACTGAGGGGAGCCGCAATGAACTGATGTGGCGCATCGACGCCTACGCCAAGCAACACGACCTCACCGGACGGCAGAAGGACGACATAGCCGCTGCCTTTGCTGAAGCCATCGGTTTCGATTACGCGGCATTTTGTCGCTCACGGATGTTCCAGCTTATGACTCCCGAAGAAGTGAGCGAAATGGCGCGCGCCGGCGTTGACTTCCAACTGCACACCCATCGCCATCGCACGCCCCTGGACCGCGAACGCTTCCTCAATGAGATTCTCGAGAACCGTCGCTACATCGACGAGATGACGGGCGCCAATGACCGCGTGCACTTCTGCTATCCCAGCGGTGCGGTCCGCTCGGAATGGGCGCCCTGGCTGCGCGACGCCGGCGTTGAATCGGCCACCACCTGCGACAACGGGCTTTCGACGCGCGGCGGCAATCCCTACGCCCTGCCTCGACTGCTGGATCAGTACGCTCTGATCGAGGACGAATTTGCGTCGTGGGTTTCGGGACTGGCGGCCTTCCTTCCCAAGCGCAACAGCGTACCGCTGGACATGGCGCCGGAATAGCGTATCCGCACTTACGGCTCGGTCAACACCGTGTGATAGGGGTCGAGCACCAACTGCTCCACCGCGGCAGGCGCGGGCAGGCTGAAACGCGTTTCCGCGCCTTCGGCGAAGACGCGACCAAGGTAGATCGGCTGCGAGGGCAGTTTCCCCGCAACAATTGGTGTGGAAGTTTCCAGCCCGTACACCGGGACGCTGGTGACCAGGTCAAAGGGCGCCGAATTCTGATGGATATCGCCGCTTGCGGTCGCTCCTTTGGCGGTGCGGGCAACCTTCGCGCCTGAGAGCTCGAGCTGCGGGAAGGCGGTGCCGTTGACCCAGCCATCGAAAAACCAGTCTAGCGATTTGCGATTCTCAAACCACAGCGACTTCGGCAGCACGTCTTCCACCGCCTCTTCGAAGTTGGTGTTCGTGATCTCTTTCCCCCTGTACTGTTCGACCAGGGTCCGCAACAGTCCGAGGAACACCGTGTCGTCGCCGGAGGGATTCGCCGGGGTGCGCGAGGCATCGCGCAGCATCCAGCGCAACATGTGGATCAGCCACGTGCCGCGTCCGTAGGTGATGATCTCGTAGCCGTTGGGGAAGTGCGAAGACGACAGCCGGCTGCCCAGCGTCACCGGACCGGCCTCAACCATTCTCCGTCCTTCGCGCGAACGGCTGGCCAGGATCTGCCGGTAGTTCTCCAGCGTAAGCTGAACGTCGCTGGGCTGCGGGCGCTCCAACAGCAGCAGCGAAATGCAGTTCGCCAGCCCCTCGAACAACCACTGCTCGTGATAGCTCGCCCACGACACCTGGTCGCCGTACCACTGGTGGGCCAGCTCGTGCGGCATCATCACTTCGCTATAAATGATCGCGTCCGCCGCGGACAGGTTCATGCCGCGCAACTGGTCAGGTTGCAGATACGCATAGCTGGAGAGAAATATCAGCCCCGGCCAGCCCTGGCTTTCGGCGCTGGGATTTTCCGTCAACGAAAGCGAGCTGAAGGGATACGGGCCAAGCATCTGCGCTTCGCTGGAAAGCGTTTCCGCGGCGCGCTCGGCCAACGATTGTCCCGTGCCCGCTGGATTCTGCAGCGATGGCGGTGACGGTACCGGCTCGACCGTGCCCGGCGCGTGCGGCGAGAGCAAGGGCGACGAGCCAATGCTGGCCGTGGAAGACGAACGCTGCTCTTGGCTACCGCGCGCGGCGTAGGTATCGACCTCAATGTTCTCCGCCTTGGCGCTGCTCTCGACGTATTCGCCGAGATTGAAGCCCGCAATCGGGATAGGCTGCTCACTCACCCAATGGCCGGCGAAGCCATCGCCCTCGCGCTCGAGCGAAACCCGCTTGCCGGTCGCGATGAGCGACCACGGCTGCGGCCAGCGGAAACTCAGGTCGTAGTTCGCCATCGCGATACCGCGATTGGGATACCAGGTGCCGCGCGCGCCGACATAGAGCAACCCGCCTCCGGCATCGGACAGTACTGACCCGGTATAGCTGAAGCGCAGCGGAAAATGCGACCCCGGCTGCAGGGGCGCTGGAAACACGACCGCGATGGTGTCGTTGCCGCGGCGCGACAGCTCGCTGCCCTCGACGGCTTCATTCTGCATGAACTCCAGTGCCTGGCCTTCGTACTCCACGCGCTTGACCTGCAGATAGCGCGACAGCTCGAACAGCACGATGCGCGGGCCGCCTTCCTTCACGTCAATGTCGAGCGTGGCATCGGCGGAAAGCGTGCGCGAGGCATCAATCGTCGCGTTGATCGTGTAGTTGCGGATGGACAAGACATGTGGCGTCCACATCGGCCCGCTGGGGCCCCCGAAGCGGGTGTCCGACAGCGGCGTCTTGCGTAGCGAACGCATGGGGAAGCTCATCCACAGGTCGTAATAGGTTTCTTTTTCGTGAGCGGAGGTGTTGCCCACCACGATCTGCTCGGGACTGCGGGTGTCAAAGAAGACGTCGAAGACGCCGTAATGCTCTCCCGCCACGCGCACGTGCAGCAGGCGATCGGGAACGGAGGCAGTCCCGCCTGGAGCTGCGACCGGGGCATCCGGGGTCCCCAAATCGCGCTTCGGTTGCGCGGATTGGGGTGGTGCGATGCTGGTGAAGGAAATGCACAGCCGCATGGCGTCGGCTTCGGCCAGGGTGCGGGCAGTGCTGTTGTTGCGGGCGATAAAGTCGGCCGCATCCTCCGGTGGCCGCAGGAATGGCGCCAGCTCGCTGGCGGTAT